>Ga0065721_10049405_pt1 | contig 34995 bp, 28 predicted proteins | sample Mesricmetagenome_FD_59108 | JGI IMG/M metagenome (GOLD analysis project Ga0065721, IMG submission 59108) | Mesophilic microbial community from rice straw/compost enrichment Sample: eDNA_1 v2 (version 2) | ecosystem: Engineered > Solid waste > Grass > Composting > Bioreactor | place: USA: Davis... | reverse complement strand
CGCAAACGCTGGAGCCGTATATGCCTTGGTCGCAATCGTTGCCGAACACGTGCCGAATGCATCAGTCTTAATACTTAGCCTACGCCAGCTCCCACTGATCTCAAGGTGGGGGCTATTTGACGCTTACGCAACGAGGCTTATCGTTCTCTGCCTCTTTGCCGGTATCCCGCCCACTCAGTTTTTCTTCGCCACATTCTGAGCCTCTACGTAATGCCTTTTCTCTCCTTTTGCCGGTATCCCGTCGAGTCAGTTTTTCTGCACCACATTCTGAACCTGTACGCAGTGCCATTTCCCTCCTTTTGCCGGTATCCCGTCGAGTCAGTTTTTCTTCGCCACATTCTGAACCTGTACGTAATGCCATTTCCCTCCTTTTGGCGGTATCCGTCGAGTCAGTTTTTCTGCACCACATTCTGAACCTGTACGTAATGCCTTTTCCCTCCTTTTGCCGGTATCCCGTCGAGTCAGGTTGGTCGTACGGCTCCTGGAAGCCGAGATTGATGAGTGAGGGAATGGCTTGGTTTCGTACGCAGAGGAGCAGATTATCCAAGTTTAAGTGATTGTTGCCGTGAGGCTCGACTCAGCCTGCCAGACCTGGAACGGCCGCTAGACTTCGTGAGTTCAGGAGAGGCGATGGTCGAAGAATGGATGAAACTCGCGAGCAACTGGACGTGACTCCCAACTGACTCAATGGGATAGCGGCAAAAGGGGCGGCCAAAAGCGGTACGCGAGGTACAGCGTGACCTGACCGGAAGGGATAGCGACAAATGGGCCGAAAACGGCGGCAGGGGAGGTATGGCGTGAACTGAATGGAGGGGATAGCGGCAAAAGGCACAGAGAATGAAAGGAGAGAGACGGAACGAACTGAACGAATGGGATACCGGCAAAGGACTGAAAGAGAGGTGTGATGCGGAGGCGGACTGACGGAAGGGGATAGCGGCAAAAGAAGCGGAAAGCGGAGCGGGGAGAAGCAGACGGCCTGATCGAAGGGGATAATGTGAAAGAGGAGAAAGGAGACGAGAGGGCTGCATTTGTTCCCCGTCGCATCGGCGTTCGCCGAATAAGCCCCGACTGTCGGGCTCGAGCATGTGAACGGGGGATGGCGGAGCTGTGAAGGAGGTCGGAGGAACTGCAGACCGGGTGAGTCTGGTTAGAACGTGTGAACAGTGGGCTGTCCTGTAGGTAAGGTCGTACAAGATGAGTGGTGAAAAAGGGCATGTATCTCCTGGAGACGGTGTCTCGCAGCGGAAGGAGATACATGCCCGCACTATCCCAGTCGTTTTTTCGTATAGCTGTTCTTACTTATGCGACAGCTTCTGTCTCTTCTATATTTTACTTCAGTTCCAGCATGCGAATGAGCACGACGACCGCTTCTGCACGAGTCGACTTGGCATTCGGTTCGAAGCGGTGGCCGGTCCGCCCGGCGACAAGTCCCAGCGCTTCGGCGCGGGCAGCGGAAGCTCGGGCCCAGGTCGGAATGTCGGAAGCGTCGCTGAATGTCGGCGCGTTCTCCTCCTCCGAGTTTCCGGGGAATGCCCGCATCAGCATGGCGATCATTTCGGCGCGGCTAATGACCGCATTCGGTCGCAACGTGCTGTCTGCGTATCCTTGCAAGATGCCCCGTTCGACCGCGGCCTGCAAAGCTTCCAGCGCCCATGCCGGGATGTCCTGCCGATCCGAGAATCGGACAGGGGAAGAATTCGGACGCAGCTTAAGCGCTCTGGCAAGCAATACGGCGAATTGCGCCCGGGTTACGGGTTCGTCCGGCCTGAAGCTGCCGTCGGGATAGCCGTTGACGATGCCTTGCTTGATCGCTTTGATGATCTCCTCCTTGGCCCAATGGCTGCGTAAATCGACGAGAGAGGGCGGCACTTCCGCCGAGCCCGAATCCGAATTTGGATTCCGATCGGGTTCGGAAGCGGGAGGAGAAGCAGTTGGAATGGGAGATGACGGGATGTCGCCGCTGCTATTGTTACCGTTACCGCCTCCGCTGCTACCTCCATTACCGCTCCCGCTCTCGCCTTCGCTACCATTATTGCCCTCGTTACCGCTACCGCCTTCGTTACCATTTCCGCCCTCGCTGCCATTTCCGCCTTCGCTGCCATTTCCGCCTTCGCTGCCATTTCCGCCCTCGCTGCCATTGCCACCCTCGCTGCCGTTACCGCCGCCGCTGCCTCCGTCGTTCAGACCGGCTGACGGACCGACATCGGAAGGTGTCAGCGGTCTGTTGATGACAGGGCTTCCCGGACTGTACTCGTCCGCGCCCGCATCGGGGATATGCCGGGTTTGACCGTCGATGTCCTCCATAGCGAAGTAGGGAGCGACAGCCGCGTCAATGGCGGGGCTGAGGCCGGACAGGCGGATCAAGCCGTCCGCGCTTCGCACCAGCAGCAATTGTTCTTTGCGGACCGCGCTGCCGACGGCCGGATTGTTCGATACGTTGGCGATTCCGTCGACGAGGTTGCCGGCATATACGGGTCTTTCGCCCGGCGGGGAGCTCACGACGGCGCTTGTCTCGCTGAAGATCGTTCCGGCGTTGCTGAACACGATATTGTTGTAGATTTTCGTTCCAGAAGGCTGATAGGTGCGCCCGCCGAGCGCAATTCCGGTCGTATTGTTACCGACGTTGACGATCGTGTTGTGATAGATTTGCACGTTGTACTGCCGCCAATGGCCGCGCAGCAATTCCGTTCGTTCCTCGTTCGGCAACTCGCTGAGCCGGGCCGATTGGCCGGGTACGCCGCCCCAGCGCACGATCGGATCGCTACCTCCGTCTCCACCGTCGTCATGCGTGCCTCCGTCCAGCCGGATGACCCGGTCGGTCAGTCCTTCCATATAATTGTTGTAAATCCGGTGATCGTTGCCGTAAATTCGGAAGCCGCTCCTGCCCGGCGTGACCCCGTCTCCGAAAATGAAGTTGCCGTAGAAGCTGTTGCGATTGCCATGGCGGGACACGATGCCTCCGAACGAGTTGCGTATCGTGTTGTAGCGAATGACATTGTCGCTGCTCTTGACCGATATGATCTCGTCTTCCCCTTCCAGGCCGTCAAACAGATTGTATTGGATCGTGACGTATCCGGAATTGAGCGACAGGCTGGAGAGACCGAGCCGGATCGCTTCAAGCCCGTTAACGACGCGAGGGCCGATGCCGTGAAAATAGTTGTACTCGATCGTATCGTACTGCGAGATCGACTCTCCGGTATGGCCTGCTCCGTCATAGATAACGACCGCGCCGAAGCCTCTCTTCGGGCCGATCTCGTTGTAGGCGATCCGGTTATGGCTGCTTACGCCTTCGACGCGAATATAATGGCGGTGCGTTCCGTTCGCGACAAGAATGGAGTCGTTCGTATACGGCGTATCTCCGTTATAGATCGGCCGATCGGGATCGTATTCGGAACCGCCGATGCGGCAGCTTCCCTCGATTCCGACCAGACACCAGACGTTGCCTTCCGGAGCGGCGAACTGATAGGGCTGTCCGGTCTCGTCGAGCGCGAAGACGTTGCGCATAATCGATATTTTGCTGGAATCGTACAATTGGACGCCCGGATGAACGCCCGTTAACGCCCGATGTCCGAGTCCTCGTTCCGCCAGCGTCTGGGCTCCGTCCGTCGTTCCGATTCCGTTGTTGAACGTCAGGCCGGATACTTCCACATAGCTGGAGTTTTCAAGATGGAAATAGCTGTTCCCCGCAATGACGGCTCCGCCGATCTCCGCCGCGGCAATCCGAATCGGGAGCGTTGCCGTGCCGTGCTTGTTCAGGACGACGAAGGGACCGTTCTGCTCATAGCTGCCGTTCTGCAGCTCGATGATCGTCCCCGGCCCGACCTGATCGAGCGCCTGCTGCAATTCGGCTGCAGAGCTGACCGCAACGCGCGCAAGGACGGGCAGTTGAATATCGTCTTCGGTCAAATCTCCGGCTTGAGGCGGCCCCGTCGGTTGTTCCGGCTCCCCTGTATCAGGCGGCGTTCCTATGTAAAGCTCCGCCTCCATAATGCTGTTCCAGTTGCCGCTGCTGCCGCTGGCATTGTTGCCGTAACCGACCAAACGCAAGTACCTGGCGGATACCGGCTGTTCCATTACATAGGGCTGCATAATCGAATCGCCCGGCTGCAAATTGCGGCTGCTGCGCCTGGCAAGGACGACAGCGCTCTGAGCGAAATCCGGATCGTCGGAAACGACGATCTCGAAGCTGGAATTCCGCTCTCTTGCGTTCAGGAACGCGATCATGGCGTAAGTGATCGTCTGAGGCGTTCCCAAGTCGAATTGCAGCCATTGCCCATGCCCGGAAGCCGACCAGCGGCTTTCCATCGAGATCGGGTCCTCGCCCCAAATGCCGTCGACGACGTTGACCGGGACGTAGTTCGTATTAGGCTGCGATGAACTGGCCGCGACGCTGCCGGAATTCAGGCCGATTCTGCCGTCGGAGCCGATCGGCAGCTCCCGAATAACCTGGATGCCGTAGTTGTTCGCCGACCCGCTGCCGTTGTCCAGCTTGATTCCGATGCGGTTTACTCCCGGCCTCAGCGGAACGTTCGTCAAGTCCGCGACCGTATAGTCCTCGTGCTGATCGTTGCTCAAGCTCGCCGTTACCGAAGCGGCAGACCCGGGCGTTGCGACAAGTCGAACGCTCTCCGTTCCGATAGGCACGACAGCTTCGTAACCGTCCGTTACGTTCGGATCGAAAGTCTTGTTCATCGCCACCTGCTGCGAGCCGTTCCATAGCTCCAGGCTCGACAATTGAACGCCCGGCAGCCGTTCGGCGAAGGTGAAGAAGGCTCCGTCCGCCAAGCTGACGTTCGCGGCATAATAAGCGCCGCCGTCTATCGTCACCGGCGCGAGCTCGAAGGAAGCGGCATCGGTAAAGCCGTCGTCCGCGCTTGTCAGCAGCGCGCCGCCGAGCGGAACCAGGCTCTGCGGAACGGCGACCTGGACTTGGCCGACATGGCCGGTATTGCGAGCCTTCCATATTTTCGCCAGCCGCAAATAGCCGTCCCCGTAAGGCAAGCGGAGGGATTCGCCTCCGTTGTCGCCCCAGAGAAGATACGTTTTATCGGCCAGCGGTTCGACAGCCGTTACGATAATTTGGTCCGCAAGCGGACTCGCGCTGCTCCGGCTTTGCATCAGATCCAATGCTCCTTCCTCATCCATGGCGATCCCGGCCACATTGTTCGAATAGTCCGCGTCAGCGGCGGAATCCCATACGTTTAACGGCGCGTCCCCGGCGGACAAATATTGTCCGGAGCTTAAGGGAAGACCGTACTTAAGCGCCAAGTACGTATCCACCTGGCGGCGTTCGAGCCCGGTTAACGGTTGGGCGAAAACAATCAGCTCGCTTACGAGCCCGTTATAGCCCGATCCTCCGGCGGCAGCCGAGCCGAGAGACATCTCTCCATCCGCTTTGCCGACGATCGGCAGACGGGCTGCCGCGGATTGGGCCACGTTGGCTCCGTCCCGGTAGATCGTTTGATAGACGGCTTGCCCGACCGTCGGATTCGTCTCCAATTGCAATCCCCAGACGTTGTACGCAGATGGCAGAACCTGATTGGCGGCCTGGGCTCTCGGCAAGCCCGAGCCGCTCGAGGGTCTGCCCGCATCCCATAAGACGGAGCCTCTGCCTTCCGTAGAGCCCGACGTATGCGGGATGTGCGCCTGCAGCGAGCCTCCTGCCAGAGATTCGGCGAACACGGACGAATTCGCGACGGTGGGGGCGCCCCCGGAGACGAGAAAGACATTCAAGGAGCCGATTTCTTCGGCGGCTCCGACGATGCCGTCCGCATCCTGCAAGATGCTGCCCCCGCTGCGCACGAATTGAACTGCGGGCTGGAAGTTCAGCTCTCCGACGGAGGCCGCATACTTAGGTTTGGGACGGCCCGCGATCGCCGCGATCGTTCCGTCGTTCGCAAAATCGTTGCCGCCTCCGCTGCTATCCCGCCACAGGCCGACATCCAGGCCGGCGTCCGCGACTATGCTTGCGTCGTCGGCTTTGAGCCACAATCTCAAATCTCCCTTCACTCCGCCCGGCGTTCCGCTTGCCGCGGGCGCGGCATGAACGGCAAGTCCCGCCCCTGGAACCGACGGCATCCCGCCGAGCAGGACGAGCAGAGACAGTCCGAGTAGAAGCGATCTCGATAACAGCTTGCCGAATTCGCTTTCTGGTGCGTTCATCACAATAACCCACCTCTTCCGAATGGTTTGCGCTTTCAAGACACAGTGGCCGACAGTCGATCCCCCTTCCGCGCAAAATAACGTTCCTTTTTATTGTCCATCGCCCCATGGAGACGAGGTAGGTTCAAAATGTAAAATCGATAGACGTAATCTGTAATCCGATGCGCTAAAATCTGAAACGAATCTTTAATAATTGGAGAGGCGGAAAAATAAAAACCATCCGGTCCGAGAAGACGGAAACGGATGGCTGCGCGGCGATAGATGGCGAAGACGGAGCGGAGGGAGGATGCGGCCATGCGACCGAGCGGCAAGACTCAGGTGCGGGAGGGAGCGGTCTATCCCCGGCCCCAAGCCAGCATTTTGCGTTGGAACTCCTTCGGCGAACAGCCGTTGAAGCGCTTGAACATTTTGTAGAAATGGGCCATGTTGGCCATGCCGATCAGATCGCCGACCTCGCTTACGCTGACGTCGCGGGTGAGGAGCACCTGTTCGGCGCGTTTGATTTTGCGGAAATTGACGTACTCGGTGAACGATTGACCCATGATTTTCTTGAAAAATTTGACGAAGTAGTAGTAGCTCATGTTGGCCAGCCCGCACACTTCCTCGACGGCGATCCGGCCGTCGATGTTCGCTTCGACGAAGTCGAGAACCGGCTTAAGACGGATCCGTTCGATCCGATCCTGATCGGCGAGCAGCCCGCGCGTGTCGTTGCGGATGAGAATGAGCAGCAGCTTCTTGATGAGCATGTTGACGGCCAGTTCATAACCGCCCAGCTTGTCGACGGCTTCCCGGTGGAGTTGCCGGATGCATTCGGCCGCTTCCCGGCGGGCTTCGGGATTTTCCCGGAAAATGTAGTTCATGGCGCTCAGCGGTACCTTGGTCTCGTTGAAATACTGCAAGTACGGAATCGTACTCTGATCGAAGTAATTATTAAGATCGAATTGGAGTACGATATATTTCAGGCCGCCTTCGGGATTGTGATCCCGGTGCAGTTGAGAGCTGCCGAGGATGACGACGTCGCCTTCCCCCAATCCGAACGTCTCTTCGCCGAGATCGACGGTCAGGAAACCTTCCTGAACGAGGATCAGCTCGCATTCGGGATGGTAGTGCCAGGAGACGCTCCCGGAATTGCGGCGGAGCATTTGCCATATTTTCAACGACAACAGGGGGTTCTCGTATTCGATCTTTTCTTTCAACGGCTGCAAGGGATCATCCCCTTATAATGTTTGGTCAAAAAGTTCGATTTTCAGCGTCTCGCATAGAGGCGGATTGTCGGCAAAAGGCAAAATCGCATAAAATCCTCGCACATCCCCGAATGGGATTCTCGATGAAGTGTGATACACTATATTGTAGTTTGAATAAGGTTTAGCCGCAAGGAGGACAAGCGCTTTGACAAAAGTTAACGTAGGCATGATCGGCTGCGGCGGAATCGCCATGGGGAAACATCTGCCATCGCTCGCCAAAATCCCGGAAGCGCAAGTGGTCGCGTTCTTCGACATCTCGGCCGACCGGGCGCACGAAGCCAAAAACAAGTTCGGCACGCATGACGCGAGAGTGTACCACGATGTGTACGAGCTGCTGCGCGACCAGGACGTTCACGTCGTCCACGTCTGCACGCCGAACGACACGCACGCCGAAATTTCCATCGCCGCGCTGGAGGCGGGCAAGCACGTGCTTTGCGAGAAGCCGATGGCCAAAACCGCCGAAGACGCGCGCCGGATGCTGGAAACGTCGCAACGAACGGGCAAGAAGCTGAGCATCGCTTACCAGAACCGTTTCCGCGCGGACAGTCGCTGGCTGTATCAAGCTTGCCGCGAAGGGAAGCTGGGCGAGATCTACGTCGCCAAAGCGCATGCGGTTCGCCGCCGCGCCGTGCCGACTTGGGGCGTGTTCCTCGATCTGGAGAAGCAGGGCGGAGGCCCGCTGATCGACATCGGCACGCACGCGCTGGATCTGGCCCTGTGGATGATGGACAATTACGAGCCGAAGACGGTTCTGGGTTCGTCCTATCGCAAGCTCGCGGAGCAAGGAAGCAACGCGAACTTGTGGGGACCTTGGGATCCGGCCAAGTTTACGGTGGAAGATTCCGCGTTCGCGATGATCACGATGAAAAACGGAGCGACCGTGTGGCTCGAGTCGAGCTGGGCGCTGAACACGCTGGACGTGGACGAGGCGAAGGTATCCCTGAGCGGAACGAAGGCGGGAGCCGATATGAAGAAAGGACTGCGCGTCAACGGCGAGGAGCACGGTCGCCTGTACACGCAGGAGATTCAGATGGCCGGTGATTTCGGAGGCAATCCGCTGCCGGACGACGCCGCCGAGCAGGAGGCGCGCGCCTGGATCGAGGCGATCGCGTACGACCGCGAGCCCGTCGTGACGGCCAAGCAGGCGCTTGTCGTGCAGGAAATTCTCGAAGCCGTCTACGAGTCCGCGAGCAAGGGGCAAGCGATCAGCTTCGCCTAAGCCGCGGGAGCGGGGTTAGCGGGAGGCTGCAAGGCCGCCCGAGGGGAAGATAGCGGTCCGCCGGACCGATAACGGGGGCGCAATCCGCCCCCGAAGCGAAATAAGGGTGGCATTCCGCCCGGCATTTCAGGTAAAATAGAATTGCGACTTATGAACGCGCGTACATAAAAACGTGCAAAGGCTTCCATTTTGAATGAAAGGTATGGTGAAGTTCAAGTGAAATCCGGCGTATTTATCGTTCTATTCGCCCAACAATCGTTCGAACAAGCGCTTGATACCGCCAAATCGGCGGGACTGCAAGCGGTGGAAATCGGCACGGGAGGTTTTCCCGGCACGGCGCACGTGAACGCCAAGGAAATCGTGAACGACGACGCGGCCATCCGCCGCATTCGCGAAGCGGTCGATTCCCGCGGCTTGACGATCAGCGCGCTCAGCTGCCACGGCAACCCGCTGCATCCGGACAAGGCTACGGCCCAGTCCGATCACGAGGATTTCGTCGCGACCGTACAGCTGGCGGAGAAGCTTGGCGTGGATACGGTCATTACGTTCTCCGGCTGTCCGGGAGACTCCGAGAACGCGAAGTATCCGTCCTGGGTTACCTGCCCATGGCCGCCCGATTTCCTGACCGTGCTCGAATGGCAGTGGAACGAAATCGCGATTCCGTACTGGAAGGAACAATCGGCGTTCCTGCGCAAACATAACGTCAAAGTCGCGATCGAAGCGCACCCGGGCTTCCTCGTGTACAATACCGAGACCGCGCTGCGCCTGCGCAAGGAAGCGGGCGACAACATCGGCGTCAACTTCGACCCTTCCCATCTGTTCTGGCAGGGCATGGACCCGATCGAGTGCATCAAGGCGCTCGGAGACTCCATCTACCACGTGCACGCGAAGGATACGAAGATCGACAAGCGCAATACGGCGCTGAACGGCGTGCTCGATACGAAGCATTACGGCGATATTCTGAATCGTTCGTTCGTATTCCGCACGGTCGGCTACGGGCATGACGACGAGTTCTGGAAGGACATGGTGAGCACGTTGCGCCTTGTCGGCTACGACGGCACGATCAGCATCGAGCACGAGGACGGCATCATGAGCGTGAACGAAGGGTTCACGAAAGCGGCCGGCTTCCTCAACTCCCTCATTCTGAAAGAAAGCGCGGGTGAGATGTGGTGGGCGTAAACAACAAAAAAATCAACGTCGGCATGGTGGGCTACAAGTTCATGGGCAAAGCCCACAGCCATGCGTATAAAGACGTAGGCATGTTCTTCGAACCGGCCGCCGACGTCGTCATGAAAGCGATCTGCGGACGCGACGAGCAAGGAGTCAAGGCGGCGGCCGACAAGTTCGGCTGGGAATCGTACGAGACCGACTGGCGTAAAATGGTTGCTCGCGAAGACATCGACTTCGTCGATATCAACGCTCCCAGCGATGCGCACAAGGAGATTACGCTGGCCGCAATCGCCGCGGGCAAGCACGTCTTCTGCGAGAAGCCGCTCGCGCTGAACCTGGCGGACGGCCGCGAAATGCTCGAAGCGGCGGAGAAAGCCGGCGTCAAGCACGCGGTCTGCTTTAACTACCGTTTCCTGCCTGCCGTTCAATTGGCGAAGCAGATCATTGACGAAGGCCGTCTGGGCGAGATCCATCACTATCGCGCCACCTACCTGCAAGACTGGCTCGTCGATCCGAACACGCCGATGGCGTGGCGGCTGAAGAAGGAAGTCGCCGGCTCCGGCGCTCACGGGGACATCAATGCGCACAGCATCGATCTCGCCCGCTTCCTGATCGGCGAGTTCGACCGCGTGGTCGGTCACAACCGTACGTTCGTGAAGGAACGCCCGCTTGCAACGGATGCGGCAGGCGGATTGTCCGCCGGCGCCGGCTCGTCCACGCAGAAGGACGAGGTAACCGTCGACGACGCAACCGGCTTCCTGGCCGACTTCAAGAACGGCGCGATGGGCATGTTCGTCGCCTCCCGTTTCGCGGCCGGACGCAAAAACCATAACACGTTCGAGATTCACGGCAGCAAAGGAACGCTGCGCTGGGATCTCGAGAAGCTGAACGAGCTGGAAGTGTACTTCCGCGAGGACGAGCCGAACCTGGCCGGCTTCCGCCGCATTCTGGCGACGGAGCCGTCGCACAAGTACGCCGGCAACTGGTGGCCGACCGGTCACATCATCGGCTACGAGCATGCCTTCGTGCATATTGTGTACGAATTCGTGCAGCACATTGAGACGGGCTCGCCGTTCGCGCCGACTTTCTACGACGGCGTGAAGTGCCAAGAGGTGCTCGAAGCGGTCGATCTGTCGATCGAGCGCGGCTCCTGGGTCAGCATCGACGAAGTGTAATTTGCGTTGAATTAAGGTTGCTTCAAAACCGGGCAGAAACGGCTTAAAACCGTCTTCCGCCCGGTTTTTTTCCGTCTCCGGCACAAACGCTGTTGTGCGGCTACGCTCCGGACAAATGACGGCGCAGGATGCGATTAAACGCTGCGGGCTGGTCCACGTTCGCGCAGTGGCCGGCGTCCGGGATGACGACCAGTTCGGAGCGCGGCTCCAAACCGTGAAGCTGTACCGCGGCGTCATGGGCGAGCTTCAGATCGTGTTCTCCGACGACGATCAGCAACGAGTAGGGCATCGGGTCGTCGGTTTTTCGGAGTAGGGAGGCCATCCCGCCCATCGAGGAGAACGATTTTCGCCGAAATTGCATTACTCCCTGCTCGAGCTTCGCCCGTCCCCGCTCTGTATGGCAGGAGACGCGAAGGACGTACCGCTTGAATTTGTCCATGGAGAACAGGACGTACAGCAGCCACTTCAACCCCTCCTTCCGCTGCGCTTTCAGCACGGCTTCATTCGCCTTGTGTATCGAGTATCCGCCTACGATAAGGACCGATTCCACGATGTTCGGACAGCGATCGGCGAAAGCCTGGGCGACGAGCGCCCCGAGCGATACGCCCATCGCGACGCATCGCTCGATGCCGTTCTCGGCGGCGATTCGGGCGCAGATCTCGGGCATATCCCGCAGCGATACGCTCGCGGGCAAGGAGCGATTGGCTCCATGGCCGGGCAGATCGATCAGAACGATGCGGCAGTCGCTGCCGAAATCGGCGACCTGGTCTTCGAACAGTCCGTGATCGGCGAATGCCGCGTGCAGCATGAAGATCGTCGGCCGGCCTTCTTCGTTTTCAATCCGATAACGCACTTCCGCGTTTTTGAAATTCAACTTCTTCTCCCGCATCCGGATCACCCTCCAATTGTTCCTGAAATCGGCGGAACCATTCCAGCATGGATCGGTAAAGAGCGATCGCCAATTCCAGCGTCTTGATCTGGTAGACGGCAATTTGCCGCAAGCTCTCCGGCACTTCCGCGCGCGCGGCTTCCTCCGCTGCCGCATCGTATTCCCCCAGAACGCTCTCCAGTGAGGCTGCGATCGAACGTGCAACCTTCAAGCGATCGGGAGCATCGAGCAGTCCGAGGAAGAACAAGCGCGTCGTGATGTCCTGCTCCAGCCTGCCGGCCGCGATCTCGGAAAACATTTTTTCGGCGAAGCCGCGCCTTCCCGGTTCGTCGATGCGATAGAGCTTTTTCCTTCGGCCTGTGGCGTCCATTTCAAGTGTGCGGATCAGCCCGTTGTCCTCCAGTTTCTTTAATGTCGTCTGGATGCTCCCGAGACTGGCGCTGTAAAACGGCGATACTTTTCGCTGCAAAATTTTCCGCATCTCGTACGCGGACAAATCGCGGATCATCAAAAAGCCGAGCAATACGAAATCCATCTTTTTCCTCCAGTTTTAGCACTATTATAATATACCTATTAGGTATATTCAATACTGATTACTGGCTAAAGTTTACAGTCGCTTAACGAACAGCGGACAAATGGAAAACAATCGTCTGTTAGTTTCGAAATAGGGATTAATCCCCACGACCCGAATCCTAGAACGAGGTGCGTCCCATGCCTATAACTTCAGTTCTCGAGAAGCAAGAAACGGTGCAACCGACTTCGCCGTCCGCCGATTCTACCGCAACTGCCGTATCTGTCGCATCTAAGACTTCTGCTTCTTCTACCGCATCTGTCCGGTCTAAAGCATCTGTCCCGTCTACCGTATCCACCGCGTCTAAGACTTCTGCTTCTTCTACCGCATCTGTCCGGCCTAAAGCGTCTGCTTCGTCCACCCCATCCGCCGCACTGGCCGAGTCTTCCTACTCAAGCCCGGCGTCTTCTTCCCGAGCGGATCTCCCCGCAGTCATGCAGCCGATCGCTGTCAAAGATTGGATGAAGAGCTGTCCGGTCATCGCCCCCGACGTGCCGAACGACGATCTTGTCCGCCTGTTCCGCAGCAAGGAGCCTTATCCTTGCGCCGTCGTCTGCGATGAAGGCAAGCGTCCCGTCGGACTGATCATGAGAAGCCGGTTCTACCGGCGGATAGGCTCTTTGTACGGCATGTCATTGTACGGACAACGTCCGGTCTCGCTGCAGATGGACCCGTCGCCGCTCGTCGCGGACGTATCCATCGACCCTCAGGAACTGATCGATCGCGCGCTGTCCCGGGAGGAAGAGACGTTCTACGATGCCGTCGTGCTTACCGATAAAGGGAAATTCGCGGGCATATTGACGGTGAACGATCTGCTTAACGTGTCCAGACTGCTGCAGAGAGAAGCGGTTAGCCGGCAAATGCGCACGATTCGCGATACCGAGGCGATGATCGAGGACATTCACGCTTCCGTCGAGAGGGTCGCGCAAGCGACGAACGAAGCCAAGGCGTGCAGCGAGCGGATCGGAGAAATTACCGACCAGGGCCGCGAGCAGCTGGGCGAGATGCTGGGACTGTTTAAGCAGTGGTCGGTGAACGCGGACAAGCAGGAGAAAGCCGCCGGCCAATTGACCGAACGCACGTCGGCTGTCGACGGCATCGTTCGCCTGATCGCCGATCTCGCCGATCAGTGCAATCTGCTGGCGGTGAACGCCGCGATCGAAGCGGCGAGAGCGGGAGAGCACGGCAGAGGGTTCGGAGTCGTAGCGGGGGAGATCCGCGCGCTGGCGGATCAGACGAAACGCTCCGCCGGGGAGATCGCCGGCATGATCCGCTCGATGTCGGAGGCGGTGAAGCTGTCTGCCGGCTTGGCGGGAGAAGGCAAGCAGGGAGCGGACCGAGGCGTCCACTCGGTGAGCAAGACCGAGGACACGTTCGCCCAGCTGTGGAGCTCCTCGGAGCTGAACCAGGAGGCGGCTGCGCTGCTGCTGTCGGCATCCGGAGCGGCCACGATCAAGTCGGAAGAAGTCCGCGGCGAAATCCGCAAGCTGGCCAGTCAGGTAAATTCCTAAATTTAACAGCAGGAAAACAAATCGGCAACAGCGGCTTTACAAAATAAGACTATACTCACTATAGCAATGCGAAGAAAAATCTACCAAAATCCAGAAGGGTGATAGGTGTCGATGGTGCTAAAGAAAGCGTCCCTGGTAACTGTATTGGCGTTGGCTGTCGGAACGGCTTCCGCAGGCGCGGCATTCGCCGCAACCGCAACGGCAACGAGCGCGGTTCAGATTACGAATTCGGCTTACATCGTGAACGGAACGACGGTTAATCTGGGTACGATCACGGAGAAGGGCACGACTCTCGTATCTCTCAGAGATTTAAGCGCGAAGCTCGGAGCCAAGCTGCAAGCGGCCGGCGGCGTCGTTCAAGCGAAGCTGAACGGCCATACGGTAGAGCTGAAACCGGGCAGCGCCGTTCTTAAGGTAGACGGAGCGGAGCACAAGCTGAACGTTCCGGTCAAAAACGCCAAAGGCGTCACTTACGTGGAGCTGGGAGCCTACGTCGAAGCGCTGGGCGCCAGCCTGTACGAAGATGGGAAAGGCTCGGTCTGGATCGACGCCAAGCTGCTGTCCAACGTGGATCGCATCCAATGGGTCGATGCGGAGCGCTTCATCGCTACGCAAGAGAACGAGACGGGCCGCGCGGATTACCTCGTGGAAGCCGCAACGGGCAAGTACCGTCTGCTGGACGTGGCCGCGGACGCTTCCGAGTTGATCTTGGCGCCTAACGGGACGAAAGTTGCCTACACGAACGCGGAAGGCCAAGTGTCCGTGCTCGATCTGACCAGAATCGGCCGGGCCGTCGTCGTCAGCACCGACACGAACATCAAGCCGGAGCTCGTATGGTCGGCCGACAGCGCGAGCATCTATTTCCTGCAAGGGGATAAGGGCAGCGTCATCGCCAAGCTGGATCCGGAAATCAATAAAATTACGAAAATCCTCGACGACAAGGTCGACTACAAAGCGAACCTGGAAGTGTCCGCGGACGGCAAAACGTTCACGTACACCGTAACGAAGCCGGGAGCCGTCGTCGCCGACGCCAACAAGCCGGTCGAAGAGGACGACGTCTCTATCGACATGAAGGGAACCGAGCCGCAAATCTATCAATTTACGGTCGATCCTTCCGTCAAGGAGAACAAAGCCGTGCAGCTGACGACTTCCACAGACGACAAGGTGTTCATCCACGCCGCCGCCGACGGTTCCAGCGTCGCGTACGTCAGCGTAAGCGCCGATACTTCCGCCAAGTCGACGCTGGTTAAGGTCGGCAAAGACAAAAACGTCGCTTCGCTATACAACGAGAGAGACGTATACCAAGCAGAATATGCCGGCGGCAAATGGTACTTGTTGACCGAGGGCAACGGAGACGATCAATTCGTCTACGAGGTCGATCCGGCGACGGGCGCGGCCAAGCAGCTCTATACGCTGTCCTCCGCGGTAAGCGGAATCGTCGTGAAGGAAGGCGCGCCGCTGGCGGTCATCCAGGACGGACGCGTATTGGTGGATGTGAACGGAAGCTGGAAGCCGGCTTCCAAATAATCGAATCGAGAGGAGAATATTCCGATGAAATGGTTTAAATCTTTATCCGTCGCCGCACTGGCGATCGCCCTGGTCTCGACCTCCGTGTCCGTGGCGGGAGCGGCAAGCGACCTGAAAGGCAAAATCGTCATTAACGGTTCTTCCGCGCTGCTGCCGCTGACGCTGCAAGCGGCCAACGAATTCAAGAAGCTGCACCCGAAGGTGAAAATTTCCGCTTCCGCGGCGGGCTCGATCACCGGCCCGCAATCGGTGCGCAAAGGCATCGCCGACATCGGCGCGGTCGACTGGGACGCCTCCCAAGACGTTCCCGGCTTCAAGAAATTCGATGGCCAAGTTGCGCATAAAGTCGCGATTATCCCGTTCGCGGCCGTCGTCAACAAGAACGTCAAAGTCGACGATCTGACGACGAAGCAGCTGCAAGACATTTTCTCCGGCAAAGTAACGAACTGGAAAGACGTCGGAGGAGAAGACGCCGACATTATCGTCGTCAACCGCGCGTTCGGTTCCGGAACCCGCGTCAACTTCCAGATGAAGGCTCTGCAAGGCACGGAATTCATCAGCAAGGGCTCCAACTATAAGGAAGTCAAGTCGAGCGGCGACATGAAGACGGCCGTGGAGACGACTCCCAACGCGATCGGCTACATCGACCTCGTGTACGTGACGAGCAACATGAAGGCGCTGAAAATCAACAAAATCGCGCCGACGGAAGCGAACGTCGTTAACGGTACTTATAAAGTATGGGGTTACGGCTACTACATGACGAAGGGCAAGCCGGACGGAGCGACGAAGGCGTTCATCGAATATATCCAAAGCGCCAAGTTCCAGAACGGTTCGTTGAAGAAGCTGAAATTCATCCCGATCTCCGCTTTGAAATAATCGGCTTTAATCGCGAATAATCGACGAACTCAACATTCGGGAGAAACCAGCGAAGCGATCTGTCGCCAAGCTGGTTTCTTCATGGGAGGAACCTGGAGTTATGCAACTGGACACGTCGGCGCGTCCTTCGATCGCCGGCCCGAACGCGTCCGAGCTCGGCGGCAGCATCAAGGCCGGCTCGGGCAAGTCGTTCGACCGGAAGAACAGACTTCTGTTTTACAACCGTTTTTTCAAGCTGGCCTGCATTGCCAGCGCCGTGTTCGTCTGCCTCATTCTGTTCGGCATCCTGTTTCTGATGTTCCGCACCGGCGTGCTGACGTTCCGCGACGTATCTCCGATGACGTTTTTCTTCTCGACGGATTGGACGCCGGAGGACGACCGTTACGGCGCTTTCGTCTTTATTTTCGGCACGTTCGCCTTGACGCTCTTGACGCTGCTCATCTCCGTGCCTCTGTCGGTCGTCATCGCCGTATTCCTGGCCGAGGTCGCCCCGACATGGCTGCGCAATCTGCTCCGTCCGGTGCTCGACCTGCTCGTCGGCATTCCGTCCGTCGTCTACGGCTTCCTCGGACTGACCATCCTCATTCCGCTGCTCAGGGATATAACCGGCACGAATATGGGCGACGGCATTCTGGCGGCGGCGATCGTGCTGACGATCATGGTGCTGCCGACGATCAGCCGGGTGAGCGACGACGCGATCAGCGCGGTTCCGCGAAAATATAGGGACGCCTCTTACGCGCTTGGCGCCACGAGGTTCCAGACGATCTTCAAGGTGACGATTCCGGCCGCCCGCAGCGGCATTCTGTACGGCGTTATTCTGGGCATGGCCCGGGCGATCGGCGAGACGATGGCCGTCGTCATGGTCATCGGCAACACGCCCCAGCTGGCTGACGCGCTGTTCAAGCCGACGTCGGTGCTGACGAGCAACATCGTCATGCAGATCGCCAACGTGCCGTTCGATTCGACCTGGAACAACGCGCTGTATATGATGGGCTTCCTGCTGCTCGTCATTTCTCTGTTGATGATCGTGCTCGTGAGGCTGCTGCAGCGGAAGGGGGCCCATTCATGAAAAACGCGACCGGAGCGGCCCGCAGCCCGTTCAGCTCGGGCCGGGGGATCAATTCGTTCAACAACCGGCTGTTTACCGCATTTGTCTGGAGCGCGTCCGCGGCCATGGTTCTGTTCATTCTCGCGCTGCTCTATCTGATCCTGCAGAAGGGGCTGCCTACGCTGACCTGGGATTTCATTCTCGGGCTGCCGAGCGAGATCGAGGAGGGCGGAGGCATCGGCCCGGCTTTGTTCAATTCTTTCTACATGCTGCTGATCTCGCTGTTCATCGCCGTGCCGCTCGGCATGGCCGCAGGCATCTACTTGGCGGAATTCGCGCCGGACAACAAGCTGATCGGCTTCGTCCGCATCTGCGTGGAAGGGCTCGCCTCCGTGCCTTCCATTATCTTCGGTTTGTTCGGGATCGCCTTGTTCGTGGAAATGTTCCAGATCGGGCTGACGATTCTGGGAGGCGCGGTCAGCCTCGCGTTCCTGAACCTGCCGGTCATGACCCGGGTGACGGAGGAGTCGATCCGCGCCGTGCCCGGGGAGCTGAAGCAGGCTTCGTTCGCGCTCGGCGCGACGCACCTGCAGACGATTCGCCGCGTGCTCGTTCCGTCGGCGATCAACGGTCTCGTGACCGGAATTTGCTTGATCGCGGGCCGCGCGTTCGGGGAGAGCGCCGTCATCATTCTGACGGCGGGGGTGACGACGTCGGGAGAGATGTGGGACTTCAATCTGTTGTCGCCGGGAGAGACGCTGGCCGTCCATCTGTGGTACGTCCAGTCGGAGGCGATCGTGCCGGATGCGGTGTCGATTTCCGACAAGGCGGCCGCCGTGCTCGTGTTCGTCATTCTGCTCTTTAACGTTCTGTTCCGCATCCCGCTCTGGATCAAGGAGCGCAGGAGCCGCTAACCCGGTTGCGGGGCAAGCGCGCGCGCAGCTCGTTCGGCAAGCTCGACGTTGCCTTCATGAGCGTTCCAACTCGCATACAAGGTCCAGCTTATCGGGCGGTCCGGCAACTCTGCCGCGACCGCCTTCGCCATGGAAGCGGGAAGGACGCATTCGGGCAAGACGGCGAGACCGATGTCGTCCCGCACGGCCTGCACGACCAGCTCGGCCGAGTCGAACGTGCCGTTGACGCGGGAGACGCCCGTTCGCGCGAACCAGGCGGAGACGAGCTCGGCCAGCGAGCGCTCCGCATGCTCGACGAACGGATAGCGGTGCAGCCGGTCGGCCAGCGCGGAGCCCCGCACGCCGCCGAGCGGATGATTTTCCGGCAGCACCAGCTTCAAGGGCGAGGAGAGAAGCTCCGCGCAACGCAGCCGCTCCGGATCGACGGGCTGCCGTCCGCCGATCGCCAGATCGAGCTCGCCGGCTTCGAGCAGCTGCGACAGACCGTCGTCGTCCGTCTTGACGATCGTAACGCGCGCTTCCGTAAGCGCCGTGAGCCGCGTGAGCCATCCCGCTCCGGCCAGCGCCGCCGTCGCGCAATCGGTGCAGCCGATCCGCAGCAGGTTCCGCCCGGTGTCCCGGAGCTCCCCGATCTTCGCCTCGGCTTCCGCATGCAGAGCCACGATCCGCTTGGCGTACGGCAGCAGCATTTTTCCCGCGGTCGTCAAATAGATGCGCCCCGATCTCGCCTCGAACAGCTTGACTCCCCAGTCGCTCTCCATCTTCTTCATATGGAAGCTGATCGTAGGCTGCTTCATGCGCAGCGCATCCGCCACGGCGGTCACCTGCTTATAGCGGTCTACGAGCTCGATAATTTTCAATTTTAATAGACTCATGACCGATTCCCCCGACTTTATGTCATTGTCATTTAATATTTCTATAATAATACCATTCACATTGAATAATTGTATGTATATTTTTCTCCGAGTTAACAAAACGAAAACATTGCAATAATGCCGGCCTTCTACAATATGAACTGTCAAGAAAAAAACAAAGAGTTGGAAGGGGAACTATACGAAATGAAAAAAACAGTAATGATGTTGATGGTGTTGGCGCTGACGGTGGTCCTGGCCGCATGCGGTCAAAATAATAATAGCGGCGGTGCAAGCCCGTCGCCGGAAAGCTCGGCTCCTGCAAGCGAAAGCCCGGCGGCGGAACTGTCCGGCTCGCTGCTCGCCACCGGATCTTCGGCGCTGCTGCCGCTCGTCGAGCAAGCTTCGAAGAAGTTCATGGACATTCACAAAGGCGTATCGATCCAAGTGCAAGCAGGCGGAAGCGGCACGGGCCTGACGCAAGTGTCCGAAGGCCAATCCGACATCGGCAACTCCGACGTCTTCGCGGAAGAGAAGCTGGATGCGGCCAAAGCGGCTGAACTGGTCGATCACCAAGTCGCAGTAGTCGGCATGGCGGCAGTCGTTAATCCGAACGTATCCGTCGACAGCTTGACGAAGCAGCAGCTGGTAGACATTTTCACAGGCAAAGTAACGAACTGGAAAGACCTCGGCGGCGAAGATCAGAAGATCCAGATCATCAACCGTCCTTCTAGCTCCGGTACCCGCGCTACGTTCGAGACTTACGCGCTCGGCCAGAAGTCGGAAGACCTGCAAGGCTCGATCCAAGAGGATTCCTCCGGTACGGTTCGCAAGCTGGTCGGCGAAACTCCGGGAGCGATCGGATACCTGGCACTGAGCTACCTCGACGAATCGATCAAAGTACTGAAATACGACGGCGTAGAAGCAACGGTAGAGAACGTGGCGAACGGCACTTATCCGGTATGGGCTTACGAGCACATGTACACGAAAGGCGAGCCCAGCGAGCTGGCGAAAGCGTTCCTCGACTTCATGCTGACCGACGAAATTCAGAACAACGACGTTGTCGAGCTGGGTTACATTCCGGCCAACAAAATGGAAATCAAACGCGATGTGAACGGCACGATCACAAAGTAAAGGTTCCATACCATAAGCCGATCAAGAGGCGTTCCGATAAGCCTCTTGATCGGCTGTGTAAAGGGAGAGATCTATGGCTCAGCCGTTAGAACGACAGCAAGCAAAGCCGCATCTCGCGGAAGAATGGGTCGGCAAAGTTTATACGCTGCTCTGTATCGCGTTTCTTATTCTCACCATCTTCTCGCTTGTCTATTTCGTCGCCTCCAAAGGGCTTAGCACTTTTTTCGTTAACGGCGTCAATGTCATTGATCTGCTTACGGGATTAAAGTGGGCTCCCGAAGGAGAGCCGAGGCTGTTCGGAGCTTTGCCGTTTATTTTCGGCTCGTTCAGCACCTCGCTGCTCGCCGCTGCGATCGCCGCTCCGCTCGGCTTCTGCGCGTCGGTGTTCATGGTGGAAATCGCTCCGAAATTCGGACGCCAGTATTTGCAGCCGGTTATCGAGCTGCTGGCGGGCATTCCGTCCGTCGTCTACGGTTTCGTCGGATTAAGCGTCATCGTTCCTTTTTTCCGCGACGTGTTCCCAGGACAAGGCGTCGGCATCGCGGCCGGAGCCGTCGTGCTGTCGATCATGATTTTACCTACGATTACGACTATTGCGACCGACGCGTTGGCCGCGCTGCCCAAGGGTCTTAAGGAAGGCTCTTACGCGCTGGGCGCCACGCGTTGGCAGACTATATACCGCATCGTATTGCCGACGACGCTTCCCGCTCTGATGACGGGCATTGTGCTCGGCATCGCCCGCGCGTTCGGCGAAGCGCTGGCTGTGCAGATGGTTATCGGCAACGCGCCTCATATTCCGCGCTCGCTGTTCGAGTCGGCGTCGACTTTGACGAGCGCGATTACGCTCAGCATGGGCAACACCGCGATGGGCACCGTCGCCAATAACGCCTTGTGGTCGCTTGCGCTCATTCTGATGCTGATGACGTTCGTCTTCGTCTTCATCGTGCGCTGGCTGGAAAGGAGATCGAAGATATGAGCGCCAAAACGGCCAACAAAATCGCGACCTCGGTCATCGTCGCTGTCTCCGGTCTGATCGTCCTAGTATTGGCCGGTCTGCTCGGTTACATTCTCGTGCGGGGGCTCGGGCATATCAGCTTCGACTTCCTGACGTCGGCGCCGGAGACGATCCGCCGCGGCGGGGGCATCGGGCCGCAGCTGTTCAACTCTGTGTTTCTTCTCTTCCTGACGATGATCATCACGATCCCGCTCGGACTCGGCGCCGGCATCTACATGAGCGAATACGCGCCGGCGAACAAGGTGACGAACGGCATTCGCCTGATCGTCGAAGTGCTGTCGTCCGTGCCTTCCATCATCGTCGGCTTGTTCGGCCTGCTCGTGCTCGTTAACCTGTTCGGCTTCGGATTCTCGCTGTTCGCCGGCGCTCTGGCGCTGACCGTGTTCAATCTGCCGCTGATGGTGCGGATTACGGAGCAGGGGCTCAGAAGCGTGCCGAGAGAGCAAAAGGAAGCGAGCCTTGCGCTCGGGTTGTCGAAATGGAAGACGATCACGTCGGTCATGCTGCCGATCGCGATGCCGGTCATTCTGACCGGAACGATTCTCGCCGCGGGCCGGGTGTTCGGCGAAGCCGCCGCGCTGCTGTTTACGGCGGGCATGAGCTCGCCGCGCCTCGACTTCAGCGACTGGAATCCGTTCAGCCCGTTCTCGCCGCTCAACCCGTTCCGTCCGGCCGAGACGCTGGCGGTGCATATTTGGAAAATCAATTCCGAAGGCCTCGCGCCGGACGCCAAGGAGATCGCCGCAGGAGCTTCCGCGGTGTTGGTCATTACCGTGCTCGCGTTTAACTTCGCGGCCAGATGGCTCGGACGCTACCTGTACCGCAGGTTTACGGCCATTAAATAAAGGGGAGGGAAGCGGATGACTGCCATCGGCATGTCCACCAAAAACTTAAGCGTCTATTACTCCGACAAGCAAGCCGTCAAGGACGTATCGCTCGATTTCCAGGCGAAGCAGGTGACGGCGCTCATCGGGCCTTCCGGCTGCGGCAAGTCGACGTTCCTCCGCAGCTTGAACCGGATGAACGACTTGATCCCCGACTGCAAGATCACGGGGGAAATCTGGATCCGGGACCGCAACATCAACAGCCCGGACACGGACGTCGTGTCGCTTCGCCAGCGCATCGGCATGGTCTGGCAGCGGCCGAATCCTTTTCATAAATCGATCTACGAGAACATCGCGTTCGGCCCCCGCTACCACGGGACGAAAAACAAGAAGGCGCTGGACGAAATCGTCGAGCAGTCGCTGCGCAAGGCGGCGCTGTGGGAGGAGACGAAGGACCGTCTGCACAACTCCGCACTCGCGCTGTCGGGCGGACAGCAGCAGCGGCTGTGCATCGCCAGGTCGATTGCGGTCAAGCCCGACATTATTTTGATGGATGAGCCGGCCTCGGCGCTCGATCCGGTATCGACGTCCAAGATCGAAGAGCTGATCGCCGAGCTGAAGCGGGATTTCTGCATCGTTATCGTGACCCACAACATGCATCAGGCGGCGCGCGTGTCGGATAAGACGGCGTTTTTCCTGACGGGGGAAGTGGTGGAGTACGACTTGACGACGAACATTTTCACGAATCCGCAGAAGCAGGAGACGAACGATTACATCACGGGGCGGTTCGGATAAAGCATTCCATAAGAACAAGAGGAGAATGGCCATGAACTCCATTATCGAGATCAATGACTTGAACTTGTACTACGGAGATTTTCACGCTCTCAAGAGCGTCAACATGGAAATTCCGGAGAAGGCCATCACCGCGTTCATCGGGCCTTCCGGCTGCGGGAAGTCGACGCTGCTCCGCACGTTCAACCGGATGAACGATATGATCGCCGGCACGCGCATCGAAGGCAAAGTCGAGATCGCCGGCACGGACATCTACTCCGGGGACGTCGACGTGGAGACGCTTCGCAAGCGCGTCGGAATGGTGTTTCAGCAGCCGAATCCTTTTCCGAAGTCGATCTACGACAACGTGGCGTACGGACCGCGCCTGCACGGCATCAGCGACCGCAAGAAGCTGGACGAGATCGTGGAGACGAGCCTGCGCTCCGCCGCGCTGTGGAACGAAGTGAAGGATCATCTGAAGCGTTCCGCGGGCAGCATCTCCGGCGGTCAGCAGCAGCGGCTGTGCATCGCCCGCGCGCTCGCCGTCGAGCCGGACATTCTGCTCATGGACGAGGCGACTTCCGCGCTTGACCCGATCTCCACGCTGAAGATCGAGGAGCTGGCGCAGGAGCTGAAAGACCGATACACGATCGTCATGGTCACGCACAACATGCATCAGGCGGCCCGGGTATCGCAGCAGACGGTGTTCTTCCTCAACGGGGAAGTCGTCGAGTATTCGGAGACGGAGCGCTTGTTCTCCAATCCGACGGATCAGCGCACGGAAGATTATATTAGCGGACGGTTCGGTTGAACCTGCGGGAGGATGGATCGCAATGATGGTAAAAAGGCTGGAGTTCGATCATGGCTTGGAGGAAATTACCCAACTGCTGATCGAGATGGGCAATCGCGCCGAGACGGCGCTCACCGAATCGATGAACGCGTTGAAAAACGTGGACGTGGACACCGCCAAGCGGATCGTCAAGTCCGACTCCGAGCTGAACCAGCTGGAAGAGAAGGTGAGCGAGATCGGCGCGAAGCTGATCGCCACGCAGCAGCCGGTCGCCAAGGATTTGCGGCGTATTCTGATCGCGTTCAAAATTTCGAGCGATCTGGAGCGGATGGGCGATCTGGCCGTCGATATCGCCAAAGTCGTCATCCGGCTGGACGGACAGCCGCTCATCAAGCCGCTGCTCGATCTGCCGCGCATGGCCGACATCGTCGCGGTGATGATCCAGGAGTCGCTGCAATCGTACGTCGACGAGAACGTCGATCTCGCTTATAAGAGCGCCAAGGACGACGACCAGGTCGACGCGCTGTACTCGCAGATCATCCGCGAGCTGTTCTCGCTCATGGTCGAGAATCCGAAAACGGTCGGCCAGGCGATGCTGCTCAGCTTCGTCGGACGGTACATCGAGCGGATCGCCGACCACGCGACGAACATCGCCGAGAGCGTCGTCTATCTGATGACGGGCAAGCGCCCGGATTTGAACCAGTAGGACCGCCCGCCGCAAGCGGCGATTGACAGGCGGATGAAGTCTGTGCTATATAGGTTGGACAAACGGGAAACCGCCCTTTTGGGCGGTTTCTTTCGATTATGCCCGCAGTCGGAGGAGCTGTCGCCATGGATGACGTGTACGGTTCGGATAAAAAGAAGGGCATCTCTATCGGCATCATCGGCCCGGACGATTCGGTCAAGCGAATATTGAAGGTTCTGAAAGCATTCCCTTCCTTCGATCCGGTGCCGCGGCCGTACGAAGAAGAGGATGCCGCTCCGCGGCTGGCCGAAGAAATCGCGGACGGCGTGGAGGCGATTCTCGTATCGGGGCCGCTGCCCTACCGCCGAATCCGGGAGGAGGCGAACGTGAAGACGGCGCTGCATGCTGTGCCGCTCACCGATACGGGCTTCTACCGGGCGCTGGCCCGACTGAAGAACGCGCTGGGACCGGACAGGCGGCTGCGTCTGTCGATCGACACGCTCGGGGGGCAGATGGTCGGCAAGTTTCTGAAGGAGATCGGGGAATCCCGAGTCGAGGCGGACCACTACGGGGGATCGGTTTATCCGACCCGCGAGGAACTGATCGCGTTCCACCGGGAGCGGTACAAGTCCGGCGCGTGCGACGGGGCGTTGACCGCCGAAGGGTCGGTTGCGCGGGCGCTCGCGAAGCTCGGCGTTCCGAACGAATGGGTGATCCCGACCGACGAGAACATTACGGTCGCGCTGGAGCGCGCACTGCTGTCGACGGAAACGCGCCAGAGCAAAGAAGCTCAGATCGTCGTCGGGCTGCTTAACGCAGATCACTTCGAGAAGCGGATTCACGGCCATTCGACCGAGCACGAGGTGCAGAAGTTCAAGCTGGACATCCACCGGATGCTGCTTGACTACGTGGAATCCCTCGACGGCTACCTGACCCCTCTCGGCGGGGACGAATATTTGTTTTTCACGACGCGGGGCATCTTCGAACGGGAAACGGGAGGCTACAAGACGATTCCGCTCGGCAAGCAGTCTTACCAGAAGTTCGGACTGTCGCTCAGCATCGGCATCGGGTTCGGACGTTCGGCCAACGAAGCGGGCACGCATGCGAGAGCCGCGCTGCGCAAAGCGAAGGAAGCGGGCGGGGATACGTGCTTTATCGTGCGCGAGGACAAGACGCTGATCGGCCCGCTGGCGATGGCGGATTCGCTGGAGCAGAACCTGTCGCTTACGGACGCGGAGCTGCTCGGAAGAGTCGAGAGCGCGGGCATGACGTCCGCTTACTTGAGCAAGCTGCTCTCCCAGACGGCCCGCACCGGGAGGACGGACTATATGGCGCACGAACTGGCCGCCCTGCTGAACGTGACCGTCAGAACCGCGCATCGGCTCCTGCTGCAGTGGATCGACCACGGACTCGTGCGGATCTCGGGCGTGGAGAAGGTTCCGAAAGGCCGCCCGCGGCAAATTTTTCGGCTGAGCTTCCTGGCGGATGAAGGCTGGAAGTAACGCATGCAGACGGGGACCGGAGTCGGTCCTTGCTTATTTATGGACGAATTAAAGATTTGTCTTTTAATAAAAGGGGGGATTATGATGGTTTTAATCTCGACAAGGGAAGGGAGAAACAACGAATGAGATCGATTGAGGAGCTGGAGGCCAAGCAGGCCGAACCTTCGGAGGCGCTGATCAGAGACGTTGCCGCTATCGAGGGCGACATTCTGCTGTTGGGCGCAGGGGGGAAGATGGGGCCGAGTCTGGCCAGACTGCTGATGAACGCGCTCAAGCGGGCAGGTAGGGGCAACCGGGTTATCGGTGCGTCGCGTTTCTCGGAGAAGGGGCTGCGGGAGCAGCTGGAGGCCGAGGGGATCGAGACGATCGCATGCGATTTGCTGAATGAAGAGCAATTGCAAAGCCTGCCGGACGCTCCGAACGTCATCTATATGGCCGGCAACAAGTTCGGCACGACGGGCAACGAATCGTTCACCTGGGCGATGAACGCGTACTTGCCGGGCAGAGTGGCGGAGAAGTACCGCGATTCGCGAATCGTCGTCTTCTCCTCGGGCAACGTCTATCCGTTCACGCCGGTCGGCTACGGGGGAGCGGACGAGTCGGTATCGCCATCGCCCGTCGGGGAATACGGCCAATCATGCTTGGGGCGCGAGCGTGTATTCGAGCATTTCTCCAAAGCTAATCGTACGAAAATGCTCATCTATCGGCTTAATTATGCGATCGACCTGCGCTACGGCGTACTGCTGGAGATCGCTTCGGCGGTGCAGGCCGGCAAACCGATCGATCTGACGATGGGACATGCGAACGTCATCTGGCAGGGGGACGCCAACGAGATCGCCATCCGCTCCTTGCTTGCTTGCGAAGCGCCGGCGCGTTTCCTGAACGTGACGGGGCCGGAGACGATGTCGATCCGCTGGGCCGCGGAGCAGTTCGGCAAACGGCTCGGGACGGAGCCGATATTCGCGGGAACCGAGTCTGACAACGCGCTGCTGAACAACGCGACGCAGTGCCATCAGCGGTTCGGTTATCCCCGCGTCTCGCTGCTGCAGATGATCGACTGGGTCGCCGAATGGGTGAAAGCCGGCGGAGCGACGCTGAACAAGCCGACGCATTTTCAGGAACGAAAGGGGAAATTCTGAGCGATGGGCGGGAAAAGGGAACTGACGTCCGAACAGAAACGGGCGCTGCATGACGGGCTGGTCATTCCGGCCCATCCGCTGGCGCTAGACGAGAACCGCCGTCTGGACGAGACGCGCCAGCGGGCGTTGAGCCGCTACTATATGGCATCGGGGGCGGGCGGCATCGCCGTTGGCGTGCATTCCACGCAGTTCGAGATTCGCGATTCTCGGCACGGGCTGTTCGAGAAGGTGCTACGTCTGGCTTCCGAGGAAGTGGAGCGGGCGGGGCTGCAGCGTCCGTTTATCCGCGTCGCCGGCATATGCGGGCCGACGGAGCAGGCGTTGAACGAGGCTCTGACGGCCGCCGCGCTCGGCTACGATGCCGGTTTGCTCAGCATGGGCGGGCTGCAAGGTTGGACCGAAGCGGATATTCTGAAGCGTACGGAGAAGGTGGCGGAAGTGATGCCGGTCGTCGGCTTCTACCTGCAGCCTTCGGTCGGAGGCCGGACGTTCAGCTTCGACTTCTGGCGGGCGTTCGCCGATATTCCCGGCGTCGAAGCGATCAAGATGGCTCCGTTCAACCGCTACCAGACGATCGACGTCGTGCGCGCGGTCTGCTATTCCGGACGCAGGGACGACATCGCGCTGTATACGGGCAACGACGACAACATCGTCAACGACCTGCTGACCGTGTATAAGTTCCGCGTGGGCGACCGGGTCGTGGAGAAAAGAATCGTCGGCGGCTTGCTCGGACATTGGGCCGTCTGGACGAACAAGGCAGTCGAGCTGTTGGAAGAGATCAAGCGCGTGCGGGAACAAGGGAGCATTCCGCCGGAATGGCTGCCCCGCAACGTTGAAGTGACTGACGCCAACGCGGCTTTCTTCGACCCGGCCCACGGCTTCGCGGGCTGCATTCCGGGCATTCACGAGGTGCTGCGCAGGCAGGGGCTGCTGCAAGGAACATGGTGTCTGAACCCTCATGAGGAGTTGTCGGAGGGGCAGAAGGAAGAGATCGACCGGGTGTACCGGGATTACCCGCATCTGAACGATGACATGTTCGTGCAGAGACATCTGTCCGAATGGCTATCTTGAAAGGGTAGAGAGGGTATTATGCGATTTAAGGATGTTTTTTCGATCATTGGGCCGAGCATGATCGGCCCGTCCAGCTCGCACACGGCCGGGGCGGTCCGGCTCGGAAGAGTGGCGCGCGAGCTGCTCGGCGAGCTGCCGGAGGAGGCCGAAGTCGTCTTCTACGGCTCGTTCGCCGCGACATATGGCGGGCATGGCACGGATGTGGCCGTCGTCGCCGGACTGCTGCGGTTCGGCACCGACGACGAGCGGATTCCGGACGCTCTGCGGGAGGCTGCGGAGGCTGGCATGAAGGTGACGTTCCGAACGGGAGCGGGAGCGGCCGTTCATCCGAATACGCTGTCCGCGGAGCTGCGCGCGGGAGAGCGCTCGTGCCGGATGACCGGCTGCTCGATCGGCGGCGGCAATATCGAGGTCGTGGAGGCGAACGGCTTCGATCTGCGGTTTACCGCCGATTATCCGACGCTGATCGTTTTTCATGGAGACCGGCCCGGCGTGCTCGCGGACATGACGCGGCTGCTGAGCGCGGCGAACGTCAATATCGGCTGCATGGACGTCGATCGCAAGGGCAGGCTCGGGGAAGCGGCGACCGCGATCGAGACGGACGGGGGAATCCCGGGCGGCGTGCTGGCGGAGATTCGGAAGCTGCGGAGCGTGACCGGTTTAAGTTACATCGATCTGAATGGCGGTGCTGCCAGATGAGATTCCGCACTTTGAACGAGCTGGCCGAAATCGCTGTGCGCGACGGCAAGCCGATCTTCCGGGTGATGCTGGAGGATCAGGCGGCGGAGTCGGGACGGACGGCCGAGCGGGAATGGGAAAAGATGAAGCAGTACTACGGCATCATGAAAGAAGCCGTAAAGAAGGGGATCGCGTCGGAGGGAGGATCAAGAAGCGGTCTGACCGGAGGAGACGCGAAGCGGGCGTTCGAATACGCCCGCCAAGCGGACTCGTCGCTGGGCGGCGATGCGGGCGCGGCGATGGCCTACGCGCTCGCGGTGTCCGAAGTGAACGCGTCGATGGGGCGCATCGTCGCCACGCCGACCGCCGGCTCCTGCGGCGTCATTCCGGGCGTGTTCGTCAGCAGCCAGGAGCGGTTCGGCTGGACCGACGATCATATGGTCGGCGGGTTGTTCTGCGCCGGAGCCATCGGCTACGTCATCGCCAACAATTCTTTTATCTCCGGGGCGGAAGGCGGCTGCCAGGCGGAGATCGGCTCGGCGATCGGCATGGCGGCGGGCGCCCTGACGGAGCTGAAGGGCGGCAATCCGGCCCAGGTCGTGCACGCGGTCGGGCTCGCGCTGAAAAACACGCTGGGTCTCATCTGCGATCCGGTCGCGGGCCTGGTGGAAATTCCGTGCATCGTGCGCAACGGCTTCGGCGCGGTCAACGCATTGGCCGCTGCCGATATGGCGCTGGCGGGCGTCCGCAGCGTTATTCCGTCCGACGAGGTCATCCGAGTGATGCTTGAAGTCGGCAGCGCGATGCCGGATATGCACCGCGAGACGGCGAAGGGCGGATTGGCGCAGACGCCGACCGGAAGGAAGATCGCCGAGCGGCTTGCCGGAACTTCGGGGGAGCTGAAGGAAGGGGATAACGATGACTGAGGAATTGTTAGGCAGCCTGCGGGCGTCCGCCGCTGCGATCGAGGGAGAGCTGGTCGCGCTGCGCAGGAAGCTGCATGCGTATCCGGAGCTGAGCTTCGAGGAGGAGCGCACTTCCGCCGCCGTCGCCGAGTGGCTGGACGGCCTGGGTCTGGACATCGTCCGGCGGGGTGTCGGCGGGCACGGCATCGTGGCCGATCTGGCCGGGACCCGGCCGGGGCCGCGGATCGCGCTGCGCGCGGACATGGACGCGCTGCCGATTCAAGAGGAGAGCAGCTTGCCGTACGCCTCGCAGGTGCCGGGCGTCATGCATGCCTGCGGGCACGATGCCCATACGGCGATGCTGTGCGGCGCGGTTCGATTGCTGGCGAATCGGCGGGATCGGTTGGCGGGAAGCGTACGTTTCCTGTTCCAATCGGCGGAAGAAATCAACGCCGGGGCGAAGGCGATGATCGAGCAGGGGGCGCTGGATGGCGTGGACGAAATTTACGGGCTGCACAACTTGCCTACGTTGCCCGCAAGCCAAGCCGGCACCCGCTTCGGAGCGCTGATGGGGTCCGTCGACCAGTTCGAGCTGACCGTGACGGGCCGGGGCGGTCATGGCGCGCTGCCGGAGCAATGCGTTGATCCTGTCGTCGCGGCTTCGGCGATCGTCATGGCGCTGCAGACGGCGGTCAGCCGCGAACTGTCCCCGTTCAGCCCGGCGGTGGTGACAGTGGGAAGCGTACACGGAGGCGCTTCGTACAATGTCATTCCGGAACGGGTGGAGCTTGCCGGGACGGTACGGACGTTCTCCGCCGATATTCAGGAGCAGATGCCCGAGCGGCTGCGCAGGCTGATCGAGCGTACTGCGCAGGCTTATCAGTGCGAGGCGGAGCTTCGCTACATCCGCCACGTCCCGGTGCTGGTCAACGACGACGCTTGCGTCCGCCATGCGGAGGCGGCGATCGACGCCGTCCTCGGCCGGGCCAACCGGATCGAGACGCCCCCGGTGCTGGCGGGTGAGGACTTCTCCGTCTACCTGCAGCGCGTGCCGGGCTGCTTCTTCTGGCTCGGCTCGGGTCCGAAGACCGGCGCGGAGCGGGCGTACGGGCTGCATCATCCCCGGTATACGCTGAACGAGGACTGCTTGCCGGACGGCGCGGCCGTGCTGGCTGCGATCGCGCTCGGCAGATTGGGCGTGAGCTCATGACGGCGAAGCCGCTGCGAATCGGCATGATCGGGCGGGATACTTGAACTGTGCATGAGGATGTAAAGTCGCGTTATCGAGGAGCCGCGTCGCGTACCGGCTCTTTTTCTATGGTTCGGAGCAGGCGAATACGCGTTTCTTGACGCAAATTTACAATCGGATAACAAAAAACGGAGCTGAAGCTAATGGTGCCGTGTTAATTTTGAAGAAAATAACGGATCTCGCAACCAGAGAAACGTCGGGCGGAGGTTGGCGACATGATGGGGAACGAAGGATGGTTGAACCGGAGCATTTTGCGGCATTGGCGAAGCAAGGACGGGACTCCCGGGCATTGCGGGCTGTTCGTCGTGCGATGGGAAGCCGATCCGGAGCAGCCGGGCAGTTCTCCGCTGCGCGTCGCCCGCTTGCTGAGCGCGATCGGGCTGCGTCTGTCGAAGCTGTCGGACTCGGTAAGGGGCTGGACGCTGGCCGGCGACGACTTGCTTCTGGCCGCGTCGTTCGCGCCGGAGGAGAACGACGACCGGACGTCCGGCGACGTGTCCTCGGGCAGGATGGCGTTCCTCATCCGGGACACGGCGCAGCGCCTGCTGTTGGAATTCGGACAAGCAGAGGCGATGCGGCCGGGCGGAGGCATTCGCTGCGGCTTCGGATGGGTCGCGGGGCAAGACGGGCGGACGATCCCGCTGCCCGGCAGCCCGCGCGAATGGGAAAGCGCGCTGCTGGCCGCGTACGAAACGGCCTTGAAGCGGATGCTGTTCTCTCCCGCGCCCCTGATTCGCTTCCCTCTGGACGAATTGCGCGAATCGTTGTCCGGTTTCGAGTTCGAAGTGCGCTACTTGCCGATCGTCTCGCTGCTGGACGGATCGTTGTATGGGTACGAGGCCATTCCGGTCGGCGCGCGCGGAGGGGAGCGAATCGACCTGCGGGCTTTCTACGCTCAAGCCGACCAATCCGGCAAGCTGTTCGAATGGGACCGCCGCTTCCGGGAAGCGGCCATTCGGCGTTTGCCGTCCCGCAACGGGGACGTCAAGCTGTTCCTGCCCGTTCCGGCCAAAATCATTTACGATCCGCGGCTCTATCCCGGAAGCACGCTTCGCAGAATCGAGGCCGCGAATCTGCGGCCGGAGCACGTCGTGCTCGTCCTGATCGGCGGGGATAACGAATCGGCGGCGATGACGCGCTCCGCCTTGAAGCATTACCGGAATCAAGGCTTTCGCATCTCGATTCCGGGAATTCGTCCGGAGCTCGAATCGCTGCGCAAAATGACGGACTTGCACCCCGACTACGCCCGCCTGGACGTCGATTGGATTCGCGGAGAGACGCCCGACTCGGTGGAGGCGAGCCTGCTGCAGGCGCTGATCGCTCTGGCGCGCAAGGAGCAGATCGTCTTTATCGCCGGAGGGCTCGATCGGGAGCCTCTGCTGCCGGGCCTCGTCGCCAGCGGGATGCATTACGCGCAGGCGGAGAAGCTGGCCGAGGACGGGGGTGGCGGCGATGCCGAACCGGACCGTCGCATCGCTGAGCTGCAAGCCCGGATTCGGGCCGAGGTCGGCAAGAGGTTCAAGGGGGCGGCGGGTACGATGGCCGTGCTCGCCAATCCGGTCAAGCAGTTCAGCCGCAATACGCACGTGTCGGAAGTGTCCCGCCACTTCGAGCTTCACCGCGAAGCTCAGGGCGTCGTCATCTCGGAGGGCGGCAAGCCGATCGGCTTATTAATGAAGGAGAAGCTGTTGCAGCTGCTGTCGGGCCAGTTCGGATTGCCGCTCTATTGGAACAGGCCGGTAGGCAAAATCATGGATACCCACCCCGTCATCGTCGAAGAGTCGGTCACCGTGGACCAGGCGTCGCAGATGGCGATGGCCCGCGAGCCGGACAAGCTGTACGACGAGGTGATCATTACCCGGGACGGCCAGGTGACGGGGATCGCCTCGATCCGTTCAATGCTGGAATGGGTGTCCCAAGCACGGGTGAAGGACGCGCAGTGGGCGAACCCGCTGTCCGGGCTGCCGGGCAACGAGCCGATCCGCAGGGAGATGAACCGCAGGCTTGCGGAAGGACGGCCGTTCGCAGTGCTGTACGCGGATTTGGACCATTTCAAGTGGTACAATGACCAGTTCGGTTTTCAGCGGGGAGACGACGTCATCCGATATACGGCCGAGACGCTCATCCAAGTGTCCAGGGAGCGGCCGAACGGGGACTGCTTCGTCGGCCATATCGGCGGCGACGACTTCATCGTGCTGTCGTCCGGCCTGGATGCGCAAGAAGCGGCGCACGAAACGATCGCCAAGTTCCAGCAAGGGATCGGAGCTTACGCTTCTGCGCATACCGGACCGGTATTCGATCGCTCGGGCCAGCCGCTCGAGGCTCCGGCCTTGTCTCTGTCCTTATCGCTGCTCCTGTGCCGATCGACGGCGGGCTGGACGGCGGAGGCGCTCTCGGAGAGGGCGGCGCTGCTTAAGAAGCAGGCGAAGCGGCAGCGGGGCAATTCGATCGCGTGGGAAGAGCTCGGGGAGCGCGAGCCGGCGGGTCTGAAGCCGGAGATGGAATTAACCGGGCGTTAACGTAAATGAGGAATTGCGTTAACACAACCTTGCTACATTTATAATCGCGGTTATTTTCACGAGGAAGCTGGTGTTCAATCGTATGGCAACGTCCTGGTTCGGCACAGATCAACTCATCGATCGAATCGAACATCATCCTTCTATCGGTCTTATCGGCATCGATCTTTCCGAGTGGAGCGGCGGCTTGGCGTCCAAGTTCAGAGAAAAAGGATTCGAATGGGAGAGCTGGCTCGCCAGATCGATGAACCGAAGCGACTTGTGGTTCGGAGACGTGGTGTCGGGACATCTCTGGTTATATGCCGGCATGCCGGCTTCTATGCGGGAAGACGAGGGAGATTCCTATTTGCGGGCGATGGCCAAGCGGGTCAGGGAAGCGATCGCCGCGGAATCGGTAGGGAAGGTCGGGCAGACCCCGGCGACTTCCGGACAGAAGGAACGGGGCATCGGTTACGCCAGCCTGCTGGGGCTTAAGACGGACCCGATCAAGGACGTCGTCTACGACGGCGTCGTGAAAGCGACCGAGAGAATTCGGGAATCGCTCAGCGGGAACCGGGATTGGGAGCTTCGCTGCGAACTGGAGCGTCTGCTAGCGGAGAGCAGCATCAAGAGCGTCTACCAGCCGATCGTGCGCCTGGGAGACGGAAGAGTGTTCGGCTACGAAGCGTTGACGAGATGTCCGGAAGGAAGCTTGTTCGACGGTCCGCTCGCGCTGTTCAGATTCGCCGAGAACAATCAGATGGCTCTCGCCTTGGACCGCCTAGCAAGGGAAACGGCGATCCGGCATTCCCCGGCATTGGGAGCCGTTCAGAAAATATTCATCAACGTCACGATGAGCATCATCAACGATCCCCATTTCGTATCCGGTCAGACGGTACGATGGCTAAGCGAGAAGGGCATGTTCCCCGGCCAGGTCGTGTTCGAACTGACGGAGCGCAGCTCGATCGACGATTTCGAAGCGGCAAAGAAAATATTGGGGCATTACCGCAGCCAAGGGTACGAGATCGCCATCGACGATGCGGGAGCCGGGTATTCTTCCCTGCAATCGATCGTGGAGTTGAGTCCCGACTATATTAAGGTGGACCGTTCGCTCGTCCGTCTCGCCGACAAGGACGAGATGAAGAAGCATATGCTGCGCACGTTCGTCCGCTTCGCGAAGAAGATGAACATCCGCACGGTCGCGGAAGGAATCGAACGGCCGGAAGAGCTGAGGCTTCTTCGCGCCATGGGATTCGATTTCGCGCAAGGTTATTTGATAGGCAGGCCAAGCGAGTTTCCCGCGGCCGCGAATTCGGGAGCCATCCCCAAAGTCTGACGACGGGGAGGGCTCTCTTTTCGTTCTCGCCGGGGTGCGGCCCGTTCCGCAGTTATGGTATGATGAGGCTATGTAGATGTTGTTGGATTTGCACATAAACCAAAGTCGGCGAGGTGGACGAACGGCCATGGCCAATGAAAAGGACAAGCTGGTCCTGATCGACGGGAACAGCATTATTAATCGCGCGTTTTACGCGCTGCCTCCGCTTACAAGCAGCAACGGGCTGCATACGAACGCCGTGCTC
>Ga0065721_10049404_pt1 | contig 34998 bp, 31 predicted proteins | sample Mesricmetagenome_FD_59108 | JGI IMG/M metagenome (GOLD analysis project Ga0065721, IMG submission 59108) | Mesophilic microbial community from rice straw/compost enrichment Sample: eDNA_1 v2 (version 2) | ecosystem: Engineered > Solid waste > Grass > Composting > Bioreactor | place: USA: Davis... | reverse complement strand
CCGTCTGCGCCAAACCAGCGGACGGAAACCAAAGAGGCTTCGCACAAGCTTCTTTCCTGCCATTTTTCGCGTGTTTCTCTGATATGTTCAAGACGACGGTAGGCCGAAGAGCTACAATTTCACCACACTTCTAGTTATTGGCAAGGTAAACCGGATTTTCTCCATAATGACAGAAAACCACTCAATTGCACTGTATTTAATTGCCCAAATACTAATGTTTGTGCAGCAAGAAAAATTCCTGAAAAAAGGCACATCGAAGAGCATCTAATGAAAATCGGAAGAGATAATGCGTATGAACTAAGAAAAGATCACATCATGTTTGAAGGAGCAATGAGCCAGGAGGATCTTTCTTATCTCAATATTAACTTAGGTTTTAAGGCTTTATCTGAAAAAAAAGAATTAACTGTTTCGGAAAGTGTGATAGAAGTTGACTAGAATCGCATTCGGTTTTGATTTTCATGATACTCTCGTAAACTCGAAGGATGCATGGTCAATTGCTTTCAATTATTTTGTTCCACTAGAACACAGAGCCGACACAGCCATTTATTTAGCTAATAAAGTGTCATGTAGGAGTATTTTCCATCACTTCGGCTTGGATTACATTGAAGTACAAAAAAAATATCGTAAAAATTTGAGAACTAGTTTGTTCAGAAACAATAGGTCTTCTAGAGAGACTGAAAGCAAATAGATACCCTATTTCAAACTCAAATAAACAAAAATTAAATTTAGATTTGGAGCGTACAAAATTATACGAAATATTTGACGTCGTATATTCCAGAGAAGATGGATTAAAACCAAATCAAGTTTATGTGGGTCATATAGTAAAGAAAAACAATATTGTTCTACTTTTCTTTATCGAAAATGATCCCAAAGAAGATTTGATTCAGCATAAGAATGTTGTTAGCTTCATAATAAGGGGAAGGGGGCCTGTTTCAGTCTTGAAGAATTTACTTGAGTTTTGTCAAAGTAATTTAGTGGTATGTGACACGAATACAATTAAACAAAGATTATTAGGAGACAGTAATTATATCATAAAAGAATATGAGTGCTTGGGTTACTGTTTCGAGTGTTCTGAAAAACCCTATGTTGTTTTTAATCAGGAATATGTTGATGCCGAAAATAATGAAAGCTTGTTAAGAAAAATAGTGGAAATGGATATTTCATAGTTCAATAAACTTAGCGAACCCCCAAATTGAGCGAGCGGGTCTGTCAAGGAACTTTGTGTAAATTTATGGGAACTCCCCGTTAGGGGAGTTGGCCTCTTAGCGTAGGTGTTGGCCGACTCTGTCTGGGAAAAAGACAGAGAACTGGAGGAGCATCTCCCCCCAATTCTGGACACGGCCGGTCCACTTCCGGACTACGTCCATCGTTGAAAGGTAGAGCATCTTTAGCAATGCCTCGTCGGAAGGAAAGATACTTTTACCTTTCGTAACTTTACGAAGTTGGCGATGGTAGCTTTCGATGATGTTGGTCGTGTAAATGATCTTGCGGAACTCAGGATATTTGAAGAAGGTCGCTAGCTCACTCCAATTGGTGCGCCAGGAATGTCTAAGATAAAATGAAATTACCCCGAATGATCATCGTGCATTACCCAAAAAAATCGTGCAAAATTACCCATCATAATCGTTAGGGTAAATCGTTCGATACTATAGATTCCGATACTCTTCGTAGAGTACTACGAAGGGCGGAGACGGGAGATGCTGAAGATGAGTCAAGTCGAGACGATAAAGGATTTACAGGCGAAAGGGCTGGGGCCGGTAGTAATCGCCGAACGCCTGAATATCTCACGAAAGACGGTTAGCAAATATATGGCGGAAGACGGATTTCAAGAGAAGCCCAAAGCTCAAAAAGTAGAGTTGCCTTCTAAGCTGGATCCATTCAAGCCGCTGATCCAGCAGTGGTTGGAAGAAGACCGAAAGAATCGGTACAAGCAGCGTCACACCGCGATACGTATCCACAAGCGGTTGACCCCTGAGTGCGTGGGCTATGATGCATCGTATCCGCCCGTCCAACGTTATGTGAAGCGCCTCCGGGAACACCGCTACCAGGAGGGCACACTCGAGCTAGACTGGCGGCCAGGCGAAGCGCAGGTAGACTTTGGCGAAGCAGACTTCTACGACGCCAGCGGCGAAAAGCGGATGTACAAGTTCCTCTGCGTCAGCTTCCCCTACAGCAATGCCGGTTACGTGCAACTCTTCGGCGGAGAGACGGCAGAATGCGTAGCCCATGGCCTGCAAGACTTGTTCCATCGTATCGGCGGCGTACCAACGCGCCTCATCTTCGACAACGCCAGCGGCGTAGGCCGACGCGTCAGCGAGAACGTGCGAATGGCGGAGGTGTTCCTACGTTTCAAAGCGCATTACGGCTTTCAGATTACGTTTTGCAATCCCTACGCTGGTCACGAGAAAGGCAACGTCGAGAACAAGGTCGGCTACATGCGGCGCAATCTCTTCGTCCCCTTGCCCACCGTCACCGACGTGCAAGCCTTTAACCGCGAGCTGCTGAGTCGCTGCGAAACCGACTGGCAGCGCGAGCACTACAAGAAAGGCGTTTCCATAGCCAGGCTCTTTGAAGATGACAAGAAGACGTTCCTTTACTTGCCGCGGTCGTCCTTTGCCGCCTGCCGCTACAATATCAAATCGATTATCTTCAGAATTATCATGGTCTACTACAACAGACAACGGATCTACACCTCTAATCCAGGGGGATGGCCCCCAGCTATTTATCGCGAAAGAATGCTGTCACAAGCAGCCTAGTAACGGGATTTCTGTATGAGGGTGTTTTCAAACCGCACTTTTTTTGACAACTCCACTCTAAGGTCGTGCATGAACTTACACACACGTTTAACTGCCACGATCCACGTTCCAAGGTCACGCACGCACTTGCAGCAACCTTCCATCCGGCCAAGAAGCTCTCCCTATTACAGCCCGAAAAAAAATCTCCGGCTGAAAACCGGAGATTTCACAAACGTATGAGAGTAGGGATGTGCTTAACCACCCTTACCCGTAAAACTTCACGAGCTCGCCCGCCACGACCGAGCGGTCGCCCGTTATCCGGGTGAAGCGCTGCGGCTTGTCGAACAGCGCCGCGATCGCATCCGGGAAGGTTTGCTCGATGCCGCACAGGCGGATCGCCTCGTCGAACTTGGCCGGATGGGCGGTCGCCAGCGAGACGGTAACCTCGCCTTCCTCGGCGCATCTTTCCGTGGCTGCGACGCCGCAAGCGGAGTGCGGGTCCAGCAAATATTGGGCAGCCGTCTGATACTTCGAAATCGTATCGAGACATTCCTGTCCTTCGACGCCGTGCGCCGCAAATTCCGCTTGCACCTTGGCCAGCGTCTCGGCGGATACGGCGATTTCGCCTTCCGTCTTGAACTTTTCCATCAAATCGCTGACCGTCTCCGCCTGTTCATCCAAAATATAATACAAATACCGCTCGAAGTTGCTGGCGACTTGAATATCCATGGACGGGCTGTACGTGCTGTGGAACTCGCCCGGCATATAAACGCCTTCCTTCACGAACCGTTCCAAAATATTGTTTTCGTTCGTCGCCAGAATGAGCTTGCCCATCGGCAGCCCCATCCGCTTCGCCAAATATCCGGCAAAAATATCGCCGAAGTTGCCGGTCGGCACGCTGAAATTAACCGTCTTCGCACCCGTTTCCTTGACCGTGCGGAAGTACGCATAGAAGTAATATACCGTCTGCGCCAAAATGCGCACGAAGTTGATCGAGTTAATCGCGGCAAGATGATGGGTCTGCTTGAAGTCCAGGTCCGCGAACAGCTCCTTGATGATGCGCTGGCAATCGTCGAAGTTGCCGTCGACGGACAGGTTCAGCACGTTGTTGTCCGGCACCGTCGTCATTTGCAGCTCCTGCACCTTGCTTACTTTGCCGTGAGGATGCAGAATGCAAATTTTGATGCCTTCCTTGCCCCGCACGCCTTCAATGGCCGAAGCTCCCGTATCGCCCGACGTCGCGCCGAGAATATGAATTTTGCGGCCTTGCTTCGCGGCCACGTACGAATACAGCTGCCCCATAAATTGCAGCGCGATATCCTTGAACGCGAACGTCGGGCCATGGAACAGCTCCAGCAAATAAATGCCGTCCGCCAGCTTACGCACCGGCGTCACTTCCGGATCGCGGAACGTCGAGTAGCTCGCGCGCACCATGTCCTTCAAGTCCTGTTCCGGAATTTCTCCGTTCGTGTAATAAGAGAAAATGGCGAGCACCAGCTCCTGATAGCTCAGCTCCTGCCATTGCTTCATCGTGTCTTCGGAAATGACGGGAATCCGGTCCGGCACCAGCAAGCCGCCGTCGTCCGCCAATCCCATCATAAACGCGTCGATAAATCCAAGGTCTTTTACTTTGCCTCTTGTGCTGATGTACTTCATATCCCTAACCTCCCACAATAATGACGCCCTTGCAGTCGCGTATTGCCGCCAACGTTCAAGTTTATGTCTATATGCATCATATCATCGTTTCAAGCGAAAATCGAATTGTTTTGCAACAAAACGGACGACAACTTTTAGAAAATGCCGGATAATTCGCAACCGTTCCGCCTTGACCGCCGGACGATTTCCGTCAATGCCCCGCGGCAGGAACGCATGGGCTGAAGCTCTCATACAATGGGATCACCCAAAGCTGTTGCAGCGGCGCCGTGCCGCTGCGACGGCTTTTTTTTACGCGCGCCACACCACCTTTCGCCGCCGCGGCTGCAGCAATTTCTTTCGTTTTTGCAAATTTTGCAAATTCGGCGACTGCAACTTTCCCGGACCGGCTCCCGTCACTAGATGCGAATGACAATAAAACAAGACAACAAGGAGAGAGATCGCATGAAAAAAAGAGTTATTCAAATGCTGATGGTCATCGCACTGAGCGTTTCGCTTGCCGCATGCGGCGGCGGAAACGATGAAGGCGGCAACGCCGGAAACGGAAACCAATCCGCCAATACGGGACAAAACGAAGGCAGCAATGCCGGAAACGATCAAGATGCGGGCACGGACGCCGGAAATGCAGGCGGCGATCAAAGCTCCGGCGACGCCGATTTGTCCACGACCGGCGGCATTGTCGACAAGCTGTTGTCCGCTTCCGAGCAGCCCGCCTATATGGATCTGGAAGAAGCGATGATCCAGGATACGTACCATTTCGATCCTGCCCTGCTTGAGGAATTTACGATCAAGACGCCGATGATGAACATCAGCACAAACGAAATCGCCGTTCTTAAAGTGAAGGACGCCAAGGACATCGCCGCAGTCGAGGAAGGCATCAAGCAGCGCGCCGCCGATGTGCAGAAGACGTTCGAAAATTATTTGCCGAACCAATACGAAAATGCCAAAAACTATAAACTGGTCGCCAAAGGAAACTTCGTGCTGTTTGTCATCTCCGAAGAGGCGGAACAAATTGCGAAACAATTTGACGAGCTGATTCAATAAAGAGTACGCCAAATGGTATTCAGCAGCCTCCTCTTTTTATTCGTATTTTTGCCGGCCGTTCTGCTCCTTTATTATGTTTCGCCGCGGCGGCCGCGCAATGCGATACTGCTGGCGGCAAGCCTCGTCTTCTACGCATGGGGCGAGCCGGTATATATTGCGCTGATGCTGTTTTCCACCTGTACGGATTACATCTTCGGCCTGCTGCTGGATCGCAAGGACGGGCAGAGGAAACGCCGATGGGTTCTCGGCGCTTCCGTCGCCGTCAATTTGTCGGTGCTCGGCTTTTTCAAATACGCAGACTTCGCAGTCGGCACCGTGAACGGCTGGTTTGGGACAGATATCCCGCTTCTGGAGCTGCCGCTGCCGATCGGCATCTCCTTCTATACCTTCCAATCGATGTCCTACATCTTCGACGTCTATCGGGGCCATGCGAAGGCGCAGCGCAGCTGGCTGGACTTTGCCGCTTACGTGTCGCTGTTTCCGCAGCTGGTGGCGGGACCGATCGTCCAGTACGGCACCGTTGCCGAGCAATTGAAGCACCGCATCGTCCATAACGAAATGTTTGCGGAAGGGGTTCGCCGCTTTACGGTCGGATTGGCGAAAAAAGTGCTGCTGGCCAACAATATCGGCATGCTGTGGGCGGCCGTATCCGAATCAGTGGACGGGCCGCTCCCCGCGCTGGCCGCCTGGCTCGGCATCGTCGCGTTTGCGTTTCAGATTTATTTTGACTTCAGCGGGTATTCCGATATGGCGATCGGACTCGGCCTTATGTTCGGATTCCGGTTCAACGAAAACTTCAATAAGCCGTATACCGCCCAAAGCGTCACCGATTTTTGGCGCCGCTGGCATATTTCGCTCGGTTCCTGGTTTCGCGAGTACGTCTATATCCCGCTGGGCGGGAATCGGAGAGGGCTGGCGGTACAGCTGCGCAATATCGGCGTCGTCTGGGCGCTCACCGGGCTGTGGCACGGCGCGAGCTGGAACTTTGTCCTGTGGGGGCTTTATTTTGGCGTCATTCTGATGCTGGAAAAAATCGTCCTGCTTCGCCGGCTGCAGCAATGGCCGCGATGGATCCGTCACATGTATGCGCTGCTGCTCGTCTTGCTCGGATGGGTGCTGTTCGCGTTCGAATCGCCGGCCGAAATCGGCGCTTATTTGTCCGCCATGTCCGGCTTGAACGGCGCGGGCCTGTGGGACCGGCCAACGCTGTATCTGCTTTATACAAACGCCGTGCTGCTGGCAATTCTCGTGCTGGCGTCTCTCCCCTGGCGGGGCGGGAAGCTGCATCGCCGCTGGCCTGCCGCGCTCGGGCCGTTCGCGCATGCCGCGCTGTTTCTGCTGTCGGTCGCTTATTTGGTGGACGCCACCTTCAACCCGTTTCTGTACTTTCGGTTTTAGGCGGCATAGCCGGAGCGCATGAACGTTGATTAGAATCGGGGTAACGCGCATGAAAAAATCGTGGATCGACCGCTTGTACACGGTCGGGTTTGTCGTCGTCCTGGGCACGATGTTGGCCTGGTTTATCGCCAGTCCGAAGCAAGCTTTTTCCAAAACGGAAAACCGCGTCCTTCAGAAGGCACCTAAGCTGACGTGGGACCGCGTCGTTTCCAACCAGTTCGCCGAGGACGCCGAGCTGTTCGTTTCCGACCATTTTCCGTTCCGGACGCAGTGGGTTATGGCCAAATCGTTAAGCGAGCAGCTGCGCCTGCAAAAGGAAAACAACGGCATTTATAAAGGCAAGGACGGCTGGTTGTTCGAAAAATATGAGAAGCCCGATGAGGCGGAGCTTGCAGCATACGTCGACGCCGTCAACCGTTTTGCGGCCAATCATCCGCAAGCCCGGGTCGGATTTATGCTGGCGCCCAACTCCGTCGGCCTGTACCCGGAGCGGCTGCCATGGCTGGCGGAAGCTTATCCGCAAACCGACGTTAACGATTGGGTCGCGGAACATTTGAGCGAAGCCGTTTCGTTTCTGAACGGCTTTGATTTTTTGGAGCCGGCGGCTCGCGGAGACCGGCCTGTCTACTACCGCACGGACCATCACTGGACCACTTACGGAGCCTATTTGGCTTACGCCGCTTACGCCGAGCATATGGGGTGGGAGCCGCTGCCGGAAGACCGTTTCCATATTCGCGAGGTGTCGGCTTCGTTTCTGGGCAGCTATCATACCCGGAGCCAATTCGCCGGCATCGAACCGGATGCGATGGAGATTTACGAGCCTAAGCAAGCTTATCCGGTCGTGGTGACCGTTGCGGATACCGGCGACAGGAAAACCAGCCTGTACGACGAAAGCTACCTGGACAAAAAAGATAAATACTCCTACTTTCAAGGCGGCGTACACGCGCTGGTCCAGATCGACAGCGAGCTTCCTTCCGCTCCATCGTCCAGTTCTCGTCTCGACAAGCTGCTCGTCATCAAGGACTCCTATGCCCACAGCATGGTTCCGTTTCTTACGCAGCATGCTTCGCAAATCCATATGATCGACATCCGCTTCTATAACGGGAACATCGGCGATTATATGGAAGCCAGCGGCATCGAGGACGTCCTGCTGCTGTTCAACACGTCGACGTTCAGCGGCGAGCGCAATGTGCTGAAGCTGAAGTATTAGCTGCCTGGACGGCCATGACGCGGCACATCGTGAAAAAGCGGCCCGGCGGCCGCTTTTTCCTTTTTACACGTCAATATTCGCCTTTGATCACAAAAAACGACCCCCGGATCGTACCGGCTAATTTCGACTTTTGCCGGGCAAACTTAAATTTCCCCTCCAGCTCCGCAGGCACCTCCATCCCTTCCGAAAGCTTGAATCCGACGGCACGCTTCTTCGGATCGTCCACCGTATACATAACGTTGACCGCAAGACCGTCCTCATAAAAGACATAGGCCATTCGAATATTCTCCACCTGAAAACGAGACGTTTCCAAAGGTTTGCTCGACAACTCGATGCCGCGTTCTTCTTTCAATATCCGATTCACGTAGTCCAGAGTTTCCCGGCTTTCGCCGGCCGGTTCAACCGTAAATTCGTGCTTGTATTTGCTCATAAAATAGCGGGCTTCATTCGCGCGCAAACCGGCAAGCGCTTGTTCGACCGGCGAAGATTGTACGCCAACCTCGGATACGCCTCTCGCCGAGCCGAGACGCCTCATTCAAAAAAGCTCCAGCTGCTCCGGCGGCTTCTCGGTGGGTTTCTTGCCGTCCGGCCGTGTCTGGCCGAGCAGCTCCATCATCCGCTTGGCGTTGTCCGCCGCATCTCCTCCGGAGTTGTTGTTGAAGATGACCGCGACCCGGCGGCTTTGCTGTTCCAGCAGACGCAGCTTGTCCGCCCACTCCGCCAGTTCCTCGTCGGAATAGCGGTACAAATAACGGACGTCGCGCCAATTCGGCGCACCCCCGGAATTCCAGCCGGCGGCGTTGCGGCCATGCATGCGCACGATCGACACCTCGTCATCCGTCGCCTGCAGCACCTCCGGCACGCTGCCTTCTCCGGCCTGCGGCTCGTCGCAAATGCTGTGAATCCAGCCCTCCTCCCGCATAAACCGGAGCGTCTTCTCCCGCAGCTCGCCCGCAAACCAGCTTTGATGACGGAATTCAAGGGCGCACGGATACCCTTCCATCCTCTTTTTCGTTTCCCGCAGCAGCTTCACGTTGGGGGCGGTGCAATCGAACCAGGGCGGATATTGAAACAGTGCCGCCGCCAGCCTCCCCGCTTCCATGGCAGGCTCCAGCATTCGCCGGAAAGCGTCGTACATGACTTGCGCATCCCCGGCGTTTTGGGCCGCCGCGGCGCCTCTAGCATGCCCCGTCATGCCCTGATAAGCCTTCACGACAAAATGAAGCGTCGGCGGCGTATCCTCCACCCATTTGGCAAACCGTTCCCTGGGCTGAATCGCGTAAAAGGTGCTGTCCACTTCCACAACGGGAAAGTGGCTGGCGTATTCGGCCAGCTTGTCGCCCGGTTTCGTGCGCGGCGCATACAGCGAATCATGATCGCCCCAGCCCGCAAGCCCGATCTCGATCGTCATATCATCACTCCCGGCAGTTCAGTTTCATATTTGGCGGCAGCTCGAAGCGCGATTAATCCACATATCGATAGTTCGTAAAAGTCGCCGCCTGCCCCCGATATCGCCCCTCCTCGTCGATCACGTTCCAGACGACGGCGTCGATAATTTCAAACCTTCTGCCCGTACTGGATATGCGAACGCCGGTATAATCCTCCACGTAGCCTTGCTCTGTCACGCGTTTCATGAACCGTGCCCGCTGCTCCCGCTCCAAAGGCTCGGCCGTCAGCCGGGACGGCGTCCCGGCAAATTGCCGCTCGTCCATCTCCCATAACCGCAGCGCCATGCGGTTTCCGTAGTTTAAGACGGGATCGGCCTCCGTGCCGTGGGACAGCAAAGCGAAGGGTGCGGCGTCCAATCGCTCGCTAAGCGAACGGCCGATAGACGACGGCGTCCGGTCTTCATCCGGCTTGCGGCCGGACACCTCTGAGCCTTCTTCATCCGTGCACGGCAGCAGCTCCCGTCCGGTCCATCTCTTGTAGCTGCCGAGCAGCAGCCTCAAATGATTGTCCAGACTCGCGGCGTCCATCCCCCATTTACTATGCGGCATTCTTCTCTCTCCCTTGTTCCTTTTTCTGCCTTCATCATGCATGATTTCAACCTATTTTTCAACCGATCGGCATCCGTACGGCTTGGCCGTTGCACCTCATTCCCGGCATCCGGTAGATGGAACCGCCGGGCTTTTGTTATGATAGAGGAACAGAAGAAAGGATGTTCGGAACGATGGCTCTGCAAGAAATTAACGAAGCCCAGCTGAAGCAGCTGGGCGATATGGATGTTGGAAAGGCCGCCGTCCTGATCTACACCCCGCTGTGCGGCACCTGCAAGGTGGCGGAACGAATGCTGGACATTGCGGAAGCGGCCGGCATCGGCTACCGATTATATAAGGCGAATATCAATTACTTGCCGCAGATTCGCGAGCAATGGCGGATTACGAGCATTCCGTGCCTGGCGCTGCTGGATAACGGCCGCGTCAAAGAGATGATTTACGCCATGCATTCCGTCGACTATCTGCATCGGCTGCTGAACCGGTAACCGTAGACGATTAATCGTCGAAGGTGGGCGCTGAGATCACTTCACCGCACCGCACCCGAACCGTAGCAGCAACTGTAGACGAAATATCGTTCAAATGGGCGACGCACCCCGCGGATCCAGCAGCCGTAGACGAATTATCGTTCAATTTGAGCGGCGAGAGTACCGAAGTGGGCGATTTTGTACGATATTTCTTTCAAAATGGCCTTTCGGAAGCCTCGCTCCCCTCCATATAGACGAAATATCGTTCCAATTGAGGAGCGAGAGTACAAAAATGGGCGACGCACCCCGCTGTTCCAGCAGCCGTAGACGATATATCGTTCAAACTGAGCGGCGAAACCATCGAAGCGAACGCACCGGTCGGAGCGCGATCGTCAGCTCGTCGACGACAGGCCGGCCTAGCGCCGTTTTTTGTTCCTATACAGATAAAAGGTAATCGGGGCAAAGACGGCGATGAGCAGCAGGCTGACGCCGAGTCCCGCCGCGATTTCCGCCGCGCTCGCCGTCCCTTCCATAAGTCCTCTGGCCGCCGCGGCCGCCATGCTGACCGGATTCGCCTGCACAAGCGTCCTGATCCAACGCGGCATGGTAGACGGGTCGACCAGAATGTTGCTGGCAAACAAGAGCGGATACAGCGCCATCATGCTCGTTCCCGACACCGTCTCCGGCCGCTTGGCCGCGGTGCCGATCATCATGAAGATCCAGCTGACGCTCCAGGCGAACAACACGAGCAGCAGAAGCGCCCATACCGTTCCCTGCACTCCGCCTTCGGGACGAAAGCCCAGCAGCAGTCCGGCGCCAAGCACGACGAGCAAAGCCGTCGCATATCGCAGCCCGTCCGTAATTAACGGACCCAGCACGGGGGAAGGCTGCCAGAACGGCATCGTCCGGAACCGGTCGTAAACGCCCTTCGTCATATCCCGGCAAAGCGCCGCCCCGCTGTGAACGGTCATCGGAACGACGGTAAGAACCAGAATGCCCGGGAGCAAAAATTGCACATACTCTTTCACGGAACCGGCAATGGCGCCGCCGAACAAAAAGGTAAAAATGAGCAGCATCATGACGGGCGCCGCAACGGCGTCCATGGCGAAGCCGAAGGCGTTGTTTTTCGTATTATGCCAAGTGCGCCACATAAAAATCGCGGTTGACCGCAAGACGCTCGGGCTTCGCGGCTCGGATTCCCGCACCAGGATCGACTCTTGCAGGCCGGTGTTCAAGCTCATACGGCAGCCTCCTTCTTCGGCCGGGACGCCGAGGTTATCGCGAGAAACGCTTCGTCGAGGCTGGGTTCGCTCAGCGAAAAGCCGTCCATCGCAACCTGATGGCTCGTCAGCGCATGCATCGCCTGGCCGGCATGCTCCGCATCCCGAACGGGAATGCGGTAGACCCCGGCCTCGTCGTCTTGAAGCGCAGTCAGCTGCAAACGATCGGCCAACAAGCGGCGGAAGCCTTCCCGGTCCGCATGCTCCGCCAAGCGAATCTGCAGCGACTTGGCCCCGATGGAAGCCTTCAGCGATCCCGGCGTCCCTTCCGCCGCGATTTCCCCCTGATCGATGACGGCGATGCGGTCGGCCAACCGGTCGGCCTCCTCCAAATATTGCGTCGTCAGCAGCACCGTCGTTCCCCGGTCCAGCAGCATTCGGACGACTTCCCATACTTCCATGCGGCTTCGCGGATCCAATCCGGTCGTAGGCTCGTCCAGAAACAATATTTCCGGCGGCGATACGATGCCTGCGGCAATATCCAGACGCCGGCGCATGCCGCCGGAATACGTATCCGCCGTGCGGTCCTTCGCCTCCCACAGTCCGAAAGCCGAAATGAGCCGTTCCGCAATGGCGTGCGCCTCTTTCGTTGAATAGCCGTAAAGCTTGGCCATCAGCACGATGTTTTGCATCCCCGTCAAGCTTTCGTCCACAGCGGCGAACTGGCCGGTCAAGCTGATTCGCTTCCGTACTTCGCCCGCGCTGCCGACGACATCGTAACCGGCGACGCGCGCCGATCCTCCGTCCGGCTTCAGAAGCGTGGAAAGCATATGCACTGTAGTCGTCTTTCCGGCTCCGTTAGGGCCGAGGAGAGCAAACAGCTCTCCTTTGTTGACCTGCAAATGAATGCCTTTGACCGCCTCATGATTTTGAAACGATTTGCGGAGACCGGCTGCCTCGATGGCGTAGGACATTTTTCGGCCTCCTTATACAAACTCGCTTTTATGTTCGGCTGCCCACTCGGCCAGCGATTTGGCGGGACGTCCCGTCACCTGCTCGACTGTGGGAACGACCGTGTGGCCGATTTCCGGAGGATTTTGCCCCATTTGAACAAAAAAATCGATATCCGCTTCTTCGTAGCCTTGTTCCCGCCAAACCTGCCTGATTTGCTCTTCGGTCAGCTCGACGAATTCGATTTCTTTGCCGATTCCTTCTGCGATCACCTTGACCGCTTCCCTGCGCGACAGCACTTCCGGTCCGGTCAGCACATAGCTCTGCCGATGATGACCGCTCTCCAGAAGCGCGGCGACGGCAACGGCGGCAATGTCCGCTTCATGGATTCTGGCGCTTGGCGCATCTCCGAACGCCTCGCGGACGACGCCTTCCGCACGGATCGAATCCCGCCAATCCGCCAAGATGTTCGCCATAAATTCGCCAGGCTGGAGGAGCGTCCACTCCATCCCGCTGTTTCGGAGCGCTTCTTCGACGTTGCCTTCTCCAAAGCCGCACAATACGGCAACCTTCGCCACGCCGGCTTGTTCCGCCATCCGGACGACTTGGGGCTGCGTGTCCAGAGCGGCATTCGGCTCGTCGCTCGACGTAATGAGAAACATCCCTTTCACGCCCTCGAAAGCGGCTCCGAGCGTGTCCGGCGCATTCAAGTTGCCTGCAACGACCTCGACGCCTTCGGGCAAAGCGGCTTTAGCCGGATTCCGCGATAGCGCTCTCACTTGTACTCCCCGCAAAGCAAGCTGCCGGACGACATGCCGTCCGACCGTTCCCGTCGCTCCCGTTACCAATATAGTCATGTCTGCTGTTCCTCTCCTTCATATAATAGTTGAATTTGTTTGGCCGTTTGCGCAACGTCGCGCTTTAGTTCTTCCGGCGAAACGACCGTCACCTGCGTCCCGTAGCTGAGAACGACCGATACGGCATAGGCTCGGGAATAAAAGACCGTACAGACGTTGATGCAGCCGTCTTCCAACGCGCACTCGCTCCCGAATTGCTCCCATACCTGAGGCTGGGCTTCCAGGCCAAACCGAAGATGGACTTGCATGCCCTGCGCTTCTTCTTCCGCCGGGAGCTGTCCCATATCTCTCGGGGGAAAGCGTTCTTCCAAACTTTCCAGCTCCGAGAGCCTCGAAATGCGAAACATCCGTTTCGCATGCCTTAACCGGCAATAAGCGTCCAAATACCAGGCTCCCCGTTCCCAGTAAAGCGCAATCGGCTCCGCTTGGCGGCTCGTGGCGGTTCCGGAGGCGCTTGTATAGGAAAAGGAGACGACACGGCGTTCGCGAACCGCATCGTACAGCGGATGAATAACCGCCTTCTCCGCTTCCGACGAACTCATGTCAAAAATAAGCTGGTGCCGGCTTCCTCCCTTCAACAGGGCTGGCTGCAGGCTGGAAAGCTTGCTCATCAACGCGGCGGCTTTGCCGCCCATCGCTCCGTCCAACCCTTGCAACAAATTGTAGAGCACCGAAAAGTCGTCGACGGAAAAATGCTGCTTCGCCAGAAAAAAACCGTTCATCAGCTCGAAGCCGCCGTCCGCCCCCGTATAGGAAGCGACGGGAATGCCGGCTTGATTGATGAGCTCGATATCGCGGTATACGGTGCGGATCGAAACCTCGAACCGTTCCGCCAATTCCGCAGCCGTTACTCTTTGTTTCGACAGCAGCTCCAATGTAATGCCGAGCATACGGTCCAATTTCATCTGATTGCTCCTCCCGTCGGCCGGCTGACCGGTGCATCTGTTTAGAAGATTACCACGGCAATTCTGACATCATGGATGTCAGAATTAAAACGGCCTGATTATTTTTTTAGTGCATAAGTCCGCCGGCACGCCTTGCAACTTATAGGTTGCATGCTGCGTACCAGTTCTATAGTATGGTTAAATAACCGAACCTTTTACAAGGCAGCTTGTCCATTTGAAAGGAGTCAGCATGTCGCAGCACCAGCCATTGTCAAGAAATATGCCCCCCGCCTTCCGTCCGCCGGGCAGGCCTTCGTCCCGCAGCCGCAAACTGAGAAACGGACTCGTCGTGTTTTTTATCCTTGCCGTGATCGCCTCCATGCTCGTATCCCGCAATGAGGACGTGCAGCGCAAGCTGCCGTTTACGGAGCAGGACGCGCCGCCGGTGACGGGGCTGCATCCCGTCGTGCAGGCCAAGCAGGAAGAGCTGAAGGCCGAAGCGGACAAGCTGGGCATTACCGTTGTCATTACCGACGGCTTTCGCAGCAATGAAGAGCAGGACAGGCTGTACGAACAAGGAAGGGCGGCCGACGGCTCGGTCGTCACCTACGCGCGCGGCGGGGAATCGTACCATAATTACGGATTGGCCATCGATTTTGCTTTGCGGACCAAAGACGGAGACGTTATCTGGGATTTGAAATACGACGGCAACGGCAACGGCGAGGCCGATTGGCTCGAAGTCGTCGCCATCGCCAAACGTCTCGGATTTACCTGGGGCGGCGATTGGGAAGGATTCAAAGACTATCCCCATTTGCAAATGGATTTCGGATATTCGATCGGCGAGCTGCAGCGGGGGTTTCGCCCTCCGGACGATCCGGAATAAAAACAGCCGGGCTTGGGCCGCCCGGCTTTCCTTACATATTCACTCCGCCCGCCTTGACGGCGGACGCGCCGCTCTTGATCTTCGTCAGCGACAAATACAGGCTGAACGCCAGCACCGCCGCTCCAAGCAAATACGGCGCGTTCAAATCGATGTCGAACAGCAAACCGGCGACGGCCGGTCCAAAAATGTTGCCCAAACTCATATACGCGTTGTTCATGCCCGCCACGAAACCTTGCTCGTCGCCGGCCGACTTGGACAGCAGCGTGTTGATCGCAGGCCGCATAATCGAGGTCAGCGTAATAAATACGGCGGTGAGCAGCAGCATGTAGACGAAATTGCCGGACAGCAGCATCAGCAGCAGCGAAACGGCAGACAGCAGAAACGTCCAGTTGATCAGCCGCTTCTCGCCAAAACGTTGGATGAGCTTGCCGATAAACAGCGCTTGTATAATAGATCCCGCCAGCGCCCCGGTCGTGATGATAATGGAAATTTGCAAGGTCGTGTAACCGAACTTTTCGTCCACGAACAGCGGGAAGATCGCCTCAAAGTTGATGAGTCCGAACGTCAGCGTAAATACGAGCACCAGCAGGACAAAATAAGAAGAGCTGAACGATTTGCCGAACTGCCGCCAAATGTTCTCCCGTTTGACGCCCGCACGGCGCGCCTTCGCCCTCGCTTCCTCGGACAACGACTCCGGCACGAGCAGCAGCGTGCAAACGGCGGCGACAGCGCCGGCGGCGGCCGATACGTAAAACGGCATTCGAACGCCGAGCTCCGCCAAAAATCCGCCCGCGCCCGGACCGACGACAAAGCCGAGCGACATGGCGGCGCCAAGCTGCCCCAGCCCTTTGCCCCGATTTTCCTCCGACGTAATGTCCGCCACATACGCCAGCATGGACGGGATCATTGCCGCCGCCCCCACTCCGCCGATCAGGCGGGAAATATAGAGCCAATAGACTTCGCCGGCCATCGCAAAAATAAAGTTCGACAGCGTAAACAGCGCCAGGCCCGTCACCATCATCATTTTGCGGCCGTACTTGTCGGAAAGCTCGCCGGCCAGCGGCGAACAAATAAATTGCGTCACGCCGAAGGCCGCGATCAAATAACCGGCCGTGCTGCGGCTGGTCTCGAATTCCCGAAGAAACTCCGGCAGCACCGGGATAATCAAGCCGATGCCAAGCATGGCGATAAACATGTTGACCATAAGAAACAGCATTCTGCCGTTTCCATTATTATTAATCTGTTGCATTTCCGTATTCCATCCTATCCGCTTCGAAGTGATGCGCGCATGCGCTTTTTTTTATATAGTTTCACACAAGCCTGTTACAGCTCCGCAATAATCTCATACGACCTGAGCCGGGCCGCATGCTCGTAAATATGGGCGGCGACCATAATTTCATCCGCGCCGGTCGCTTCGAGGTAACGCTCCAGCTTTTCCTTGACCGTCGCGGGACAACCGATAATGGACGAACCGAGCTGCTGCTGCAGCATCAGCTTCTCCTGGGCCGTCCACAGCTTATCCATATCCTTGACGGGAGCCGGCAGCGGGCCCATCCGATTGCGGACAAAGCCGAGGAACAGCTGCTGCATCGACGTTGCCAAATAGGCCGCTTCCTCGTCGGTCTCGGCCGCGATCACGTTGACAGCCACCATGCCGTACGGCTTATCCAGCACCTCCGACGGCTGAAAATGATGGCGGTACAGGTTCATGGCCGGCACCGTATACGTCGGCGAAAAGTGGCCGGCGAACGCAAACGGCAGCCCGAGCTGCGCCGCCAGCATCGCGCTGAAATCGCTGGAGCCGAGCAGCCAGATCGGCAGCCGGGCGCCTTCGCCCGGGATGGCCCGGACCGGCATCGCCAATTCGGCTCCTTCCGGATCGAGATAAGCCCGCAGCTGCTCCAGCTGCTCCGGGAAGTTTTTGCCGTTGGTGCCCCGTTCGCCGCGCAGCGCGGAAGCCGTCAGGCCGTCCGTGCCCGGCGCGCGCCCCAGGCCGAGATCGATTCGGCCCGGAAACAGCGCCTCCAGCGTGCCGAATTGCTCGGCGATGACCAGCGGGGCGTGATTCGGCAGCATAATGCCGCCGGAGCCGACGCGGATATGCGACGTCCCGGCCGCCACGTGGCCGATGACGACGGACGTCGCGGAGCTGGCGATGCTGGGCGAATTGTGATGCTCCGCCAGCCAATAGCGGTTATAGTTCCACCGTTCCGCATGCCGGGCCAAATCAAGCGTATTGCGCAGCGACTCCGCGACGGTGCCTCCCTCGACGATCGGGGACACGTCCAGTACGGAGAACGGAACTTGAAAGGCGGGATGCAGCTTCAGCGGCTGCGGCTGTACTTGCGATACCGTTTTATCTGTATGTGTATCCATATGGTCTACTCCTCGCTCCTTTGCGCTCCTTTCGGCGCCTGCTTCATGAGATCTTCATCCAAGATACTGTAATCATATTTCATACAGTTTATAAAGTCAAACAGTTTGTTGATGCAGCCGCAAGTTCCGTAACCCGCTTTGCAGCCGCAGCGGCGGCGGCATCCTTATTCTAACCTGCAAGTCGCAAAAACAGCCTTGAAGACCGCTGAAGCCCAAATATAAAAGCCCCTCATGCCGTTTTTCAGGCATAAGGGGCTCGTATGGGCCGTACCGTTACGGCTCGTAGCCTTCTTTTACCGTATCCTTCGGGTCCCACATCGACCAGGCCGCCTCCAGCAAATTGCCGTCGGGATCGCGGAAATAAAAATATTTCGCTTCGCCCTGTCCCAACGTCTGGAGCCCATCGAGATCTACGCCGCGCTCCGACAGCTGCCGGTGCGTATAGGCTATGTCCGGGCAATTGATCGCCATAATCGGAAACGGCTTGCCGTTGCGGGAAATGGACAACGGACGATCGTCCTCCGTTTCGATGAGCAGCAGCGCGATCGAATGCGTGTGCGGATGATGCAGCACGGCCAAATAAGAGCCTCTGTCCTTGAACTTGTTCATGAGCTTAAAAGAAAGATTGGCCGTATACCATTCGATCGACGCGTCGATATCCTTTACCGGAACGTACACATATCCAATTTGCGTAAACTTGAAAACTGTCGTTTCTTCCATTGCTGCACTTCCTTTCGATTCAAAATAGTGTGGAGCCTGGCTTGCATGCGAGGCGTTTCGCTGCCTGACGGCAATCGGTCACCTATCCTTCTTCGCCTTTATGCGCAGCTTGTAAATGGCCGAGGACACGGCTACGCCTGCAAACATGCCGCTGATCGAAGACACGACGACTGTTCCGATCATATTTCCGCCGGAGAACCAGGCAAGCTTGACCGTTATGATCAACAGTGCCGCCGCCGCCGCACCTCCCCAAAACCGCGCTTTGCTTCCCGCCGACGCCGGGGTATAAGCCGGAGAAGGTTCGGTCCGCCCAAGCAATATCAGCAACGCCGCAGCTTGTCCGAGCAGTCCGGCCAGAGACAAGCCGTGCTGCAGCAGCTTGTAGACCGGTACGCCGAAGGCGGCGCCCCGCTCCAGAAACCCGATCCGCTGCACGAAATATCCGGATTGGTGCGTAAACGAATCGAGCAGAACATGGGAATAAAATCCGATCGCGACCGATATGGCAAAAACAAACCATGACGTAAGGCCGGAAAGCTTCCAGGGATATCTGGCCGATAATGCAGCCAGCCTTGCATCAAGCCCGAACAAGGAGGGGCTGTGGACAGCCAAGCCGTCTTTCATGAAATAATGGAACATCCAGGCGAGCAAAAAACTGAGCGGCAGCGCTTGCGCAAACAGCCCCAGCGTCGAATGCCCGATCGTCCGGTGCGGCTCCAAGGCGATAAAATATTCAAAGTCCGGTGCCATGCTCCCCATAATTAGGCCGGTCAAGCTGATCCGCCTCGGAAATAGGAGCTTAAGCGGAGCCGCATAGGCGGGATGGGCAAACGAAAATGGCAAATCGATCCGACTCCTTTCCGCCGCATTCGCGGCACGCCCCTCAGCGCACGCAGGTTATATCATTCAATGAATCCATTTTTCCGAATGGTACGCCTTCATGAAGCCGAGCAGCTGCTCGAGCTGGGCAACGCCTTGCTCCTCTGCCGCCTTCGCCCGTCGAAGCAGCTCCGCCGCCCGGTCCGCAACGATCGGATCTTTCGGCGTTCCGCCCGACGGAAACGGGAACATCTCCCTCAGCTCGGCGAACGCTTCCGCCACCGCGCCGTAATGAACGGCCGCCGCGCCCATCCGCTCCCGGACCGTCCGCTCGACGACGTTCGCGCCGTTCCACTTGAACGCCTGCTCCCGGCAAAACCTTGCCGCAAACTCGCGGGCGTCGGCCACGACTTCGACGTTGTAGGCGTTGCCGTATTCGTCGGCGCTCCGCCGCTCCATCGCACCGATCCAGGCGTCGTAACCGGCCAATCCTTGCCCGAACTTGCCTTCGAAGATGTGCATCCATTCCCTGCCGCGCGCGTGATCGACGATCATATCGAGCGCCATCCGCATCATTTCGTATTTGGAATGCGGCAGGCTTTCGCTGATCGTCGTCACGAACAGCACATGAATTTTGGGGTTGACGAATTCCTCATAGGTCAGCGTGCCGTCCTTCGAGACATCCTTGGCGTAAAAGACCCGTTTCTCGTCGTCGTAACCGTAGATCAGCCCAAATTCCGGGATAAACAAATCGACGCCGATAGCCGGAATGCCGCGGTCGATGGAATCCTGAACAAGCGCGATCGTTTGCTCCGCAATGCCGGCGGGCACGGGCGTTTCCGCGTCGGCCAGACAGCTGATAAAGCCCAGGTTGCATAAATTGCGGCGAAAAATGTAGCCCCCCGGAAAAGAAGTGGGGCCCGCGAGACTGACCATTTGCGGATCGATGTTCAGCCGAAACGCATGACCGGTAAATCCCATGACGTCCGTCAGCGTCAACTCCTTTTTGTCCGTATATTGCACCGCTCCGTAGATGGCCGCCGCCGCGCTCGTCGCCGTTCTCGTCCAATCTCTCTCCGTCTTCGTCTCTCCCATACGACTTCGATCCTCCTTGCATGCTCGTATTCAATTCCGCCTTCGGAACGGTTGCGCGCGCCGTCAAAGGTGAGGCGGGGGCAAGACGTTCCGTTTCGGCCTTCCTTGCGCGGCCCGCCGCTGCACGTACAGGCTGATGCCGACGCGCAGCCGCTCCTTCTGCAGCTTGACCTTCGACCTGGACAGCGACATATAGACGCCCGCCGTCGTCGTGTGGAACAGCTCCGCGATTTCGGACGGGGGCAGCTCGCCGAAAAACCTCGCCTCGAATATCGCGCGTTCCCGCTTGTTCAGGCAGCGGATCAGCATGTGAATGCTTTGCAGCGTTTCTTTGCGCAAAAGATGGCGTTCGGGGCATACATCGTTGCGCGCTTCCGCTTCGGCATGGTCCGCGAGATGGTACAGTATGGCGTCGATATCTCCCCAGTCCGGCGGGCCGCCGCCCGCTTCCCCCGCGCTGTCCGCCGAAGACAAGCTGGCGAAAGGCCTTTCCTTGGCGAAGCGTCCGCCCCTCCGCAGCTTCATGTAGGCCTGATTGCGAACGATGCGATGCAGCCAGGGCATAAACCGGCGGTTGTCCTCCAGCGTCCCGAGGTGAAGAAACGCCCGTATGAGCGCCTCCTGCACGATATCCTCGGCCATATGGGCGTCGCCCGTCAACGAGTCCGCCAGTCCGAGCGCCTTCGCCCGATAATGACGAACCAGCTCGCCGAACGCCTCGCTGTCGCCTTCCTTCGCCCGTTCCACCCATTTCTCCAGCACCAGCTCCCGCGCGCTGCCGTACGGCAAACCCGCTTGTCCGGCCGATTCGGCCGTCATCTGCATCCCTCCTGACTCCGGCTTGCCGGACTTCCCGCTCAGCCGTTCCGAACTATAGATGCCCGGACGCAATCATATCTAACGCAACGGCAAAAAAAATTTTCCGCCATTCGCCATCGCTGTGCAGGTACGTTTATAATGAAAAGTGAAACATATATTCGTCTTTTAAAACCAAGCTATCATTTTTGGATAAAAATATCAATTCATTTGTTGCCGGAGCACGGGCGGCCGTCTTCGGCAGTGAAGCAAGCTGATCTTGCGGAAAGGAACGTTATGGCATTTCATCTGACCAAAAGGGTAATCAAGCTGCTGTGCGGCCCCGAGCATACGGAGCGCGGCGAAGCTTACGTGCGGGAAGGGGCCGTGCGGTGGCGGAAGGCGGACGATGCGCGTGACCGTTATGTGGGCGAAGTTGCCGGCAAGCGGCGCTGCGATGTCGTCATAGACATCGACGGCAACGGAGACGTGAGCGCGGAATGCTCCTGCCTGGCCTTCTACGCCGACTCCCATTATTGCAAGCATGTCGCGGCGGTTCTGCTGGCCGTCCACCGGGACGAGCACGGCGGCGGAGACGGGCCCGCCCGCACGGCGCCGCTGGACGGCATAGAAGTCGCCGGCTCGAGCGCGGCCCTTCCGGGTCAAGACGCGTCCGGCCGCAAGAACGGCCGCTTCCACGCGGATGGAGCCAAGCATCGCTCGCGCGGCTGGTTCGATTCGCGGGAAGACGCGGAAGTAGCCCAAGCCATGCTTCGGCTGCTGACCGAAGGCGGAGGCGAGCCGGGCCGGATCGGCGCCGGCAGCGCGCTGCTGGACAACCGGGAACCGGCGCGGCTGGAAGTGACCTGCCGTCTCGTGCCCAGCGGGCATGTCCATCTGATCGGCATCGAGCTGAAGCTCGGGACGAAGCGGCTGTATCAGGTGCATCGGATCAAGGAGCTGCTGGAGCATGTCAGCCGCCGCGTGCCTTATCCGTTTACGAAACATTTTACGTACGAGCATGACCGTCACCGGCTGGCGCCCGAAGACCGGGCCGTATTGGGCAAGCTGTACGACATCTGCAGGCAAGACCGGTTTTATCAGGATACGCTTTACCGGAGCGGAACCTTCTATTCGCGGAGCGCCAAGGAAGAGCGGATGCTGCTTATCCCTCCCTTCGCGTGGGAAGGACTGCTCGCCGCGTTGCTCGAAGCGCCGATTGTGAAGGTTGTGACGACGAGAAGGCAAGGCAGGCTTGAGATCGACCGCGAGTTCGAAGGTATCGCCGCGGCGGACGCTTCGGCCGACAAGCTCCCGCTCCGGTTTCTGTTCGATGAGGACGGCGAGGAATATGCGCTTCGCATCGAAGGATTTCGGGAGCTCGCCGTGCTTGACGCCTACGGCATGGCGTTCGCGGAAGGCAAGCTGTATCGTCTCTCCCCCGCCATGGGCAGGCAGCTGGCTGAGCTGAAACGGCTGCTCGGACCGGACGGGAGAGAGCAGCTGCACATGCCGCAGGCGCTGCTGGAGGCGTTCGCGGACCGGGCGCTGCCGGGACTGATGAAGCTCGGCCAGGTTCGGCTGTCGGAAGCCGTATCGAGCCGGATGGTGTACAAGCCGCTTCAGGCAAGGCTTTATCTGGACCGGGTCCGGGACAGGCTGCTGGCGGGATTGGAATTTCAATACGGCGATATCGTCATCAATCCGCTGGAGGGAATCGGCAAGCCGCGGGGCGGCGATCTGATTCTGATGCGCGACGGAGAGAAGGAACGGCAAATTTTGGCACTAATGGAGCATGAAAGCTTCGGCCAAACGGAGGGCGGCTACTGGATCGAAGGGGACGACGCGGAATACGAATTTTTGTACGAGGTCGTGCCGCAGCTCGAGAAGCTGCTCACCGTCTACGCCACGGCCGCCGTCAAGCTGAGGCTCGCGCACGACATGGCACCGCCGAAAGTGTCTCTGACATGGGACGAGCGGACGGACTGGCTGGAGTTCAAGTTTCAGCTGGACGGCATTGCGGAGAAGGACATTCGCGGGCTCGTGCAAGCGCTGGAGGAGAAGCGCCGCTATTACAGGCTGCCCGGAGGCGCGCTCATGCCGCTCAAGAACGAAGCGTTCGAAGCGCTGCTCCGCGTCATGAACGGAGTCGGCCTGCATCATCTCGCGCTGCACGGCGATACGGTGAAGCTGCCGGCCGTTCGGGCGCTGGCGCTGATGGACGAGCCGGCAAGCCCCGGCGTGAAGCTGAGCGGGTCAATTCGGACGCTGCTCGACCGGCTCCGCCATCCCGATCAGCAAGCCTATCCCGTACCCGCCGAGCTCGAGCCCGTGCTGCGCGAGTACCAAGCCTTCGGCTACCAATGGATGCGGACGCTGGCCCAATACCGGTTCGGGGGAATACTGGCGGACGAGATGGGACTCGGCAAAACGGTGCAAAGCATCGCGTTTCTCGCATCGATGCTCGAATCGATCCGGGAACGGCGGCTTCCGGCGCTGATCGTCTCTCCGGCTTCCCTGATGTACAACTGGCTGCACGAGCTGTCCCGGTTCGCCCCCCATATCCGGGCCGTCGTCGCAGACGGAAATCATACGGAGCGGGGGCTGACGCTCGGCTCATGGGGTCTTCCCGGCGCCGCGCAGCAGAACGACGCGGCAACGCCGGCCGAAGACGCCGCCGGGATGCCGGATGACATGCCCGACGTTATCATTACGTCATATCCGCTGCTGCGGAGGGATTACAAGGCGTTTGCCGGCCGCGCCTTTCATACGCTTATCCTGGACGAGGCGCAAGCGTTCAAGAACAGCGCCACGCAAACGTTTCAGGCCGTTCGGAGCCTGCAGGCCGAATATCGATTTGCATTGACCGGCACCCCCGTCGAGAATCGGCTGGATGAGCTCCGCTCGATCTTCGAAGTCGTATTTCCCGGGCTGCTGCCGGACCGCCGCGAATTCGCCGAGTTGCCCAAGGAAACCGTGGCGCGGCGAGTCCGTCCGTTTCTGCTGCGCCGCCGGAAATCAGACGTGCTGCGGGAGCTGCCGGACAAGATCGAAACGGTGCAGCGATCCGAGCTGCTGCCCGAGCAGAAAAAGCTGTACGCCGCCTATCTCGCCAAGCTGCGCCAGGATACGCTCAAGCATCTGGACAGCGGGGACGAAATCGGCCGCCTGCGCATCCGCATCTTGGCCGGCATTACTCGGCTGCGCCAAATTTGCTGCCACCCCGTCTTGTTCGTCGACGGCTACAACGGGGGCTCCGCCAAGTTCGAACAGCTGCTGGAGCTTATTGAAGAAGGGCTCGACAGCGGCAAGCGGCTGCTGGTCTTTTCGCAATTTACGGAAATGCTCGGCCTCATTCGGCGGGAGCTGGGTTACCGGGGGATATCACACTTCTATTTGGACGGCGCAACGCCGGCCGCCGAGCGGGTCGAGCTGTGCCGCAGGTTCAACGAAGGAGAGCGGGAGCTGTTTCTGCTGTCGCTGAAGGCGGGAGGAACCGGCCTGAACCTGACCGGGGCGGATACGGTCGTGCTGTACGATTTGTGGTGGAATCCGGCCGTGGAGCAGCAGGCGGCGGACCGCGCGCACCGCATCGGCCAGAAAAATACGGTGCAGGTCATTCGGCTTGCGGCGCAGGGGACAGTAGAGGAAAAAATGCTGGAGCTGCAGGAGCGCAAACGGAATTTGATCGACGAGGTGGCCGGGCAAGGCGGGGAATCGATGTCCTCGCTCACGGAGCAGGATATTCGGGAGCTGTTGTCGCTGTAGGCCGCTCCGGCCGGACAATCAAGGAGTCACGCCGCCCCCCTCCTTCGCATAGGTTATCGCAACCACGCTGCGAAGGAGGGCACAGACGATGCAACGATCGGGGCATCCCCGCAGGGACGCCGCACGGCCGGCCCCTTGGAGCCGAAGCTGCTTCTGTCGGCTGGATCCGGGTTTAATTGCGGATCTGGAGCAAACGCTGCGCGACGAGCACCAAGCCATCCATTGTTACGCGAAGCTGGCGCAAGCGGCCCCGGACCGGGAACAAAAGAACGACATCCTGGAAATTCGCGAGGACGAAATCGGCCACTTCCAAACCTTTGCTCAAATCTACAAGAACCTGATCGGGAGAACGTTTGCCCCTTCCGCGTCGGACGTCTGCTTCGCCGATTACCGGGAAGGGCTGCGCCGCTCGTTCAAGGATGAAATGGAGGCTTCCCGCCGCTATTTGGATATCGCGGACAGAGCCGGGGATACGCATATTTCCCAGCGTTACCGGCGGGCAGCCGCCGACGAGCAGCGGCATGCCGTCCGATTGTTGTCCATGCTGACCTTGCCGTAAACCGCGGTCATTCCTCCATAAACTGTTTGTAGCGGTCCGGCCGGTATCCGGCCGCCTCGGCCATCAGGGCGGACAACTCGAGTCCTTGCATCCTCATGTCGTCCATCTCGATGTCCATCCGGATTCTGCCGTCCTGCAAAATGACGGCCCGGTCGACGGCATGCTCGATTTCGTCCGCCAAATGCGTCGCAATCACAATCGTTTCGTCCTGCTTCAGGCTCGAAATCATCAGCTTCAGAAAGTCGCGCCTCGCAAAAACGTCCTTGCCGAGAAAAGGCTCATCCATCAGCAAATATTTGGCGCCCCGGGCAAAACCCGCGCATATTTCCGCCTTCGATCGCTGCCCTCTGGACAGCCGGCCCATCCGCACGTCAGGGTCCAGCTCAAAAAACTCCAGCAAGCGCATATAGCGGACGCCATCGAACCGGGGATAAAAGCCCGCCAAAAACTCGCCGTACCTTCTTGGCGTCATGCGAACCGGAAAGCTTCCCTCCTCGGTCATGAACGCCATGAGAGCGTATTGCTCCCGAACCGGACGACCGTCCGCCGTAACGGTTCCTTCCTCCAATTCGCCCAAGCCCATGATCGTCTTCAGCAGCGTCGTCTTTCCGCTGCCGTTGGCGCCGACGACCGCCGCGACCTGTCCGTCCGGAATCGTCAAGCTCGGAATGGACAAGCCGATTCGGCCTCCGGGATATACTTTATGAATGCCGGTCAGCTGCAGCATGGCGCCCCTCCTCCTCCCCGTTGATCCCTGCAAAACGAACCGGTTCCAGCATGCGGAATCGGGTCCCGTCATAAGTTAACCCGTATGCGTACGCATCATGAATGTAAGACGACTGAACGCTGTCGTCATTGACGTCGCTCCTGATTTCTCCTTCATACACGAGCCGCTCGCCCTCGTACGCCCGGATGAGCAGCCGTTTCGGCTTCAAGACGTCATAAGCGTAGTACTGGTCGGAATTCTGATCGAAAACGACCCCGGCTTCGTACAGCATTCCGTTGCGATAGCTGTATTGCGCATCTCCGTACTCCTCATCGCCGCGGCTTAACTTCGCCTTGTTCAGAAGGCGCAAGCCGTCGTCGGACAAGGCGACGCTGACGACCATCATCCGCCGCTTCTCGTTCGTCGTCAGGCTGCTCCGGAACTTCAGGTTGAGAACGCCGATATCGTCGTCGGCGCTGGCGCCGTAACCTTCATAATAAATCTCCTCGCTCGGAACGGCTTCCGTCTCGGAACCGCCGGAGGCTTCGGCCATAGCGGGCGCCCTTCCTTTCTCGTCCAGTCTCACTTCTCCGATCATTTGTCCCGAATCGCTGTCGTATCCCCGAACCGCCAGCTTGCCGTCGAGGAGAACGACGAGCGCCAGCTTGTCGCCCGCCGCTTCGAGCCCCAAAATTTCAAGTCCTTCTCTCCGCTCCGCGGAATTGCCGTTCAAATCGAGCTCCGCCAGCAGCCGCGATTCCTGTTCCGGGGGCTGCTCGATGGACAGGCGCGAACGCGCATGGAACTTCGTCACTTCGTAAATGCCGCTCGTTCCCTTGTAATCGAGGGTGGTCGGAGGCGCGTAAAATATCCGGTCGCCGATGAAAGCCAAACCGTACTCCTGCGCATTCGTAAACGTGTAATATTCATTACTGCTCGCATAAGAAAGCCCTGTATCGATCTTTGCGGTGCCGCCTCCGACATGGTGCCGGTTCCGATATTCGTAATAGACGATTTCGAAGTCCGTGCCGGACAAAAAAGATGGATGCACTTCGTATTCCCGGTCGTCCCGCTTCAATCTCGCGCCCGGCGAGTAGCGGACGTTTTGGACGTAAAAGGGCTCCTCGTACAGCTCGGTTCGCTTGCGCAGAACGCCGTTCTCGATCGTAAATGCCGTCCGATGGTAGGAATCCGACACGGCGCCGTCGATGACAAGATCCGCCAGCACGGAAGGATCGCCGGACAAATGATGAAGCTCGATCGTTTCCCGATCCTTCAAGCCGTATAACCGGACAAAGATCGCCGCGATGACCGCGACGGCCAGAACGGCCGCCGGCAATGCGGCATGCTTGCGGATCCGTTGCAACATGTTGATCATCCTCAATTCCTCCCTTTAGACGGTTGCCCCTTTTTTCAGCAAAATAATGCCGTGCGCCGCAAACCAGCCCGTCAACGCCAGCAGGATGGCACTGTTCAGCCACAAGTTGTAAGGATCGACATACGGTTCGGGAAGCCCGATCCGGTAAACCGCCGCCCGATATATGAGCCACCAGGAGACGGCAATCGGAACGAACCCCCAATATCGGCGGCTTCGTTCGCACAGCGCCCCGTAATATACCCCGGTGATCAAGGCGGCGGCCATGCTGACCGTCGACAACAGCCCTTTGACCGTAAAAGGAATGAGCAAGTTCATGAAGTCGGAACGGATGACGGCCAGAAACAATCCGTTATGAATCGGTACGACGCTGCCGTCCGTATGCCGAAGCATGCGGTTTTCCGCGATTTCGCAGCCGAGCCAAACGTTCAGCAGCGCCGCCAGCCAGAGCAGCAGAAAGCCAATGCCGAAAGCTGCCAGTTTGCCGAAAAACAGCGATTCCCGGCTTACCGGAAGCGTCAGCATCGTATAGACGCTTTTGGTCCGCCAGTAGCCGGAATAGACCGAATACAGCAGCAGGCCGAGCAGCGCCGCCAGACAAAGCACAAAGACGAGCACGCTGCCGGATGTAGCGTAAATTTGCTCGTACCGCTCATATTCGGACATAAACCGCTTCATTCTATACGCGATCAGCAGCGGCGGCACGAACAGCGCGGCGGCACAGATGGCCAGCAGCCCGTAAAATATCGCATTAAATTCCTCGTTCAACAACCGGTAGAACGATTTCATCGGCAACCCTCTCTCATCCCCATAGTTGGCAATCCTCTCTCATTGTCGTGACGGACCATTGTATTACACGAATAATACATCAAAGGCAGGCAGCGGCCAATGGCCGGTCCCGCCATATGACAACGACTTCGCATCGCGCTGTCTCCGCGGACAGTCGTGCGGCCTTTTGCGGGCAGCCGGCGGACTTCCTGCTACTCCCAATGTTCGCTGATCAGCTCAATGACACGCTTGAAGTCAAGATTGACCGATTTGGCCGAACGGACAAAATCTTGCACCAGCCCTCTCGTCAGCTCCTCTTCGATCCGGCGCATAATCGCGTCGTCCGTATACAGGACGCTGCCCTGATTGCCGCTTGTGTGCACGTAGCCTTCATCCTCCATCAGCTTGAACGCCTTCTGCACCGTATTCGGATTGACGTTCAGCTGCAAGGCGATTTCCCTTCGCGACGGCAGACGTTCTCCCGACACCGCAGCCCCGAGCAGCAGCTGCCGCTTGACATAAGCGGCGATTTGAATATAAACCGGCTCCCTGCCGTCGAGCTTCAGTTCGTAAAAGTGGAGCAAAAGCGTCTCACCGTCCTTCTTTCATGTATTATAGTCGTAATACACGATCGTTGTAAAGGGCAGACACGCAAGCAAACCGGCCTGTTTGGCTTCAGGCCGGTTCAGTCATGTCCGTATGGGGCGTCTGTGTGCTGCTTCGTGCGCGAAATTCCTGTCGATCGGATAATGTGCCTGGTGCCTCTATGTTGCTGTGGCGCGTCTTCAGTTGCTTCGTGCTCGAAGTTCCTGTTGTTCAGACAATTGCCTGGTGCTTCAATGTTACTGTGGTGCGTCTTGAGTTGCTTCGTACGCGAAGTTACTGTAGTTCGGATAATGTGCCTGGTGCCTCAATGTTACTGTGGTGCGCCTAGTGCAGCTTTTGGCCCTGATGTTCCTGTAGTCCGGGTATAGACCGAAGTATGAACGCGAGCCGGCAGTAATCGAACCCAACCGGCTCGCAAATGGACATCCGAGACGCTTAGAACACAAAATATGCAAGTGGCTCGCTATAACGGTCATCCGCGCACCTTAGCACAAATTTTGCCCCCGCCAACGGACATTACCCGCGTTTAAGCTTCTCTCATGACCGTTACCCGTCTCAAGCTTATTTATAATGCTTCCTAAGCTGCACTCATGTCCGTTAAAGCTCCGTCTGATGAAAACTGCCCGCTAACCTAGTCTCGGTCTGCTTCGTGAGCGGCTGCTTCGATCTCTCGATAGGCCCAGTGCGACGGCCCGACATCCCGAAACGCCGCCTGATCTTCCGGTCCGGGCCGCTTCGCTTCCCTGCCCGTCATTCGGTTCAGCACCGCAACCGCTTCGGCCCGAGTCACCCGGCGATCCGGCCGGAAGCTTCCGTCCTCGTAGCCGTTCATCAGTCCGAGACGCGCTGCGGTTGCGATAGGCGCATAATCCGCATGCCCGGCCGGCACGTCTTTAAAGCCGGCCTCCGTTCCTCCCTCGACGGTCAGACAGGAAGGCTTGCCAGACTTCGCCTCGCACCAGTAAGCCGTCCACTCCGCAATAATCGCGGCAAGCTGGGCACGGGTCATGTAACGGCCTGCATCGCCATTGCCATTGCCATCGCCATCGTCATCGCCGGCCGCCAGCGCCGGCATCGATGCCGGCGGCGCCTCTCCGAACAAACGTCCCGCCATCGTGTTCCATTCGTCGTAAGTGATGGGCCGATCCGGATAAAAGGAGCCGCTTCCGTTCCCAACGACGTAAGGAGCAACGGATACGCCGGGCAAGATCGACGCCAGTCCGCAAATGTCCGGACAATGGCCCGGCCCGGCGCTCGGGCCCGGCGTGCTCGTCGACGTCGGGCTCGGCGTCACGCTCGGATCCGGCGTGCTCGTCTCCGTCGGGCTCGGTGTCACGCTCGGGCCAGGCGTACTCGTCGACGTCGGGCTCGGCGTCACGCTCGGGCCCGGCGTGCTCGTCGACGTCGGGCTCGGCGTCACGCTCGGGTCCGGCGTGCTCGTCGCCGTCGGGCTTGGCGTCACGCTCGGGTCCGGCGTGCTCGTCGCCGTCGGGCTTGGCGTCACGCTCGGGCCCGGCGTACTCGTCGACGTCGGGCTCGGCGTCACGCTCGGGTCCGGCGTGCTCGTCGCCGTCGGGCTTGGCGACGGGGATGCCGTTTCGTCCGGGTCCGAGACGGCAGCCTCCTTCATCGTATAGGCGGCTTTGAGGCCGACATTGTCCATAACAACGACGTTCCAATAATAGATTTGACCCTCCTGCAGGTCCGGCACCGCGTATTGATCGATGTCCGCCTCGAACGGACCGGCCGGCGTTCCGTTCGCTTCCGCAAGCTGAACCGTTCCGATGTTGGCCCGGTCGGAATAATAAACGCGATATTGCAGCTCGTTCTGCGGCGTAAAGTTGTCGTTCGCTTTGTTCCAGGCCAGATGCATTTCCGTGCCGCCCCCATAGGCCAAATCAAGCTCGGCGTTGTCGATCGCTGGAGCCGATATGTCCATGACCGCCGCCGTCATGGACGGGACCAATCGGGACGTTGTCGTTTTGTCGCCGAGCTCGCCGCCGCTGTTCGTTCCCCAGCCCCATACGATGCTGTCTTCCCGAAGGGCGAGGCTGTGAAAGCCCCCTGCGGCGATGGCGGAAACTTTGTCCAATCCTTCAATCTTCACCGGACTGTTGCGCTGCTCCTTGGTTCCGTCTCCCAGCTGGCCGTAATTGTTTAATCCCCACGACCAGACCGTGCCGTCCTCCGCCAGAGCCAGGCTGTGATAGCCGCCGCCGGCGATCGCTTGGATTCCAGCCAGCGGCAGCCGTTGCGGAGTTTTGGCCGAAGCAATGCCCCCCAGTCCAAGCTGCCCCCATCTGCCATGTCCCCAAGCCCACACATAACCGTCTTCGTCCAGCGCCAAGGCGTGGGAACCGCCGGCCGCAATCGCTTTAATGCGGCTTAATCCGGCAATCGGCTCCGGCGAAGTTCGCCAATATTCCGATCCGCCTCCGCCCAGCTCTCCTTGCGTATTGCTCCCCCACGACCAGACTGTGCCGTCGCGGCGCAAAGCAAGACTGAAATAACCTCCCGCGGCGACCGCTTCGACCTCCGTCAGCCCCTCGACCAACACGGGCCGTAACGGCTGTTCCGTTTCCGTTCCGAGCTGCCCTTCCCCATTGCGGCCCCATGCCCATACCATACCATCCTGCGTTAAAGCCAGGCTGTGATACCCGGTTCCGCTGCTGACCGCTGCAATATCGTATAGGTCTCCCATCAACTGCGGCGACAAACTGTTGTCGTTCGTACCATTGCCAAGCTCGTATTCCGAATTTTGGCCCCAAATCCATACGCGCCCGTCCTCGGTTACGGCCATGCCGTGCCGTACGCCGCTTCCGACCGCACGGACAGGCGGCAGACCGTTTACCTTGAGCGGCTGCATTCTTGACGTCTGGTTGCCGTGCCCCAGCTGCCCGGCATCGTTGCGGCCCCAGGTCCATACCGTTCCGTCGCTCCCGAGCGTCACCGCGTGATAATAACCGGTTACGACCATCGGATCGACCGGCGGCCGCGCCTCTTCGGCGGCAAAGACGATCGGCGCCGGCACGCTCCCTATGATCAGCAGCAAACACAAACTTAATAGTTTCCATCGCTTCATGTTCCTTCTCCTTCCGTATTTCCGGCAATGCTCGCAATCTCTCCAACAGGCTAGCAAATCCTCAGCCAATTTCCTATTAACGAAAGATAACTTTTCGACAATTTTCCCGTATAATGGACTCAGAAGAAGCGCAACGGAGGTAACGAACCTATGCAGCCAGTCCGCCAAGCCATCGCCACGACCAAAATAACCGTACCGGCCGCCAGGCATCCGCTCGTCGCCAGATCGAGACTGCTGGACAAGCTGGATGCGCCCGGAGGAACCTTTACTTCGATATGCGCCCCGGCAGGGTACGGCAAATCGACGCTGCTGGCGCAATGGGCCCGCATGTTCGGCAAGCCTTGCGCCTGGCTGGCCATGGACGACGCGGACAACGACGAAATCCGCTTTTGGCGTTATGCCGCATGCGCCTTGGCGGAAGCTCTGCCGGAGCCCGTTCGCCATCGTGTGGCGGAACTCGCCCAATCCGCGAATCAAGTATCGATGCTTACGTTTCTCGACACGCTCATCGGCGAGGCGTCCGAGCTTTCCGGCGTGACGCCGCTCATTTTGGACGACTACCACCTGATCCGCAACGCCAACATCCATGACGGACTCTCTTATTTCATTCAATATTTGCCTGCGGGCATTCATTTGCTGATCGCCAGCCGGACGCCCCTTCCGTTCTCCTCGGCCAAATGGTCGCTGCACGGACGATCCGCCGCGCTTGGCATGCAGGACCTTCGATTCACGCAGGAGGAAGCAGCAACGCTGTACAGCGGCTTGACCGATGAAGCATTGCCTGACGAGCTTCTGGACGAGCTGCTCGTCCGAACGGAAGGCTGGGCGGCCGGACTGATGTTATCCGTTCACTCGCTCCGTGCCGGCGCCCCCGCACAACAGCTGCTGGACAGCTTCGCCAGCGGCCAAAGCCAAGTGTCGGACTATTTGACCAATGAGGTGTTGTCCCGGCTGCCACAGGAGATGTATCGGTTCGTGCTGCGAACATCTATCCTGCGAAGAATGGACGCCGAATTATGCGAAGCGGCGGCCGAAAGCGGAAACGGGGCGGACTTGCTGGAGCGTCTGCTGCGCATGAACTTGTTTGTCGTGCCGCTTGAAGAAGAGGACGGCTGGTATCGCTATCACCATTTGTTCGCGGAGCTGTTGTCAAAGACGCTGCTGAGACAACAAGGCCGGCAGCAATGGAGACGGCTCCACGCTCAGGCAGCACGCCATCTCGCCGAGCGGGGCTTGCTGGAGGAAGCGATCGATTATGCGTTCGAAGCCGGCGAATACGCTCTCGCCGAGCGATATATGGAACGGCAGCTGCGGCACACGATGATGCGGGGAGAGCTCGCAACGCTGCTGCGCTGGTTCGAAAGCTTTCCGGAGTCGTACGCCATATCCTCCTCCATGGCATTGATGCATGCTTTTATCTATGTGCTGACGGGGCGGGCGACGGACGCCGAGCGGTTGCTGAAGCTGCTGGAGAAACGGTATGAAGCGATGCCGCCTTCCGCGAAAGACAAAGAAGAGCTGCAAAGCGGCATCTTGTTCGTACGTTCCAACCTGTTGTTTGCAAGCGGAGATTTCAAGAGTTGGCTGGCGTTTGCCGAAGCTGCGGCGATGGACAAGATGGCACCGGAAAACGAATGGTTCTATGGATTCAATTACAATACGTCGGAGCCGTTCGTCAGGCGGACGTCGATGGGGCTGAAAGGCGTGCTGTCGGAGGATACGAGCCAAATCGGCTCGATATTCGCCGGCGCGCTCGATGCCGGCGGCTGGTCGCATGCATTAATCAATTTATTCGTCAAGCAATCGCTTGCCGAAGGCTATTACGAATGGAACCGGCTGGATGACTGCTCGGCTTGGCTAAGCAAGGTCGAGCAGCCCGTAATGGCACGCGGCCTTCCCGGACTTGTCATCCCACACCGGCTGACGGAAGCGAAAAGGCGGTTCGCCCTCGGTCAGCGCGAGCTCGCGTTCCATGCGGCCGAGGAAGCTTGGGAAGCTGCCCAACGGGAGAACAATCCGCATTGGCGCAGCCGCGTTCGCGCCTTCCGCATCATGCTGCATTTGCGGGAAGGCAATGGGACCCAAGCCAAAAAGGAAGCCGCGTTCCTCGGCATCGACGAGAAGGACCGGCCGACTTATGGCCGCAGCTACGAATATATCGCGCTTATTCGACTGCTGGGCAAGCAGCGAAAGGAAAAGGAGGCGCTTCGGCTTCTGGAGCTGCTCAAACCCCAGGTGCAGCGGGAAGGGCTCGTGTCCGGCATCGTCGAAATTTGTATCCTGCAGGCTTTGATGCACGACACTCTGATGAACCGGATGGCGGCCATGGCGCATTTGCGCGAAGCGCTGACAATCGGCGGAAACAACGGATACATCCGTTCCTTTACGGACGAAGGCCCCGCCATGGCCAGACTGCTCGCATCGTTCAAGAAGGAGCAGGAGAAACGAGGGGGACGCCTAGACCCGGACCGGCAGCCGTCGTCCGCAAAGATCACGAATGAGCCGCCGTCGACGAGCTGGCCCGATGAAGCATATATCGAGCGGCTGCTCCAATCGTTTCCGGAGGAGGAAAAACCCGTGCATCCTGCGCTGCCGCTTCCGGCCGAAACGCTCACCCGAAGCGAGCTGGAGCTCCTCCGCTTGCTGCGAAGCGGCTTGACCAACAAGCAGATCGCAGGCGAAACGGGGTTGTCCGAGGGCACCGTTAAAGTGTATTTGTCAGGCTTGTACGGCAAGCTTGGCGTGAAGTCCCGCACTCAAGCTCTTATTGCGGCTCAAAAGCTGGAATGGCTGGCGGCGGCGCTCGATTGACGCCGGCCATTCGCCCTGTAAAACTTTCGCAATATTTTTTCGCCTCTATTGACTACCGAAAATATACTAGATATACTATCGGTATAAATTGGCAAAGTCCAGCGGTATAATGTCAAGTCCCTAATTCGGTCGAATTGGAAATTACCATGGCCCTAGGAGGCGGGAGTACCGAAAAATAGGCGCATCAAACCAGACCCAGTCGAAAATCAAGTAAAACACCAG
>Ga0065721_10049403_pt1 | contig 35013 bp, 39 predicted proteins | sample Mesricmetagenome_FD_59108 | JGI IMG/M metagenome (GOLD analysis project Ga0065721, IMG submission 59108) | Mesophilic microbial community from rice straw/compost enrichment Sample: eDNA_1 v2 (version 2) | ecosystem: Engineered > Solid waste > Grass > Composting > Bioreactor | place: USA: Davis... | reverse complement strand
TGGCTCGCCTGGGCGCGCGGGCTGGACGAGCCCGACGCCGTGCGCCCCGTCGCCCCGCCGGAACCGCGCCCGCCCGTCGCCGCGCGCCCGCGCAAGCTGTCGGTCACCAAGATCGAGCGCTGGATGCGCGACCCCTACGCCATCTACGCGGAGCATGTTCTGCGCCTGCGCAAGCTGGACCCCATCGCCGCCGATCCGGGTGCGGCCGACCGCGGCCAATTCATCCATGCGGCGCTGGACTCCTTCGTGCGCGAGTATCCCGGCCCGCTGTCGGACGACGCGCTGCACCGCCTGCTCGACTTGGGGCGCGAGTCCTTCGGCCCGCTGCTGCGCACGCACCCCGACGTCTGGGCCTTCTGGTGGCCGCGTTTCGAGCGCATTGCGGAGTGGTTCATCGGGCTGGAGCGCGACCGCCGCCTGACGGTGAAGCCGCTGGCAACGGAGGTCAGCGGCGAGTTGACGCTGAACGGCCCCGCCGGCCCCTTCCTGCTGACCGCCAAGGCCGACCGCATCGATTCGACCGGTGAGGGACTCGTCCTGATCGACTACAAGACCGGCACCCCGCCCTCGACCCGCGAGATCGAACTGGGCTTCGCCCCGCAGCTTCCCCTGGAAGCCGCCATCGCCGAGGCCGGCGGCTTCGCCGGAGTTGCGGCCGGCACGGTGGCCGAACTGGCCTTCTGGCGCCTGTCGGGCGGCGACCCGGCGGGCGAGGAAAAGCCGGTGAAGGGCGATCCCGCGACGCTCGCCGCCGAGGCCCGCGCCGGGCTGGAGGCGTTGATCCGCCACTTCGACGACCCCGCCACCCCCTATCGTTCCTGCCCGCGCCCCGCCATGGCCCCGCGCTACACCGACTACGCCCACCTCGCCCGCGTCCAGGAATGGTCGGCCGGTGGGGATGGGGGTGAGGGATGAGCGATCCATCCATGAACCTGCTCGACTTTCCCTCCCGCGAATTGCCGCTCGATCCCAACGTGGCGCAGCGGAACGCGTCCGACCCACTGTCGTCCGTGTGGGTGGGGGCGTCGGCCGGGTCCGGCAAGACGAAGGTGCTGACCGACCGCGTGCTGCGGCTGATGCTGGCCGGCACGGCGCCGGCCCGCGTGCTCTGCCTGACCTTCACCAAGGCCGCGGCGGCGGAGATGTCCATCCGCATCAACCGCACGCTGGGCATCTGGGCGACCTTGCCCGATGAGGCGCTGGAGGACCGGCTTTACGACCTGTGCGGGGAACGCCCGACGGCGGAGACCCGCACCGCCGCCCGCCGCCTGTTCGCACAGGTGGTGGACTGCCCCGGCGGCATGAAGATCCAGACGATCCACGCCTTCTGCCAGTCGCTGCTGCGCCGCTTCCCGCTGGAAGCCGGGCTCGCCCCGCATTTCGAGGTGATGGACGAGCGCACGGCTGCCGGCCTGCTGACCGAGGCGCGGGATGAGGTGCTGCACGCCGGCCGCGCCGCGCCCGACACCCCGCTGGGCAAGGCCATGGCCCGCCTGACGGCCGACCTGAACGCGGAGGAATTCGCGGACATCCTGGCGGAACTGGCCAACGAGCGGGGGCAGATCCAGCGCATCTTCGACCGCTTCAAGGGGCTGGAGGGCGCCGTCGACGCGGTCCACAGCGCGCTGGGCGTCCCGCCCGGCACGACCGAGGCCTCCATCCTGCATGAGGCCTGCGGCGACGACGCGCTGGACGTGCCGACCCTGCGGGAGGCCTGCCGGGCGCTCAGCACCGGCACCAAGACGGACGAGGAGCGCGGCATCGGCATTCAGAGCTGGCTGGACGCCGCGGAAAGCCGCGTTCGCGCCTTCCAGGCCTACGCCCGCCTGTTCCTGACGGCGGAGGGCACGCCGCGCAAGACGCTGATCACCAAGAAGCCGGCCACCTCCTTCCCCGCCGCCCTGACCGCGCTGGAGCGTGAGGCGGAACGGCTCGTTTCGCTGATGAAACGGGTGAAGTCGGCCGGAGTCGCCGCCTCCACCACCGCCCTGCTGACGCTGGCCGAGGCGCTGCTGAAGGCCTACGAGGTCCGGAAGAAGGCCAAGGCGCTGTTGGACTACGACGACCTGATCCTGGCCGCCAACACGCTGCTGCGCGGCAAGGACGGCGTGCCGGCCGTTCCCTGGGTGCTGTTCAAGCTGGACGGCGGCCTGGACCACATCTTGATCGACGAGGCGCAGGACACCAACCCGGAACAGTGGGCCGTCGTCTCCTCCATCGCCGAGGAGTTCTTCGCCGACCTCAGCGCCCACAACAGCGCTGGCATCACCCGCACCGTCTTCGCCGTGGGCGACGAGAAGCAGTCCATCTTCAGCTTCCAGCGCGCCGACCCTGCGGAGTTCGCGCGCATGCGCCGCCACTTCCAGGTCCGCGCCAAGGCTGCGGAGCGGACATGGCACGCGGTCGACCTGGACATCTCCTTCCGCTCCACCGCCACCGTGCTCCAGACCGTGGACGCGGTGTTCCGGCTGGACACCGCCAAGGATGGTGTCGCTTCCGAAACGAACCCGGTGATCCGCCACCGCGCCTTCCGGCGCGGCCACGCGGGGCTGGTGGAGCTGTGGCCGCCGGTCAAGCCGGCGGAGGTCGAGGATCCGCCGGCCTGGGCACCGCCGGTGGAACGCGAGGCGGCCGATTCGCCGTCCTCCCGTCTTGCCTCGGTCATCGCCGACACGATCCGCGACTGGACCCGGAGCGGCGAAATGCTCGAGTCGCGCGGCCGGCCGATCCAGCCCGGCGACGTGATGGTGCTGGTCCGCCGCCGCACGAGCTTCGTGACGGAGCTGGTCCGCGCGCTGAAGGACCGCGCCGTGCCGGTGGCCGGCGTGGACCGCATGGTGCTGACCGAACAGCTGGCGGTCATGGACCTGATGGCCTTGGCCGAATTCCTGCTGCTGCCGGAAGACGACCTGACGCTCGCCACCGTCCTGAAAGGCCCCCTCATCGGCCTGACGGAGGAGGAGCTGTTCACGCTGGCCCACGGCCGGCGCGGCACGCTGTGGCAGGCGCTGGTGGCGCGGGCGGAGACCGACCCGACCTACCGCCCGGCCCGCCGCCACCTCGGCCAGCAGTTGGCCCGCACCGACTTCCTGGCGCCGTACGAGTTGTTCGCCGGGCTGCTGGCATCCCCTTGCCCGGCCGATGAAGGGTCCGGCCGCCGCGCCATCCTGAAGCGGCTCGGCCCCGACGCGCAGGATCCGCTGGACGAGTTCCTGGCCGTCTGTCTGGCCTTCGAGAAGACGGAGCCGCCGTCGCTCCAGAACTTCCTCGCCTGGCTCGCCGCCAGCGAGGCGGAGATCAAGCGCGAGCTTGAGCAGGGCGGCGGACGCGTACGCATCATGACGGTGCACGGCTCCAAGGGCTTGCAGGCGCCGATCGTCTTCCTGCCCGACACGCTGGGCACGCCGACGCAGAGCCCGCCCATCCTGTGGCCGGACGACGGCTGTGCCGTCCCCCTGTTCGCCGCGCGCCGCAGCCAGGAGGACGCGCTGTGCGCCGAGGCCCGCGCCCGCGCCAACCGTCGCCGCGACCAGGAGTACAGGCGCCTGCTGTACGTCGCCCTGACGCGTGCGGAGGACCGGCTGTACGTCTGCGGCTACCAGGGCAAGCGGGAGCCGCCGGACAGCTGCTGGTACAAGCTGGTCGAGGCTGCGATGGGCGAGATCGGCATCCAGCACGCCTTCGACTTCACCGGCTTCGGCCCCGATGGCTGGGCCGGCGACGGCTGGCGGCTGTTCGATCCGCAGACCGCATCGGCGAAGCCTGACGGGGCCGGCGCCGGCCGCGTGCTGGAAGCCCACGCGCCGCCCCCCTGGCTGACCGCCAAGGCGCCGGAGGAGCCGGAACCGTCCCGCCCCCTCACCCCCTCCCGCCCCGATGGGGACGAGCCGGCGGTGCGGTCCCCCCTGGGGGAGGACGACGGCGCGCGCTTCAAGCGCGGCATCCTCGTGCACCGGCTGATGCAGACCCTGCCCGATCTGCCGCCGGACGCGCGGGAGGCCGCCTGCCGCCGCTTCCTGGCCCGCCCGGCGCACGACCTGTCGCCCGAGCAGCAGGACGAGTTGACGGACGAGACGATGGCCGTGGTGAACAACCCGGACTTCGTCCATCTGTTCGGCCCCAATTCCCGCGCGGAGGTGCCGGTGGTCGGCGTGGTGGACGGGCGCGCCCTGTCCGGCCAGATCGACCGGCTGGTCGTGGACGGCGACACGGTCTGGATCGTGGACTACAAGACCAACCGCCCGCCGCCCCGCCGGGTGGAGGACGTGCCGCCGGTCTATGCCCGCCAGATGGCCGCCTACCGCGGCGCTTTGACCGCCGTCTACCCCGGCAAGCGGGTGCGGTGCCTCCTTCTGTGGACCGACGGCCCCTATTTGATGGAGCTGCCCTGACCGAATCGCCTCACTGGTTTCGGGGGCGGAACTTTTCAACGGCGGCTGCGTTGCAGCAACCGGCGGATTGGGTTGATCGGGCCGCATTTGCGGCCCTGCTTGACCGGCGAGGGGCGTCGGTCCTACATTTTGGCAAATTCCACCGACAGGGATGGGATCGCCGACGGCTGAAATCCTGCACGGCGGCACCCCTGAACCCAGGCAAGAGGTCACATGAGCAACCCCATCAAGGTCACCGACGACAGCTTCGAACAGGCCGTGCTGAACGCTGACGGTCCGGTCCTGGTCGATTTCTGGGCGGAGTGGTGCGGCCCCTGCAAGATGATCGCTCCGGCGCTCGACGACCTTGCCAAGGAGTATGGCGGCAAGGTTACCGTCGCCAAGCTGAACATCGACGAAAACCCCGGCACCCCGACCAAGTACGGCGTGCGCGGCATCCCGACGCTGATGATCTTCAACAAGGGCCAGGTCACGGCCACGAAGATCGGCGCGCTGCCGAAGGGCGCCCTGTACAGCTGGGTCGACTCCGCGCTCTGATCCGCGCCGGACATCCATCCGCGAAAAAAGCCCCGCCCCTCCGGCGGGGCTTTTTGCATTTCGGTCCTTGCGGCGGCCTGGCCGTCCCCGCAGACTGTGCGGCGATGGCCTACCGTCTGCCCCCCCTCAACACCCTGCGCCTGTTCGAGGCCGCCGGCCGCCAGCTCAGCTTCAAGGCGGCGGCGGAAGAACTGCACCTGACGCCCAGCGCGGTCAGCCACGGCATCCAGACGCTGGAGGACTGGCTGGGGGTGGAACTGTTCCTGCGCGGCAACCGCAGCCTGACGCTGACGCCCGCCGGCCAAGCCTACCTGCCCCGTGTGCGCGATGCGCTGCACGCGCTGGCGCTGGCGACGGAAAGCGTGCCGGGCCGCAAGCCCAGCGGCCGGCTGTCGGTCAGCACCACCCCCACCTTCGCGCTCCGCTGGCTGATTCCTCGCCTGCCCGCCTTCCGCGACCTGCACCCGACCATCACCGTGGACCTGGACACCGCCCACCGCGTGATGGAGTTCCCGCGCGACGGCGTCGACGTCGGCATCCGGCTCGGCCGCGGCCCTTGGCCGGGACTCGCCGCGCTGAAGCTCCTCGACGAGGATCTGGTGCCCGTGGCCGCTCCGGCGCTGGCCGCGCGCATCGCCGCTCCCGCCGACCTCGCCACCGTTCCCCTGCTGTATGTCGCCAGCGTGACGGAGGACTGGACCACCTGGGCGGAAGCCGCCGGCCTGAACGCGGCGACGCTTGGCGAGGGGCTCGGCCGGGGCCTGCGCTTCGACACGATCCACATGGCCGTGGACGCCGCCGTGCGCGGCCTGGGCGTTGCCATCGGCCGGCGCCCGACCATCGACCCGGAACTGGAGTCCGGCCGGCTGGTCGAGGTGGCGGCCCCCCGCCTGCGCGCCCGCGCCGGCTGGTGGATGGTCACCGCCCGCGACAGCCTGCGCCGCCCAGAGGTCGCGGCCTTCCGCGCCTGGATTCGCGCGGAGTTCGGGCATGGTCGTTCGGGCATGGCCGACAGTTCGCCCGCGTGAATTTGCCCGCGTGAATTCCATTCACCCGACGGTGAGGAGGTCTCGTTTGCCGGAGGTCCACGGCGGGTGGATCCTGGTGTCCTGTTGCACCCGCAGGAGACCGTCGATGGCCGTTCAGGTTTTCCCCCACCCGAAGACGCGCGCGCAAACGGCGCCGTCCATCCTCTCCTGGCTCGCCCGCGTTTGGGAGAACCGGCGCCAGCGCGCGGAGCTGCTGTCCCTCACCGAACGGGAACTGCGGGACATCGGCATCACCCGCTACGACGCGCAGATGGAGGCCCGCACATCCATCTGGCGCTAAAGCTCCTGCGGGACCGTGATGGTCACCGCGGTGCCCGCGCCGGGGGCGCTGTCCACCTGCATGCGGCCGCCGAGCGGGCCGGTCACCGTGTTGAAGGCGATGGTCAGGCCCAGCCCCTTGTGCCCGCGCCCGCGGGCGGTGGTGAAGAAGGCGTCGGCCAGCCTGGGCAGGGCGTCTTCCGGAATGCCGACGCCGCGGTCGCGGACGGACAGGCGCCAGGCCGGCTTGCCCTCCAGCGCGTCGGGATCCACCGTCACGTCGACCACGCAGCCCTCGCCCCCGCCGGGATAGGCGTGCGCCGCCGCGTTGGCGAACAGGTGGAACAGCGCGCGTTCCAGATGCGCGCGGTAGCCGACCCAGGGCCGCGGCCCGTCCACCTCCGTCCGGATGTGGATGGGCGTGTCCGGCCGTTCCATGGCGAACAGGGCGGCGGCCTGCTCGGCCATGTCGAGCATGTCGAGCGTTTCCAGCGGCTCCGCATGGTGGCAGGCGGCGATGGCGGAGAAGCCCTGCATCAGCTGCACGGTCCGCTCCAGATTGTCGACCAGGATCGCGGCGGACTCCTGAAGCAGGGCCGGCTGAAGCGGGGCATTCCCGGCCTCCTCCCCCGCCATATCCTGAAGGTGGCTGGCGGCGGTGACGCAGATGCCGAGCGGGGTGTTCATCTCGTGCGCCAGCCCGGTGACCGCCTGCGTGATGGCGCGGTGGCGGGCCAGTTCGGCCTCTGCGGCGCGGGTCCGGCGTTCCAGATCCTCGCGGACCACCCGTTCCGTCACGTCGCGGATCTTGCGGCTGAGTTCGCGCAGCAGCTTAGGCATCAGGCCGGGGGCGCGGGCCATCACCTCCAGGAAGGGGTCGCGCTCCAGCTCGAACACGCGCACCCGCGACGCGGCCACGACGGTGGCGGAGCGCTGGTCGCCGTCGATCAGCGCCATTTCGCCGAAGCACTCGCCGGCCAGACGGAATCCGACCTCCACCAGATTGCCGACCGCGTCGGCGCGGACCACCCGCACCGTGCCGTCCAGCAGGACGTAGAGCGCGTCGGCTTCGTCGCCCTCGCGCATCAGCACGGTGCCGGCCGTCAATTCCAGCACCCGGCCGCGCGCGGCCACCGCCCCCCGCTCCTCGGGCGAGAAGGATTCGAACAGGGCGACCCCGTCGAGGACACCGGGCGGGTGGTGCATGGAGAAGGACGCTTCCGGGTTTGCAACGGCCCCAGCATAAACCATCCACGCGCGGTTCAGCGAGACGCCACGTGCAGGAACAGCTTACCGAGTCCGGCACGGGCTCAACCGCACGGATATCAACCCGCCCGACCTTAGCCGACCAGACGGCGGACCGTCCGCTCCACGGCCCCGACGTAGGACCCGCCGAACAGCCGCACATGGACCAGCAGCGGGTAGAGGTTGTAGAGGTCCCGCCGCAGCTCGAAAAAGCCCGGGCGAATCGGCCGGATCTCGCCGTAGCGCCGGAAGAAGGGCTCGCCGAAGGTGCCGAACAGCGTCGTGAAGGCCAGCTCGATTTCCGCGTCGGCGTGGTGAATCGCCGGGTCGATGAAGGCCGCGACCCGCCCGCCGTGGGTCAGCACGTTGCCGCCCCACAAATCGCCATGGATCAGCGAGGGCGATGCAGGCGTCCCGATCAGGTCCGGCAGGCGGTCGGCCAGCCGTTCCAGGCCGGCCATCAGCCCATGGTCGATCCGCCCATCCTCCAACGCCTTGCGTGCCATGAACAGCAGCCGGCGGTCGCGGAAGAAGGCGATCCAGTCGTCCGTCTCTCCGTTCGGCTGCGGCAGCGGCCCGATCAGCGTGTCGCGCGGGAAGCCGTAGCGCGGGGCGCCGATGCCGTGGAGTGCGGCGATCAGCTCCGCCGCCTGTTCCTCCACCGCGGGCGTGATGCCGCCGGATGTCTCGATGAAGTCCATCACCAGCACCCGGTCGTCGGCGGCGTGCACCGCCGGAACCGGCAGCGCCGAGTGCGCGGCGAGGTGGCGCAGCATGAAGCCCTCCGGCTCCAGCCCCGCCCCCGCCTTCACCACCAGCTTCCGCCCGTCGGCCAGCGCGACCGTCCAAAGCACCGCGTTGTGCCCGCCCGCCAGCCGGTCGAGCGCCCGCACCGGGCTGCCCAGAGCCCGTTCCAGGGTGGTGCGGAGGTCCGCCGGACTCGCGGCCGCGCTCACAGCCGCTCCCGCCGGATGGCCTCCAGCAGGCCGGCGGCGCCGGCTTCGCAGAGGTCCAGCACCTCCGTGAAGTGGGTGCCCTCGCCGTAGTAGGGATCCGGCACCTCGCGCCCCGCGGCACCCGGTACGTAATCGAGGAACAGCGCGACCGTGGCGCCGCTGTCCGGCGGCGTCATGCGGCGGAGCTGCGTCAGGTGACCGTGGTCCATGGCCAGGATGTAGTCGAAATCCGCGAAATCCGCCGTCGTCACCTTGCGGGCGCGCAGGTCCGACAGGTCCACGCCGCGGGTCTTGGCGGCGCGCTGACTGCGCGGGTCGGGGGCCTCCCCCACGTGATAGCCGTGGGTACCGGCCGAATCGGTGGCGATGCGGTGGTCCAGCCCCGCTTGCTTTACCAGATGGCGGAACACACCTTCGGCGGTGGGCGAGCGGCAGATGTTGCCCGTGCACACGAACAGGACCTTGACCATCCCGGCTCTCCCGTTTTCTGTTCCACGCCAGAGATGTAACAGCCGTCCCCCGAACCCGCCAGGGCGCCCATGCAGATCACCACCCAGCTGAAACCGACCGATTCCATCGTCATCCTGACCGGCGCCGGCATTTCCAAGGAGTCGGGGCTGGACACCTTCCGCTGCGCCGACGGCATCTGGGCCAAGGTGGACCTGGAGGACGTGGCGACACCGGAGGGCTTCGCCCGTGATCCCGCGCTGGTCCACCGCTTCTACAACGACCGCCGCAGCGGCCTGCTCGACCCCGCGGTGCAGCCGAACGCGGCGCACGCGGCCCTGGCCGAGTTGGAGCGCTCCTGGAAGGGCGAGCTGCTGCTGGTCACCCAGAACATCGACGACCTGCACGAGCGTGCCGGCTCCAAAAGCCTGATCCACATGCACGGCGAGCTGATGAAGGTCTTCTGCCGGCACTGCCGCACGGTGGAGCACTGGACCGGTCCCCTGTCGGTGGACGACATCTGCCCGACCTGCGCCCGCAAGGGCGGCATGCGGCCGGACGTGGTGTGGTTCGGCGAGATGCCCTACCAGATGGACCGCATTTACCGCGCGCTGGGGTCCTGCGACCTGTTCGTGTCCATCGGCACCTCGGGCAACGTCTACCCCGCCGCCGGATTCGTCGCCGAGGCCCGGAACGCCGGCGCCCACACGGTGGAGCTGAACCTGGAGCCCTCGCTGGGCGCCAGCCTGTTCGACGAGGCGCTCAACGGCCCGGCGACCGAGGTGGTGCCGGCCTTCGTGGCCGAACTGCTGCGGCTTTGATGGGCGATTTGATTTGATGGACGATCTGGCGGCCCTGTTCGAACGGGCCCGCGCCTGCCGGGTGTGCGCGGCGGACTTGCCGCACGGCTGCCGGCCGGTGCTGCGCGGCAGCCCGTCCGCCCGCCTGCTGATCGTCGGGCAGGCGCCGGGCGCGCGGGTGCACGCCACCGGCATTCCCTGGAACGACCCGTCCGGCGACCGGCTGCGCCAGTGGCTGGCCATGGACCGGACGGCCTTCTACGACGAATCGCGCATCGCCGTCGTGCCCATGGGCCTGTGCTACCCCGGCACGGCGCCCAAGGGCGGCGACTACCCGCCGCGCCCGGAATGCGCCCCGCTGTGGCACCCGCCGTTGCGCGCCGCGCTGACCGGGGTGCGCCTGACCCTGCTGGTCGGCAGCTACGCTCAGGTCTGGTACCTGGGCGACCGCCGCAAGCGGACCATGACCGACACGGTGGCCGCCTGGCGCGAGTACCTGCCGGAGTTCCTGCCCCTGCCGCACCCGAGCTGGCGCAACACCGCCTGGCTGAAGAAGAACCCCTGGTTCGAGGAGGAGTTGGTCCCCGCCCTGCGCCGCCGCGTCACGGACGCGCTGGACGGCTGACCAGTCCCCTCCCGGCCTCACCCCATGGTCTCGATTCGCTCCATGTCCTCGTCGGACAGGCCGAAATGGTGGCCGATCTCGTGGATCAGGACGTGGCGGACGATGGCGAACAGGTCCTCGCCCGTTTCGCACCAGTAGTCCAGGATCGGGCGGCGGTAGAGGAAGATCATGTCGGGGCCGGCGCGCAGGTCCGCGACACTTTGCCGCGTCATGTCCACGCCGCGGTACAGCCCCAGCAGGTCGAAGGGACTTTCCAGTTCCATCTCGCGCTCGGTCTCCTCGTCGGGGAAATCCTCGATCTGGATGAGGAGGTTGCCGACCGGGGCCAGAAGCTCCTTCGGGATGGTGTCCAACGCGTCCTCGGCCATCCGCTCAAGGTCGGGCATGGTGGGAGGAACGGTATGTGGGTATGCCGGTTTGCGGTTCATGCCGGGGAAGGTAGCGCCGCTTGCCGCCCAGGCCAAGCGGCGGTACATCGGGATCCACGTTTGATACGAACCGTTCAATCCACTGTGGGGGGAGACAGGCCATGTCGGAGAAGCTGGTGGGCACCAAGCGCCAGACCGCATTGAAGGAACTGCATGGCTGGTCGGAGGTGCTGGAGCGCGACGCGATCCGCAAAACCTACCATTTCCCCGACTTCCCCACCGCCTGGGGCTTCATGAGCCAGGTCGCCCTGCTGGCCGAGCGCGTCGGCCACCATCCGGAATGGTTCAACGACATGGGCCGGGTGGAGGTGATCCTGTGCACCCGCGCCGTCGACGGCCTGACCCAGGCCGACGTGGATTTCGCCCATCGCCTGGACCAGATCGCCCCGCGCGACAACCGCTGAACGCTGTGCCAAGCGCCTCACCTCCGCCCCGGCGGACGTGAGGCGGCGGCGTCCTTACCTGAGTCGCAGCGGACCCGTCACAGCCACCCGCGGCGGCGGAAGTACCAGAGCGGCACGACGGCCGACAGCACCATCAGGATGACGGCCATGGGATAGCCGAAATCCCAGTCCAGTTCCGGCATGAACTTGAAGTTCATGCCGTAGGCCGATGCGATCAGCGTCGGCGGCATCAGGGCCACCGACACGACCGAGAAGATCTTGATGATCGCGTTCTGCTCGATGTTGATCAGGCCCAACGTGGCGTCGAGCAGGAAGTTTGCCTCGTGCGCCAGGAAGCCCGCATGCTCGTTCAGGGAGCGCAAGTCGCGCGACAGGGTCTTCAGCGCGGCCTTCTGCTCCTTCGTCATGCGCCCGGAGGTGACGGACGACAGGAAGGCCACCAGCCGGTCCAGGCCGGCCAGACTGTCGCGCACCTTGTGCGTCAGGTCGCCGGCGCGGCCGATGCCGCGCAGCACGTCCTGCAACTCGTCCGGCTTCTTGGCCTGACGGCCGAAGCCGCCACTGTCCAGCGACTCGGTGAAGATGCGCGTGGACAGGCCGTCGATGCGCGCGCCGATCAGCTCCAGCACGTCGGCCACGCGGTCGATGACCGCGTCCAGGATGCCGAGCAGCGCGTCTTCGGCGCTCGCCAGAAGCTCCGGCTGGCGCATGGTGCGCGCGGCGAAGGTGGCGACGGAGCGCGGTTCGGTGAAGCGCACCGTGATCATGTGGCGGGGCGTCAGGACGAAGGTGATCTCACCCTGCTGCGGGTGCGGCGTGTCGGCCCGCGCGATGACGGAGGAGGTGAGGTAGACCGCGTCGCCTTCCGTGTAGAGCTGGCTGGACGCCTCGATCTCCTTCATCTCCTCGCGCGTCGGCAGGTCGCAGCCGGTCGCGGCACCGACATGGGCGCGCTCCGCCTCGTCCGGGCGAAGAAGGTCGATCCACACCGTGCCGGGCGGCAGCGGGTCGCCGATGTTGAGCGGCTGCTCGACGACCCGCCCGTCCACGCGGGCGTGGACCGTGATCATGCAAGAGCCTCGGCCGGGACCGGGGCGCCGGCCGCGCGGCAGGCGGCGGCCAGGGTGTTCAGCATCAGGCAGGCGATGGTCATCGGCCCGACGCCGCCCGGCACCGGGGTGATGGCGCCCGCGACCTTCACGGCCTCGTCGAACGCCACATCGCCGACCAGCCGGGTCTTGCCGGGTTCGGCTCCGGGAACGCGGTTGATGCCGACGTCGATCACGACCGCACCGGGCTTGATCCAGTCGCCGCGCACCATCTCCGGCCGACCGACGGCGGCCACCAGGATGTCGGCGCGGCGGCACTCGCCGGGCAGGTCCTGCGTGCGGGAATGGGCGACGGTCACCGTGCAGTCCTGCTGGAGCAGCAGCTGCGCCATTGGCTTGCCGACGATGTTGGAGCGGCCGAGCACCAGCGCCCGCTTGCCCTTCAGGTCGTTGCCCAGAACGTCGCGGATCAGCAGCAGGCTGCCCAGCGGCGTGCAGGGAACGATGGCGCCGGGGCTGCCGATGGCCAGCAGGCCGGCGTTGACGACGTGGAAGCCGTCGGCGTCCTTTTCCGGCGCAATGCGGGACAGGACCTTCTGGCTGTCGATGTGCTTGGGCAGCGGCAGCTGCACCAGGATGCCATGCACCGCCGGATCGGCGTTCAGCTGGTCGATCAGGGCCAGCAGGTCGGCTTCCGCCATGTCGGCGGGCTTGTGGTGGTCGAAGCTGTTCATGCCCAGTTCGACCAGCGCCCGCTCCTTGGAGCGGACATAGACCTGGCTGGCCGCATCCTCGCCCACCAGCACGACGGCGAGGCCGGGGGTGACGCCGTGGCTGGCCTTGAGGGCGGCCACGCCCTCCGCGACGCGCGCCCGCAAACCCGCCGCGAACGCCTTGCCGTCGATGATCTTCGCCTCAGCCATCGGCACCCCCTGTGTCACCACTTGCTAAACATCCAAAAGCGCCGGCAGGCGGCGCATCAGGTCGGCCGGGTCGCCGGCCACATGCAGAATCTTGTTCCGGTCGGTGGCGCCGGCCACCACCGTCAGGCTGGTCTTCGGCAGTTTCCAGGCCTTGGCCAGCAGCTTCACGACGGCCTCGTTGGCCTTGCCGTTCTCCGGCACGGCCGTCACCGTCACCTTCAGCGCCTTTCCCCCCGACGCGGTGTCGGCCAGACCGGCGATCGCGTTGTGCGACGCCTTGGGCGTCACCCGCACCGCGAGCCGGACGCCGTCCGCCACCGCTTCGAAGGGACCGGGCATCGTGTCCGCTGCTGCGTCAGAACCGCGGCCAGTATTCGGCCATCAGGTTGCGGACGAAGAAGATCACCAGGATCAGGATGACCGGCGAGATGTCCATGCCGCCCAGGTTCGGCATGACGCGGCGAATCGGCCGCAGCGCCGGTTCCGTGACGCGGTAGAGGAAGTCGCCGATGGCGTAGACCGCGCGGTTGCGCGTGTTGACCACGTTGAAGGCGACCAGCCAGCTGAGCACCGCCGAGGCGATGAGCAGCCAAACATAGAGGCTGAGAACGGTGTCGATCAGCAGGTACAGCGCAATCATGCCCGGCCCGTCCCAATTCGTTCGATTTTGCGGGGCACCCTAAGCATAAGCCGCAAGCCTGTCCAGTGCCGCGCAGACGCCGGGCGCGCCGCGTGCGATGCCGCCTGAAATCGTTGCGCTTTCGCATCGCTCAGAACGCTTGACAGGCACCCATCGCATCACCATTATCCGCCCCACGCCGGTGACGGTGTGTGGGGCCGTAGCTCAGCTGGGAGAGCGACGCGTTCGCAATGCGTAGGTCGGGAGTTCGATCCTCCTCGGCTCCACCAATTTCCCCTCCGATGAGGGGACGGACGATGAAGCGGCCCTGGGCCGCTTTTTTCATGCCTGAATTCCGGAAATGCCGATGCCCCCTCCCACCCGCTCCCGCGGGCACCCTCCCCCGCGTTGCGGTGGAGGGAAAGACGGCGAAAGTCCCTCCACCGCAACGCGGGGGAGGGTTAGGGAGGGGGCAACAGCGCCTATCCCCGCGCCCGCAGGTACGGCGTCATGCGCCATTCCGCGTAGCGGATCAGGCGCGAGGCGATGAAGTTCAGCAGCAGGTAGATGCTGCCCGCCACGATGAAGATTTCGAAGACGGCGAAGGTCTGCGCGATGATCTTGCGGGCGATGCCGGTGATTTCCAGCAGAGTGATGGTGCTGGCCAGCGAGCTGGCCTTGACCATCAGGATCACCTCGTTGCCGTAGGCCGGCAGCATCTGGCGGATGGCGACCGGCATCACGATGCGGCGGAACAGCAGCGTGCGGGACATGCCGCAGGCGCGCGCCGCCTCGATCTGGCCCTGCGGGACGGACAGGATGGCGCCGCGCAGGATCTCGCTGGTGTAGGCGCCGGTGTTCAGCGTCAGCGCCAGGATGGCGCACCAGAAGGGCTCGCGCAGGAAGGTCCAGAGGAAGGTGCTGCGCACCGCCTCGAACTGGCCGAGGCCGTAGTAGATCAGGAAGATCTGCACCAGCAGCGGCGTGCCGCGGAAGACGAACACGTAGGCGGCCATCAGCCGCTCCGCCACCGGGTTGCCCGACAGGCGCAGCAGCGCCGTGCCAAAGGCGACCAGCGCGCCGAACAGCAGCGCCAGACCGACCAGCTCCAGGGTCACCGGCACGCCGCCCAGCAGGGTCGGGACGCTGTCCCACATCAGTTCCCAGTTCACGGGTCAGGCCCTCCGCACGCCGCGGTTCGCGTGCCGCTCCGCCCGCTCGAACGCCGCCGTCGAGACGGTGGTCAGCACGAGGTAGAGCACGGCCGCGGTGGTGTAGAACAGGAAGGGCTGGCGGGTGGACCCCGCCGCCACATGGGCCACGCGCATGATCTCGGCCAGCGCCGTGACGGAAATCAGCGCCGTGTCCTTCAGCGTCAGCTGCCACACGTTGCCCAGCCCCGGCAGGGCGTAGCGCATCGTCTGCGGCACCAGGATGCGGCGCAGGATCAGCCAGCGGCTCATGCCGCAGGCGCGCGCCGCCTCGATCTGGCCGAAATGGACCGCCTGCACGGCGCCGCGGATCACCTCCGTCGAATAGGCGCCGGAGATCAGGCCCACCGACAGCACGCCGATCGTGAAGGCGTTGAGTTCGACGTAGCCGTCGTAGCCGAAGACCCGGCCCAGAGCCATCGCCATGCTGCCGCCGCCGAAGAACAGCAGGTAGATGACCAGCAGTTCCGGCACGCCGCGGACGACGGTGGTGTAGACCTCGGCGATGCCGTTCAGCACGATGTTGTGGCTGAGTTTCGCCGCGGCCCCCGCGGAGCCGAAGACAAGGCCGAGCAGAAAGGACGACAGCGACACCGCCACGGTCATCGCCGCGCCGGCCAGCAGCTGGCCACCCCACCCGTTCGGGCCAAAGGAGAGAAGTTCGAACATGGGCACTCGGCTCTGCGCTTCTCCCCCTCTCCCGCCGGGGCGGGAGAGGGGGAGGACGCGGTTACTTGATCGAAATGTCGTAGCCGAAGTGCTGGGTGCTCAGCTTGGTGATGGTGCCGTCGCTGTTCGCTTCGGCGATCGCCTTGTTGAACAGTTCCTTCAGGTCGGCATCGGCCTTGCGCATGCCGACGCCCACGCCCTTGCCCAGCACGCCGCGCGAGAAGGCCGGGGCGACCAGCGTCATGTCCTTGCCGGCGTCCGACTTGATGATGGCGTCCACCGCCGAACGGTCGCCGTAAATGGCGTCGACGCGGCCGGCGGCCAGGTCGATGCCGGCATTGTCCAGCTTGTCGTAGGTGCGGACCGTCACCTTCGGCAGGTACTTCTCCATGAAGTTCGCCTGGATGGTGGAGGTCTGCACGCCGACGGTCTTGCCCTTCAGGGCTTCGGCCAGCTTTTCGATGGCGGCCTTGCCGGCCGGGTCGTCCTTGGACAGGTCCACGCGCTCGGCGCCGAAGTTGACCTTGGTCAGCGGCGAGGACTTCATGGTGCCGAACATCGACGGCTCGCTGCCGTAGGGACCGGCGAAGGTGATGACCTTCTCACGCTCGTCGGTGATCGACATGGCGGCCATGATGGCGTCGTACTTGCCCTGCTGGAGCGCCGGGATCATGCCGTCCCAGTCCTGGGCGACGACCTCGCACTGGGCGTTCATCTTCTTGCAGAGCGCCATGGCGAGGTCCGGCTCGAAACCGACCAGCTTGCCCGACGGATCCGTCGCGTTCCACGGGGCGTAGGCGCCCTCGGTCGCGATGCGGATCTTCTTCCAATCCTTGGCCTCGGCGATGCCGCCGACAGCCGCCACAATGGCGCCCAGCGCCAGCGCCGCAACAATCTTCTTCACGGAAGACCTCCTCTGTTCGAATGCCCTTTTGGTCTGCTCTTTTAACCGGGCAGGCTTTGAGGTTTACGGTTTTACAACGCCAGTCAAGTGAATTGAGGTCTCAGGCGCCGTGCGACAGGTGCCGCGAAAGGAACTGTCGCACGCGCTCCGATTCCGGATTGACCAGAACCCGGTCCGGCGGCCCTTGTTCCTCGATTCGGCCCTGGTGCAGGAACACCACCTCCGACGCGACCTCGCGGGCGAAGCCCATCTCGTGCGTCACCAGAATCATGGTGTTGCCCTCCTCCGCCAACTGGCGGATGACCAGCAGCACCTCGCCCACCAGTTCGGGGTCGAGCGCGGAGGTCGGCTCGTCGAACAGCATCACCTTCGGCTGCATGGCCAGCGCCCGCGCGATGGCCGCGCGCTGCTGCTGCCCGCCGGACAGTTGGACCGGGTAGGAATCCGCCTTCGCCAGGATGCCGACCTTGTCCAGCAGCATGCGGGCGCGGTCCACGGCCTCTGCCTTCGGCACGCCCAGCACATGCACGGGCGCCTCGATGACGTTCTCCAGGATCGTCATGTGGGTCCAGAGGTTGAAGTTCTGGAACACCATGCCGAGCCGCGTGCGCATGCGGTCGACCTGTTTGGCGTCGGCGGGGATGGTGCGCCCGCCGCGGCCCTTCTTCAGGCCGATGGCCTCGCCGCCGATGACGATGCGGCCGTCGTCCGGCACCTCCAGCATGTTGATGCAGCGCAGAAGCGTGCTCTTGCCGGAGCCGGAGGAACCGATCAGCGTGATGACGTCGCCTTCGCGCGCCGTCAGGGACACGCCCTTCAGAACCTCCAGCGACCCGAACCGCTTGTGAAGGTTTTCGACGACGACGGCTTCGGGCGCGTTGGGATTCGTGGGCGGATGTCGGTGCATGCGGGGCTTGTCGTCAGGAAAACCGGAAGCGGGGGAAGACTGGGCCAACCAATCATGGGCCCAATCATGGGCGTTGCCGATAAGCTAGACCGCCGGCCAATCCCCCGCAACGCGGATTTTGCAGCCCCCAACCGGGGAAAGACTTCGGAAAACAGGCACCCTACCAGAGCATCAGCACCAGAAGTTGCGGCGCCAGGATGCGCAGGCACATGGCCAGCGGGTAGACGGTGGCGTAGGCCAGCGCCGGCGCCTCCGACGTGACCAGCGCGTTGGCGTAGGCGAGGCCCGGCGGGTTGGTCTGCGCCCCGGCCAGCACGCCGCAGATGGTCAGGAAATTCAGGCGCATCACACCGCGCGCCACCAGCCCGGTCAGCACCAGCGGGACCAGCGTCACCAGCACGCCCCAGGCCATCCAGGGCAGTCCGGCACCGCTCGCCATCGTGTCCACAAAGCGGTCGCCCGACGCGATGCCCAGCACCGCCAGGAACAGCACGATGCCCAGTTCCCGCAACGCGAGGTTGGCGGCCGGCGGCATGAACCAGACGAGTGGCCCGATGTGGCCGATGCGCGCCAGGATGATGGCGACGATCAGCGGCCCGCCGGCCATGCCCAGCCGCAGCGGCGCCGGCATGCCCGGCAGGAACAGGGGGATGGAGCCCAGCGCGGCGCCCAGCGTGATGCCGACGAACATCGGGATCATCTCCGCCGTTTGCAGGCGCCGTTCCGAATTGCCGATGATGCGGGCGACGGCGCGCAGGTCGTCGGGCTTGCCGATGACCGTGAGGATGTCGCCGAACTGGAGCTTCAGCGCGGCGTTCGGCACCAGTTCAACGCCGGCCCGGTTGACGCGGCTGACCACCACGTCGCACATGCCCTTCAGATTCAGCGCGGCGATGGACTTGCCCAGCGCGGCGTTGGCCGTCACCACGATGCGTTCCCACTTCAGGTCGCTGCCCTTGGTGGTCAGCCGCACGTCCGCCTGCTGGCCCAGCAGCATGCGCGCCTGTTCCAGCTTCAGGCGCGGGCCGACCACGTGCAGCACGTCGCCGCACTCCAGCCGCGTGTCGTCGGTCGGCACCTGCAAGTGGCCGTCGCGCAGCAGGCGCGACACGCACACGCCCAGGCCCGGCAGCATGGTCAGGTCGCCCAGCCGGATTCCCTGCAAGGAGACGTTGCGGACGGAGATGTCCATCGTCTCCAGCGCCGCGACCTCCGCCCGCCGCGCCGCCTCGAAAGCCTGCGCCTCGGCCTGCGGATCGATGCCGAAGGCGACGCGCACCGCGGCCATGGCCAGCAGATTGCCGGCGATGCCGAAGGGGTAGGTCACGGCGAAGGCAAGGCCCGGCAGGGCCATCGCCGTCGCGTCCGCCCCGACCTCCTTCAGCACCTGCTGCGAGGCGGCCAGCGCCGGGGCGTTGGTCACCCCGCCCGCAAAGATGCCGAGGCCGGAACCCAGCGGCACCACGCCGGCCAGCACCAGCGCCGCAGCGGCCAGGATGCTCGACCCGACCATCAGCAGCGCCAGCCCGTTCAGCGCCAGCCCCGACTTCTTCAGCGCGGCGAAGAACCCCGGCCCGACCTGGATGCCGATGGTGTAGACGAACAGGATCAGGCCGAAGTCGCGGATGAAGTCCAGCATGTCCGCGTCGAAGGTGACGCCCGCCTGCCGGGCGAGGTGCCCGCCGGCAATGCCGGCGAACAGCACCCCGCCGATGCCGAGCCCGACGCCCCGCAGCTTGACGTGGCCGAGCGCCAGCCCCGCCGCCGAGACGATGCCCAGCATGAAGACGACGCGCGCAATGGGCGGCATTCCCACGAAGAGCTGGGCAAAAAGCTGGGCAAATATGTCGGCGAGCGCATGCATGGTCGGCTTCTCCGTGCAGGAGGGGACCAACCGTCCTGAAACCGCCGGAGCGTGTCCGGCGGCGGGCTCACCGCACGGGCGGCCCTACCAGAGGAACAGGACGATCAACTGCGGCGCCAGGATACGCAGGAACATTACCATCGGGTAAACCGTGGCATAGGCCAGCGCCGGGGCTTCCGACGTGCTCATGGCGTTTGCGAAGGCCAGGGCCGGTGGATCGGTCATGCTGCCGGCCAGCAACCCGCAGATCGTCAGGTAATTCTGCTTCTTTACGGCGCGGGCGACGATGCCGACGACGAGCAGTGGAATAAGTGTGACCAGCGCGCCGTAGCCGATCCAGGCCAGCCCGTCGCCCTCCACCAGCGTCTCCACGAAGCGATCGCCGGACAGCAGGCCGACCACCGCCAGGAACAGCACGATGCCGAACTCCCGCAACGCCAGATTGGCGGCCGGGGGCATGAACCAGACGAGCGGACCGATGTGGCCGATGCGCGCCAGCACGATGGCCGCCACCAGCGGGCCGCCGGCCAGCCCCAGTTTCAGCGGCGTCGGCATGCCCGGCACGTAGAAGGGGATGGACCCCAGGATGACGCCCAGGATGATGCCGATGAAGACCGGCACGAACTCCACCTGCTGCAACCGGCGGGCCGAGTTGCCCATCAACGCGGCCACCCGTTGCAGGTCCGACGGCTTGCCGATGGCGGTCAGGATATCGCCGAACTGGAGCGGCAGCGCCGGGGTCGGCACCAGTTCCACGCCCGCGCGGTTCACGCGGCTGACCACCACGTCGTAGGCGTCGGCGAGGTTCAGCTGCCGGAGGGTCTTGCCCAGCACATGCTCGTTGGTGACGACCAGCCGTTCCCACCGCATGTCGGTGCCCTTGGTGGTCAGCGTGACCTCCGATTCCTGGCCGAGGTAAGTCTTCATCCGATCCAGCTTCGCCCGCGGCCCGACCAGATGCACGATGTCGCCCGGATGCAGGCAGGTGTCCTTGTGCGGCACCTGGAGGCGCCCCTCGCGCAGCAGGCGGGACACCATCACGCCCAGGTCGCCGAACAGCTGGATGTCGCGCAGCCGCGTGCCGAACACCGCCGGGTTGCGCACGGCCACGTCGAGCGTCTCCAGCGACTCGGTCTGCGCGCGGCGCTTGCGCTCGAACGCCTCGGCCTCCGCACCCGGATCGACGCGGAACAGGACGCGCACCACCCCCATGGCGATCAGGATGCCGACAATGCCGAACGGATAGGCCACGGCGTAGCCGAGGCTGGGCGTGTTCACCTCCGCCGCGGAGGCGCCGACCTCGCGCAGGATCTCCTGCGCGGCGCCCAGCGAGGGCGTGTTGGTCACCGCACCGGAGAAGATGCCCAGCACCGCCGGCAGCGGCACCCCGCCCAGCAGGTGGATCGCCACCGCCACCAGCGCGCCCACCCCGACCAGCGACGCGGCCAGCAGGTTCAGCGTCAGGCCGGACTTCTTCAGCGCGGTGAAGAAGCCGGGGCCGACCTGGACGCCGATGGTGTAGACGAACAGGATCAGCCCGAACTCCCGCAGGAAATGCAGGACATGCAAGTCGAAGCGGAGGCCCAGCCCCTTCGCCAGATGCCCGGCGGCGATGCCGGCGAACAGCACGCCACCGATGCCGAGCCCGACGCCGCGCACCTTCATCTGGCCCAGCGCCAGCCCCGCCGCCGCGACGGCGCTGAGCATCAGCACGATGCGGGCGATGTCGGGCAATCCGTTGAACAGGTCGAGCAGAATCATCATCGGGCGTATCCGGGCGGTTCGCGATTCACGTGTATGGTGCGCCTATGATTGCCCGCACAATCCCGCAAGGGCAATGGGGGCAATGCCCGATCCGGGCGCCTGGGCATGCCGATCAAAATTTCGCCACTTTCTCGGCATAGTCAGGACACAGCCGATTGGCATGCTGAAAATCGACAGGGACGTGAACCCCCGCGTCCCCGACCTCCGACTGAATGGGCGCCCGCCTTTTGCGGCGTCCCCCAGCCAGGCCCCGGCTGGTTCCCGCGGCCACCGCAAGAACCCCCTTGCGGTGGCCGTTCCTTTTGCGGGCTTCGATTCTTTTGGGTGCCCCCGTTCCGTGTGGTATAGGTCCGCCACCCTTCAACCGACCGAGTCCGTCCCGTCCCATGCCCGTCTTCGCCGGTTCCGAGCTGACCTGCCTTCGCGGCGACCGGCTGGTCTTCACCGGGCTCGACTTCCGCATCGCGCCGGGGGACGCGCTCGTCCTGCTCGGCCCCAACGGCAGCGGCAAGTCGAGCCTGTTGCGCCTGATGGCCGGCCTGCTGAAGCCGCTGCGCGGCCACTTGTCCTGGGACGACGTGCCGGTGCCCGAGGATCCCGACGGCCACCGCGCCCGGATCCACTATGTCGGCCACCTCGACGCCGTGAAGCCGGTGCTGAGCGCGGCGGAGAACCTGGCCTTCTGGGCGACGCTGGGCGGTGCCGCCGACCCGCGCGGCAACGCGCTGCGGGCGCTGGAGCGCCTGGGCGTGCCGCACATCGCCACCGTGCCGGGCCGCTACCTGTCGGCCGGGCAGAAGCGCCGCCTGAACCTCGCCCGCGTGCTGGCCGCCCCGGCCGCGCTGTGGCTGCTGGACGAGCCGACCGTGGCGCTCGACCGCGCGGCCATCGCCCTGTTCGAGGAGATCATCGCGGAACACCGGGCCGGCGGCGGCATGGTGGCCGTGTCCACCCACGTGGACATCGCCATGCCCGGCGCCCGCGAGCTGCACCTGGACGACTTCACCCCCGTTCCCCACGACCACGGGGAGGACGAAGACGCTCCGCATGAAGACGACATGGAAGGGGAGGACGCGGTATGACCCGCTTCCTGCGGCTGGTCGGGCGCGACCTGCGGCTGGCGCTGCGCCAGGGCTCGGACGCGACCATCGCCGTGATGTTCTTCGTGCTGTGCGTGGTGCTGTTCCCCTTCGGCGTCGGGCCGGAGCCGAACATCCTCGCCCGCATCGCGGCCGGCGTGATCTGGGTCGCGGCCCTGCTGGCCTCGCTGCTGTCGCTGGAGCGGCTGTTCCAGAACGACTACGAGGACGGCTCGCTGGAACTTCTGTCCCTGACCACCCTGCCCATGGAGGCGGTGGTACTGGCCAAGACGCTGGCCCACTGGCTGGTCACCGGCGTGCCGCTGATCGTTGCCGCCCCGCTGCTGGCCGTGCTGCTGAACATGAGCGCGGAGGGATTCGGCATCCTGGTGCTGACGCTGTCCGTCGGCACGCCGATCCTCAGCCTGATCGGCAGCATCGGCGCCGCCCTGACGCTCGGCGCCCGGCGCGGCGGCGTTCTCTTGTCGTTGCTGATCCTGCCGCTCTACATCCCCGTGCTGATCTTCGGCGCCGGTGCCATCGACGCCGCGCTCAACGGCCTCACCCCGCGCCCGCACCTGCTCCTGCTCGGCGGCATCCTGGCCGGCGCCCTGCCGCTCGCCCCCTGGGCCAGCGCGGCGGCGCTCAGGCAGGCGGTGGAGTAGGGTCAGGCGAGCGACTCCAGCGCAATCAGGCTTTCGGAAAGAACAGAAAATTTCTGCGCCAGCGCGGCGAGACGACGATCCGCCGTGACCACGGGGACGCCGTTGCGCAGGGCAAGCGCGATGTAGAGGCAATCGTACACGGGGTGGTTCAGGTCGCTGGCCAACCGCCGCGCATCGTCGACGAGTTTTGCATCGCGCGTCCAGACGAATGGACCGTTTTGCAAGGCGACGAACGCCGCCGACGCCAATTCCGAAGCCAATTCCGAAGCCACTTCCCCACGCCGCTGATGCTTCCAAAGAATGTTGGCGCATTCAACGAGCATGAGTTCCGGAGCGAGCAGTGTTCTGCCTTCTCCAACCAATCGCGCCTTTGGGCTGTCATCCTCCGCAACGACCCATTTCACCGCCAAGCTGGCGTCGGCGACGATGGACAGCGGCAGGCGGTTCATGGCTCACCGATCTGGCGCGAACGCTCTTCCCGCATTTCGCTGGCGATTTCTCCACTGTCGGAAACAACCCGATCACCGAAGCTCGCCCGAAGCCGGTCGGCCTGTTCCCAAAACTCCCGATGCTTCCGGCTCGCCGACGGCTGCTGTTGCGGATTGACCGACTGCGCCAAGGTCTCCCGGACCTCGTCTTCCAGCGACCGGCCGGCGGCGCTGGCGCGCTCGTTCAGCGCCCGCAGCACCGAATCGTCGATGTCCCGCACCGTGATCATGCCCATCGCCCGCCCCCGCTCCTCATCGCCACCCAAGTGCCATGCCAAGCACCATGCCGGGCACTATGGTAGCATGGAAATGTCGCGCCGCTCCGTCGTACGGTCAATGGAACCGGAAAGCAGGGGAAACCGGCAAGCGGGGCGATGGCCGATTCCCCCTGCCCCGAAATCGCCACGGGGAACGGCGATGTTTCATGACCAAGATCAAGGCGAAACCCCTCGCGCTGGGGCAGAAGTCCACTTATATCGTCCGGAGACGACCAGAGGCCCATAGGTCCTATGCACCGCTTTGCCAACCCTGCCCGTTTCCAGCGCCTGTCGGCGGCGATCCTGCCGTGGAGCGCCGGGGCGACCGTGGTCCTGCTGATCGTGGGGCTGTATCTCTCGCTGGTCGGCTCGCCGGCCGACTACCAGCAGGGCAACACGGTGCGGATCATGTACATCCACGTGCCGGCGGCGTGGATGAGCCTGTTCGTCTACGTCAACATGGCCATCGCCGCCGCCTGCGGGCTGGTCTGGAAGCATCCGCTGGCCGACCTGTTCACCAAGGCCGCGGCCCCGGTCGGCGCCGGCTTCACCTTCATCTGCCTGGTCACCGGCTCGCTCTGGGGGGCGCCGATGTGGGGCACCTGGTGGGTGTGGGACGCCCGGCTGACCAGCGTGCTGATCCTGTTCTTCCTGTATCTGGGCCACATGGCCCTGGTGAACGCCTTCGACGACCCGCAGCGCGGCCTGCGCGCGGGCAACGTGCTGCTGCTGGTCGGCATCGTCAACGTGCCGATCATCAAGTTCTCGGTGGAGTGGTGGAACACCCTGCACCAGCCGGCCAGCGTCATCCGCATGGGCGGGCCGACCATCGACGGCTCGATGCTGGTGCCGCTGCTGGTCATGGCGCTGGGCTTCACCAGCTATTTCGTCACGGTCGTCCTGCTGCGCCTGCGCACCGAGATCGTGCAGCGGAAGATCCAGACGCTGCGCCTGACCGCGTCACAAGGTTAAGGGCACAAGGTTGAGGGCGCAGGGCTGAGGAGCGGAGCATGGCCGAGTTTTTCGCGATGGGCGGCTACGCCGCGTATGTCTGGCCGGCCTACGGGCTGGCGGCGCTGGTGCTGGTCGGGCTGCTGGCCGCCACCTGGAAGGCGCTGCACGGTGCCGAGGCGACGCTGAAGGCGCTGGAGGGCAGCCGCCCGGCGCGGCGCCGCCCGCGCCGTAATGATGCCGCGGCCACGCCCGCGGCGGAGGTTGGTGAAGGATGACCCGCAAGAAACGGCGCCTGTACATGCTGGGCCTCGCCCTGCTGGGCCTGGGCGCGGCCACCGCGTTGACGCTGACGGCGTTCGAGGACAACATCGTCTTCTTCTTCAGCCCGACGCAGTTGCAAAGCCAGCCGGTCGGCGACCGCAACTTCCGCTTGGGCGGTCTGGTCGAGCAGGGCAGCGTGCAGAAGCAGCCGGACGGCGTGACCACGCGTTTCGTGGTGACCGACACGGTCAACAGCGTGCCGGTGACCTACCGCGGCCAGTTGCCCGACCTGTTCCGCGAGGGCCAGGGCGTGGTGGCCGAGGGCCGCATGGCCGGCGGCGTGTTCCAGGCCCGCGAGGTGCTGGCCAAGCACGACGAGAACTACATGCCGCCCGAAGTCGCCGATGCCCTCAAGCAGGCCGAGCATTTCAAGGCGACGAACAAGACGCTGAAGCCCAGCTCGTAACAGCGCTTTTTGGTTCTACGCGTTTTTCGGTTTTTAAGGGAGAAGCCGGTCCGTGATCCCCGAACTCGGCCATTACGCGCTGGTGCTGGCGCTGTTCGTGGCGCTGGTCCAGTCCGGCGTCCCCCTGGTTGGGGCGGCCACCGGCAACGCCGCCTGGATGGGCGTCGCCCGCCCTGCCGCCATCGCGCAGATGCTGCTGGTGCTGGTGGCCTATGGGGCGCTGACCTGGGCGCATGTGGTGTCCGACTTCAGCGTGACGAACGTCGTTGCCAACAGCCACTCGCTGAAGCCGATGCTCTACAAGGTTTCGGGCGTGTGGGGGAACCACGAAGGCTCGATGATGCTGTGGATCGTCATGCTGACCGCGTTCGGCGCGGCGGTGGCGGTCTTCGGGCGCAATCTGCCGCCGTCGCTGAAGGCGCGCGTCATCGCCGTGCAGGGCATGATCGGCGTCGGCTTCCTGCTGTTCATCCTGGCGACCTCCAACCCCTTCATCCGCGTGTTCCCGGCGCCGCTGGACGGCAACGACCTGAACCCGCTGCTGCAGGACCCCGGCCTCGCCTTCCACCCGCCGTTCCTGTACGCCGGCTATGTCGGCTTCTCCATCGCCTTCTCCTTCGCGGTCGCCGCCTTGATCGAGGGGCGCGTGGATCCGGCTTGGGCGCGCTGGGTGCGCCCTTGGACGCTGGCCGCCTGGTCGACCCTGACCGCCGGCATCGCGCTGGGTTCCTGGTGGGCCTATTACGAGCTGGGCTGGGGCGGCTGGTGGTACTGGGACCCGGTGGAGAACGCGTCTTTCATGCCCTGGCTGGCCGGCACGGCGCTGCTGCATTCCGCCATCGTGGTGGAGAAGCGCGACGCGCTGAAGACCTGGACCATCCTGCTGGCGATCATCACCTTCTCGCTGTCGCTGATGGGCACCTTCCTGGTGCGCTCCGGCATCCTGACCTCGGTGCACGCCTTCGCGGTGGACCCGGCGCGCGGCGTGTTCATCCTGGTCCTGCTGGCCATCGCCACCGGCGGCTCCCTGCTGCTCTATTCCGTGCGTGCACCCAGCCTGAAGGCCGGCGGCCTGTTCGCGCCGATCAGCCGCGAGGGCTCGCTGGTGCTGAACAACCTGCTGCTGTCCACCGCGACGGCGACGGTGTTCATCGGCACGCTGTACCCGCTGTTCCTGGACGTGCTGAAGCTGGGCAAGGTTTCGGTCGGCGCGCCCTTCTTCAACGCCACCTTCGTGCCGGTCGCCATCCCGATGGTGATCGCCATGGTGGTCGGCCCCTTCCTGGCCTGGAAACGCGGCGACCTGCCCGGCGCCCTGACCCGCCTGTGGTCGGCCGCTGTGGCGACCGTCGTTTGCGTCGCCATCGCGGCCTACATCACCAACGGCGGCGGACCGCTGCTGGCGCTGGTCGGCATCGCGCTGGCCGCCTGGGCTTTCTTCGGATCGCTGGCCGAGTTCGCGGAGCGCATCCGCCTGTTCCGCGTGCCCGTGAAGGACAGCTGGAACCGCGCCGCCCACCTGCCGCGCAGCGCCTGGGGCATGACCATCGCGCACGCCTGCCTCGGCATCTCCATCGCCGGCATGACCGCCACCTCCGCGTGGCAGTCGGAGGTGATCCAGGCCATGAAGCCGGGCGAGACCGCCATCGTTGGCAGCTATTCCGTGTCCTTCGACAGCATCGGCGAGGTTCAGGGCCAGAATTTCCGGGCCGAGCAGGGCGTCTTCACCGTCACCCGGAACGGCGCCCACATCGCCACCTTGACGCCGCAGCGCCGCAGCTATCCGGTCACCCGCATGACGACGACCGAGGCCGCGATCCACACCACCTGGCTGTCCGACGTCTACGTCGCGCTGGGCGACCCGACGCAGAACGGCACGGCCTGGACCGTGCGGCTCTACCACCACCCGATGGTGCCGTGGATCTGGCTCGGCGCGCTGGGGATGATGATGGGCGGGCTGGTCAGCCTGTCCGACCGCCGCTTCCGCGTCGGTGCGCCGGAACGCCGCCGCGCCGCGTCCAAGCCCGCCATGCAGCCCGCCGAGTAAGGTCCACCCGATGCGCCGCCTGATCTTCCTGTTGCCGCTGCTGCTGTTCGTCGGCGTCGGCGTGGCCTTCTTCCTGGGGTTCGAGCGCGACCCGCGCGACATCCCGTCCGCCCTCATCGACAAGCCGGTGCCGGACTTCGCCCTGCCCGCCCTGGCGGGCCATAAGGAGGGCCTGTCCTCGCCGATGCTGAAGGGCGACGTGACGCTGGTGAACGTCTTCGCCAGCTGGTGCATCCCCTGCAAGGCGGAGCACCCGGTCATCACCCGCCTGTCGAAGGAGCTGGGCGTGACCGTGCGCGGCATCAACTACAAGGACAAGACGGAGGATGCAGTCGACTGGCTGCGGCGCAACGGCGACCCGTACGCGAGCGTCGGCGCCGACCTGGACGGCCGCGTGTCCATCGACTGGGGCGTCTACGGCGTGCCGGAGACCTACCTCGTCGACCGCCAGGGCCGCATCCGCTTCAAGCAGGTCGGCCCCCTGACCCCGCAGGTGGTGGAGGAGCAGCTTCTCCCCATGATCAAGCATCTGAGGGCCGCGTCGTGAAAGCGCTTCTCCTGGCCGCATTCCTCGCCCTGACGCCCATCGCCGCACAGGCTGTGCAGCCCGACGAGGTTCTGCCCGACCCGGCGCTGGAAGGTCGCGCGCGCGAGATCAGCAAGGATCTGCGCTGCCTCGTCTGCCAGAACCAGTCGATCGACGACTCCAACGCCCCGCTCGCCCGCGACCTGCGCGTCCTGGTGCGCGAGCGGCTGACGGCCGGCGACAGCAACGATCAGGTCGTGCATTACGTCACCGACCGCTACGGCGACTATGTGCTGCTGCGCCCGCCCTTCAAGGCGACGACGCTGTTCCTGTGGATCGGGCCCTTCGTGATTCTCGCCATCGGCGCCATCGGCACGGCCCTGTACCTGCGCGGCCGCAAGGGCGCCGCCGTCGCCGCGGGCGGCGACACCGCCCCCCTGACCGAGGATGAGCGCCGGCGTCTGGACGCCTTGCTCCGGAAGGAAGACGCCTGATGCTGTTCTGGATCGTCGCCGCCGTGATGACGGCCGGCGTGGTGATGCTGATCGTTCCGCCGCTGCTGAAGACCCAGCCGCGCACCGCCGATCCGCGCTCCGCCTTCGACCTGGAAGTCTACCGCGACCAGCTGACCGAACTGGAACGCGATCAGGCCCGCGGCCTGATCAGCGAGGCGCAGGCCGCCGCCGCCAAGGCGGAGATCGGCCGGCGCATGCTGGCCGTGGCCGAGGAAAAGTCCGACACCGCGGCGGCGCCCTCCGCCCCGCGCAGCGCGAAGATCCTGGCCGGCCTGCTGGTGATCGCCCTGCCGCTCGGCGCGCTCGCCGTCTACGGCAAGCTCGGCCGTCCGGAGCTGCCGGCCCAGCCGCTCGCCTCCCGCAACCTGGAGCAGGAGCGCGGCGGCCCGCCGAAGAACGTGCTGGCGGCCATGGACAAGCTGAAGGCCCAGCTGGAGCAGAGCCCCGACGACCCGCAGGGCTGGTCCATCCTGGGACAGGCCTACGCCAAGATGGGCCGTTACCCGGAAGCCGCCGACGCGCTGCGCAAGGCCGCGGCCCTGTCCAAGAACGACCCGGAGATCCTGGGCACCTACGCCGAGGTGCTGACCACTGGCAACGGCGGCACCGTGCCGGAGGAGGCCCGCGATGCCTTCGACGCCATCCTGTCCAAGGATCCGAAGGAGCCGCGCGCCCGCTTCTACGCCGCGCTGGCCCGCTTCCAGTCCGGCGACCTGAAGGGGGCGCTGGAGCGCTGGCGCGCCCTGATGGCCGAATCGCCCGCCGACGCGCCCTGGGTGCCGGTGGTCCAGGCGCAGATCCAGCAGGTCGCCCAGGCGCTGAACCTCGACCCGGCCAGCGTGATGCCGAAGCCGCTGCCGCCGGAACAGGCGTCCGCCGCCCAGAACCAGGAGTCCGGCGCCGCCCCGCAGGAGCAGGACCAGATGGTCCGCGGCATGGTCGCCGGTCTGGCGGCCAAGCTGGAGGCCAATCCCGCCGACGTGGACGGCTGGCTGAAGCTTGCCCGCTCCTACGGCGTGCTCGGCGAGCGGCAGAAGGCCGTCGAGGCCGCCCGCAAGGCCAAGGAACAGGCGCCGAACCGCCCCGACGCGCTGGTCGCCTACGCCTCCGCCATCCTGTCGGCGGAGCCGCGGACGGACAAGCCCGGCGCCATGCCGGCCGAGGCCGTCAAGGCCCTGCAACAGGCGCTCAGCGCCGAACCGACCAACCGCGACGCGCTGTGGCTGCTCGGCCTCAACGCCGCCGGCATCGGCCAGACCGCGCAGGCGTCGGAGCTGTGGACGCGCCTGCTGGCGCAGTTCCAGCCGAGCGACCCGGAATACGCACTGATCCGCACCCGCATCGAATCCCTGACGGCCGGGGGGAAGGCCGGCGGCTGAGGCTCGTCCGGGGTTCGAAGAAGGGAAGCAAAGCAATGGGATGCGGGCCGGGCTCAGAAAAGTCACAGCCCCATCCCCTGGACCGGCCGGACATAGCGGCCATGTTCACAATCATTCCCGCGTATCTCTGTCTTTTTGCGATCTCCGTCGTCACGTGCGCGTGAGACCGGGGCTCCAAAGGCTAGGCAATTCGTGTACGAACGAAAAGCCAAGCCCCTCGCCTTCCAGCGCAGGCTAAGATTAAGATAACGTGCGCTTTATCTCCGCGGCTTCCGGACCCATGCCCGACCACGCAGCCACAACCGCCGCATCGTCTGCGGCGGCCTCTTCGCCGCTTCGCCGGCCCCGCCTGGATGCGGCCATCGGCTGGCTGGCGGCGGCGGGGCTGGTGTTCCTGCTGGCGGCCGTGGCCGTGCTGGCGGTGGAATCGCGCCAGCGCGCCATCAACGAGGCGAAGGAACGCGCCGAATCGGCCGCCCATGTCCTGGCGGAGCACGCCGCCCGCCTGTTCGACGCGGCCGACCTGCTGGTCGAACACACCGCCCAACGGACCCAGGACGTGAACTGGGACGAGATCGAAGCGTCCCGCCGCATTTGGGAGAGTCTGCACAGCGAGGTCGCGCGCCTGCCCTTCCTGGACGCCGTATGGCTGAACGACCAGACCGGCCGGCTGCGCCTGACCACGGTGGGCTTTCCGACCCCCTATTCGAACGCCAGCGACCGTGACGCTTTCCGCGCCCACCTGTCCGGGCCGGAACGCCCCTACATCAGCGAGCTGATCGTCGGCCGCGTCACGCAGAAGCCGACCTTCCTCGTCAGCCGGCGCCTTTCCGACCGCGAGGGCACCTTCCGCGGCATCGCCTCCGTGACGGTCGATCCGGCCTATTTCGACGGCTTCTACCAGCGGCTCGACCTGCCTTACGACCCGGTGATCCTGATGTTCCGGGCCGACGATTTCAGCGTGCTGGTCCGCCACCCGGAAAAGACCCCCAACGCCCCCGCCCCGGTCGCGGAGTTCGGGCAACGGTTGGTGCTGGCCAACCCGGCCAGCGGCGTGGCGGAGAACGATCGCCTGATCTTCGCCCACCGGCGCGTCGAGAGCTGGCCGGTCTACGTCGCCGTCCGCACCGACCTGGAGCCGATTCTGGAGGCGTGGCGCAAGGGGTTGGCCCCCTACGCCGGGGTGGCCGCCGCCGCCGCCCTGGCCCTGCTGGCCCTGTCCGCCTTCGGCTTCCGGCAGGCCCGCGCCGCCCGCCTTCTCCAGCAAAGGCTGGAGGCGCGCGTGCGGGAGCGCACCGCCTCCCTCCAGGCGGCGCTCGCCCAGCGCGACGAGGTGCTGGCGCAGAAGGACCTGCTGATGCGGGAGGTCAACCACCGCATCAAGAACAGTCTTCAGCTCGTGTCCAGCCTGCTGTCCCTGCAAGGCCAGAACAGCAGCAACCCCGAGACGCGCGCCAGCCTCGCCGAGGCCGGGCGCCGCGTCCACGCGGTCAGCGACATCCACCAGCTTCTCTACAAGGTGGACGATGTCCAGGTCGTTCCCTTCCACGACTACCTGACCGCTCTGTGCCGCGACCTGGAGCGCTCCGCCCTGGCGGACAGCGGCGGCTGGCGCCTGGATCTGGCGGTGGAGCCGGTGGAAGTGCCGACCGATCAGGCGGTTCCGCTGGGCCTCATCGCCAACGAGCTTTTGATGAACGCGGTCAAGCACGCCTACCCCGGCGACGGCCCGAAGCCCATCGCCGTGGAACTGGCCCATGTCGACCACAGCGTCCGGCTGACCATTGAGGACCAGGGCGTCGGCCTGCCGGACGGGTTCGACTGGCGGCGCAGCCGCAGCCTGGGCATGCGGCTGGTCCACGCCCTGTCCAGCCAGCTCGGCGCCACGCTGGCGGTGGAGCCGCGCAAGCCCGGCACCCGCTTCGCGGTGCGGGTCCCGCTCGACCGGACGGCCTGAGGGTTGGGCCTAATTCCCCGCGCGCAGCGGGATGTCCAGCCGTTCCACCGCGCAGCTTCCCGGACCGGACCGGCAGTGGCGGAATTCGACGCGCATCATGCCGTCGTTGCGGTCGGGGTCGGCGAAACGCACCGGCGCCTTCATCGGCAGGACGGCGCGCAACGGGCCGTTTTCCCGCTCCGAACGGATGGCCGCCGGGAAACGCCCGGTCACCCGGTCGCGCAGCAGCGCCGGAACATCGACGCGCAGCACCGGCGGCATCACCCGCACCCCCGCCGACGGGGTCAGGGTGAGGACCAGCGTCTCCCCCTTGCCGCGCGCTTCCAGAGTGGCGGTGAAGGGGCCGGCGGGCGTCTCGGCGCTCCAGGTTCGCGCCGGGCTTTGTGCCGAGCTTTGCGCCATGGCCGGCGGTGCGGGTGCGACACCAAAGATTACGGGCGCGAGGGCGGCGATGACTGCGTGACGCTTGCGTAAGGGCATAACAAGGCGGAGGATGCAACTTGGCGTAAGGGTCTGCAAGTTCACTCTACGGGCATACCCGAACGCCCCCCGTTGCCCTCCCGCCCTGATGAGCAGCGCGTGCCCGATTCCGCTCCGGTCCCGACAAAATCCGCAGCCACGCCCATCGTCGCCGTCGGCTGGATGCTCGCCGCCGTGTTTCTCTTCGCGGTCGGCAACGCGCTGATCCGCCACGTGACCGGGGAGATTCACCCCTTCGAGGTGGTGTTCTTCCGCAATCTGTTCAGCCTGATGTTCATGCTGCCCTGGGTGGCCATGGCCGGGGCGAAGACGCTGCGCACCGACCGGGCGCCGCTCTACGCCTCGCGCTCGCTGACCAGCCTCGTGGCGATGCTGGCGTGGTTCTACAGCGTGGCGCACATGCCGCTGCCCGACGCTACGGCGATCAGCTTCACCATCCCGCTGTTCGCCACCATCGGAGCCGCGCTGTTCCTGGGCGAGACGGTGCAGGCCCGCCGCTGGACCGCCATCGTGGTCGGCTTTCTCGGAGTCCTGGTGGTGATCCGGCCGAGTGCGGAGACCTTCAGCGCGACGTCCCTGGTCGTGCTGCTCCACTGCATCGCGGCAGCCGCCACCACGCTCCAGGTGCGCACGCTGGCGAAGTCCGATGGGGTGATGACCGTCGTCACCTACATGGGGCTGTTCCTCACCCCCATGGCGCTGGTCCCGGCGCTGTTCGTGTGGGTGTGGCCGAGTTGGACGGCGCTGGGCTGGCTGGCCGTGCTGGGCGGCATCCTGACGCTGGGGCAATTGGCGATGACCCGCGCCTTCAGCATGGCACCGGCGTCGGCGCTGATGCCCTACGACTACGCCCGGCTGCCCTTCACCGCCCTGCTCGCCTGGCCGCTGTTCGGGGAGGTGATGGACGCGCTGGGTTGGGTCGGGGCCGGGGTGATCGCGGCGTCGGCGCTCTACACCGCTCACCGCGACGCCGCCCGCAACCGGCCGAAGCGCGCTGCGGCTTAGTTGGGCTCAGCCGGTTTCACCTTCCGCCTTCCGGCGCTCCGCCTCCAGCGTGGCGCGGGCGCGCTCGTGGTGTTCGGGCTTCAGGTTCATGCGCACGGCCTGGATGGCGGCGGCCAGCACCGCCGCGTCGTCGGTGAAGCCGACCATGATGATCCAGTCCGGAAGCGCGTCCACCGGGAGGATGAAATAGGCGAGTGCCGCCATCAGCATGGCCTTCGCCTTGAAGGGCGTGGCGGGATCGGTCGCGCAGTAGAAGGCGGCCAGCGCCTGCTCCAGGAAGGGCACGCGGTGCAGGTTGGCGCGGATCTTGTCCCAGAAGCGGCGGCGCACGTAACGCTCGTCCTGCTCGACCCGGATCGGATCGATGACGAGCAGATCGGTGCCAGTTCCGGAGCTTGCGTCAAAGCTAGACGACATTTGGTGCCTCAAGCCAAAGCGCCGCACCGGCGTTGATGGTAGGATGCGGCCTGTTGCGCGATAACCAACCTATAAACAGCACGGTGGCGCCAAAGCTCCCGACCGGGCGCCCGAAAACGGAGGAGGAACGCACCATGGCGATGAAGAAAGGCTACAAGGATCTGCTGGCCGAGGCCAACAGCCGCATTCAGGCCATTTCCCCGCAGGACGCGCTGGCCCTGCACGGCGACCCCGACGTGGTGTTCGTGGACATCCGCGACCCGCGGGAACTGACCCGCGACGGCATGATCCCCGACGCCTTCCCGGCCACCCGCGGCATGTTGGAATTCTGGGTGGACCCGGACAGCCCCTATCACAAGCCGATCTTCGCGTCCGGCAAGCGCTTCGTCTTCTACTGCGCCAGCGGCTGGCGCTCGGCGCTCGCCACCGACACGGTGCAAAGCATGGGGCTGGAGAACGTCTGCCACCTGGAAGGCGGTTTCAAGGCCTGGAAGGAAGCCGGCCTTCCGGTCGCCACGGTCGAGAAGAAGGGGGACTGACCGCCATGGAACAGCGCATCAGCCTGGTCACGCTCGGCGTCGCCGACCTCGCCCGCAGCCGCCACTTCTACGAGGAAGGGTTGGGCTGGGTGCCCTCCCCCGCCAGCCAGGAGAGCATCACCTTCTACCAGCTCGGCGGGATGGCCCTGGCGTTGTTCGGCCGCGAAGCGCTGGCCGAGGACGCCCACCTGTCCGAATCCGGCCCGACCTCCGGCTTCGGCGGCATCACGCTGGCCCACAACCTGCGCAGCAAGGCGGAGGTGGACGCCCTCATGGCCCAGGCCGAACGTGCCGGCGCCCGCATCCTGAAGCCGGCGCAGGACGTGTTCTGGGGCGGCTACAGCGGCTATTTCACCGACCCGGACGGCCACCCGTGGGAAGTCTGCTGGAACCCCTTCGCCCCGCTGGCCGAGGACGGGAGTTTGCGGTTGCCGGGCTGAACGCACCGCTCCTTGCTTTCCTCTAAAAAATACATACCATCTTCTTTCAGGAGAAAGCCAAGGGGCGAATGCCATGCAGCCCGATCCGAACCCCAATTCGAACGCCGCTGCAACCGAAGCGCAGGTGGTCACCAAGGCGGTTCTCCGCGCGGCGGAGCAGCTGGCCGTGCCGAACACGGTGCTGGCCCGGATCATCGGCGTCTCCGACGCGACCGTGTCCCGCATGCGCAACCAGGGGCACCACCTGTCGCCCGGCGACAAGGCCTTCGAACTCGCCATCCTGTTCATCCGCCTCTACCGGTCGCTCGACGGGCTGGCCGGCGGGGACGCGGCGGTGGCGCGTGCCTGGCTCGCCAACACGAACACCGCGCTCGACGGCCGGCCCATCGACCGGATCCAGACGATCATCGGATTGACGCATGTCCTCGCCTACCTGGACTCCCGCCGCGCTGTCCTCTGAGGCGCGGCCGCTGGCCGGGACCGGCTGG
>Ga0065721_10049401_pt1 | contig 35055 bp, 23 predicted proteins | sample Mesricmetagenome_FD_59108 | JGI IMG/M metagenome (GOLD analysis project Ga0065721, IMG submission 59108) | Mesophilic microbial community from rice straw/compost enrichment Sample: eDNA_1 v2 (version 2) | ecosystem: Engineered > Solid waste > Grass > Composting > Bioreactor | place: USA: Davis... | reverse complement strand
GGCAAATCCCCCTTCAAAAATCCCACGAAGAAAACCTAAAAAACCTCTTGCCGGATTACCTCAGAGGTGAGCTCAGCGACCGCCGCCGGAAACGCCCGGTCGGCTGCAACAGTCGCGGACAAATTAACTGAACCGTCCGACTGCGCAGCGGGGCGGCGGTTCGCTGCAGCGCTCTGGTTAGGCCACTGCTCGTGATACAAACTCAATCTCATCAATCGTGAGTGAATGCTTCGGGTGAAACACCAAACCACCGTATGACGTGTCAATCATCAGTCCCGGCTCTTCCAAATTCCAAGACTCAATCTCTGCTGCCGACTCGATGACGTGCTGCACCGTGCCGGTGTGCGCTCGGTGAGCAAGCGCGACCGCATCTCCTACGCGAGCCTCAGTGCCATCTGGATACGCGATCATGAGTGAAACGCTCGCTGTCGCCTAACGTGTGAGGTCAGCCACAGCGCCCCTCAGCGCCCCTCAGCGCCGCGCCGCCTGCAGCGAGGTGAATGGAAAACTCAAAACGCTGAAACTGCAAGCGCGGGGCGGTGTTGGCTGCACCGATTTTGTTCGGCCTCATGTAATGCGTTTGCCGTCAGGCGTGGCCTGCTACTGGCAGGCGGCGCTTCCTAATAGCGATCAGCGTAGCTGAGTAGAAGAAGCACACCGCCACGGCAGCATACAGGCCCCACAGACCCCCCCACAGGGTCTTCGGTATCTCACTGTCCTTATAGAAATCCCATCGCGTCGGCTCGTAGTTCAACTCCGGTGAGTTCATTGCCGCTGATACGGCAGGACTGTTCTTCCAACTCTCGAACCCGGAAGGGTATGCGGTGTGGACAGCCAAAGCTCCGACGGCCACCGCGAGAAGAACGACAATCCAGGCTCGCTTGCTCAAATGGCATGCATCCATCATCCATGCGCCTGCACCAACCTCCGCTGCGCTCAGCAGAAACATGCCGAGGTAAACAATTGTCGGATGCTGGTGAAACGCATCCCCGAGCATGGGAAGGAGCGCGAAGGGCCACCAACCGACGATTAAGCCCATCGCGAGACCGCGGGTTTCAAATCCAGGGAACCCGATCAGCGCGATTGTGATGAGGAACCATGTGCCAACGATTGCGACGCGGTGTTTCATATGTCATTTGCCGAACGACGAAGCTGAGAGATCGGCGGGTAAGCCGGTCTCAACAACGAAGTGAATCTTTGAAATACCCGCATCATAAATCTGCAACGGCCCACGCCGATTCTCTCCAGCGTCTGGTTCGAATCGTATCCACGACCTTCGGCTCCAACAATCTGAAAGCTCAGGGTTTCAAACCCCGGCTCCAGAATGCTCCGCACTTGTTCGTGATGCCGCGAGCAACTGGAGACACGCTCCGCAAATCTCCAACGCTCCTCCACGCCGAACTCCTCGCAAACCCACGACTGAACAACTCTCGAACCACTCTCCATCTTCACAACCAAATACCAACTCAATTAAAAACTGCTTCGCCAACCAACTTCGAACAGTATGGATTCAGCGTCGAAAATGACGTGCTATTAACCTTCATGGAACGACGCTATTTTTGACTTTCTTTTTTGTCCAGAACTATTTAGGCAGAGTTCGGGAGGAATATTGAAAATGCCAAAAGCGTCGAAGGAAAAAAGGGCGGTGCTGGTTCCAAATCCCCAGGCAAAACTCTCCGAGCAGGTGCGTGAAGTGATGCGGTTTCATCACTATTCGATCCGCACGGAAAGAACCTATCAGCAATGGATTCATCGCTTCCTTGTGTTTCATCGTCGGCCAGATCGGTCTGGGCCGGATCGAGGCTGGCGGCATCCACGTGACATGGGCGCGAAGGAGGTGGCGTCGTTTCTCGCGCACCTGGCAGTGACGAGGAACGTGGCTTCCAGCACTCAAAATCAGGCACTGAATGCGTTGGTTTTCTTCTACGAAGAGGTGTTGCAGGTTGAACTGGGGAACATCGGTGAGTTCACCCGTGCGGATCGTCCGGCGCGATTGCCCGAAGTGTTGACGAAGGAACAGACGCGGCGGGTCCTGGCGGGGCTCAAGCCGGGCACGTCGGGATTGATCATCCGATTGTTGTATGGGACGGGAGTGCGGGTGATGGAAGGCCTTCGGTTGCGGGTGAAGGATCTGGATTTCGAGCGTCGGCGGATCGTTGTTCGGCAGGGCAAGGGGGACAAGGATCGGATTACGATCCTGCCTGAGGCTTTGACAGTGGAATTGCGGCAACATTTGGAACGGGTAAAACTTCTGCATGAACGGGATCTTGCCGAAGGATATGGTCGCGTCTGGCTGCCGCATGCGTTGGCGCGGAAGTATCCAAACGCAGATCGTGAATGGGGCTGGCAATGGGTGTTTCCATCGTCGCGGCGTTCAGTGGATCCGCGGTCGGGGATGGTGAGGCGTCATCATGCGAACGAGCAGCAGATTCAACGAACCATGAAGGCGGCGGTGCGTCTGGCGGGGATTGGGAAAATGGCAACGTGCCACACGCTTCGACACAGTTTCGCAACGCATCAACTTGAGGATGGCTATGACATCCGGACTGTGCAGGATCTGCTCGGGCATGATGACGTTGCGACAACGATGATCTACACGCATGTGATGGAGAAACCGGGGATGGGTGTGAAGAGCCCGCTGGACAAGCTTTAATTTACGAAAGAGATCTGGACCAGGATTTGCAGTTGAATCCGGTGGAGATCATCGGACTGCTGACAAGAACCGTCAGGTTAGGGGGCGATTCCTGCCATCACTTTCTGCGTCATTGGTTTCCTTTTGGTTTTGAGTTTTAGTTTTCAACTGACGACAACTCTTTACCGGAAGGAACCCTTCCTCCGCCACAGCGCCCTTAATGTTTATCACGTCTATTCATTTTTCATTTGCCGGCCCACCTGCTCCATGAGTTCGCGCAACGCGCGGTCTTTTTCAGCCCGTTCCGAAAACCGCCGTATCGCGGTTGCCGCACTCACGTATTCTATCCCCGCCGATTCGACCAGCGAGCGTGACAACACATCCGTCCCGGCAGACCTTCCATTCGCCGTCCTCGGCTGAAAACACAGACTTTCGCCTTTGCGGGGAAAGCTCACTAAAATACTCTTCGGCCGAGGCTCTTATGGCAGCAAATTCTTCGAATCAGGCTCGGTCGGCCTTCGGTATTGAGCTGACGATTGATCGGGCGATCAATTATGCCTTCCAGCAGAACGCGATCCCGGTGGTAAAAGAACTGCGTATCCAGAACGATGCAACGCCTCGAAAAAATCTTTTGCTGCGCATCACAACGGAGCCGGCATTCGCCGAGCCAGTCGAACTCCATCTCCAAAGCCTTGAGCCCGAAAGTGAGCTCCGCATTTCTCCGCTCGACTTGAAGCTCAGTCACGATTTTCTCGCAGGGTTGAATGAGAAAGTCGCGGGCTGGCTCAAGGTCGAACTGATTGAAAACGATGCAACGATCTATTCGAAATCCGAGCCCGTTTCACTTCTGGCCCGCAATGAATGGTGCGGATTGGTCGGGTTGCCTGAAATTCTCGCGGCGTTCGTTCTTCCCAATGACCCCGCCGTGATGACAGTGCTGGGCCGGGCGGCAGAAATTCTGCGCGAGCACACGGGTCGATCGGCGTTCAACGGTTATCAGGACAAAAATCGCAAACGCGCCTGGGAACAGGTTGCGGCGATTTACAAAGCAGTCGGAGAATTGCGTCTTCGTTACATCGTTGCTCCGGCGAGCTTTGAAAACACGGGACAGAAAGTGCGAACTGTTTCGGACATTCTGGCCCAACGTTTCGCCAACTGCCTCGATCTGTCCCTGCTTTTCGCCGCCTGCTGCGAACAGGCCGGCTTATTTCCTCTTGTTCTGATGCATGAAGGCCATGCCTACGCGGGATGTTGGTTGGAGGAACGAACGTTGCCCGAACCTTCGAGCGACGACCTTCAGCATGTGCGGAAACTTTTTACTGAAGAACTGATCACGGCTTTCGAATGCACTCTGGCGACGAACGAATCGCCTGGAACACTCAGGGATGCCGAACTGCTCGCTCGTCCGCATTTGGAAACCCAATTACCATTCAGGCTGGTGCTCGATGTTCGCCGTGCACGCATTGCAAGGATTTGTCCATTACCTCTCCCAAACCAGTCCCCGCAGACACCCATTCCGACACCCGGCATTGATGGCAAATCCGTTCGGGACGATGGACTTGGCGACCGAGATATTGTCGAACCTCTCCATCTGACCCAGACATCCGCCGGAAAGACCGCGACTCGTATTGATCAATGGAAGAGCCGTCTGCTCGATCTGAGTCTCCGCAACCGCCTTTTGAATTTCCGGGAAACGAAATCCACGATTCGGATTCTCTCCGCTTCGTCGGAACACGTGGAGGACGAACTGGCGTCTGAACGTGAGCTTTCGCTGCAACCGAAACCGCGGCTGCTCGGCGAGGACGATCCCCGCAGCGAAGCTACTTACACAAAACAACAGCGTGCGGATGCTCTGACAGAGCATTTGCGTGACGAGCTCAAACACGGACGGCTCCACACGAACCTTGACAATCAGGAACACGCCCGCCGGCTCACAGAACTCTTTCGTTCAGCTCGCAACTCACTCGAAGAAAACGGAACGAACACGTTGTTCGCGGCGGTGGGATTGCTTGAATGGAAAGAAACGGAACACAGCGACCGTGTCTATCGCGCGCCATTGCTCTTGATTCCCGTCGAATTGAAACGCAAGTCCGTGCTGGAAGGCTTCTCCCTGAAGCGGATTGATGAGGAACCCCGCCTTAACGTCACTTTGATCGAAATGCTGCGCCAGCACTTCCATAAGGAGATTCCAGGCCTCGATCCCTTGCCGGAAGATGAAAGCGGTGTGGATGTCCGCCTTGTTTTCCGCATTTTCCGCGACGCCGTTCGCAATCTTGTCGGTTGGGAAGTGAAAACGGAGATCTGGCTGGGACAATTCTCCTTCACAAAGTTTCTGCTCTGGAAAGATCTTTCGGACCGGCTCGAGGACCTGACGCGGAATCGTATCGTCAACCATCTCGTCAACCACCCCGGAACACCTTATCCGAATCCACCCGAAGACATCCGTCCGCGCGATCTCGATGATCAATTTCATCCGCGAGACGTGTATTGCCCGCGCAGTGTTGATTCTTCGCAACTGGCCGCCGTCATGGCCGCTGCCGCCGGTCACGACTTTGTGCTCGAAGGTCCGCCGGGAACGGGCAAATCGCAGACAATTGCCAACATCGTCGCACACTGCCTCGCGCACGGAAAACGGGTGCTCTTCGTTGCTGAAAAGCGAGCGGCGCTGGACGTGGTTTACCGCAGATTGCGCGAGGAAGGACTCGAACCGTTCTGTCTGGAACTTCATTCAAACAAGACAGGCAAGGCTGATGTGATCGCCCAATTCGATCGTAGTTTGAAATTCTTCGCCGAAGGTGGCGACATCAACTGGGAACAACGTGCAAACGAACTCGCGCGCTTGCGCCGTTTTTTGAATGACTACGCGCGGACGCTCCATCGGCGACTCCCCTGCGGACTAAGTGCCTACGCATGCTTCGACTATCTGCTGCCGCGCCGAGCTGATCCGACCGTGAACCTGGATCAATGGCCGGCCATTCCCGACACATCGGCAGACCAGCTGGAAGAAGCGCGCGACCTGTGCCGACGTCTTCAAGAACGCGCGCGGGCAGTCATGCCGCTCCATGATCACCCGTTGACGCCGGTGGCCTGTGAAGAGTGGTCTCCAGCATGGCAGCAGCGCGTGCCGGGTTTGGCAGACGCTCTCCGCGAATGCGCCGCAGCTGCGGCCGCCGCAACGTCAGATTTGACATCGTGGTTGCGTTGTTCTCAACCGACGGCTTCGCGAACCCAATTGAGAAATCTCCTGGCGCTCGCCGACTGTTTGCTTGCGCCCCAGGCAGTCGGCCCCGCCTTTGTAACCACATCCTGGAGCCAGTTGGAGACGGATCTCGATCACTGGATCGCTCTGATTCGTGAACGTGCGGCCTTGCGGAACCGGTTGACCGATTACGAAGAGGCGAAACTCCTTGCGCTCCAACTGGACACGTTGAAGGCGAAGTGGACTTCCGCCCAATCGGCCTGGTTTCTCGTGAAGTGGTTACACACCGGTTCAATTCGGCGAACCCTTCGCATCGCCAGGAAAAACGCGTCCGCTCCAGCGGCGGTTGAACTGGAATCGACGCTCAACGATGCGCTCCGCCTTCGCGCATTGAATGCAGAACTCGGCTCCATCAGCGTCTCCGCACAAAATGTCCTCGGCTCTCTCTGGGCAAAGGGAGAACCCTCCGAAGAAGCTCTCGTTGGCGCGCGCGTCTGGGGCGAGTCACTGCATCGGTCCCTGGTTGCGTGTGCGGGGGAGGACCTTGTCTGGCTGGGGCAGCTTCGCCAGCTTCTGGCAACCCTGTTTGCCGAAGGGCCGTCCATGTACGCGGCCGGCACGCCGATTGGCGCGCGGCTCGTGCGATACCGTGAGGCTTTGTCTGTGTTCGACAGCGCGTGGGACGCCTTTGCGTCCGAAGTGAAACTGCGGCGGAAGCCAGTGGATGGCGCTTCCGATTATCTCGGCGCCGTGCAGGCGTTGATCGAGCGCCTGTCGGCTTCGTGGAAAAATATTCGCGAATGGTGCTATTGGCAAAAGGCACGTCGTGCCGCAGTTGATGCCGGGCTGTCGGCTGTCATCGCGAGCCTCGAATCCGTCGAGGGAACAGATCTCAACGTCCCGGCGTTGTTCGAACGCAGCTTCCGCAAGGCACTCCTTTTCGCGATCATCGAACGCGAAACGGCCCTCAAGGAGTTCTTCGGACGCGAACACGATGAACGCATTGAACGCTTTCGGGAGATCGACGAGAATCTCGGCCGCCTGTCCCGCGAAATCATCCGTGCGCGTTTGGCAGCCGGCATTCCACGCGACCAGGTCCAGAACGACGTGCCCAAAACCGAGATCGGTTTGTTGCGCCGGGAAATTGCCAAGAAGACGCGTCATATTCCCGTGCGGCAATTGCTGGGTCGAATTCCCAACCTGCTGCCGCGTTTGAAGCCTTGCGTGCTGATGAGTCCTCTCTCCGTCGCTCAATATCTCGAACCTTCACACGAAACTTTCGATGTCGTCATCTTCGACGAGGCGTCTCAGATCCCGGTCTGGGACGCCATCGGAGCGATTGCTCGAGGCAAACAACTGATCGTTGTCGGAGATCCGAAGCAGCTGCCTCCGACCAACTTCTTCAACAGCACCGGCGACGATGAGGATGAAAACCTTGAGCCGGATGAGTTCAAAGACCTTGAAAGCATTCTGGACGAACTGATGACGCACGGCCTGCGTCACAAACGTCTGCAGTGGCATTATCGGAGCCGGCACGAAGGACTGATCACATTCAGCAACCGGCAGTATTACGAAAACGATCTCCTTACCTTTCCATCTCCGGAAACAGCGCTCGGCGGAGTCAGGTTCAGGTATTTGCCCGAAGCGCGCTACGACAAAGGGAAATCCCGAACCAACCGGCTCGAAGCAGAAGCGCTCGTCAAAGAACTCGTCGCCCGCCTCCAGAATCCCGACACGGCCCGCTACTCTTACGGCGTGGTGACGTTCAGTCTCGCCCAGCAACAACTTGTGGAAAACCTGCTCGATGATGAACGCCGCAAGCATCCTGAGATTGAAGTTCATTTCGGCGATGAACCGCCTGTCGAAGGTGAACCTGTCTTCGTGAAGAATCTGGAAAATGTTCAGGGCGATGAACGAGACGTGATCTTCTTTTCGATCTGTTACGGTTTGGACGAAACCGGCCGCATTTCGATGAACTTTGGTCCGTTGAACCGCGACGGCGGTGAGCGACGCCTGAACGTCGCCATCACGCGCGCGAAACAGGAAGTCGTAGTCTTCAGCGGAATCCGAGCCGATCACATCGATCTGACCCGCACTCGAGCACGAGGAGTCCGAGACCTCAAACATTTCCTCGACTATTCGGAACGCGGTCCGAAAGCGCTAATGGCCTCCTCCGCTGCATCTGCGCATGGCGAGCCCGATTCCGAATTTGAAAAGATGGTTGCTGAACGCCTCCGCAAGGCAGGATTTGAGGTCCATCACCAGGTTGGTTGTTCGGGTTACCGAATTGATCTGGCCATTCTCGATCCCTCCATGCCCGGACGTTATCTGCTCGGCATCGAATGCGATGGCGCGACCTATCATCGTGCCGCCACAGCACGAGATCGCGACAAACTCCGTCAACTCATTCTGGAAAGCCTGGGATGGAAGCTTTACCGCATCTGGTCCACAGACTGGTGGCACGACAGCGAAAAAGAAATGCAGAGACTTCTTTCGCTCATCAGCCAAACAATCCAGCAACGCCCATAGGAGAAGCCCAAAACTTTCCCACCACGCCAATCACTGCACTGTCACGCTCTTGGCGAGGTTGCGGGGTTTGTCCACGTCGCAGCCGCGGGCGACGGCGATGTGATACGCGAAGAGCTGCAATGGAATGCTCGCCAGAATCGGACAGAGCGGTTCCAGAGTCTTCGGCAGATAGATGACGTCATCGGCAACGTTCTTGATCTGCGTGTCGCCTTCGGTCGCGACGGCGATCACCGGTCCCTTGCGGGCGCGGATCATTGCCAGGTTCGCCATCGTCTTCTCATACATCGAATCCTGCGGAACGAGGAACACAGTCGGCGTCTTCTCATCGATCAACGCAATGGGCCCGTGTTTCATTTCCGCCGCGGAATAACCTTCCGCGTGGATGTAGGAGATTTCCTTCAGCTTCAGCGCGCCTTCGAGCGCGACCGGGAAGTTGTAGCCACGGGCCAGGAAGAAGAAGTCGTCGGCCTTGGCATACTTCAATGCGAGCTTCTTGATTTCTGAATCGCGTTCGAGAATGGATTCGATCTGTTTCGGCAACGTTTCCAGCGTCTTCAACAGTTCCGTTGCGCGGCTGGCCGAAAGCATTCGCATGCGGCCGAGATGAATTCCGAGCAATGTCAGAATGGTGAGCGTGGAAACAAATGCCTTGGTGGATGCCACGCCGATTTCGGGTCCGGCATGCATGTAAATGCCGCCGTCCGATTCGCGGGCGATGGTGCTGCCGACCACGTTCACGATGGCCAGTGCCTTGTTGCCGCGGCGCTTCGCCTCACGCAGCGCGGCCAGTGTGTCGGCGGTTTCGCCCGATTGCGAAATCACCAGCAGCACGGTGTTCGGTTCGAGCGGCGCGTTGCGGTAACAGAATTCATGCGCGAACTCGACTTCAACCGGCAGATGCGCGAGTTCCTCAATGAGATATTCCCCCACAAGCGCGGCGTGCCAGCTGGTGCCACTCGCGGCGATCACGATGCGATCGATGGCGCGCAATTCGGCGGGAGTCATGTTGAGACCGCCGAACTTGGCCGTGGCGCCTTCGAAATCGAGACGTCCGCGCAGCGCATTGGCGACGGTTCGCGGCTGTTCGAAAATTTCCTTCGCCATGAAATGCTGGAACTCTCCGCGCTCCGCATCCTGTGAGCTGAATTCCAGGTCGCTGATCTGAACCTTCGCGGTGTCGGTTCCGAGATTGATGACGTCGAAACGATCGCCCGTGACTGTGGTGACGTCGTAGTCATTCAGGAAAACCACCTTGCGCGTGTGGGCGACAATCGCGTTGGCGTCGCTGGCAACAAAGTTCTCCCCTTCCCCAATGCCAATGATCAGCGGCGATCCGCGCCGTGCTCCAACGATGGTGTCGGGATGTTCCGTGCTGATCACAGCCAGGCCGTACGTGCCGATCACTTCGCGCAATGCGTCGCAAACGGCGAGTGTGAGCGGATTGGAATCACCGTTTCTGCCGCGATACTTCTCGTAATGATCCCCGATGAGATGCGCGAGAACTTCGGTGTCGGTTTCCGAGCAGAACTTGTGTCCGGCGGCAACCAGCCGTTCCTTGAGGCGATCGTAGTTTTCGATGACGCCGTTATGAACGACAGCAATCTTGCCGCTGCGATCGAGATGCGGATGGCAGTTGTCGTCCGAGGGCGGCCCGTGTGTCGCCCAGCGGGTGTGGCCGATGCCGAGTTTTCCAATCGGCGGTTCCTTGACCAGTGCGCGCGCCAGACCTTCGTCGATCTTGCCCTTGCGCTTGCGCACGAGCAGATCGGCTTCCTGCAGCACCGCCATGCCCGCGCTGTCGTAGCCGCGGTATTCGAGCCGCCGCAATCCTTCGAGCAGGATGGGCGCTGCTGTTTTTTTCCCGACGTATCCAATAATTCCACACATAATTTGGGAGCCGACGTGTTCAGCCACGGGTTATACCACAACGCCGGAGGCAAGGGAAAGCCACGAGTGAAGCGATCGACTACGGAAAAAGGCATCCCGATTCCGCCGGACGCCGAATGGGACGTCCACCGGGAATCTGAAATTCATTGGGAATTCCTCACGCGAAGGGTGCGAAGGAAACAACTTGGGAAACTACACGGCGACGTCAGAAGCGCGCGGTTTAGGAGCGGTTTGGAAAAACTGTAGCCGCCAACGTTTTCCCGCGGTTCCGCCTCGTTACCTCGGCGGTTACGAAGACGGCGTAAATGCAGAGCCCCGATTCCATGATGCAAAACGGAATCGCAAACATTCTTCGCGCCCTTCGCGCCCTTCGCGTGAGGCTTTTCGGCGGGGCTTCAGAATCCGATGCTCGCGCCACCATCCACCGGCAGCACGACACCTGTGATGAACTTCGCCGCCGGCGAACAGAGATATGTCGCCGCCCAGCCGATGTCCTCCGCCTTGCCGAAGGAATTCATTGGAGTGCGTCCAAGAATTTTCCGCGACCGCTCGGGATCGCCGCTCAGCGCCTTGCGCATCATGTCGGATTCAATCCAGCCGGGCGCGATGGCGTTCACCCGGACGCCATGTTGCGAGACTTCAGTGGCGAGCGTTCGGACGAGGCCGAGATAGGCCGACTTCGCCGACGAATAGGCGCAAACCAGCGGAATGCCGAAGAGCGACGCCATCGATGCCGTGAACAGAATGTTTCCATGCTTGCGCTTGATCATTCCGGGCAGAACGGCGCGCGTCAGACTGAACGCGGCGACCAGATGAGTCTGGAGAACGGAGTTGAATTCCTCGGGCGTTGTGTTGACGGCCGGTTTCTTCAGATGAACTCCGGCATTGTTGACGAGAATTGAAATCGGTCCCGCGCGCTTCTCCACCTTGCGAATCAATTCCTCGGAGCTGGCGAATTGAGTGACATCGTGCGCTTCGAACAATGTTCTCCTTCCGATCTTCTTTGCGGCGTCTTTCAAAACATCTTCGCGGCGGCCAACAAGCACCACCCGCGCGCCGACGTCAGCGAGACAGGATGCGATACCGAAACCCAGGCCTGTTCCGCCGCCGGTGATCAGTGCGATTTCGCCTTTGAGAGAGAATGGATTTTTCATGGAGCGTTATTCTTTTTCGATCATTTGCATGGCGGCGCGCATGTAACCCATCGCGAATGCCATTCCGGCATGCCACGGTGCGGCGCACGACATCTGCGGCGTGTGATCCGGAATCAGAACGCCGTCAAAACCGTTCCGCTTCAGAATACGCAGCACGCGGATCATGTCGATGTCTCCGTCATCAATGAACGTCTCGCGGTAGAACGGCACCTTGCCGGTGACGTTTCTGAAATGCACGTAGGCAAGCTTGTTCTGACGGCTGTATTGATCCACCGCTTCATAAACGTCGCCCTCTGTCATCTCGGCCAGTGATCCCAGGCAGAACTCCAGGGTGTTTGCAGGACTCGGTTTCAGATCGATGACTTTCTGATACAGATGCGGCTGATACACGAGCCGCGGCTGTCCACGCATGAACGGCATGGGTGGATCATCGGGATGCAAAGCGAGTTTCACTCCGGCCTCTTCCGCGACTGGAATGACTTCCTGAAGAAAGACATTGAGCCGCTGCCAGAGCTGCTCGTGCGTGGCGGACGGGACATCACCCTTCGGAGCGTTTGGATCGATCACCATGTTCCAGGCCATTCCGTTCGGCATTGGAACATCGACTGGTCCTTCCATGCCCACGGACATGGCGCCGCCGCGGGCGTAGGCGCGATGTGTCCGGCCGCAAACGCCGGCGATGCTGAAGTTGTAGCCCATGATTGGAATGCCGGCCTTGCCGAGATTGCGGATCGTGGTTTTGACATTCTCGAGTTGCTGCTGGCGCTTCGGACCGTCGAGAAGAACATCATGCCAGTGCGCGGGATCGAAGTTTTCGATCGCTTCGAGCTTGAGCCCCTCCGCCTCGGCGGCGCGGCGGAATTCGATCAATTCGTCCACAGTCCAAAGCTTGTCGGGATCGCCGGCAAGGCCCCAGCCCAGTTCGCCGCCGGTGGGTTGATTGTCGCGCGGATTCTGGGCGCCGCCTCTAAAGTAATCGACGAGATGCGCCACGATGTGCGTGGCACCCGCCTGGCGCGCGAACTGAAAGTTTTCCCGCGTCAGCATGTGCCGGTAAAGTCCAAGTCCAAGTTTCATAATCGAACATCCAGGAGCCCGTCGTGAACATTCAATGTTTGACCGTTCGTATTCCACGATTCGTGGGCGCGGGCGAATTGTTGCGGAATCCAGTGCCAGCGTCACAAGCTCGAAAATGCAGGCAGGTAGAATCGTCCATAAATTCGCGAGAGATTTCCATTCCTCAGAAATGAGGAGCTTGGAATACTCCGCGCATTGAAATTCGGGCCGGAATCGCTCCGATGATGAACCGTTTTTAACACTCTCCAATCCGTTGAACACACCCAATCAAAAGCTCTCATTTCTGGAAAAGGCCGGCTACAGCGGCGGCGACGCGGCGGCAAACTTCGTCTTCATGACGATGATCCTCTTCCAGCTGAACTTCTATACTGATGTGTTTGGTCTTAAAGCCAGCCACGCAGCGCTCATCCTGCTCTGGCCGAAACTTTGGGATGCGCTTTTCGACCCGATCATGGGCGTCATCGCGGATCGAACAAAAACGCGTTGGGGACGGTTCCGTCCGTGGATTCTCTGGACTGCGATCCCATGGGCCGTCGTGATGGTGCTGGCCTACACGACTCCGAAAGGCTGGAGCTACGGCGCTTTGATTGCCTACGCCGCGATCACGAACCTCCTGCTGATGACGTTGTATTCGATGAACAACATGCCGTATTCGGCGCTCGGCGGTGTGATGACCGCAGATTTGAACGAGCGCACGCGGCTCAATTCCTTCCGCTTCATTTCGGTCAACATCGCGCAATTCATCGTTGGAGGTCTCACGCTGCCGTTGGTCGCGAAGTTTTCGGTGGGCCACGATCGACAGCATGGCTGGCAGGTCACCATGACCATCTGGGCGGTGCTTTGCCTCGTGCTGTTCCTGATCACCTTCTTCACCACACGCGAACGCGTTCAGCCGGTGGTGGAGACGAGCAGCTCGCCCAAGCAGGATTTCATGGACCTGCTGCGAAACGTTCCGTGGCGGGTGATGTTTGTCATGACGCTCATTCACTTCGCCATCCTGTCGTTCCGCGGAGGCGCGCTTTACAATTACTACCATCAGTATGTGGACAAGGCCGCGATGTATGATTTCGTTGCGAAGCTCGGGCTGACAGCGTCCCAGACATCGGGCGGGATTCTGGAAACGCTCGGATACATCGTTCATGGCGATCGCTCCGACCTGGCGAATTCAAACGTCGCCGATGTGTTCAACAGCATCATCAACATGATCGGCACTGCGACGACGATCATCGTCATTCTGCTGTCGCCGCCGTTGTCGCGGAAGTTTGGGAAGAAGGCGGTTGCGGTCGTCGGATTCGGACTCGCCGCATTGGGAACATTTGCGTTCTACCTCCTTTCACCCACCAACGTGGCCGGCATGGTGGCACTGACCATTCTTATCGCCATTTTCTACGCGCCGACCATTCCACTGGTCTGGGCCATTTTTGCGGACGTCGCGGATTACTCGGAACTGCAGACGGGACGCCGTTTCACGGGAATGGTTTTCGCCACGATTGGATTTGCGCTCAAGGCGGGACTCGCCCTTGGACAGGCGTCGTTCTTGTGGGTCATGGAAGGATTCTTCCGTTATGACACGCAGTTTCCGGGTGCGCCCGACGCAGTGTCCGGATACCGGTTCACGAGCGGCATTGTGGTCGGAGCTCTGTTCGCGATCTGCACGGTACTGCTCGTCTGCTACAAGCTGAACAAGCGCGCCACGCTTGAAATGGCTGCCGAACTGGCGGAACGCCGGAATCGCGGCAGCGCGCCATCCTCTGCCGCAGCACAATAAACTCGTTTCACAAATGCAGCGGCGCTCTGTGGCTCCCCCGAGCGCCGCTGTTGTTTGTTTTGAGATGAATCCAGTCACACTGGATTTGCTCCGCGAACTCGGCTGACCTTGTCTCCGCGGAGCAGCAATTCATTGATCCCAAACAGCACAAACGCGATGCCCGCGGCCGCAATCGGAATCGCATTCGGCGAAGTCCATTCCGCCAGAAACCCGCAGCCGCTCGGCAACACGGTTACGCCAAGCATCGCAGCACTGACCTGAAACCCGATCGCGTGCGCCGCCAAACCGGTTCCCAATCGTTGCGGCGTCCGGGTCATCATGCACGGATACAGCGGCGCGAGTCCGAGTCCGATCAACGGCAGCGCGATCACAGCGGCGTCGAATCGGACTGAAAACAGAACCGTCCCCAGCAACGCCAGCAACAGTCCGGTGCGAATCAATCGGTCGATGCCGACCCGTTCCACCACAAATCCAAAAACGACGCGTCCCACGAGAATGCTCGCCCAGTAAACCGTCACCCAGATTCCCGCCGACTCTTCCGAAAGCCCGCGCGATTCGGTCAGGACGGTGAAGCTCCACTGTCCGATCGTCATTTCCACTCCGGTATAAGCGAAGAAGAAAAGGCTCTGCAAAACGACGGCTTTGTTTCGAAGCGCTTCGATCGCTGAAACAGCGGGCTGCTCGTGAGAATTCTCCGAATCGGTTCCCGGATCGTTCCATTGTTTTCTCGTGAAGGCGAAAAGCGCGGTGAGGATCAGCAAAATCGCGCCAACGGTAAAATATCCAGACCGCCACGACGCATTCGCCGCAAGAACTGATGTCATGATCAGCGGCCCCAGCATCGCTCCGACGCTGTAACACGCGTGCAGCCAGTTCATCTGCTTCGCAGAAAAATGTCTGGCGACGTAATGATTGAGTCCGGCATCGATCGCGCCCGAACCAAGACCGTGCAGCACCGGAAGAAATGCGAAAATGATCCAGACCGGTGACGCCCCTAATCCGATCACACCCACCGCCACAATCGCGCTGCTCAATGTCAGCAGCGTTCCGACACCAAACCATCCCAGCAGGCGACCGGTGAAAAAGCTCGAGAGGAAGTAGCTGATCCCGTATCCGACGAAGATGGCCGCGAGATCACTTTGATGGCGTCCAAAAGTTTCGCGAACCGACGGCCACGCCACGCCGATGACTGTATCCGGGAGTCCCAGGCTGATGAATCCGACAAATGCGATTGCGAGCAGCCAGGGAGAATTCATCGCGCGCGCAACGTTCCTGTTGCGCGGCGCCGAGGTATCGCGATGTGAATCTTCCGGAGAAATCACGCCGAAGTATCGCCAGCAAGCGACCGGCGTCAATCGGGTGCAATGCATCGATACGTGTGTGAAAGGTGTCACTCGCAGGCGACAAGTGAAAATTTGAATGACACGAATGGGTATCTGAACCGGTTTGACTGGCGGAACGCTTCCCGTATTCTCGCGGCACTCAGCAGCATGTCCGGCGCAAAAACTTTCAGTCGCGGCGACCTCAGGGGCACATGGAAAGACACCGCTGTCGCGCTCGGTCTCGTTGCGCTTGGCCTCGTCATCCGAATGGCAATGACGCCGCTGATCGGGACGGACTTTCCATTCGTCACATTTTTCCTCGGAACCGTTTACGCCGCCTGGCGCTGTCGCTGGCAGGCATCGGTGATGATCATGATCCTTGGATGGATTGCGGCGCACTGGTTCTTCATTCCGCCCATTCACACCCTTGCACTTTCATCTCCATCCACGTGGTTCGGAACGCTAGGATTCTTCGCTTCCTGCATCGCGGTGATCACGTTGGGGGAACGTCTCCGCCGACAAAACCTTCGTCTTCGAGAAGAACTCGACGAACGCAGACGCGCCGAAGATCAGCTGCGGCAGTCGGCGCAATTCCCGGAACAGAACCCCTCGCCCGTCATGCGCGCCTCGGCCAACGGAGAACTGCTTTACTGCAATCCGGCGGGAAGGAAGCTGATCGAAGAATGGAAGATCGGCGTGGGTCAGACGATTGGAGAGCCGTTTCGGTCGTGGGTGGCGGACGTGCTGTCACAAAAGCAGCTCAGCCAGCAGGAACAACAGATCGGAGACAAGGTGTATCACTTCGTGGCCGCTCCGTTTCCAGATCTCGGCTACGTGAATCTTTACGGCCGGGACATCACCAAAAAGCGCGCGATGGAACACGTCACCGAACGTGCGCTCGAAAAATTTCATCTGCTTTCGGATGTTTCCAGCCGGCTGCTGACGTCGGAAGATCCGCAGCGGATCATCAACGAACTCTGCACGCGCGTGATGCAACATCTTGGTTGCGACAATTTCCTGAATTACCTGTTCGTTCCCGAACGACACGCCATGCGGCTCAATGCCAGCGCCGGGATTTCACCGGAGGACGTTCGAAAGATTGAATGGCTCAACATCGGCCAATCCCTGTGCGGCCGGTCGGCCCAACAGCAATGTCCTGTCATCGAATACAACATTCAGGAAAGCGACGATCCGCAAGCCGCCACCCTCCTGTCGTTTGGATTTAAGAGTTATGCCTGTCACCCGCTCATGGCGGCCGGCCGAATCCTCGGAACGCTCTCCTTTGCTTCCAAAACGCGCGACCGTTTCACCGAGGAAGAACTCAACCTCATGGCAAGGATTGCCGATCAGGTTGCCATCGCGCTGGATCGAATCCGATCTGCCGAAGCACTTCGAAACAGCGAATTCCGCTTCCGCGCCATGGCCGACGCATCGCCCGCCATGATCTGGATCACCGATCCGGAGATGCGTTTCAGCTGGTTCAACAAGGCGTGGCACAGCTTCGTTGGAACGCGCGGCGATGAAGACTTGCGTGAAGGCTGGATCGACCGCGTTCATCCGGATGACGCTGAACGATGCCGCTCGATCTTTGCCCGGTCTTTCGAAAAGCGTGAGCCGTACGAGATGGAATATCGCGTTCGGCGTCACGACGAGGAGTATCGATGGATTTTCGATTGTGGAACGCCAATGGCCGACCCGTCCGGAGATTTCAAAGGTTTCATCGGCTCGTGCATTGACGTCCACGAACGTCACGTGCAGCGGGACGAACTGGAACGGGCCGTCCGCGAACGCACCGGCCAACTGCAGGACTCGGTCGCGGAACTGGAATCGTTCTCCTACAGCATCGCTCACGACATGCGCGCGCCTTTGCGGGCGATGCATGGCTTCGGAAAAATTCTGATGCAGGAGTCCGCTGGCCATCTCGGCGAGGACGGCAAGGAATATCTCCGCCGCATCATCGTGTCGGCCCAGCGTCTGGATGCGTTGATTCAGGATGTTTTGAGCTACAGCCGGATTGCCCGGAGCGAACTTCCGCTCGAAACCGTGGAACTGGATTCGTTCATCCGCGACATTCTTGTCTCGTATCCTGATTTCTCCGGTGGCAAAGCGCGCATCGAGGTTAAAGATAAACTTCCCTCCGTCCTGGCAAACGGGGCCGCGTTGACGCAGGTCGTTTCAAACCTGCTGGGGAATGCGGTGAAATTCGTTCCGAAGGATGTGTTCCCTCAAATCGAAATCGGAGCGGAGACGGAAGGTTCGATCGTTCGGCTTTCCTTTCGCGATAACGGTATTGGGATCGATCACGAGTCGCAGGCCAGGATTTTCCAGATGTTCCAGCGATTGAATCGGGCTGATCTCTACGAAGGCACGGGCATCGGGCTTGCTATCGTGCGAAAGGCAGTGGAAAGAATGGGCGGTTCGGTTTATGTGGAATCCGAGCCGGGCAAAGGAAGTATTTTTTACGTGGAACTGAAAGCAGCGGTGAAATGACAAGCAGCACGCCAATTCTGTTGGTTGAGGATGATGACAACGACATCTTCTTCTTCAAAAGGGCCACCGAACTTGCCGGGGTGGAAAATCCGCTCCGCATTGTGAAAGATGGCCAGGAAGCCACGGACTACCTGGAGGGCAAGGGAACGTTCTCGGACCGGGAACAACATCCTTCCCCTGGCGTCGTGGTGCTCGACCTCAATCTCCCCCGGAAACATGGTCTGGAAGTCCTGAAATGGATTCGTCAGAGCCAGCATTGGAGCACTATTCCGATCATTATTCTCACGTCGTCGAATTCAGAAATCGATGTCACCGTGGCCTACAGGCTCGGCTGCAACTCTTATTTCGTGAAGCCGACCGATCCCGATCTTCTCGTGGAACTGATGCGCCTTTTGAAGGACTACTGGTTCCGCTGGTGCCGCCTGCTTCCGCCGCCCTCCAGCTGAACAAAATTGAATTGTCCCGCCCTGCCTTTGGCGGCATCCTCTGCCGCCTTATGCAGCAGGTAAACCTTGGAATGATCGGTGGCGGAACGGTTGGCAGTGGAGTTTTTCATGCCCTCCAACAAAACGGCAACCTGATGGCGGCGCGCCTCGGCGTCAAACTCGCCTTCCGGAAAGTCGCCGTGAAGGCGATCGACGAACCCCGCCCCTATCCGATCACAAAATCCCTGCTCACCACCGACTGGCAGGAAGTCGTCAACGATCCGGACATTCACGTCGTCATCGAACTCGTCGGCGGAACCGGCATCGCCAGAACGATGATTCTCTCGGCGTTGTCGAAGGGCAAAACGGTCGTCACGGCCAACAAGGCGTTGCTTTCCGCGCACGGTCCGGAACTCTTCGCCGCTGCCGCCAGGTCCGGCGCGAATCTCTACTACGAAGCCAGCGTCTGCGGCGGCATTCCGATCATCAAATCGTTGCGCGAAGGTTTCGTGGCAAATCAATTCTCCGCCATCTACGGCATCGTCAACGGCACCTGCAATTACATCCTGTCGCGCATGAAACAGGAAGGCGCGGAATTCGCCGATGTTCTTGCCGATGCGCAAAAACAGGGCTACGCGGAAACGCCGCCGGATCTCGACATCGACGGCTTCGACGCGCAACACAAGATTGGGATTCTCGCATCGCTGGCGCACGGATTCTGGGTCGATCATCACCAGATTCACACGGAAGGCATCCGCGAAATTTCCCGGCTCGACATGCAGTTTGCCCAGCAGCTCGGTTACAACATCAAGCTGCTTGGAATCGTGAAGCAGGTCGGCGGTAAAAAAGCCGGCATCCAGGTTTCCGTCTATCCCACGCTCATCCCGAACAGCCACGTGCTCGCGAGCGTCAACGGTGTGTTCAATGCCTGCTTCGTCCGCGGCGATGTCGTCGGTGACACGCTCTTCTACGGTCGTGGCGCAGGCAAGGATGCAACCGCCAGTGCAGTGCTGAGCGATGTGGCCGATGCCGCGCTCGATCTTCGCAACGGCGGCAAAGTCCGCGTTGCACCGTTCATTGCGCACGCATCAAAGGGCCGTGTGTTGCCGATGGACGAAATCGTCTCGCGCTATTACGTCCGGCTCAGCGTTGTCGATCGCCCCGGCGTTCTCGCAAAGATTTCGGCGATCTTCGCGCAATCGAAGATTGGAATTTCATCGGTGATCCAGCCCGAAGGTCACGAAGGCGAAAGCGTGCCGCTGATTCTCATGTTGCACGATGCTCCGAACGCCGCGATGAAGAAGGCGCTTGCGAAGATTTCGAAGCTGCCGGCGGTCAAAGGCAAGCCGGTCATGCTCCGCGTCGAGAGCTTTACCTGACCGGAGCCAACGAACCGGAATCGATTCGTTTCACCGCGCGCCGTTGCCGTGAAGGTCTTCACGCGCGCGAACGACCCGGATGGCATCTCCGGTGTCCTCCATCTCGTAAAGTTTGGCGCGGGTGAGCGGGCTGCCGAACGGTTGATGCAGCACCAGCATCAATTGCCCTTCGAACGTGCGGAACAGCATTCCGTGGCCACTGTCGTTTCCGACAAGCGGTTCCAGCTGTTCCCATGGTCCCTTGAGCGTATCGGTTTTTGATCGCGCCACGGTCTGCACGTAACCGCGGTTGTTGTAACTCGCCCACAGCATCAGCAGCCTTCCATTCTTCGTGCGATAAAACTGCGGTCCATCCGTGACGTAACGGTTCTCGCGCGGACTCGGAACTTTCTCCGCATTGATCCACGGCGCATCGGAAGCCTTGAACAGATGAATCGGCGCGCCGATCGAGTCCGACAAATCCTCCTTCAGCCGGATCGCCTCCATCGTGCCGTCCACCACCTGAATCCATTCGTGCGCGTAAACCATCCACGGCTGGTTCGTTGAATCGACGAACAACGTTCCGTCCAGCGTCATGAAATTTTTTGGCGGATGCGGTCCATCAGTTTTGAGCAGCTTGAACGGTCCCTCAGGCGAGTCGCTTTCTGCCACGACCGAGCCGCGAAGATGATTCGTTCGAACCGATTCCGGCGGCACGGAGAAGATCGTGTTGTCGTTGTGCAGTGTGCAGAACAGGTAAAACTTCCCCCTGTATTCATGCACCTCAGGCGCCCAGACGCCATGCCGAGGATCCGCCCAGGTGCCATCCGGGACGGTGAACACCAGATGCGGTCCATCCCAGTTCAACAGGTCCTTGCTCCTGTAGGTCACCACTCCCGAACGTCCCACCGGCGACCGCGCGCCAATGGCAGTGTAGAGGTAATAGGTCTTCGTGGCCTGATGCGGCAGAATGAATGGATCGTGAACTCGAATGTCGGCCAGCCGCTGGTTCTGCCGGGCCCGAAGCACGTTCGTCGATTCCGTTGAACCCGGGAGATTCTCGGCCGCTTGAATCGAGACGGCTCCGGCCAGCATGAGCGATGCGAAAATGAAACACTTCATAAATCCATTCAGCAGAGATGAAAAAGGAGGACAGCCTTTCGACTGCCCTCCTGCAAGACGCTTGATTCTGTTCGCGAAGTTACATCAGGCCACTTCGATCAGATTGGAAACGGCAGACGCTTCGCCAAAATGCGCTTTGACCTTGGCCACCGTGTTCTCGACGGAAAGGCCATACTTGCGACGCAGTTCGTCCTGTGTGGTCGCGTGTTCGATGAACTGGTCGGGCCAGCCAATTCGAATCACCGGCGTCGTCACAGCCTTCTCGCTGTAAAGCTCCAGCACCGCCGAACCGTAGCCGCCCATCAGGACATGATCTTCCAGCGTCACGACGACGTCCGCCGCCTTGCCGAAAAATTCATGCGTTCCGGCGTCGATCGGCTTGGTGAATCGCGGATTGACGAGCGCCACGTCGAATCCTTCCGCCGTGAGCTGCGTCGCCGCTTTACGCGCGATGGCGCACATCGGTCCGAGGCCGAACAACGCGACCTTGCGCTTTCCGTTGTTGGAGAAATTCTGCAGCACTTCGGCCTTGCCGATTTCCAGCAGCCGGGGCTGATCCTTGATCGGAACGCCTTCCGCCGCGCCACGCGGATAACGGATGAACGTCGGGTGCGGATGATGCGTCGCGGTGAACATCATGTCCGCGAGTTCATCTTCATCCTTCGGCGCCATGGCCGTGACGTTCGGGAGACAGCGCAGATAGGCGATGTCGAACACACCGTGGTGCGTCGGACCGTCATTGGCTGAAAGACCCGCGCGATCCATGCAGAAAATCACCGGCAGATCCTGCAGGCAGACGTCGTGATGAATGCAGTCGTAGGCGCGTTGAAGGAAGCTCGAATAGATCGCCACAACCGGATGCAATCCCATCGTCGCCATGCCCGCGGCGAAAATCACGCCGTGTTCCTCCGCAATGCCGACATCGTAGTAACGATCCGGCAAAGCCTTCTCCAGATGCTTGAGTCCCGTGCCACTCGGCATCGCTGCGGTAATGCCCACCAGCGTGCTGTTTTTCTGGCACAACTTCACCAGCGTCTGGCCCATCACGTCCTGATAATTGGGCGGCGTGCCGGACTTCGTGGGAGGTGAATCACCGGTCTTGATGTCATACGGGCCGGTGCCATGGAACTTCTCAGGCGATTTGATCGCCGCATCGTAGCCCTTCCCCTTCTTCGTGAGGATGTGAATGACGATCGGTTGATCGCAGGTTTTCGCAAATTCCAGCGTGCTGATCAGCAACGGAAGGTCATGGCCGTCGATCGGACCGAGATACCGGACGCCCATTTCCTCGAACAACACCGCGCTGCCGTAACCGCCGCGTCCATCCGCATCGAGCGCGCTGCCGGTCTGGCGAAGGCCGACCTCATTGATCGCACCCTTGAGTCCCTCCTCGGCCTTGTGGGCGAGTTTGAGGGCGATTTCACCCTTCGGAAGGCGGCGGAGAAAGTTTTGAAAATCCTTCGCGACCTTGTTGTAGGACGGATTGGTGATCAGCTTGTTGAGATACGTCGCGATGGCACCGACGTTTTTCGCGATGCTCCATTCGTTGTCGTTGAGAATGCCGATGAAGCGTTTCGTCGTGTGGGAAATGTTGTTCAGCGCCTCGAACGAAATGCCGTTGGTGAGCGCCGCATCGCCGAAGATGCAGACCACGTTCTCGTCGCTGCCCTTCTTGTCGCGGGCGGCGCACATGCCGAGCGCGGCGGACAATGCCGTGCCGGCGTGGCCTGCGCCGTAACAGTCGTGCTCGCTTTCGCTCCGGAGCGCAAAACCATTCAGGCCGTTCGTGGTGCGGATCGTGTGAAAACGGTCCCGGCGGCCGGTAAGCAGCTTGTGCACGTAAACCTGGTGGCTGACGTCCCAGACGAACTTGTCCCTGGGCGTGCTGAACACGTGATGCAGCGCGAGCGTGAGTTCGACGACGCCGAGGTTCGGCCCGAGATGGCCGCCGTTCTTCGCGAGAACGGTGATCAATTCGTAGCGGATTTCTTCGGCGAGTTGGCGGAGCTGGTCGAGCGTCAGGCTTTTGACGTTCTTCGGATTATCCACCATTTCCAGGTATCGGCTCATAGATTTGGGCCAAACTGAAAACCGCTCAAACCGGGGAACGACCTCGTCTCCCATTTGAGCAGTTGATCGATTCGACCTTTAGTTTTCTGCTTCTGTTTCGAACGGCTTGAGCGTCAGTTCGCCCGCCGCACTCTTTTCGAGTTGTTGAATCTTCAGGTCCGCCTCGGCCAGTTTCGCCTGGCAAACCTGCGCCAGCTTCGTGCCCTCTTCGTAACGCGCCAGCAAGGTCTCCAGCGGAAGCTCCTCCGATTCCATCGACTCCACAATGGACTCGAGCTTCTTCATCGCTTCTTCAAATGGGACATTGCCGTTCTTGGCCGCGTCACCGGGCCTGGCAGATTTCGACATGGGCAAAATCTAGGTTAAACGATTGCGCGAGTCCAGCATAAGACCGGGGATTTCGAGAACACAACGATGTTCCAATCCAGGGACTTCATCCAACGAAAGAGTGATTTCACAAAAATGTCTTGAGGCGTGAATCAAAAGTTCGTTCGTGGCGGCTGGTCTTCCAAGCGCCGTGCTCCATTTGCTCCAAAGAATCCAAAGTTTCAAACGTCCGGCGCATTTCATTTCGAGCTGCGTCAAAATTCCCGGGTTGTTTCCCGTTTTATTGTTGCCCTGCAGGGGCAGCGCGCCGCGGGCGGCAACATCCTGTTTCTCGACGGCCATGTTGCATGGCGAAATTTCGATCAAATGGGAATGCGCTTCGTAGATCCCGCCAACCGGGCTCACTGGTGGTTTTGATCGACAGTGGACTTTTCCCCGAGTCTCTTTGCGTCCGGGTTTTCAGTCTATTGATCCGGGACAAATGATTTGATCAACGGCGCAGCGGAAAACGACTCCTCTTTCCCCTCGAAGCCTCAGTCCTACGAAGCCTCCTGGGCTTTCGCCTGGCTGATGATCTCGCCGGTCTTCAGGCGCGTTTTCAACTCCTGTCCGGCGCGAATCTCGTTCGCATTTCGGAGCACCCGGCCGCTCGCGGCGTCCATCGTGATCGAATAACCGCGGGCAAGCACCTGTTCCGGCCCGAGCAGTCTCAGACGGGTTCGAAGCGTTTCGAAGGCCGCCTTTCGTTCGCGAAGCTGATGACGCATCTGTTCGTTCAGCCGATTCCACTCCTGCTCGAACAACTCACGACGCTGCCGGAGCAGCTGCGATGGGCGAACCCGCAGCAGCCGGTTGGAAAGATTCCGCAACTCCACCCTTTGCTGCCGCACACCTGTCCTTGTGCAGCGTTGAAGGCTGGCCTGCAAATCATCGAGGCGTTGAAGCCATTCATTGAATTTTCGCCGCGGATGCACCCGGGCCAACCGATGCATCAGCTGCAACAGCTCGTAACGTTTGTCCTCCAATTGCTGGTCTGCCAGCTGACGAATCCGCCGCGCCGCATCCGCCACAAACGCGCAGCTGGAGAAAACGCCTTCGGTAATGATTTCCGCCGCCGCGCTTGGTGTCGCCGCGCGAACGTCCGCCACGAAATCGCTGATCGTGAAATCGATTTCATGGCCCACGGCTGAAACGACGGGAATGGCCGATTCGAAAATGGCGCGAGCGACCACTTCCTCGTTGAATGCCCAGAGATCTTCAAGGCTGCCGCCGCCGCGGGTGATGAGGATCAAATCCAGGCTGTGAGTGGGTGAGTCGGTGAGTGGGTGGAGCGGAGGTTTAGATGTATTCCCACTTACAGGCTCACCCACTTTCTCGCTCACGTCCTTCCACGCATTCAGCATCCGAATCGCCGCCGCTATCTCCCGCGCGGCGCCATCCCCCTGCACGCGACAGGGCGCCAGGATGATTTCCAGACTCGGATTTCGCCGTTGAATGACATGAAGAACGTCGCGAATCGCAGCACCGGTCGGCGATGTCACCAATCCGATGCGTTGCGGGTAACGCGGCAACGGACGTTTCCGTTCCTGCGCGAACAGTCCTTCCGCCGCGAGCTTTTGTTTCAGTTTCTCGAACGCTATTTGCAACGCGCCGATTCCCTGAAGCTCCACGGCACGCACAATCATCTGATACTGCCCGCGCGCTTCGTAAACCGTGATGTCGCCCTGCAGCAAAAGTTTCTGTCCGTCCTGAAGCAATTCCCGATGCGCCACCGTCTCGCCACGGAACAGCACACAACTCAACTGCGCGCTGGCGTCCTTGAGCGTGAAATAAATGTGTCCGGAACTCTGGAATCGCAGGTTGGTCACTTCACCTGTGACCCAGACAAGTCCGATCTGTTTTTCCAAAGTTCGGCGGATGTTGCTCGTCAGTTCGGCAACGGACATCACCTTCCGCTCCGGCGCTTTTGGCTCCGGCGGAAACAGTTCCCCGAATTCCCATTGGGATTTTGTCTGGCGCGGCATTTCAGTTAACGGGGTTCAGAAGTTCTGACACACGGACTATCTGACGCGCTTTTCCAGTTTGATGATCGATCTCCACAATCGCGCCATTCAGCATCACACGCTCCTTCGCCACTTCAAATCGCTGCGGCATGTTCGTGAGAAATCGCTGGATCACGGGCTGAATTTCACGGCCAAGAACACTCTCCTGCGGACCGGTGAAACCGGCGTCCGTGAGATAAGCCGTGCCGGCCGGAAAAATCTGTTCGTCCGCCGTCTGCACATGCGTGTGCGTTCCAATCACCACACTCACCTGCCCATCCAGCATGCGCGCGAGCGCGATCTTCTCCGAAGTCGCCTCGGCATGAACATCAACAAAGATGACGGGCGTTTGTTGACGCACGCGTTCCACTTCGTGACGAATCGCATGAAACGGATTTTCCAGGTCGGCCATGAAGGTTCGGCCCTGGACATTCATGATGGCGATTGAATTGCGGATTGCGGATTGCGGATTGGGGATTTCAAAGATGCCGCTGCCGCGCCCGGGAGTTCCGGCGGGGTAATTGAGCGGACGAAGGAAACGCGGTTCGTTGTTCAGCAGCTCGGTGACTTCCTTTTGATCCCAAAGATGATCGCCGCTCGTGATCACATCGACGCCGGCAGAAAAAATTTCGGCAGCGGTGCGAACCGTGATTCCCGAACCGCCCGCGGAGTTCTCGCCATTGGCGATGACGAAATCGATTCCGTGCTCCTGGCGCAGCTTCGGAACCAGTTCCTTCACGGCGCGCCGGCCGGGATTGCCCACGATGTCACCAATGAAAAGCAGCTTCACGCCGACACACTACCGGCGGGCATCTTTGCGGCAAGCGGTTTCGCGGAGAATTGCATTGCGTTTGATGCGCTGCGTGATTGGCTTACGCCATGAATCCCCTGCCCGCTCCGGCATTTCGATTTGCGCTGTGGCTGCTCCTTCTCGTCGCGCCTTGTTCTTCCTTCGCCACTCCGCCCGCGCAGGAAATGGCTGATGCGGCGCAGGCGTTTGTCTCGGGTTTGGATTCGGCTCAAAAGGCGAAGGCGCTGATCGAATTCAGCAGCAACGAACGTTTCAACTGGGACTTCGTGCCCAAGTCGCGTCGAGGCATTCCGCTTAAGGAACTGAAGCCGGAACAACAGGAACTCGCACGCACACTCCTGCGAACAGGATTGAGCGCGCAAGGTTACACGAAGGCCACGAACATCATCTACGTGATCGAACAGGTCCTGCGCGAAATGGAAAATCAAGCGGCCTGGCGCGACTCCGGACTTTATTACGTCACGATCTTCGGTGATCCGCAGAAATCTCCTTGGGGCTGGCGCGTCGAGGGACATCATCTCTCCGTCAACTTCACCGTCAGCAGCAATGAAGTGCTCGCGGTGAGTCCTTCGTTTTTTGGATCGAATCCAGCCGAAGTTCCGCGCGGGCCACACAAGGGTCTTCGCGTTCTCGGTGCTGAGGAAGATCTTGGCCGCGAACTGATCAGCGCGCTTTCCGATCAACAGCGAAAGCTTGCCATTTTCTCCGCAACAGCGCCCCGCGAGATCATCACCGGCAACGCCCGTCAGGCGAAGCGACTGGATCCACTTGGAATCAGCGCCCGAGATTTCACCGATTCGCAGAAGGAGCTTCTCAGAAAACTGATCCGCGAATATCTGTTCCGTTTTCGAACCGAAGTTGCCGAGACTGACTTTAAGAAGATCGAAGCGGCCGGGTTCGAAAACATTTCATTCGCATGGGCCGGACCGGTCGAACGCGGACACGGCCATTATTACCGCGTTCAGGGTCCGACATTTCTCCTGGAATACGACAACACGCAGAATCGCGCGAATCACATCCACACCGTCTGGCGCGATTTGGAAAATGACTTCGGCGAAGACCTGTTGAAGAAACATTACGAACAGTCGAGCCACGGACACGGGCACGAACATTGAACCGGCTCACATTCGATTCAGCGCATTTCAAAACAGAATCGCTCCGAATCGAACAAATTTCTTTTCCTCGCGCCGCTCATTTTTAAGCTAGGCTCGTGACTATTGCTCCTGGAAGTGTTGTGACTTTGAAAATCTCCGACATCGCGTTCGGAGGCGAAGGTGTCGGACGAATCGATGAACTGGTCGTCTTCGTACCGTTCGTCATCATCGGCGAGACGGTGGAAGCGGAAATCACTGAGCTGAAGAAAAACTTCGCCCGCGCGAAACTCGTTCGCGTGGTGGAGGCATCGCCTGAGCGAGTGGACGCGCCCTGCCAGTATTTCCAGGCCTGCGGCGGATGCCAGTATCAGCACATGAGCTACGCCGAACAGCTCCGCATCAAACAGAAACAGATCGCCGACATATTCGAGCGCGTCGGCAAAATCTCCAGGGAGGTGGTCGCGCCGGTCGTCCCCTGCCCTCAACCGTACGGTTATCGCAACCGCATCATGATCCGCAGCCAGTGGAACAAGCCCGAACAGAAATTGAACATCGGTTTCGTCCGCTGGGACTGCGGTTTGGTCGAAGACATCGTCGAATGCAAAATCGCCGAACCTGCCGTCAGCGACCAGATTCGGGAAGTCCGCGCGAACCCGCCTCCGAAGGGCGGCATCAAAGTCGTTCTTCGCCTCCCGCCTGAAGGTTGGGAAGTTCCGCGCGACTCGTTCTTTCAGAACAATTTCTTCCTGCTGCCCGGCCTGGTGGAAACTGTCCGCGAATTTTTGAAGGACCGCGGATCCAAACATTTGATCGATCTGTTCTGCGGCGTGGGCTTTTTCGGAATCGAACTGGCGGGTTCCGTGGAGTCGTTCATCGGAGTCGAGTACGACCAGATGGCAATCAAGGCGGCACGACGAAATGCCGAGACACGATCCATCACAAACGGCGAGTTTGTGACCGGCGCGGTGGAACGCATCCTTCCGGAAATTCTGAATCGTTTCTCGCCGGAAGCGACGACGGTGTTGCTCGATCCGCCGAGGAAAGGTTGCTGGCCGGAAACGCTTCAGCTCCTGCGCGAACAGAAACCGGCGCAATTGATCTACGTGTCGTGTCACCCCGCCACCATGGCGCGTGACCTCGGCATTCTCTGCGCGGATGGCGCCTTTGAGCTCCGCCGCGTGGTTCCGCTCGACATGTTCCCCCAAACGCAACATGTCGAATGCGTCGCCGATCTTCGCGCGAAAGTCTGAAGGCGCCCCCAAGTTGGTGTGGAGATCAGGGATTTCGGAACTGCTGTGAGCTGAAGAAAAGCGGCTGCAAGGCTTGATGCGCTTCGGACAATTCACCCGCGAAGGGAACTGCTGAAGTTTGCAACTGGCTCGCGATCCGATCAGGCGGTGGGGAGATTTCCGCGCACGACAGGATTGGCGCGAAGATATTTGGCGGCGGCCTCGGTCCGGCACCGCACGTGCAACTTCTCGTAGATGTGCATGAGGTGCGTTCGGACGGTGCCGAAGCTGATGTGGAGTTGGGTGCCGATTTCCTTGTTTGAAAGCCCTTGCGCCAGGAGCGCCAGAATCTCTTGTTCACGCGCCGAAAGCTGCGCCGTGGGGGAGGCTTCCTCCGACGGCTCCTCCATGAAGGAACGCACCACCATACGCGCAATCTCGCTGGTCATCGGCGCGCCGCCCGCACGGACTTCCGAGATCGCCGCGAGAATGTCCTTCTCGTCAGAACGCTTCAGTACGTAACCGCACGCACCCGCCTTGAGCGCCTGAAAGATCATTTTGATGTCCTTGTACACCGTCAGCATGATCACCTGGATGTTCGGCACTTTCTGCCTCAGGCGCGCCGTGCAGGCGATTCCTGATTCTCCCGGAAGGTGGATGTCCATCAGAACAACATCGGGTTTTTCCTCCGGAATCCGAATGATCGCATCCTCGGCGGACGAGCATGATGTGACGCAGCGAAGCCCCGGCGTGCTGTTGATCAGGTTCTGCAGATATTCCCGCAGTGTGGCGTTATCTTCTACGATTGCGACCTTCGTCATGAAATCCAGGTCGGAACTTTGGGCTATTCGTGCAGACATGTCAGCTTAAACGTTTCATTGCGTCACCCGGAGCGTAGGCGAATCACCGCGTCTAAACATCCGACAAACGTCGTATTCGCAAGCGTGGAAGCGGTTTGCGCGGCATCAAACCAAAATACGACGTATGTCAGATGCGTTGCCCGCCGTCCTTTGGGATAAGCTCTGACCCCGATGAATCTTCGCAATCACCTCGCGCAACCGAACGGATCGGCATCTCCCGGCAGGTCTGAAAAACTCGCGGCGTTGAAAATCGGTCCGATGAGTGCGGGTCCGAGCCTGGCCACCGTCGCCGAAAAAGCTCTGGGTTCTGTTTCCGGAATGTCGTCATCCATTTCCTTTTCGCAGAAGCAGCAGGCCGTTGCCGAATTCCAGTCACCCCTGTCCGACCGGCTTCATCCGCACGCCACACTTCCAGTGCAGCCGCAGGAACAGGCCACCGACACAGGAAGCCGGATTGCAAGCATCATCGATTTCATGCTGGCGCACCTCGCGGAGCCGCTTCAGGTTTCCACGCTCGTCTCGATCGCCGGCCTTTCCTATTCGCAGTTTTTCTGCCTGTTCAAGAAAACGACGGGATTCAGCCCCATCGACTTCTTCATCCGGCTCCGAATGCTTCACGCCTGCGAACTTCTGACAGGGACGGATCTGCAGGTGAAGGAGGTCGCCGCGCGTCTCGGTTACGACGATCCGCTTTACTTTTCCCGCCGCTTCAAACTGGTGATGGGTTTCTCGCCAAAATATTACCGCGCGATGAAACAGGCGGAGACTTCATCCCCCGCTGATGGAAATGTTCCCGAAACAGATTCTCCATTTCCGAAGACGTGGGATCTCGAACGCTTTCCTTCTCTCCGCCGCGTGCGTCTGGTCATGACAGCTGCGTGACCCGTCGGTCAGACTGCGCCTGTAATCCGGAGCCTCGGCAATCATTCCGGAAACGATCTGCTTCCTTCATCAACGCCTTGACCCGTCATCAGTCAAAGGCTATTCCCGAGCCATGATCCGACATGGCCTCGCCCTTCTCCTCTCATTGTTCGTCGGTCTTCCCGGTGCGGATGCGACAGCAACCCAGTCGCGCGAACGCCTTTCGATCAACGACGGCTGGCATTTCATCAAGGGAGATCCTGATGGAAATTTCGCTGGATTGATTTACGACATTCGACCCGACGTCCGGGATCGGAACGACGACAAACCTGCCGACAGCCGGCCGACGGAGGCCGAAAAAGTTAATGCGACAAATCAAAACGTTCTGAAACCGTGGATTCTTCCGACAGGCAACCGCTTCATCAAGGATCCGTCAAAACGCCACAAACGCCCTGACAACGATCCAAAAGTTCAGCCTCGTTACGCACAACCTGACTTCGATGACAGTTCATGGACGCAGATCAACCTTCCGCACGATTGGGCAATCGCCGGCCCGTTTGACGTCAGCGGCAGAATTGTCGGTGGCGGAATGGGCCGCCTGCCGAGTCCGGGCATCGGATGGTATCGCCGCTCGCTGGACATTTCGGCATCGGACGCCGGCAAATCCATTTTCCTCGATGTCGATGGCGCGATGTCTTACGCGATCGTCTGGTTGAATGGAAAACTCGTGGGTGGCTGGCCGTTTGGATACTCGTCCTGGCGAATCGATCTCACTCCGTATGTCGTGCCGGGCGGCACGAACCAGCTCGCGATCCGGCTCGATAATCCGCCCGACTCCTCCCGCTGGTATCCCGGCGGCGGAATCTATCGTAATGTCTGGCTCGTCAAAACCGCGCCCATTCATGTCGCACATTTGGGAACATTCATAACGACGCCCAAAGTTTCGCCCGAACGCGCCACCGTGAATTTGCGAATCAACCTGGACAACGATTCGAAGGAAGCCGTCGATGTAATTGTTTCCGCTGAGATTTTCCCGATCGATCTGGATGGAAAAAAAGGTTCACGCGCGGTCGCCAGATCTGAGCCGGTTCAATTGCGAATTGCTGCCGCGCAAGATGCGTTCGCCGAAATCGAAACTGAAATCTTGAAACCGAAACTGTGGGGACCGCCGCCGACGCAGAAGCCACATCGTTATCTTGCGGTCGTCGCCGTTACACGCGACGGACAACCAATTGATCGCTATGAAACCCGATTTGGCATCCGCGAACTTCGCTTCGATCCTGCTCGCGGCATTCTGGTGAATGGCGAACGGATCCCTATTCGCGGCGCCAACCAGCATCACGATCTCGGAGCCCTTGGTGCCGCTTACAATCAACGCGCGGCACAGCGCCAGTTGGAGCTGCTGCGCGAAATGGGATGCAACGCGATTCGCATGAGCCACAATCCGCCCGCGCCGGAACTGCTCGATCTGACGGACGAAATGGGATTCCTGGTCGTGGACGAGATTTTCGACATCTGGGAACGGAAAAAGACTCCGCTCGATTCGCATCTGATTTTCCCGGACTGGCACGAGCAGGATCTTCGCGCCATGATCCGGCGCGATCGCAACCATCCTTCCGTCATTCTCTGGAGCGTCGGAAACGAAGTCGGCGAACAATACACGGGCGAAGAAGGTGCCGCGGTTGCCCGCCGGCTTTGCGACATTGCTCACGACGAAGACCCGACGCGACCCACTACTTCAGCAATGAACTGGGCCAAACCCGACATGCCGTTGCCCGCTGTCGTTGATGTCATCAGCTTGAATTACCAGGGCGAAGGCATCCGCGACACACCGGCTCATGAAGGAATGCAAGGCATTCGCACGCCGCCACAGTACACGCCGTTCCGCGAGAAATTTCCGGACAAGGTCATTCTCAGCAGCGAAACAGCGGCCGCACTCAGCAGTCGTGGCGAATATCTGTTCCCCGTTTTCGATGGACTCAGCGCGCCGGTGAAAGACGGATTGGGCGGTGATTCAAAGCGGCGCCACGTCAGTGCTTATGAACTGCACGCGGCTGATTTTGGATCCACAGCGGACAAGGTTTTTGCAGCACAGGATCGACATCCGTTTGTCGCCGGAGAGTTCGTCTGGTCAGGATGGGATTACCTCGGCGAACCGACGCCCTACTATTCTTCACGAAGCTCGTATTTCGGCGTGATCGATCTGGCCGGTTTCAAGAAGGACCGTTTTTACCTTTATCAGTCGCGATGGCGTCCGGACCTGAAGTTCGTTCACATTCTTCCACACTGGACCTGGCCTGAACGCGTGGGACAGGTCACACCGGTTCACGTGTTCACCTCAGGCGATGAAGCCGAGCTGTTCCTCAATGGAAAATCTCTCGGACGAAAAAAGAAAGGTCAGTACGAGTATCGCCTGCGTTGGGATGATCTGGTTTACCAGCCGGGAACGGTGAAAGTCGTCGCGTATAAGAATGGCCGGAAATGGGCGACCTCGGAGACACCCACCGCTGGCGCTCCGGCCAAATTGAAGCTGGAGGCAGATCGCGATCGAATCAAAGCTGACGGCCTCGATCTCTCATTCATTTCGGTCACGGTCACCGATGCCAACGGACGAATGGCACCTCGTGCGAACAACCGAATTCAATTCTCAATCGAAGGTCCCGGTGAAATCGTCGCGACCGACAATGGCGATCCCACCAACTTCGAACCGTTCCCTTCCCACAGCCGGAATGCCTTCAACGGGCGATGCCTGGTGATTGTGCGCGCCAAGTCGGGAACGACCGGCACGATTCGAATTGTCGCGAAGGCTGACGGACTGGAGGCGAAATCAATTTCGATCAAAGCTCTGCGTCCGTGAGAATGTCTCGGTCTGATCTGACAGAAACTGCTCCGCAGCCCATTGACAAATGACAGGCACCCGTGAAATGGGAGCCTATCGTCAACTGTCGTCAACCGGCCGCCAACTGAACGATCACTTCAATGCGAGTCCGTTCAATGCGTTATTCAGTGCAGCTTCCTGAAAGTCGGTGGATTCCTGGGCCCAAAATGTATCCGTTCGGCCATAAGCGCCCGCACGGGTTGAAAACACATACCACAGGTTGAATTTTTTCCACTCTGCCGATCCATCTACCAACAGGATATTCCCTCCCGCAGGAACATTATTTTTTCTGTGAGGAGGACAGTCGGCATACACCCAGTATCGAGGATCCGTTTTTGCGACCGCCTGGTCCGCCCATTTTCCGGTGGTGCGATCTCCCATTCTGATGATGGCATCCGCAGCGAGAGCATAATAGGGCTTCGAAGTGGAAAGTTTGATCGGGCTATAGCTTCGGAAACTCCCTGCGGGTGTATTCCAGCTGCTCAATCCTCCGAAATAGTTGTATCCGATCACCCACTGCGGCGGCTGGGCAGAGGCTTCATACTGGGGCATGTCGCGCCGGCTCGGACAGCACCAGACGTTTGGAGTTCTGGTGACGCCACCTGAGGCGGTGGCGAGAAGGCCAACGTCCTTGGCAGCAGCAAGGCCTGGATCGGTCAAGGTGTTCAGCACATCCAACCGCACGGGCAAAACCTTGTCCTGATTTTCGCCGGCGTAAATTGTGATGCCGATTCCAATTTGCTTCAGATTGTTCAAACACGTTGTGCGCTTGGCCTTTTCCTTCGCTTGACTGAGCGCCGGCAGCAGCATGGCCGCAAGGATCGCAATGATCGCGATCACGACAAGGAGTTCAATCAGTGTGAAACCGGACGATCTGACTTTTCCGCGCCTTGAATGGTTCTTCATACGTTTTGCCTGACTTAATTTCATTCGCGCCTCCAAATGCTGCTGGATCACCTGAAATTTATATCCAGTCTCGAGAATGCGCGTGGGTTAGTTTGAATTGCTTCCGCACTTTGCCGGGTAGAATAAACGCCTACCATACGACGTATGTCGTATGGTAGAGAACAGCCGTCCCAAAGACTCGCCGGAAGAATCGCGACGGTAAAAAAAAGAAGCTCGCTAGAGGAAGGGCCAGAAAGAGAAAACGCAGTTGCTGATTTTCAACTTGGTTCACAGCAACTTCAGAAGATCCTCCTGCAGACCGAGGATTTTCCCTGTTTCCAACTGCACCTCGATAAAGGCTTCTCAGCAACTGACTGGCGAATTGAATTCGTCGGCGTGATACGAGCTGCGAACCATCGGACCGCTTGCGACGTGGATGAAGCCCATCTCCTTCGCCAGTTCCCCAAACTTTGCAAATGTCTCCGGCCTCACAAACTCCACCACCGGCAGATGCCGAATCGTCGGTTGAAGATATTGTCCGAGCGTCAAGATATCGCATCCGGCTGCACGAAGATCGCGCATCGCTTCGATCACTTCGTCCTCCCTTTCACCCAGTCCCAGCATCATGCCGGACTTGGTGAAAACGCGATAATCCGCCCGCTCCTTCACTTTCTTCAAAACACTCAGCGACCGATCGTAGGTGGCGCGATGCCGAACATCAGGCGTGAGGCGACGAACCGTTTCGAGGTTGTGATTGAAAATGTGCGGACGAGCGCGGAGAACGTTGTCGATGCAACTGTCGCTGTCGTTGAAATCAGGCGTGAGAACTTCAATGACAACTCCGGGATTGAGTTCGCGAACGGCTTCGATCGTGTTTCGGAAATGTTCGGCGCCGCCGTCCTTCAGATCGTCTCGGGCCACGGCGGTGATCACAACATGACGCAATCGCATCCGCCGCGTCGCTTCCGCCACGCGCTTCGGCTCGTCCTCTTCGAGCGGAAGGGGTTTCGCCGTTGAAACCGCGCAGAATCCGCA
>Ga0065721_10004237_pt1 | contig 35064 bp, 26 predicted proteins | sample Mesricmetagenome_FD_59108 | JGI IMG/M metagenome (GOLD analysis project Ga0065721, IMG submission 59108) | Mesophilic microbial community from rice straw/compost enrichment Sample: eDNA_1 v2 (version 2) | ecosystem: Engineered > Solid waste > Grass > Composting > Bioreactor | place: USA: Davis... | reverse complement strand
TCCGACGAAGAGCAAAAGGCTAAGCTCGAATAACCTGGTAGGCTGCCGCCCCCCTCGGGGGGTCTATCCTTACCCTTTTTGGGGAATTTTCAAGTGCAGATTTTGAGGAATTTTCGTTTGCAGTTGACACTGACCTTAGTAAACATGGTATCAACGGAGATGAACGGGTAGGAATCGCCTCCTAGAGGCCGGTTGTTCCAAGCGTTCACAATGGGATCCAACTGCTTACACAGGTCGCTGACCGTTGACTTCGAGAACTCCGTCCCACAGAGCTCTTCGGTTATGCTGCTTACTTTGCGCGTGGAAACGCCGTTGACGACCATTTCCATGAGCGTGAGCACAAGGGCTTTTTCACTGCGCTGGTAGCGTTCAAAAAGCTCTGTCGAGAACTGGCCATCCCTGAAACGTGGAACGTGCAGTGTAAGTTTTCCTACTCGTGTCGTTAACGTGCGTACGTATGTCCCATTGCGGTAACCCTGCCTTTCATCCGTTCGTTCGTATTTCTCAGCCGCTAGCTGTTCCGTTGCTTGAGCATGCAACACTTGATTTAAGACAGACTGGAGGAGCAGGGTTACACTCTCGTCACGAGCATTTCCTAAAAACAATTGATGCAAAAGCTCAGTATCTAAGGTAATCTGGTATTGAGTCATAATAAAACTTCCTCCTCTAAAATGGTGTCTCGACAACTTCATTTTAAACGAGGGTTTTATTTATGGCTCACCTTTTTTTCAAGGCTACCATTTTACACAATTATATGGACTTCACTCCTTATGGATCATTGCCCCGCAAAACCGGACAAAAAAGCCTCCGGGCTCGCTGAACAGCGAACTCGAAGGCTCATTCTCATTATGGATGGTATACAACGATCGTATTGAATTTGCCCAAGTACAGACGATACACGCCTTCGGCCGGGAGCGTAACCGTTTGATCGAACGTCCCGCCGTTCGCAGCAATTTCGATCGGAGTCGCGGAACTGTCAGCCTCATTCACGATATCGCCCGTTACGTTGCGCTCGGCCTCTCCTTGAATGCGCAACTTTCTGTCTTTAACCAAAATAACTTTAGGCGCGACAGCCGATCCGTTGAGCGTATATTCATTGACCGGCACCGGTCCGAACTGCTGCTCCCGCTGTTTCATCCAGGCGCGGAAATTCTCCGTCATCTCCTCGCTTGGAGCGTCGAATCCCCCTTTGAACACGCGTGGATACGAATCCGGCAAGAAAGCTGCTGCGAAATCTTCGGCGAAGTTTTCTTCAATTCGGTTCTCCCAATCATTCGAGGCTGGCGTATAACCCGCTTTGCCGCGAAGCGCCAAATATTGCTGTTCGTCCCCGAACATAGCGTCCCAGTTATGGCCAAACTCGTGCATGAAGGTTCCGGCATTCGAGTTGGTCACCAGCATTTCGTCGGATCCCATCGCCTTACCCGAGAAAGCTTCTGCCGTCCCGTCCTCATGAACCTCGCGGATCGAGAACGGGATGCCGTATACGTTCAGTCCGCGCAATGCTTCGAAATTCAAATCCTTGCTCGATTCGATCAATTCGATGAGAGCTTGTTTATTCTCCGCAAGAAATTCGAACGAAAAATCGCTCACGGTATAAGCAAACTGAGTGTCCGGCGCATATGTCCACGCTCCGGCTGCGCCGCTCTTGCCAATTGCCGGATAAGCGTATTGCTGAGGCTCGTACAACAGCCGGTATCTCGCTTCCAGCGCCCGGGTAACCGCATCGATCTTCCCGGTTACATGATCGGAGTAGTAATTCAGCCCTCTAATCACCGTCTTCTCTTGCTCGATGCTGAAAAAGGCTTCCGTGAGCGCTCTCATTTCCTCCAGCAGCGTTTTCCGATGGACGGTGCCGTTCCGGCGCATCAGTTCCAGGTAGTCGCTGTCCGATTTCGTCCATTGCCAATACGGCGCCTCTTTATGAATAAGGTTCAAGATTGCTTCCGGCGCCTTCCGCTTGATATCCTGGACCGTGACGCGCGGTGCTTCGATGCGGACCAGTCGTTCCTCCGGATAATACACAAGCGGCTTATCCAACACACGCAGCACATTGAATCCTTCGATGTAAGGCTGTCCGTTAATCTGCTCGACGCCTTTCGTGACATTTACAAGCGTGCCGCCTACCCACACCTCGGTCTGTCCCGCTTCCATGCTGAACTGGATGCCTTCGGTCGTCGTCACGAACACTTTATCGGAGGAGACGGACTCTACCTGATACCCCATCTTCTCAAACAGCTCGGCCGGCACCATCCAGGTGCTGGTTAGCAGCAGAGGCTTTTCCAATTGATACAACTGCCCGCCGACCTCGATGTCGAATATCGTTTGGACGCCCTCCATCCCTTCGAGCTGCTCCGGCCGGAACGATTCATCCAGCGTTCGCGCCATAAAGACGGCAAATTCGGTTCGCGTGACAGGACTTTCAGGACGGAACGTACCGTCATCATACCCTGTCGTAATGCGGTTCCCCGCTAAAATTTGAATCGAATCGTACGCCCAGTAGTTCCGCCCGACATCCGTGAATCGGGTATTGCTTGAGCTGTATAAGCCAAACGTATGTACAAGAATATCCGCCATCTCGGCTCGCGTCAGCTTCTGGTTCGGCTTGAATTCTCCTTCCGGAGCAAAGAAGCCGGCGTTTTTCATGGCCGCAATTTCGTCATATGCCCAATGGGAGGAACGGACATCCGGATATTTCGGATCCGGTTGGCCGCTGAGGTCTCCCCAGCCCAAGGCGCGCATCACCATAACGGCTGCCTCGGCACGCGTGATCGACCCTTTGATGCCAAATGAACCGTCCTGATAACCGTTAATAATTTGCTTTCCGCTTAAAAAGTCGATTTCAGGCTTGGCCCAGTAATTGTCGCCTACATCGGTGAACTTGCCGGCCGCCTCCGTTCTTCCCACCGGGGTGACAACCGTCACTCCTACTACAAATGCCAACAGCCACAACCATACCTTTTGCTTCATCTGTTCCCTCCATGCTGTCATTTTCAAGCAAGCCCTATTATACAAGACAATCTGACAGACACCAATCCATATAATGGAGATGGCCGGAATATAAAGGAGCCGGCACGCGGAGTCCGACCGACATCAGCTCGTATGCCGGGATCGTATCGTCCCCCGCCGCAGCTCTCGAACAGCACATGCGAAAAAAAAGATGACCTTTGGTCTATGCAAAGGTCATCTTCTCGTAAAATGGGCTTCGCGGATTGTCCAAACCGCCCGCAATGAAATCAACATTCCTTTTTATTTCAATAGGAAAAAATAAATTGAAACACAAATAACCGCCATGTTATAATCATTAGCGGTATTGACAAATTCGCAAAGTAATCGGTGTGTATCATTTTAATCCCACTTTAATTTTACCTCCGGAATATCGATTTGTCAATGCTCTTTTTAATTCCCTAAAAAAGGAAAAAGGAGCGTGTCTACACCTTATGGACAAGAAGGATTGGCGGCTGGAACAGGAGCGGCTGGAACGGGTCCGGAACAAGCTGAAGGCGAGAATCGCCGAGCTGGAGCCGGAGGTAATCGGCCTGAGGGATCAGGCTGCGGACATCCGCAAGCGGTTCTGGGAAGAAGTGACGATTAATACAAGCACGTACGAAGATTTCGAGGATTCCTTCTACTCGATTAACCAGCAGTCCGCGTTATTGGCCGAACGGGAGCGCGGTCACAAGCTGTTGACGCAGCAATGGAAAAGCTTGAACCGACTGCTCCCATCCCCTTATTTCGGACGTCTGGACTTCCGGGAGGATGGCCTGGATATGACCGAGCAGATCTATATCGGCGTATCCTCTTTCGTCGACGAAGACGGATTGAGCTTTCTGGTCTATGACTGGCGTTCGCCGATCGCGAGCCTGTATTACGACTTCCCTCCCGGTCCGGCGTCCTATGACACGCCCGCCGGACGGATCGAAGGGACGATGACGCTCAAGCGTCAGTATCAGATCCAGGACGGGCAGATCCGCAACATGTTTGACGCGAACGAAACGATCGGAGACGAAATCTTGCAGCAAGCGCTCGGCAAAGGCGCCGATTCGCAAATGAAAAGCATCGTGGCCACAATTCAGAAGGAACAAAACGCGATCATTCGCAATGACAAAAGCCGGATGCTGATCGTACAAGGGGCGGCCGGCAGCGGCAAAACATCGGCGGCATTGCAGCGGGTGGCGTACTTGCTGTACAAACACCGCCAGACAGTCAAGGCCGATCAGATCGTTCTATTTTCACCGAATTCGATGTTTGCAAGCTATATTTCTACCGTTCTTCCCGAGCTCGGCGAAGAGAATATGCAGCAGACGACTTTTCAGGAATATCTCGACTATTGGTTAGGCTCCTCGCTGCGGCCGGAGGATCCCTTCGATCAGATCGAATACGTGCTGACTGCGCAGGACGCGCCGGGATACGAGGCTCGTCTTCAGGGGATCGCCTATAAGGCTTCTGAGGATTTCCTTCAAGCGCTGCAGAACTATGGGTTATGGTTGGGACGGGAAGGCATGCGCTTCAACGGCATCCGGTTTCAGAACCGCGATTTGATTGCCGCAGAGCGAATGAGAGAGAAGTTTTACAGCTATGACCGTTCGCTGCCTCTGTACAGCCGCGTCGTTCTGCTGCAGGAATGGCTGCTGAACGAACTGGCTTCGCTGGAACGCCGGGAGCGGAATGCGCTATGGGTGGAGGAACAATTGAATTATCTGGACGACGAGCAATACGCGGAAGCGTTTGATATGCTGCACAAGGACAGGGAAGTGTTCGACATTTCGGAACAATATGCCTCCGTCCGAGAGGTGATGAGCAGCAAGCGCCGGGGAGACGAAGGAGACTTTGACTTCGCCCTTAAGGAGGAAGCGCTGCTCCGCCGCAAAATCGTGAAGGAAAGCTTTATCCCGTTAAGGAAATTCGTGAAGCAGTTTGCATTTGTCGATGTGAAAGGCATCTATAGCCAGCTGTTTGAGGATGAGGCCGCTTATCGGAAAAAAACGAACAGGTCCGCCGTTCCGCCGCTGTGGCCGGAAGTATGCAGGCAAACGACCGAGGCTTTGCGCCGGAACGAGTTGTTGTACGAGGATGCGACTCCGTATTTGTATGTCAAAGAGCTGATCGAAGGCGTCCGAACGAACACGGACATCCGCTACGTTTTTGTCGATGAGGGTCAGGACTATTCTCCGTTTCAATATGAATATATCAAAAAGCTGTTCCCCCGTGCGCGGATGACGGTGCTCGGCGATTTTGCGCAAGCCATCTTTATGCAGGCCACCAGTCTGGACGCACCCGACTCGCCGCTTGTCCGCCTTTACGGCGAAGCCGAAACCTGCCTGGTCCAACTGGTGCGCAGCTATCGATCCACTAGAGAAATCGTTGAGTTTACCAAATTGATGCTTCCGAACGGGAACGAAATTGTCCCGTTTGACCGAAGCGGCGCCAAGCCGCTTCTCACGATGCTGGACGGCAAGGAGAAGCGCGATGCGCAAATATGGGCGGACATTTCGGCGCTCAAGGCCGAGGGCTTCGATTCCATCGCCGTCATTGCGAAGACCGCATCCGAATGCCGCGAAGCCTATGAATCGTTGCGCGCTCATGGAGGCAATGCTTTGCAGCACATAACGAAGGGAACGCCGGGGTTTGCCAAAGGAGTAATGGTCATTCCCGTCTATCTCGCCAAGGGCGTCGAGTTTGATGCCGTCCTGATCTATGACGCTTCTTCCCAAGCATACGGCCGGGAACGCGAACGCAAGCTGCTGTATACGGCCTGTACGCGGGCGATGCACCGGCTTCATCTGTACGCGACGGGCGATTGGTCGCCGTTTGTGCAAGCATTGCCTCCGTCCTTGTACGAGCAAACACTGCATTAAACGGCAAAAGGCGGGGGCTGGCCCCCCCGCCTTTTCTTGCGATGCGTGTACAAATGTCAACGGACCGTGATTACAGCCTTCGCTGTATGCCCGGCCGCGTCAAGCTTCCATCCCGGCTCGCCGAAGTACGGCGTGCCGTCCGGCTTCCATAAGATCCGCTGCACGCGGGCGTGGCGATTCGGATCGTACAGCGGTTCGCCCGTGATGTCCTTATAGGGACGGGCATGGTAAACTAGCAGGTCGGTCGTGCCGTCTTCGGACACCGTAAAGCTGTTATGCCCCGGTCCGTATTGGGAAGCGGCCTCGCTGCTGACAAATACCGGCTCGCTGGACTTTGTCCAGGATGCCGGATCGAGCAGATCGCTTGACTCATCCGCCGTCAGCAGCCCCATGCAATAACGGTGATCCGTCCCGCTGGCGGAGTAAGCCATGAAGATGCGCCCGTTCCGAATGAGGACGGCCGGCCCTTCGTTCACGCGGTGCAGCTGCACCTCCCAATCGTACTCCGGCTTTGAAATCAAGACCGGCTCGGTTGCGATCGACCAAGGCGTGTCCATCCTCGCGATAAAGAGGCGGGAATCCTCGATAATCTGGGCCCAGGCCAAATACCGCTGTCCCCGATGCTCGAACGTAGTCGCATCAAGCGAGAAGCTTTCAACCGGCAGCTGAATTTTGCCCTTCTCGATCCATTGCCCCGTAAGCGGGTCGTCGTCCTCGCATTCGAGCACATAAGGACGGATCGCCCACTTCTCCTCCGCCGAACCGGCGGCGAAGTGGATGTACCATTTTCCATCGATATGATGAAGCTCCGGAGCCCAAATATGATTGCCCATCTCGCCCGTTTCATGCTTCGTCCAGATCACCGTTTCCTCCGCATCGCGCAGACCGGCGACGGTGGCGGAACGCCGCAGCACAAGGCGGTCGTACTCCGGCACGGAACCGGTAAAATAGTAATAACCGTCCGTATGCTTTAGCACGTACGGATCGGCGCGATTATAAACGAGCGGATCCGGATAATCGTCCCCCTTGACGGTTCCTTCCACGGTGAACGTTCCCGGCCGCTCGAGCAGCGACGGCTCGACGGACTCCCATTCGACCGGAAATGCCGCCGTCATGCCGCCCTCCAATTGGGCCTCAACGAACCGCGGCAATTGCAGTGTCTCGCCGGCCTGCAAGCCGACCGAACATTCTCGAATTTCCGTTACTCTCATTATGCACCTGCCATTATCATGTAATATGGTCATGGTGCCATAATACCATCGGCCAAAGCGGGATTTCTATAATAACTTTAAGCCCTCAATTGTAAAATATTGCTCTCCGATACATGCGGCCGACTTCTCAGTCAAGCAAGCTCCGGCGATTCTCTAAAGCTCCGTCCGAGCACTCCTCATGGAAGCTTATTCCCTTGGCATAGCCGTTGATATCAAAATTTCCCTGCACCGGATGCAGGATGAGCTGTCCATTGATCCGAAGGTTCTCGAAACGGATATCCTCTACAACCTTTTCGGCATCGTAACCGTAGATCCGATTAGGATTCGTATTGGGACCATCATAACTGACGTTCTGAAACACGATATTCTCGATTCGTCTTCCGGGAGCCGGGTTATACTTCTCGTTATAAATGACGCGAATGTCCACAAGCTGGCCCATTTCAAAATTTTCGACACGAATATCCTTAAAGGCGACATTGCGAACCGTGTTCAAATCCCCGGCATTAATATTCATCGCTCCCCAGTAATATTCCTGAGGCTCATGATGCTCCAATATGTCGATGTTCTCGAAACGGATATGCTCGATCGTATCGCCGCCCTTATGATGATTCCCATGCCCTCCCATATTCATCGCATGGGCTACATCCGCCCAAAGCACGGCATTTCGAACCGTGATATGTCTTGAATCGCCTTGAAACTCCCATCTTGAACCGTATACGGCAATGCAATCGTCGGAATTACGCATAAAAATATCGTCGATTTCGATGTTCGAGCACGCCATCATGTCAATGCCGTCCGACCACCCGCGAGTGCTGAATGATTTGAAGTTGCGAATATACACATGCTCCGAGCTGCCCAAGTAAATGCTGTAATGCGGAGGATCCACGACGATAATTCCTTCTACCGTAATCCGCTTGGAAAATACGATGCGCAGCCCGCGTAAAGCCGTGAATCGATGGAAGTCCGCCAAATAAACGATGCCTCTGCCGCGGACGGTCACGTCCTCCGCATGTTCGCACACAAGCGAGCCGATCACGACGGCTCCCCCTGCGATATACACGGTGGTCCCCGAAGGGATGCGGAACACCGTCTCCTCCAAGTAGTGCATGCCCGGCGCAAAATATACTATGCGCGGCTGCTTGCCTCCAGGCTTTAGCGGTTCCGCAAGCGCGCGTTCAATCGATGCCGAACTATGAATCCCCGGCGGCAGCTGCAAGGTCTCGCCATCCTCCGGATCGACCGGCTCCGACTCCAACGGATTTGCAAATAAATGCAGGGGAGTGAACCGTTCTCCATTGATTTCCACCACGATCTTGCAGGGCTTATCAAGCGTAAAGGTAATGGCATTATGGCTGAGTTGGAACGGCAGCTTAAGCGACAGCGGCCGAATGACACACTCCCGGATCGGCTGGTTGCGAGGTTCAATCCGCACCTCAACCGAGCCTTCCATATCGAAATAAACCATCGAAGCTTTCCGGACCTCATGCATATCCACCTTCACTTCGTAAACGAACAGGTCCCGCCACTGCTCCCCCGGCAGCCTTACGCTCACTCGAAAATCGTCATTGCCGACTGCACGGACGGGAGTGATTCCGAACTTACTGACAGGCGCGTCGTAAACGATGCATTGATTTACCTTTTTCTCCATGGGCGATTCTCCCCTCTCCATTCGTATCAATTTCCTCGCAATTGTGTAATGGATACCGTCGAGCCAAACTCTTTGATAGTTTTCTGCTATTTCCCAACCCCCCATTTCATCTGCTTTATCCATTGTATGGGTTATATCATTGGAATTGTGGCAGATTACGCCACAATAATGTTCATATCTTGCTATAGTTGCTGTCACAAGCATTGGGGGCATAATATGGATCAAGCCTCAGACGTGTACAGCGTCTGAGGCTTGATTTCAAATTAATGGGTTATCCAATATTCCGACTACATCGTGCTGACGTCGATCACGAATCTATATTTTACGTCGGAAGCCAATACGCGTTCGTAGGCCTCGTCAATCTGGTCGGCCGATATGACTTCGATCATCGGAGCAATATGATGTTTGGCGCAAAAATCCAACATTTCCTGTGTCTCGCGGATTCCTCCAATCATAGAGCCGGCAAGCTTGCCGTATGTTTCCGGATCGCTTGTCGCATAGTAATGGTCTGCACCCAGCTGCAAGCCGTCGGCTTTTTTCTTCAACGTATGGGACAGTACGGTAACCTCGGCCCCCATGGCATGCGCAATTTGAACAGCCATATGGCCAAGACCGCCCATACCGACAACCGCTACCTTCGAACCCGGACCAACCCCCCAGTGATTGAGCGGCGAATACGTCGTAATACCTGCGCATAGCAGCGGGGCGGCCGCGTCAAGGCCAATGGTATCCGGAATTCGGACGACAAAATTTTCCGTTACGACAATATGGGTAGAATATCCGCCTTGCGCAGGCTCTCCGTATTTGTCCACGCCGGCGTAGGTCGGAACATTTGCTTTCAGGCAGTATTCTTCTCCATTCCGGCAATGGTCGCATTCGCCGCAAGAGTCGACCATGCACCCTACCCCTACCCGGTCACCGATCTTATATTGGGTAACTTGAGATCCAGCAGCCGTCACTACGCCCGCAATCTCGTGTCCAGGCACGAGCGGGTAGTTGACCGGCCCCCATTCGCCGTGCGCGGTGTAGATATCGGAATGGCATATGCCGGCATACTTGATTTCGATCAGAACATCGTGCGAATCCAGATCCCGCCGTTTAATATCAGCCGCTCGAAACGGACATCCGGACCGTCGACAGCTCGCGCTTTAGATAATATCCGCAAGCGTAGCCGGCGCTGTAAGGCATATTGACCGGTTTAAAGTTTTGAAGCTCTGCAATCTCGTCACCGTAAAGATATGGAGCCATTTGATCAAATCCGGTTAATTGCAGCTGTTCACTGAGCACAGGCTTTATACGCCGGTTAAGCGTTGCTGCGTTTGTTTTTGTTACCCAAGGGCCAAGCCATTCTTCACCAAAGATGTATACAGCATAGTTTTCGGCCAATCCTTCGCTTACTATGAGCTCGCCCAAATTAACGGTGTGATCCCACGGAATAAATTGATATCGCACATTATGGTTGCATTCGTGCGCCAGCGCAACCTTCATTCGAGGAAGCGTGTACGCATTCGGCAAGATTGTACCCCAGATAAAGCCGGGAATCCCCCCAAAGCCGCTATATCCTTCGTTTATCGTTAAGGCGCGGCTGTCCGGATTTCCTAGTTGAATGGTAAATACACAATCGGACACGGGGAGACGAATGTCATGCTCTGCAAATAACTGCAGGCTCTTCTTTACGGCGTGCTCACACACTGAGCCTGGGCAACCTTTTGATAAATTTGGTCCGAACGCAATGTTCTTACGTTTATGTCTCTCACTCCTGGTCAAGTATTCATGGAGACATTATGTACTATGACGCAACGTCATAGTCAAGCGCTTTGAGTCCAATATGGAAAATTGCGAGCATAAATAAACCGGCCGCATACGCAATGCAGCCGGTGCATGTTCACTATGATTACGCCAACGCCTGTTCAAATCGTTCGAACCATCCACTCCAGCCATATCTGGCGCCTTCGAGCCCATGAACATTGGAAAATCCGGTTTGCTCGAGGTGGAGGTTCACTTTGCCGTCTCCCAAATCCTGAATGGTCCAGGTAACCGTATGCTTCTCGTCTCCGGTAGCCCAGGAATAGGACAATCGATTCGGCGGCTCTACGACAAGCACTTCGCCGTCAACGATTCCATCCCAATATTCGGACGGCTGGTGGCGGAACTGAAACCGATGACCTACGACCGGCTTGAAATCATTTTCCGTTATCCATTTGGCTAGTTGGGTTGAATCGGTTAGGGCTGTCCATGCCTTCTCCATCGTCGTCTTGTACTGGAAATCCATTGTTAACGCTAAACTCATTGCTCTTCCTCCTCCAAAAAGTGTCTTAATCGAAACACATTGCCGCTCCAATACTTGCTGTAGAATATTACCCAATCCTGGACTTCTCTTAGAGGAGAGGCGTTCAGCCGAAAGCGAGTTTCTCTGCCGACTTTGCGGTCCACGACCAATCCGGCCTCTCTCAGTACGGTCAAATGTTTGGAAACTGCCGTACGGCCCATGGAAAATCTCGCCGTCAACTCCCGAAGCGGCAGCTCCTCCGCCTCTGCGAGCATACGTATGATCCGACGTCTCGTTGGATCTGCGATCGCATCAAACACATCCCGCATTTGGTCGTTCTTGCTCACAACACCCCCTCCGTTTCAATAAAACGACACCATTAGGTGTCCATTTAATTATACGCCACCATTCGGTGTCATGTCAACTTTTTAAATGGAATGAATTTATAGGTGTCGTAGGTGCTCATGCCTGATTTTAACTCACCTTGACTCTTGATAATAATCAAAATCTAATAAAGAAATTCCATGTACTGTGCTTCTTTGACAGAATCCACTAGTTCTTTTGCTACCACCTTTCACGCGTTGTTTCCATCGGACTTGAATCGGTAATGATACAATCTTTTTGAATTTTAAAAATAGATAAAACAAATCTATTGCACCTTACGTAACGTAACGTTTTATAATGAGGCTACCGGTAATCGGGCTAGCGGCAAAGAACGGAGATGATCAATGAAACGATATTGGAAGGTCGGGGACCTGGCCAAGCTGACGGGGTTGACCGTGCGTACGTTGCGCTTCTACGACCAGATTGGCCTGCTCTCGCCGACGGCGGCCACGGAATCGGGACATCGGCTCTACGACGACGAGGATTTGTCGCGACTCTATAGAATTGTTTCGCTGAAGGAGCTGGGCCTGTCGCTTGAGGAAGTGAAGGCGGCGCTGACGAACCGCGGAATTGACCCGCTCGAGGTCGTCGGCCTGCAGATTGAACGAGTCCAAGAGCAAATACGGCGGCATCAGAAGCTGCTGGATCAACTGAGGCACGTGTCAAAGCTGATGAACAGAAAAGAGCAGGTGACGGTAGACGATTTCACCACGCTGCTGCAAGCGATGAAGAACGACTACGAGAAGCCGATCCTGAATCGCCAACAAAGCTGGGAGCAACGATTGGGCCTGCTGGGGATGTTCCAGGCGGGCGTCGGCGGACGGGAATTCAGCAGCGGCGAAGCGCCGGACGGCGGATTGTTCACGTTCGTCGCGACTTATCAGGAGATTGTTCCGCTCGGGCGGATTGTGTATACGTACGTGATGGACTTTAACGGCGTTCGGTTCTCGGTGTCGGTAACGACGATTGAGCTTTCAGACGCAGATGGCGGCACGAAGCTGACCTTTACGGAGCAAGGCGCCTTCTTCGACGGACACGATGCGGTGGAGAATCGGGAACACGGGTCGAGGGAACTGCTGGAACTGCTGGGCAATTCGCTTGCTCAGAGCAGTGAAGCCGTTGCAGCGGAGGACGACGCCGATCTCACTCCCGGCGAATTGGAGTTTGTCCATAGGCGTTTGTATGATTTTCCAAGGGAAAAGGTTTACCGCGCGTGGGCGCAGCCGGAGCTTCTGGCGCAGTGGCGGGGGCCTAACGGCTTCACGAGCACGTTCCGCGAATTCGACTTCCGCGAAGGCGGCTTCTGGCGCTTTACCTTTCACGAACCGGATGGCAAGAACTATCCGAACAAAAACAAGTTCATCGAGATCGAGTCAGGGAAGCGTATCGTACTGGAGCATCAAGGCGCGCTCCCGAGTTCCGGTTGACGGCAACTTTTACCGATCAGGCTGGCAGGACGCTGGTGACATTCCGTCAACAGTTCCAAGACGAAAAAATATTCGAGAAAGTCAAATCATTTTGCCCGGAGAGCAATGAGCAGAACTTGGACCGTCTTCAGACAGTGCTGGAGGGACAGCGTTCATAGTCGGGGAAGCATGCCGCTTAATCCGCATCGGCCAAGAACGCTGGAGCGGTCTTAGGCCGATGCGAGGCCGCAATTAATAGCATAAATGGTTCAAAGATCCGAGGTGTATAATGATAACAGGTCCAGGAATAGAGAATCAAATGAATTTTGAACCTGCATATTTACAGTCCATCATCCATCGCAACAAACCTTATCACTCCTGCGAATTATTATCTTGGAACTGCATACCGCTGGGAAAGAACAAGGAAGAAAGCTCTGTCTTCAGGGTATTCTGCAATGTTTTGAATCATAAAGAGAAAAGGGTTTATGCGCTGATCTTAAAGATATTAAAACCGGATGCTCTTCGAAAAGAGAGTCATCACTATTACTATTGGAAACGGGAGGCCCTGGTTTACCAGTCCGGGATATTAAATCAACTGCCTGCTGGTATAAGAGCCCCCGAATGTTATGCTGTAGAAGAGAAGCAAAACGGGGATATCTGGATTTGGTTAGAAGATATCAATATAGAAAACCTGCAGTCCGACTGGTCTCTCCATCAAATGAAGAAAGTATCCTATTTACTTGGAAAATTTAATGGCCGTTACTTATCAGGAACACCTCTCCCTGCTCACTCTTTCCTTTGCCGCAATTGGCTGAAATCCTGGGTAAATGCTTGTACGGCTTATGCAAAACCTATACAAGTACAAAAAGCGATATGGGATTGTTATCGGAATGTGATTGGTCATACAAGTCCAGCTGCTGATATATGGAATGAGTATTGCCTCAACAGAACGAGAGTGAACAACCTGTTAGAAACATTGGATCGATTGCCTCGTGTATTTGCCCATCAAGACGTACATTGGGACAACATTTTTATCGAGCAAGTAGAAGAACGCCATTCAATCATTGCGATGGATTGGCAGTTTGCAAGTATTTCGGGTGTAGGAGAAGAACTCGGCCGAATGTTTGGCTATGCCTTGCTCAAGGGAAAAATACCGGTGGAAATGGTTGAAGAGTATAAAGAATCGTTATTCAAAAATTATCTGCAAGGGATTAGAGACTCGGGTTGGAACGGTAATGCCAACCTTCCTCGGTTTGGCTTTTGTGCCGCTGCCGGATCCAGGTTTATTATGGCATTCGATAAGCTGCTTACAGCCCTGGAAACCGGCGATGGAAACAGTCAAAAAGAAAAGTTGTCTCATTTGTTGCTCGTTGTTCAGGCACTGATAGATTTAGCGGAGGAGTCTTGGAACATAAGAAGTCAAATAACTTAAGCAAATCAAGACCAAGCATCCGTTTGAAGCGGCGGACTGTTGGTCTGTGCTTTGTTAGGCCATTCTAGCTATCGTCCCCTTTTAGGCCGCTGAGTCAACCGCAAACCTAAACCGGAACGTAAGTCAACCTGATCACCTGCTCGCCGATTCGATCGCTTGCCACGAGGCGAAGCGGCGGCCGCGGGCCGGCGAAGAACGGCTTGCCGTGACCCAGCACGACTGGATGGAGATAGAGCCGATACTCGTCAACGAGGCCGAGCTTCGCCAGACTGTGCGCCAACTCCGGCCCGGAAACCTCAATCTCCCCTTCATGCTGAGCCTTCAGCCCGCGTACGGCTGTTGCGAGGTCGCCCTCGATCAAAGAAGCGTTCGGACCGACGGCCTTTAACGTCTTCGACACCACCCACTTCGGTTTGCTTTGCCATGCCGCTGCGTATTCCCGTTCCGGCGCATCCCATTCAGCATAGTCTCCGTCCCAATACCGCATGATCTCGTACATGCGGCGCCCATACAGGCTGCCCGCCATACCGCGCATATCGTCGATGAAATGACGGAATAACACGGGGTCGGGCTGAAATGCCATGTGGTCGACGAACCCGTCCAGAGACTGGTTCAATGCGAAAACAATCTTTGCCATATCACTGATTCTCCTTCTCGCACATGCATCGTCAGGATTTGACGATTCATATGCAGTCTCTTTTATGGCTACATTCTATCATCCAACAGCATGCCTGGTTTCTCATGGGTTGCTAATATGCACAGCCCGTTCGAATCCATCGTTAGTTGAATGAAGGGGCGTAAATAATTTTCAGTCTAACGCTTTATTTCCTCTGAATAATAAGAGCATTTAATACTCAACCAAAAATTATGCAATCTAGTACAATACCTCACCGACGTAACATCTACCGCCTCATCGGATCAACTTTTCAATTCTTCACCTTCACCTAATAACAACCAATTCAAATTAACATTACAATTACTAGACAAGGATATCAAAGTCTCCGCAGATGGTTTACATATTCTTTTCAACTTCACTTAATCGCCCTTGCGAGATATTAATTACTCTTGAAAATTCCTGTTGATTTAACTTATGTAATTTTCTAATGTGTGTGTTTCACTCGCTCACCTATACTGGGCAAATCCGACCTCCAAAAGGGAAAAGCCCCGAAAAAGCATCTTCGGGGCCATTCTTGCGGTCCAAATTTTCGTTGAAAGTTACTTTCCGACTTTTCCAACTACTTTCCGTCTTTTTACGAACGGATACATGCATATCCGGGCCATTCCTGGTGTATAACTTCTGTCAAAGATACTTACTATCTCTCATGTCACTGAACACCATGCACCTCATACCAAACTGATGAGAATAAGAAAATTGTATTTATATTAATATCGACTTATTTTCAACTTGATAAAATCAAGAATTTCATCCTGATCTGGCACCTTCAATTTATCAAAATGCATTAGTAATTCAGCCTCTTTTTCTTTAACGGCTATAACATTAAACACTTTCGTCTCAGAATCCTTCGCTCCAAATAATAGCCACTCAACGTTGGTTCCAAATGCCTTAACAATGGATAGGACTGTATCTATAGACGGTTTATATTTATCTTGCTCCAACTCACTAAGCGTGGCCTGCGAAATCCCAATTCGTTCAGCAAAATCGACTTGATTGATTTTATTGAGCTTCCTGATCATTTTAACCCGATTTCCGATCGTTTCCATATGTATCACCCTTTATAGAGAAAGTCCCGATGACTTATAAAATCACCGGGACGACATAGTGGTTCACGACTCTTTTTACTAGTTCACGACTTTTTTTACTGGTTCACGACTTTTTTATCACCAGACAGCGAGTCTTTGTACCGCTGAAACCTACTCCACCGTCACGCTCTTCGCCAGGTTTCTCGGTTTATCCACGTCGTGGCCGAGGGCGAGCGAGGCGTAATACGACAGCAGCTGCAGCGGCACGACGGCGAGCGCCGGCGTCAGGATCGGCAGCGTCTTCGGAATGGCGAAGATTTCGTCGACGGACTTCGCCGCTTCCTCCTCGAAGCCCTGGTTGGCGATTGCCAGAACGCGGGCTCCACGCGCCTTCACTTCCTTGATGTTGCTCAGCGACTTCTCGTACAGCGACTCCTGCGTCACCAGCGCGATGACCGGAATGCCTTCCTCGATCAGCGCCAGCGTGCCGTGCTTCAGTTCGCCTGCCGCGTAAGCTTCGGAATGAATATACGAAATTTCCTTCAGCTTCAGCGAGCCTTCCTGCGCAACGGCGTAGTCGACGCCGCGGCCGATGAAGAACAGGCTCTTATGATGCGAGATCGATTCGGCGACCTGCTTCAGGACGGCCGATTGCTCCAGAATCGATTCGACCTGCTCCGGCAGCTTTTGCAAGCCCGAGATGATATCCTCCAGATCGGCTTGCGCCTGCGTGCCGAGGACGCGGGAAATATGCAGCCCCAGCAGATAGAACGCGATCAATTGGGACGTGTATGCCTTGGTCGACGCCACGGCGATTTCCGGGCCGGCCCAAGTGACCAGCGTGTCGTCCGCCTCGCGTGCGACCGAGCTGCCGACCACGTTCGTAATGGCGAGCACTTTCGCGCCATTGCGCTTCGCTTCGCGCAACGCCGCCAGCGTATCGGCCGTTTCGCCGGATTGGCTGACGACGATGACGAGCGTATCCGGCGTAATGATTGGCGAACGATAGCGGTATTCGGAGGCGACATCCGTCTCCACCGGAATGCGCGCCAGCGACTCGATGACCGATTTGCCGACAAGTCCCGCATGGAAAGCCGTGCCGCAAGCGACGATCTGCACTTTGCGGATCGAGCGAATGTACTCGTCCGTCATGCTGAGCTCCTTCAGATGGACGGATTTGCCGTCATCTGCGATCCGGCCAAGCATCGTGTCGCGGTAAGCTTTCGGCTGCTCGTAGATTTCTTTCAGCATAAAATGATCGAATCCGGCTTTCTCCGCTGTCACAATATCCCAATCGACACGAAATATTTCCTTGGAAATATTGTCGCCGGACGTCGTCATCAGTTCGACACCGTCGCGCGTCAGCACCGCCATTTCGCCGTCGTCCAAAATATAAACGTCGCGCGTATGCTCGAGAATCGCCGGAATGTCCGAACCGATGAAGTTTTCGCCGTCGCCGAGGCCGATGACAAGCGGGCTGGCAAAGCGCACCGCGACAAGCTTTTCCGGCTCGTAAGCCGTCAGCACGCCCAGGGCGAAGGCGCCGCGCATCCGCTTCACCGCGCGCTGCACCGCCTTGACGATGTCGCCGTCGTATTCGTCCGCGACGAGATGGGAAATGACCTCCGTATCCGTCTCCGACACGAATACGCGGCCTTTCGCCATCAGCTCTTCCTTCAGCTCCAAATAATTTTCGACAATGCCGTTATGCACGACCGAAAATTTCGCCGAATTGTCCGTATGAGGATGGGAGTTAACGTCGGAAGGCTTGCCGTGCGTCGCCCAGCGCGTATGCCCGATGCCGACCGTTCCCTTCAGCGGGTCGTCCTGCAGAAGCTCCTCCAATACGGCCAGACGGCCTTTGGATTTCGTAATTTCCAGCCCGTTGCTTGTGAACACGGCGATGCCGGCCGAGTCATAGCCCCGGTATTCCAGCTTTTTCAATCCGTCCAGCAAAATTTCCTGCGTATTGCGTTTGCCGATATATCCTACTATTCCGCACATATTTAAACAGACCTCCGTTATCGGTATAATTTCCCGATTGAACCGGATGCCCCATGCGCGGCACAGGCATTATGAAGTTTTCATTTGCCTTGCACGTTAACCTGCGACCGGACAGCCGCGTCCGACCGCAGCCTCCATTCGCAAATGTTCCCCATCTGCCCGCGCCGCCCCGCAAGCGGCACCCTGGACATACGGGAGCTATAAGAATCAAAAATAATAGCTTTGGCTGCCTGCCGCACGTTTGTCGGATCGGTCGCCCGATCGTTTTGCGTTGCGGCTTACGGTTGGCATGCCCTGAACCGGAAGGTCCCCGCCGAATGCTTCGAACACCTTCACCTCGTCAGCTTCCCGCATGAATGCTCTTCGGACGTCCGCAAATGCTGACGGACCGTCTGTCGCCCATTCATCGCGCAAGCTCTGGCGCTTGTGAATCTTTGTAACCTCTGCCCTCGCTTTCCTGCTTGAATCATATTACCTATCATATTCATTTTCATGCCGCGTTGCAACTGCCATCTTGCGCATAGTAAGCGGCGTTAAATTTTTTTTAAGGAAACCGGCTTGCAAAAATGGGATTGCCAACGATCCCCAAGCATGCTACAATCGGCATCAACAGCACATGTGAATTTTATCACAACCAAAGGAGCGATGGCAATGAACGAATACCGGGTTCCATCTCCCGAAGCGAAGGCGGCAGGCGAAGGAGCCGACAGGCTCTTGTCGCCCGAAGTAATGAGGCTGCTTCAATCCCCCGAAACGCAAGACGCGTTGGCCGTCATGCTGAAGAGGCTGCCGCAAATCGCGGACATGACGGAGCAAGCGGCGTCGCTGTACGAAACGGCGCAGACACTGGCGCGGGACGACATCTTCCGGGAGGATCTGAAGGGCGGCATCCGCGACACGCTCGGTCCGGTCATACGGGTGGTCCGTTCGACGGCGGCTGCGGCCATCGAAGCCAAAGACGCGGCTCAGGCCAGCGATAAGCCTGTGGGGCTGTTCGACCTGATTCGAATGTTTAAGGACCCTCAGACGCAGGCCGCCTTGCGATTCGCCGCCGCATTTTTGCAAATTGCGGGCGCTGCCCATCGGCAAGAAACCGCCCATTAAGACGTTATGGCATAAAAAGCCCAATCCAGCTTCGATCATACCGGAAAGGACGGATGGTTATGAAACGTATCGTCATCATCGGCGGAGGATACGGCGGCCTGTTGACCGCTTTGACGGCCAGGCAGCATTTGCTTCCCCAAGAAGCCGAAATTACGCTGATCAACAAACAACCCGAGCACCATCTCGTAACCGAGCTTCATCGGCTCGCCGCGGGCACCATCTCCGAGAAGGCGGTCGCGCTGCCTCTCTCCAAGCTGCTGCAAGGAAAGCATGTCCGCTTGCAGACGGACACGGTTGTTCGTTTGGACCCGAATGTGAATAATATCACAATGTCGGATGGAAACAAGCTCGGTTACGACTATCTCGTTGTCGCCCTTGGCAGCCAAACGGCTTTTTATGGCATTCCCGGATTGGAAAAGGAGGCGTTCACGCTCAAATCGATTGCGGACGCGAATCGGATACGGGCCCATATCGAAGCCCGCCTGGACGCTTATGCCGCAGAGGGCCGGCCGGAAGACGCCGCCATCGTGGTCGGGGGCGGAGGGCTGACCGGCATCGAGCTCGTCGGCGAATTGGCGGACGCGATGCCCGCTTGGTGCCGGCGCCGGGGCATACCGCTGCAGGAGGTGCAGCTGTACAATATTGAAGCGTCGCCCGACATATTGCCGGGGTTCGAGCCTGTGCTCACGGAGAGAGCCCGAACCAGCCTGGAGCGGCGCGGCGTCCGCTTCATTACCGGCGTGCCGGTCGAAGCCTACCGGGACCGTACCGTATGGCTGAAGGACGGCCGCGCGATCGGCGCCAATACGCTCGTCTGGACCGGCGGCGTTCAAGGCCATGACCTGCTGAAGCGGACCGACATCGATCTGCTGCGGGACCGCGTTTGCGTCAACCGCTTCCTCCAGTCCACTTCGCACCCGAATCTGTTTGCCGCGGGCGACTGCGCCTATAGTCTTGACGAGCAAGGCAAGCCTTATCCGCCCGCCGCCTTGCTGGCCTGGCAAATGGGCGAATGCGCCGGCTATAACCTGTTCGCCGCGATCAAGGGGCGGCCGATGCGCGCCTTCGAGCCCGTTCAATCCGGCAAGCTGGCCAGCTTGGGAAGAAAGGACGCCATCGCTTCGATCGGCGAAAGCCGCACTTTGTTGACCGGCCTTCCCGCTTCGCTTATGAAAGAAGCCAGCAAAACCAGATATTTGGCCCATATCCGGGCATTGTTCGCTTATGCCTGGGAATAAAAAACGCAGCAAGCCGCCCGATTGCCGCTGAATAGCGGACTGTCGGGCGGCTTGTCAATTCGATTAAGACCAATAATGATTAACCGGGTTCATCCTTCATCAGGCTGCCTATTCATCCGGTAAACGACTTATCCGGCCCGATACTTTAGCCCAGCTCGCGCTTCACGACGCCGGCAATCTCATCGACATACGCTTCCACTTGCGCCTTGTCGGGACCTTCCGCCATAACGCGGATGAGCGATTCCGTGCCGGAAGGACGCACGAGCACGCGGCCGTTGTCGCCAAGCTCGGCTTCGACCTTCTTGACCGCCGCTTCGATGGCAGCGTTGCCGTTGTACAAGCTCTTGTCGGCTACGCGGACGTTGACGAGCTTCTGCGGATATTTGCGCATCAGCGTCTTCAGCTCGCTCAGCTTCTTGCCGGAGCCGACAACGGTATCGACCAGCTGCAGCGCCGTCAAAATGCCGTCGCCCGTCGTAATGTAGTCCAGGAAGATGACATGGCCCGACTGCTCGCCTCCGAGGTTGTAGCCGCCGCGGCGCATCTCTTCCATAACGTAGCGGTCGCCGACGGCGGTGCGGACAGTGCCGAGACCGATGCTTTCCGCGCCTTTGAAAAAGCCGATATTCGCCATGACCGTCGTGACGATCGTATTCTGCTTCAGCGTTCCTTCGCGCTTCATCCGGTCGCCGACGATACACAGCACGAAGTCGCCGTCGACTTCCTCGCCCTTCTCGTCGATGGCGATCAGACGGTCGGCGTCGCCGTCGAAGCTGAGCCCGAGATCGGCGCCGTGCGCCAGCACCTGCTCGCGCAAATATTCCGGATGCGTCGAGCCTACGCCGGCATTAATGTTGCGGCCGTCCGGCTCCGCGCCCACCGTAATGACGTTCGCGCCCAAATCGCGGAAGACGGAAGGAGCCAGCTCGTACGCGGAACCGTTGGCGCAGTCGAGCACGATCGTGAGCCCTTGAAAGCCGCCCTTCACCGTCGTTTTCAAAAAGTCCAAATAACGCTGCTTCGCGCCTTCATCGTTCGTCACGACGCCGATCTCGCCGCCGACCGGACGCGGCAATTCATCCTTCTCCGCATCGATCAGCGCCTCGATCTCCAGTTCCGTCTCGTCGGACAGCTTGAAGCCGTCCCCGGCAAAAAACTTGATGCCGTTATCCTCGACCGGATTATGCGAAGCCGAAATCATGACGCCGGCGTCGGCTCCGAGCTCCTTGGTCAAATAAGCGACCGCCGGCGTCGAGACGACGCCGAGACGAATAACGCTGGCGCCGATCGACAGCAATCCCGCCGTCAATGCCGCCTCCAGCATCGGGCCGGAAATGCGCGTATCCAGACCGATGACGACGGTCGGCTTGCTGGCCGCTCTCGTCAGCACATAGCCGCCGCACCGTCCGATCTTGTAGGCGAGCTCCGGCGTCAGCTCCCGGTTCGCCACTCCTCTAACTCCGTCAGTACCGAAATATTTCCCCATTTATCGAATTCCCCTTTGATTTACGATATACGCAATTAGCAAAAAAATCTGCGTGCCGGTGCGGCTTCATGAACGCTGGAAGCACGCTATTCCGCCGCCGCGAGATACATGCTTGCATTCTCGCTGCCGCTGCGGTTGGACGCCCCTGCGCCGTCCGATTCGACCGGACCGTCCGAGCCGTCGTCCGGCGCATGGCCCTCTCCTCCGGAGCCTTCGCCGGTCGAACCTTCTTCCTCGTCCGCCGGCTGCGACGGAGTTCCCCCGACCTCCACATCGTCCGGCACGGAAGTCGCCGGCGTATCGGCGGCGATGTTCACCTTGACGACAAGCGACTGTTCCGTTCCGGGCGCAAGCTGCACATAGGGAGGCAAATCCGCCTCCAGCAGCACCTCATGCTCGCCCGGTCCCAAGCCGCTTACATTCGCGACCAGCCGAATGTCGGAGACCGTTACGCCATCCAGCACCGCATTCGAGCCGCTGAGCGTCACGTCGATTTTGCCGCCGGCCGGCGAGGCCAATTCCGCCTTCAGACCTTCGGCCGCGACGCCGAGCGCGATCGGGACGCTGCGAAACGTCTTGGTGCCGGCCGGCTCCACCGTCACATTAACCGTCAGCTCGCCCGGCTCCACCGCTTCGATGCCGTCCAGCGGCGGAGCTTTGATTCGAACCTGGCCGGACTCCTTCACTATCGACAGATCGAGCACGGCTCCGTCATAAATCTGAAGCTCATCCAGCCGCTCCTGCCGGGCATAGACCGTCACCTCGTTGATTTCGGGCTGGACGGATACAAGGCTGAGCCCTTCCGGCAAACTGCCGGTATACCGGATTTGCAGCGGAACCTGCTTGAACGGACGCGTAACCTTCACTTCCGCATGTATCGTATCCGGCTCTACGATGGCGTTCGGAATTTCTCTTCCTTCCGCATCGTAGACGACAAGTTTCGCTTTTTTGTTGACGACCGTTTTCTCCGCCCCGGCAATGTCCAGCGTGGCCGCCACGACTCCGACGCGGTCCATGTCGTCTCTCGGAAGCGTTACCTGAACCGAGCCCCCGCCTTCGGACACGATTTGCGGATTGCCCATCACATATCCTTCGGCCGGCCGGCCTTCGGTCAACACCTGAGCTTCGAACGTTTGGGTCACAATCTCTTCCACCTGCACCGTGACGACCCGGGGCGACAGCTCGATCTCCTTGATCCCCTTGGGCAGCCGGGTGCGCAGCGGAATTTCATGAATGCCCGGCTTGACGTTCGTCATATCCAATTCGACGACATACTGGTCATTGGAGGTCGCCCGCAAGACGGAGATTCGTCCTTCCACCACCAGCCGCGTCACGGTCGGCTCCATGGCCGTCAGCACATATTTGTCCCGGTCCATATTGACCGGAACGATCGTCGCCGCTTCAATCACCTTCGTATCGACATTGGAAGTGACCGTCTGAGGCGATGTCTCGGGATCGATATGGACAACGGCCCATAGCAGCAAGCCGAGAATAACCGATATAATCTTGAGCGAAGTAGGATGACTGATCCATTTATCCATGTCGAGCTCCTTTCCGCTTCCAGAATGGCGTTCTGCCCTCCTTGCCGTTCGACTTCGGCGTCAATTCCTCGAACAGCTTGGAAATGAGCGATTCTTCGTTAATATCCCGCACAATCATGCCGTTCAGGGCGAGCGATACTTGCCCCGTCTCTTCGGAAACGACGACGGACAGCGCGTCGCTCACTTCGCTGACGCCGATCGCCGCGCGATGGCGGGTGCCGAGCTCCTTGCTGATAAACGGATTTTCCGATAACGGCAAGTAGCAGCCCGCCGCCATAATCTGGCTGCCGCGTACGATGACCGCGCCGTCGTGCAACGGCGTATTCGGGGTAAATATATTGATAAGCAGCTCGGACGTAATGCGCGATTCCAGCGGGATGCCGGATTCCATCAGCTCGCTGACCCCCGTCTGCCGTTCGAATACGATTAAGGCGCCGATCTTTCGTTTGGCCATATGCTGCACCGCCCGGATCACTTCGTCGATCTGCTCGCTCAGCGCGTTCTTCTCCAGCGCGTTGGAGCGCAGAAACAGGTTGCCCCGGCCAAGCTGCTCCAGCGCGCGCCGCAGCTCGGGCTGAAACAAGATCAGCACCGTCACGATGCCGAAGGTAAACATCTGGTTCATCAGCCATTTCAGCGTATACAGATTGAACCAGGTACTGACGCCCCAGGTGGCGACCAGCACAAATATGCCTTTCAACAGCTGAACCGCGCGGGTGCCCCGCACGATTTGCATCATTTTATATATGATAAAACTGACGATGCCGACATCGATAATATCCTTCAGCCAGTCCTGCCATGTCGAATCCGTAAAGTAGCTGCTCATGCGCCACCCCCCAACCGCTGCTCCGCTTTTCTCTATATACACGTTCCAACTTTATTGTTTTCTATAAAGAGGGCAGGAAATCCTCTATTCTTAATTTTTTTTAAAAAAAATGCTCCCCGGTTAAAGGGAGCTCCCGCTATTTCAGGGAAATGGCGCCGCTGACCGTAGACGTGACCTTGTACCAGAACCAGTCCAGCGCTTGGTCGATCGTCCGGCTTTGACCGGCGATATATCCCGTCGAGGCGAGCACCATATTGCCGTCGATGACCGTTACGTCTCCTTTCACGGCGCCAAGCACTTCCACCGTACCGTTCTCGACGGTCAGGTTCCCGGCGACTTCGATGCCTTCCGGCACAACGACCGTGCTGCCGTTGATAACGACGTGCTGCAAATCTTCCCCCGACACGATCAGCTTCGAGTCCTGCCCCCAGGAAGCGAAAGCGCTGCCCAGCATGACGAAGAGGAAGATGGCGGCCGCCGTAAGGCCGGGATATCTATAGAGATAACGAATGAAACCGCTGCGCTGCCGGCTCTTGGGCTTCGGCAATTGGCTCAATATCCGTTCCTTGAGCTGCCTAGAAGCCTCCGCGTCGTAATGCGCAACCGCAGCGGAAGCTTCCATGGCGCGAAACGCCGCCGCGTCGGCCTCCTCGAGCTGCTGAAGCCGCCTGCGGCAGCCATCGCATGTATGCAAGTGATGTTGCAATCGGACGATTTCCTCGCGCGGCAGATCGCCGTCCAGGTAGTCGTGAATCTTGACTGTGGCGACTTTGCAATCCATAGCAGCCAGTCCTTTCTTTCCATTGCTGATGTCTATGCGGTAGCCGGCATGCGGCTAATCCTTCTACACTCGATATACGATACGTTTCGTAAAGTCGGATGTTTCACTTTTTTTAAAAAGGAATAATGGCCCCTTAACCCTGTGGCGGCTACAGCCGATGCTCCAATTTTTTGCGCAAAAATTCCCGCCCCCGGTGCACCCGGGTCTTGATCGTCGTGACGGGCATATTCAAAATATCGCCGATCTCCTGCAAGGACAGATCGCGAATGTAGCGCAGCATCATGACGGACTTGTATTTCGGCGGAAGCGACTCCATCGCCTGATGGATAATACGCTGGGTATCCGACAAGATCAGCTCCGTCTCGGGCGTCGTATTGTCGCTTGGAATCATGGAATAACCGTCCAGCCCCTCGTAATCGCTCGATTCTGCGTCCAACGAATAGGTCGGCTTCCGCTTCCTCAGCCGGTCGATGCATAAATTGGTTGCGATCCGATAGATCCATGTCGAAAATTTGAGCGTCTCGTCATACCGGTCCAAGTTTTTGTACACGCGCAAGAACGTCTCCTGAACCACGTCCTCGGCTTCCTGCCGATTGTTCAGCATGCGGTAAGACATATGATAGAGCTTGTCCTGATACAGCTCCACAAGCTCCGCAAACGCGCTCTGATCGCCTTTGAGCGCCAGCCGCGCGAGATGGTTTTCCAGAACGTTCACCTTTGTTATTCCTCCAGACCTTTCATCCATCGGATGATTGAGAAACAGAACACTTGCAACATTTCTAGAAAAAATGGTAATCGACTGCAGGTCAAAAAGCAAGGCATGCGCCAAAAGTTCTGCAGTTTTTCCCAAACGCAAACGGCCGACGCCGTCCTTTTTGGAGTACAAATAGGCGGGCTTGGCTCAAACGACGGCAAACGCCCGGCCGTTCCTCGGGAAAGGAATGGCCGGGCGCATACGCTGTATCGTTACAGCGTGTTCGATTTCAATTCGTTCAGCGCTTCCTTGACGACCGAGGTCGGAATCGCAAAGCCGATGCCTTGCGCTTCCGCGTTCACCGCGGCATTGATGCCGATGACCTGTCCCTGCGCATTGAGAAGAGGGCCTCCCGAATTGCCCGGGTTGATCGGCGCGTCCGTTTGAAGCATATGCTCAAACGTATGCGGACCGTTCTCGTCTTCGATCGTCAGCGGCCTCTCCTTGGCGCTCAGCACGCCGACCGTCAGCGTCTGATCGTATCCCAGCGGATTGCCGATGGCAAATACCCATTCGCCGACCTGGACCGCGTCGGAATCGCCCAGCTTCAGCGCCGGGAACTCGCCGCCTTCGGGATGCTCCACCTTCAGAACCGCCAAATCCAGCTCGCTGCTGGCGCCCAGCACCTGTGCCGTCAGCTTCTCATCGTAACCTTGCACCGTAACCTTTACTTCGCGGGCACTCTCCACCACATGGGCATTGGTCAAAATGTAGCCGCTGCCTTCGAAGAAAAAGCCCGTGCCCGATCCGCCAAGCTGCAACTCCGCGCCGCCGGCGGCAGCTCCGCCGCCCTCGGTCCCGCCGCCGCCCGTTCCGCCGCTGCCTTGTCCGCGGCCGCCTCCGCCGAACAACGGCCATAACGGATCGGCCGCTATCGGGCCCCGCTGCGGCGTCTCGACGAATGTCTCGACCTTGACGACGGCCGGGCTGGCCTGCTCATAGATCGACGCAATGTCACCGTCCGTCTTGACGGATGCCGTCGTCACGCCCGCGTCCATGCCCGCGGACGTCCCGGCCGCCGCCGTTGTGCCGCCCGCCGCGGCGCCTTTGGCAGCGCCTCCGGTAAACCAATTTTGCTTGTCCGAAGAATAAGCCAATCCTCCGATTACGATCGCCCCGGCCAGGAAAGCGGCCACCATCGGCAGCGCCGGGTTCCTTCTTCGGCCGTTCCGCTTGCTGCCCGCCTTCGGGCGGTGCAGCTCCAATTCCTTGTAATAAGCCTCGAATCCGTTGGCCAGTTGCCTCTTCTCCATTTCGCGCTCTTCCGACCGTTCGTGTTCATCTTGCCTAATAATCGTCATATTCGTATCCTCCCCGCAGGCCCTGCAATTCCGGCAGGACCGATTGTCTTGTGGAATGAATGGTTCAGCGGCTTGCCGCCATAACGGTTGTCCAACCTGTTGTTCATAATCCAATCATGCGGGAAGTACCTTAAATCAATCTTAACGCACTTTAAAAACCGGCTAAAAACCAAAACGGGTCGCCCCCAAAGTTTCCGGCACAAAAAAAGCAGCCTCCCGCCCCGCCGCATGGCGGAGAAGGGAAGCTGCTTGCTTCATAAGATTGCGATTAGCCCGTGTTCCGGAGGCCGGCGGCAATGCCGTTAATGGTGAGCAGCACTTCGCGCAGCAGCTCGGGGTCGTCTCCCCCGCCCGCGCGAAGCTCGCGCAGCTCCGACAACAGGCGAACCTGCAAATAGCTGAGAGGATCGACGTACGGATTGCGCAGCCGGATCGATTCCTGGATGACCGGCACGTTGTCCAAAATTTCTTCCTGTCCGGTAATGCTCAGAATCATATCCGACGTCAGCTTGTATTCTTCCTCGATTTGCGTAAAGATCCGATCCCGGATCGTTCGATCCTTGATCATGTCCGCATATTCCTTCGCGATCAGCAAATCGGCTTTGGCTAGCGCCATTTGAAGATTGTCAATCAGCGAGCGGAAGAACGGGAACTTTTCGTACATCGTACGCAGCGTTTCCAGCTTGGCCGGATCGTCACCTGCATATTTCCGCAGCGCCGTGCCCGACGCATACCAAGCCGGCAGCAGGTAACGGCTTTGCGTCCAGGCGAACACCCATGGAATCGCGCGCAAATCCTCGAAGCGGTCGCTGTTCTTCCGCTTGGACGGACGGGAGCCGATATTCAGCTCGCCGACTTCCGGCAGCGGCGTCGACTCTTTGAAGAAGGTCATAAAGTCGGGATCGCGGAAAATAAGATCCTGATATTTGGTCAGCGCCGTTTCGGAAATTTCCCTGGCAACGTCATCCCACGCCGCTTCCGTAACCGGCAGCTGCTCCGGATATTTCGCCAGGCGCGCCGACGTAATGAGCGCCCACGTCGCCTGCTCCAGACTGCGGTAGGCAATGCCTTGCAGCGAATAACGGGAAGACAATACCTCGCCCTGTTCGGTAATCTTGATGCCGCCGCCGACCGTATGAGGCGGCTGCGCCAAAATGCTGCGGTTCAGCGGCATGCCGCCGCGGCCCAAAGCGCCGCCGCGGCCATGGAAAAACTTCACCTTGACGTCGTAAGCTTTGGCCATGGCCGTAATTTCGTTGAGCGCCACGCGGAGCTCCCAGTTTGCCGTTACGACTCCGCCGTCCTTGTTGCTGTCGGAGTAGCCCAGCATAATTTCGTGCAGATTGCCTCTCGCTACGACCGCCTTCCGGTAGATCGGCAGTTCAAAGAGCTGCTTCATAATGCCCGGCGCGGCGTGCAGGTCGTCGATCGTCTCGAACAGCGGCACCGACTGCAGCGTGCAGCGGATCGTGCCGTCGCTTTCCTGACGGAACAGGCCGACCTCTTTGGCAAAGACCATAACCTCGAGCATATCGCTCGCCGCTTGCGTCATGCTGATCAGGTAGCTGGTAATGCAGCCCTCGCCGAACTCCTGCTGCGCGCGGTAAATCGTATGATAGACGTCCAGGCATTCCCGAGTCGATTCCGAATAGTCCAGATGCGACGAGGTCAGCGGACGCGGATCGTTCAGCAGACGATGCAGCAGCTCCGTCTTCTCCTCTTCGGACAAGGAAGCGTAATCGTCGACGATATTCATCTTGGCCAAAATTTCGGCCATTGCGTTCTCATGCTCCTTGCTGTGCTGGCGAACGTCGAGCGCCATCAGATGGAAGCCGAACAGCTCCACCTGCCGAACCAGCTTCGCCAGATCGGTGTCCGCCACGTAGTCGGCGTAATGATGACGCAGGCTGCGGTCGATAACAAGCAAATCCGCCAGCAGCTCATTCGGATGGTTATAGCGCGTCGGCGATCCCTTCAGCGCATCGTTCTTCGTGTTGGCCAGCTTTTGCAGCATGTAGCCCAGCTTGATCCGGTACGGCTCTTTCGTGTTGCGCCACAGCTCGACGCATTTCAGCTCGACCTGCTCGCGATCCTGACGGATCGATTCAAGCAGTTCGTCCGTTACCGTCACCAGGTTCGTGCTGAAGCTGAGCAAGTCCATTAATCCGTTCAATTTTTCCTCGTACTTCTGAATCGCCAGCTGGCGGTGCAGCTGCAGCGTCTCCCAAGTCACCTTGGCCGTCACGGATGGGTTGCCGTCGCGGTCTCCGCCGATCCAGGAGCCGAAGCGGAGATAATCCGGCACATGCCAGTGCACATCGGGATAATATTTGGTCAGGCAGCGTTCCAGTTCCTCATAGACGTCCGGCAATGCCTCAAACAGCGTTTCGTCAAAATAATAAAGGCCGTTGCGCACCTCGTCGATAACGGTAGGCTTCCGGTCGCGCAGCTCGTCGGTCTGCCACAGAATGAGCACCTCGTTGAGCAGCTTGTCCTTCAGCTTCTCCCGCTCGCGGAACGTGAGCGAAGGATTGTCCAGCTCCATCACGTCCATGGCGATCCGCTTATGGATATCCAGCACCGCCCGGCGCGTTGCCTCCGTCGGATGCGCGGTCATGACAAGCTCGAGGGACATGGCCTTCAGAATGTCCTGCACGTCTTCTACCGGGATGTTGCGCTCCTTCAGCTCCTGCACCGCGCTTTCGATCGAACCGCGCTGCACCGTTTCGCCGGCGGACACCTCGTAATCGCGTTTCCGTCTGATCCGGTGGTTCTGCTCCGCGATATTGACCAGCTGGAAATAAATCGCGAACGCGCGAATGACCTGATGGCGAATTTCGGGACTTAACGACGATACCTTATTTTTGAACTGCTCAAACAATTCCGGCACGAACTCGGCCCTCAGAGCTTTGCTTTGCTCCCGAATCTGCTCGACGATGTCAAGCAGCTCGCGGCCGCCCTGGTGTACAAGCACTTCGCCGAGAATATTGCCAAGAAAACGCACATCGCGTCTCAGCAAGTTATTCGAGCCTGATCTTGCTGTTGATGATACCGTTTGATCGGACATACCGTTCCTCCTACAGATCTGTGAAGCAAACCCACTCAAGCGCAAAACGGCTTCCGCCGTTCTTAGGCGGCAAATGCTCGGCATTTGCCTTCGTTTCAAGCGTTAGTTCACTTTCAGTTATTGGCGAAAATCACTTCTACCATCATACTACAAAATCCGGCTTCATTGAAGCCCCGCGTAAATCGGATTGGAACCGGGAAGAGGCCGGCGCACACGCGCACAGGCCCCTTATCCAAAAATTGTTATCCTATTTCCGCTACCGTTGATCGCTTATCGCAGCACTGCTGTTGCTGTTGGACAATGCGGTTAACGGATCGTATGGAGGACCCGTTATCGTGCCGGCCAGCAATGCGATGTCTACGGCATTTTCCGGAATCCCCCACGAGTTGCCGGAGAATACAAAGACCGCTCTGTCCACCACATATCCCCGAGTATTATAAACCGTGTTGTTGACAATATGACCCGTTGAATTGGGATTTAAGTAAGCCGGCTGCCTGAGCGAATAAAAAATATTGTCTTTAACGATCAAATTCGTTACGTTGGACTGGGTCACGAACCCGCGATTGACTACCCATCCTGTCGACGGTCCGGCTTGAGGCGGTCCAAAAATGACATTGTTTTCGAGTCGATGATTCGTTCCTGCAAATTGAATGAATGCAACGGCATACGGAATATTACTGGTCATTGTAAACCCGTCGATCGTTACCGCGTTTCCGGTCACGAGAAAGGGAACGACCGCAGCTTGCAGCGAGATTATGGTATTGGGATATCCCTGCAGCGTAACTCCCGTCTTATTGATCGTGATTTGCGAGGTGATCGGATAAGTTCCGCCCAACACATGCACCGTCCCGGTCGGGGATACCGCTGTGACTCCTTGTTGGATCGTTCCAAACGGATTGGCTTGCGTACCGTTCCCTCCGACCGCTCCTGCCTGAACATATACCTCAAATGGGTTGGGCTCGACCGTACCTGTCGGTCCGGTCGGTCCTGTCGGTCCTGTTGCCCCCGTTGGACCCGTCGGGCCTGTCGCCCCATCGCTTCCTGTTGGTCCCGTTGGTCCTGCAGGGCCCGTCGGTCCAGGCGGACCTCCCGACGGTCCTGTCGGGCCTGTCGGTCCGGTCGCCCCTGTCGGTCCCGTCGGGCCTGTTGGGCCCGTCGCTCCCATTGGTCCTGTCGGCCCCGTCGGTCCGGTTGGACCTATAGCCGAAATATCGTCTTGAACAATGATGAGAGAAGCCTTGACCGGCACTACCGCGGAAATAAAAACGGCAGCCGTACTGGCGTTTATAAGCGACGCTGTGACAGGAGCCGCAGCCACTTCGATCACGCCCAGCCCCGGTACCACTCCCGTTCTAATCGGCGAGTTTCCTTCCAGGAAATCGCCCTGCGAGGAACTGAACGCAAATACGGCTCCATTCGTAGAAAATGACGATTGCGTCGCCACCCACCAATTAAGAATATAAATTCCGGCTTCGTGAAAAGTAATGACGCCCGTTGCCGCGTTGTAACTAATATTTCCGGAGGTATAGACCGTGTCGTCGAAAATGACGTTGGCTCCCACATCGACCGTGCCGGCAGCTAAGCGCTCGATCTGCAGTACGATATTACTCATCGTTTTCCTCCTGCGCCGTTATTATAGTCATGCATCTATCTCCACGATCACGATATTCGCCTGAACAGGGATTGCTCCATAACCTACCGTATCACCGGAAGCATTTACGAGCGTAACGGCAGAAGGCACAACGTTGGCCGTTATGAACGCACTGCCATGAAGCTGGCCCGTCACGGCCGGGGATGAGCCGGATATTGCGACGCCGCCATTCAGCACAAGGTTAAACGTGACAAATGTCGATGCACTTGCTCCGTCCGTGGATACCCACCAGTCGATGTAGTAATTGCCGGCAGACATGATGGTAAATTCTCCTGTTGCTGCGCTGTAGCTTATATTCGCGCTTTGATCGTTAATTACCGTATCGAAGAGGACGTTCTCTCCATCAATGATCGTATCGCCGCCGCTCCCCTGAAGCTGGGCTTGAATGCCCATCAAAATGCCTGTCGGACCTGTCTCTCCGGTCGGGCCTGTCGGTCCTGTCGCTCCAGTTGCTCCATCCGCTCCAGTCGGTCCTGTCGCTCCGGTTGCTCCATCCGCTCCAGTTGGTCCCGTCGGGCCTGTTGGTCCTGTCGCTCCAGTGGCACCATCGGCTCCGGTCGGACCTGTCGCACCTGTCGGGCCTGTCGCCCCTGTCGCGCCGTCCGCTCCGGTCGGGCCCGTCGCTCCGGTCGGACCTGTCGCTCCTGTCGCACCTGTCGCACCTTCCGCTCCAGTCGGACCTGTCGCTCCTGTCGGGCCTGTCGCTCCAGTTGCCCCATCCGCTCCGGTCGGACCTGTCGCTCCGGTTGCCCCATCCGCTCCGGTCGGACCCGTCGCTCCTGTCGGGCCTGTCGCACCGGTTGCTCCATCCGCCCCGGTCGGACCCGTCACTCCAGTCGGGCCTGTTGGGCCTGTTGGGCCTGTCGCTCCGGTTGCTCCATCCGCCCCGGTCGGACCCATCGCTCCGGTCGGGCCTGTCGCTCCTGTCGCGCCGTCCGCTCCGGTCGGACCCGTCGCTCCAGTCGGGCCTGTCGCTCCAGTAGCGCCATCCACCCCTGTCGCGCCGTCCGCTCCGGTCGGGCCTGTCGCACCGGTCGGGCCTGTTGGGCCTGTCGCGCCGGTTGCTCCATCCGCTCCAGTCGGTCCTGTCGCTCCTGTCGGACCCGTCGCTCCTGTCGGACCCGTCGCTCCGGTAGCTCCATCCGCTCCGGTCGGACCCGTTGCCCCGGTCGCTCCTGTTGCTCCAGTTGCTCCATCCGCTCCGGTCGGTCCTGTCGGCCCGGTCGGACCCGTTGCCCCGGTCGCGCCGTCCGCTCCAGTTGCTCCTTCCGTTCCAGTCGGACCTGTCGCCCCCGTCGCTCCTGTCGGACCCGGCGCTCCAGTCGGGCCTGTTGCCCCGGTCGCTCCTGTTGCTCCAGTCGCTCCAGTCGGACCTGTCGCTCCAGTCGAGCCTGTCGCCCCTGTCGCGCCGTCTACTCCTGCTGGGCCTGTCGCTCCTGTCGGACCTGTCGCTCCAGTAGCGCCGTCAGCTCCGACAGGACCCATCGCTCCTGTAGCACCTGTCGCTCCAGCAGGACCTGTCGCTCCAGCCTGGCCCGGCGCCCCGGTCGCTCCTGTCGAGCCGCTCCGACCGCGTTCGCCTCTTTTTCCGCGCTTTCCGCGCGGTCCTTCCTCGCCTGTGGCACCTGTTGGTCCAATTGGCCCCGGGTATCCCCGAGGACCCCTCAAGTAGTTCCGTTCTAAGCAGCCTTTTCTCGAAGCGTCAATTTTTTTCTTTTTGTTTCCGCAATATCTGCCGAGTTTGGCATAAGCACTCCATGCTCGTTTCTCCTGCTTCATAAACTTGTCGGCTTTTTGCATTCCCATAGGCTCCTTCAGTGAAAACACCTCCTCTTGATGCAATAGCATACGACGCGTTTCTCATGGGAGTATGGGTATTGAAGAAGAAACTGTATAAAACCTTCGATAACCTCATCCGATGCCAGAATCATGTAAAAGCAACTTCGAAGATGCTATGCAGGAAGCTCATCCGTTTATAAAACTTCTCAAATCATCGCTGGCCGACTGGTGTGAAAAGCTGCAAATTAGATCGACCTAACTGTGTTCGCGATGTTCGCCGACTGTACGAAATCTCTTGGATAAATAATTTTTTAGAACAAGTTAAAAGCCCTGCAACGCAAACCTTTTAACATAATGGTATCTGGAGAGGCGATTGATGAGGATAAGAACATTCAAATTGCTCCGTTTCAGGAAAAGTTGACGCGCGGCCATGTCGCTCTCGCTGCGCTCGAGCCCCAACGGCCGGTCGAAGCCACGCTTCATCAGCGTGAGGGAATTCTCTCCCATCTGGCTCCATAACGCAAAAAAAGAACCTCTTCAAGGTTCTTGTCATTTCGTTCTGGAGCGGGTGATGGGAATACTCAACTTTTCGGATTTAATCGCGGTCGCTTTGCTTCGTTCCAAGGAAAAGTTGACGCGCGGCCNTGTCGCTCTCGCTGCGCTCGAGCCCCAACGGCCGGTCGAANCCACGCTTCNTCAGCGTGAGGGAATTCTCTCCCATCTNGCTCCATAACGCAAAAAAAGAACCTCTTCAAGGTTCTTGTCATTTCGTTCTGGAGCGGGTGATGGGAATACNCAACNNNTCGNNATTAGCTTGGAAGGCTAAAGTTCTACCATTGAACTACACCCGCATATAACTGGTCGGGACGACACGATTTGAACATGCGACCCCCTGGTCCCAAACCAGGTGCTCTACCAAGCTGAGCTACGTCCCGATAACCAAGTATTTGGAGAAAAAGTGGCGTGCCCTAAGAGATTCGAACTCCTGACCTTTTGATTCGTAGTCAAACGCTCTATCCAGCTGAGCTAAGGGCACACATTATGGAGCGGAAGACGGGAATCGAACCCGCGACCCTCGCCTTGGCAAGGCGATGCTCTACCGCTGAGCCACTTCCGCACAAGATTGTCTCAAGCCAAGCCTGAGAAAAAAAATAAACCTTCGCAGGTTTATCGGTTTAGCCGATATGGAGCGGAAGACGGGAATCGAACCCGCGACCCTCGCCTTGGCAAGGCGATGCTCTACCGCTGAGCCACTTCCGCATATATTTCCTCAAGTCAGGTCTGAGAAAAAAATAAACCTTATTCAGGTTATTTGGCTTAACCGAAATTGGAGCGGGTGATGGGAATCGAACCCACGCTATCAGCTTGGAAGGCTGAAGTTCTACCATTGAACTACACCCGCATAAAAACTGGTCGGGATGACACGATTTGAACATGCGACCCCCTGGTCCCAAACCAGGTGCTCTACCAAGCTGAGCTACATCCCGAGAAAACGTGCCCTAAGAGATTCGAACTCCTGACCTTTTGATTCGTAGTCAAACGCTCTATCCAGCTGAGCTAAGGGCACACATTATGGAGCGGAAGACGGGAATCGAACCCGCGACCCTCGCCTTGGCAAGGCGA
>Ga0065721_10049400_pt1 | contig 35078 bp, 32 predicted proteins | sample Mesricmetagenome_FD_59108 | JGI IMG/M metagenome (GOLD analysis project Ga0065721, IMG submission 59108) | Mesophilic microbial community from rice straw/compost enrichment Sample: eDNA_1 v2 (version 2) | ecosystem: Engineered > Solid waste > Grass > Composting > Bioreactor | place: USA: Davis... | reverse complement strand
CCGCCGCACCGTGCCGCGGCAGGGGCTCCGGCGCTGCCCGCTACGCCTTCGCCCCGAACACCGCGAACCCCTGTTCTGAATCCGTCCAGCAGCGCGTGTCGGACCACCCCGCCTCGTGCAGCAGCGCGTCGAACTGCTCGATGCGGTACTTGTAGGAGTTCTCGGTGTGGATAGTGTCGCCCGGGGCGAAGTCGCGCTGCTGGCCGTCCCAGCGCACCCGCACGGCGCGCAGCGCGCGCAGGTGCATCTCGATGCGCGAGGCTGCCGGGTCGAAGCAGGCCAAGTGCGCCCAGTCGGCCGGGTCGAAGTCGCTGCCGAGCTGGCGGTTCACGTTCAGCAGCAGGTTGCGGTTGAAGGCGGCCGTGACGCCCAGCGCGTCGTCGTAGGCCGGCAGCAGCTGCGCCAGCGGCTTCACCAAGTCCACCCCGATAAGCAGCGCCCCGCCCTGGCACTGCTCGCGTGCCTGCCGCAGGAAGCGCCGCGCGTGCGCCGGCTCGAAGTTGCCGATGCTGGAGCCGGGATAGAACATCAGCCGCTGCCCGCCGCCCAGCGCCTCGGGCAGCGCCAACGCCTGGGAGAAGTCCAGCGCCACGCCGGTCATGGGCAATGCCGGGTGGCGCAGCTGCAGCGCCTGCAGCGCGTCGCGGATGAAGTCCGCCGCGATGTCCACCGCCACGTAGCGGGCCGGTTGCAGCAAGCTGAACAGCGATGCCGCCTTGGCGCAGTTGCCCGCCCCCAGGTCCACCAGCGTCATGCCCGTGCCCAGCGCGCGCACGATCTCGGCGCCGTGCACCGCCAGGATGGCCGCCTCGGTACGCGTGGCGGTGTACTCGGGCAGCGCCGTGATGGCCTCGAACAGCCGGCAGCCCAGCGGGTCGTACAGGTGCTTGGGCGCCACGCGGGCAGGCCGGCTCAGCAGCCCGGCGGCCAGCTCGGCGGCGTGGCGGGCCGGCACGGTGGCCGGGGCTTCGATGAAATTCGGCAGAAGCTCATGCATCCGGCCCACTCTAGGCAGCCGTCCCTTGCCAAGCTGCCACCGCATGCAACTACGGTTTAATTCCGCTCCTTCGACAACGAGCCCGCCGGACCGATGAAAGCCTCCTTCTCTCTCGCCCGCCGCGCCCTGCTGGCCGCTTCCCTGCTCACCGCTCTGGCCGGCGCCCAGGCACAGCAGACGGTGTTTCGCGTCACCGCCATCCCCGACGAGTCCCCCACGGAGCTGGCGCGCAAGGCGGCGCCGCTGATGAAGTACCTGGAGGGCAAGCTGGGCATGAAGGTGGAGTACACACCCGTCACCGACTACGCCGCCGCCGTGGAGGCGCTGGTGAACCGCAAGGTGGACCTGGCCTGGTTCGGCGGCTTCACTTTCGTGCAGGCCAGCGTGCGCTCCGGCGGCAAGGTGATCCCGCTGGTGCAGCGGGAAGAAGACGAGAAGTTCCGCTCGGTGTTCATCACGGCCGACCCGGCCATCAAGAGCCTGGCCGACCTCAAGGGCCGCGACCTGAGCTTCGGCTCGCAAAGCTCCACCAGCGGCCACCTCATGCCGCGCCACTTCCTGCTGGCCGCGGGCATCGAGCCCGAGCGCGACCTCAGGCGCGTGGCCTTCAGCGGCGCGCATGACGCCACCATCGCCGCCGTGGCCTCCGGCAAGGTGCAGGCCGGCGCGCTGAACATCTCGGTGTGGGAAAAGTTCGTGGCCGACAAGAAGGTGGACACCGGCCGCGTGCGCGTCTTCCACACCACACCGCCCTACTACGACTACAACTGGACCGCCCACGCCGACATGCCCGCCGCGCAGCGCGAAAAGCTCAGCGCCGCCTTCCTGGCGCTCAACAGATCCACGCCCGAAGGCCAGCAGGTGCTGGAGCTGCAGCGCGCCACGCGCTTCATTCCCACCAAGGCCGAGAACTACAAGAGCATCGAGGGCGCCGCCCGGAACGCCGGGCTGCTGTGAGCACCCCGGGCGGCGGACAACCGCCGCCCGCCTCGCCCGGCACGCCAGCGCAGCCCGGGTGTAACAGGAAATATTACAATTTCAGGCTCAATTGAAATGTGGCCCCGGCCGGAGATTTCCAGCCGGGCTTCTTTTTTCCGGCGGAGAATCTCCCTGGAAATGTCTTCACCGGTGAGGTTGGGCATGGCGTTGGATTCGAAAGACGGTTTCTTGGTACAGCTTGCCGGGCCGGAGGATTTGGCGGCACTGTCGATGCTGTTCAACGATTACCGGAGGTTTTACTGGCAGGCCAGCGACTTGCCGCTGGCGACCCGTTTTCTGGCCGAGCGGCTGCAGTTGCGGGATTCGGTGATCTTCGTCGCCTCGGCCGGCGGGCAGGCGTTGGCCGGCTTCACACAGCTCTACCCCACGTTCTCTTCAGTGTCGGCGCGGCGCGCCTGGATCCTGAACGACCTGTTCGTCGCCCCGGGCTGGCGCCAGCGCGGCGTGGCCAAGGCCCTGATGCAGCAAGCGCTGGAGCATGCCCGTGCCAGCGGCGCTGCCTGGATCAGCCTGCAGACCGCGCGCGACAATCTGCCCGCGCAGTCGCTGTACCGCAGCCTGGGCTTCGTGCCCGATGAATATTATTTGAATTTCAGCCATACCTTCTGAGGCCCTTCCTGGTCGGAGCTCAGCCTGGAAACACCCCGCAGCGCCTGAATATTCTGCAGATGTCGCCATTCGCGGGTTTGATGTTTTGAATTGAAGCCCGCTTGGCGCAGCGCACCTCATGGGTATGCGGGCACGGCGCCAGGCGATGCAGCGGCTGCGCTTACAGTCGCGGCCTCGCGCCGGCGGACCTCTCCCTCCCGGCCGCCGACAGTTGTTTCCCCCGGATTTCCATGCATTTGTCCCTGCAACAGGTCCAGGCGGCCCATCCCGCGGCGCGGCGCGGCGCCACGCCCGCCTTGCGCGGCATCACGCTCTCGCTGCGCGCCGGCGAGCAGGTGGCGCTGATCGGACCCTCCGGCGCCGGCAAGACCACGCTGCTGCAGGTCGCCGCCGCGGCGCTGCGCCCGGCCTCGGGGCGCATCGAGATCGACGGCGCCGAGCCTTGGTCGCTGCCCGTGCGTGCGTTGCAGCGCCTGCGCGGGCGGCTGCTGCTGGCGCCGCAGGTGCCGCCGCTGCCGCCGCGCCAGCGCGTGATCACCTCGGTGCTGGCGGCGCGGCTGCCCGCCATGGGCCTGTGGACCAGCCTGCGCTCGCTGTTCTACCCGGTGGACATCCCCGGCGCGCACGCGGCGCTGGAGCGCTTCGACCTGGCCGAAAAGCTCTTCGAGCGCGTGGACCGGCTCTCCGGCGGCGAACGCCAGCGCGTGGGCCTGGCGCGCGCGCTGCTGGCGCCCGCGAGCCTGTGGCTGGTGGACGAGCCGCTGTCGGCGCTGGACCCGCGCCGCGCCGAGCAGGCCATGGCGGTGCTGCTGGACGAGGCGCGCTCGCGCGGCGCGACGCTGCTGGCCTCGCTGCACCAGGTGGAGGTGGCGCTGCAGCGCTTCCCGCGCGTCATCGCCCTGCGCGACGGCGCCGTGTTCTTCGACCTGCCCACGGCTGAGGTGGACGCCGAGCGGCTGCGCCAGCTCTACGCGCAGCACGAGGAGGAGCTGCATGCGCCGGCGCCATCGGCGGACACGCCCGCGCCGCCGCCGCGCCCGGCCGTCATGCATTGCCGATGAGCAGCGCCACCCTGCCTCCGCGCCGCGACCCGGCGTGGATCGCCCGCGTGTCCTGGACCGTCACGGCGCTGGTGCTGCTGTGGCCGCTGTTCACGCTCACCGAGTTCCGGCCCGCGCAGCTGTGGTCGCCCGGCAGCCGCGAGCCGATCCTGAATTTCCTGGGGAGTTTCTTCCCGCCGGCGCACTCGGCGGAGTTCCTGCAGATGGTGGCCAAGGAGACCTGGCGCACGGTGGCGATGGCCACGGCCGGCGTCGTGCTGGGCCTGTTCATCGCCGTGCCCGGCGCGCTGCTGGCCACCGAGTCGCTGTCGGTGTCGCTGCTGTCCGGGCGCATGGCGCCGCTGCCGCGCGCGCTGCGCCAGGCGGTGCGCTGGACGCTGATCGTGCTGCGCAGCGTGCCGGAGCTGGTGTGGGCGCTGGTGTTCGTGCGCGTGGCCGGGCTGGGGCCCACGCCGGGCGTGCTCGCCATCGCGCTGACCTACGGCGGCATGCTGGGCAAGGTCTACGCCGAGATCCTGGACAGCGGCGAGGCGCCGCCGGCGCAGGCGCTGCTGCGCAACGGCGCCGGTCGGCTGCAGGCCTTCTGCTACGCGCTGCTGCCGCAGAACGCCGCGGAGCTGGCCTCCTACACCGTGTACCGCTGGGAATGCGCCATCCGCAGCTCGGTAGTGCTGGGCTTCGTGGGCGCGGGCGGCCTGGGGCAGCAGATGGACAGCTCCATGAAGATGTTCAACGGCGGCGAGGTCGCCTCCATGCTGCTGGTGTTCGTGGCGCTGGTGGCGCTGGCCGACCACATGAGCGCTGCGTTGCGGCGGCAACTGGGCTGAGCGGGGTGCGGCCATGAGACGACGCCACGGCAGCACCGCCGCCAATCCGCCCTGGCGGCTGCCGCCGCCGCTGTTCAATGCGCGCTGCAAGGCCTGCTGGTACACGGCCGGCGCGCTGGTGCTGGTCGTGGCGAGCTTCTGGTCGCTGGACCTGCAGTGGGCGGCCTTCCTCTCGCTGGAGGCGCTGGGCCAAATGGGCCGGTTCCTGGGCGAGTTCTTCCCGCCGGACTTCTCACCCGCGTTCGTCAAGCGCGTGGCCTGGGCTTCGCTGGAGACGCTGGCGATGTCGGCGCTGGGCACGCTGCTGGCGGCGCTGGGCGGCCTGGCGCTGGCACTGCCGGCCAGCCGCCACCACGAGGGTGACCGCGCGCGGCTGCGCGGCGTGGCGCGGCTGCTGCTCAACGCGCTGCGCGCGGTGCCGGAGCTGGTGTGGGCGGCGCTGCTGCTGATCGCCGCGGGCCTGGGGCCCTTCGCCGGCACGCTGGCGCTGGCGCTGCACACCTCGGGCGTGCTGGGCCGACTGTTCGCCGAGGCGATGGAGAACGCCCCGCGCGACGCCGCCACCGCGCTGCGCACCCAGGGCGTGACGGGCTGGCGCGTGCTGGCCTGGGCCACGCTGCCGCAGGTGCTGCCGCAACTACTGTCCTACACGCTCTACCGCTGGGAGAACAACATCCGCGCCGCCGCCGTGCTGGGCGTGGTGGGCGCCGGCGGCCTGGGGCAGCTGCTGGCCTTCCACATGGGCCTGTTCCACATGAACAAGACGGCCACGGTGCTGATCGGCATGTTCGCGCTGGTGGCGCTGGTGGACGGGCTCAGCTTCGCGATGCGGCGGGGGATGAGGTAGCGGCCAACGCCGCGCATCGCCTTCACTCCGGCTGGATCGCCGCCGCCTGCACCGCCTTGGCCCACTTGAGCGTTTCCTTGGCGGCGAACAGGCCCAGCTCCTGCGGGCTGCTGGGCGTGAGGTTGAAGCCCGCGGGAGCGAGCTTGGCCTTCACGGCCGGGTCGGCCAGGGCCGCGCGCACCCACTGGTTCATCTGGCTCACCGCCGCGGCCGGCGCGGCCGCGGGGGCGTACATCGCGAACCAGGCCGTCATCTCGAAGCCCGGCACCACGACCGACATCGGCGGCACGCCCGGCAGCATCGGGTGCTCGGCCGCGGAGGTCACGGCCAGCGCGCGCAGCTTGCCCGCCTTGACCTGCGGCAGCCCGGAGGAGAAGTCGGCGAACACCAGCTGCGTCTGGCCGCCGATGGTGTCCGTCATCGCCGGCTGCACGCCCTTGTAGGGCACGTGCGTCATGCGCAGCCCGTTGGCCGACACCAGCGCATGGCCCGGGATCAGGCTGCCGCTGGAGCCCGAGCCCCAGGCCAGCTTGTCGGGGTTGACCTTGGCGTGGGCCACGAACTTCTGCGCCGTGTCCGCCGGCACCGACGGGTGCACCAGCATCACGAAGGGAATCTCCGCCAGCCGGCTCACCGGGGCGAAGTCCTTGATCGGGTCGTAGGGCAGCTTGCGGTAGAGCGAGGCGTTGGCCGCGTGCGTGGTGCTGGTGGCGATGAGGAAGCTGTGGCCGTCGGCCGGCGCCTTGGCCGCCGCGGCGGTGCCGATGGTGCCGTTGGCGCCGGGCTTGTTCTCGATGATCACGCTCTGCCCCGCGGCGCGGCCCACGTGCTCGGCCAGCACGCGCGCGAGCTGGTCGGTGGCGCTGCCGGCCGGGAACGGCACGACGAAGGTGATGGGGTGGTCCGGGTAGCGCTTGGCCTGGGCTGCGGCGGGACCGGCCAGGGTAACGGCCAGGGCGGCCAGCGACAGCGTGATCACGCGGCGACGGGAGGAAGTGGCTTGCATGGGGCTTCGAAATAGTTGCGGCGCGCAGCATAACGAGGCGCGCGGCAGCGCTCCGGCACCGGGCCCGGCACGCGGCGGCAACGTCCCGGTCGGCGGCACGCCCGGCCGCGCGCGCCCATGAAAAAACCCCGGCCAGGCCGGGGTTCTTGGAGGCTGCAGCCACCGGCGCGCTGCGCCGATGGCGGGTGCCGGATCAGCGCTTGTCCAGCGGGGGCACGTCGCGGCGCTCGGCGCCGACGAAGAGCTGGCGCGGACGGCCGATCTTGTACTCGGGGTCGGCGATCATCTCGTTGAGCTGGGCGATCCAGCCCACCGTGCGGGCCAGGGCGAAGATCGCGGTGAACAGGCTCACCGGGATGCCGATGGCGCGCTGCACGATGCCCGAGTAGAAGTCCACGTTCGGGTACAGCTTGCGGGCGACGAAGTACTCGTCTTCCAGCGCGATCTTTTCCAGGGCCATGGCCAGCTTGAACAGCGGGTCGTTTTCCAGGCCCAGGGCGCCCAGCACCTCGTGGCAGGTTTCGCGCATCAGCTTGGCGCGCGGGTCGTAGTTCTTGTAGACGCGGTGACCGAAGCCCATCAGCTTGACGCTGGAGGTCTTGTCCTTCACCTGCTTGATGAACTCGCCGATCTTCTCGACGCCGCCCATCTGCTGGATCTCTTCCAGCATGTTCAGGCAGGCCTCGTTGGCGCCGCCGTGCGAGGGGCCCCACAGGCAGGCCACGCCCGCGGCGATGGCCGCGAAGGGGTTGGTGCCGGAGGAGCCGCACAGGCGCACCGTGGAGGTGGAGGCGTTCTGCTCGTGGTCGGCGTGCAGGATGAAGATGCGGTCCATCGCGCGCACCAGCACGTCGTTGGGCTCGTACTCCTCGCACGGCGTGGCGAACATCATCCGCATGAAGTTGCCGGCGTAGCTCAGCGAGTTCTTCGGATAGATGTAGGGCTGGCCCAGCGAATACTTGTAGGCCATCGCGACCAGCGTGGGCATCTTGGCGATCAGGCGGATCGCCGCGATCTCGCGGTGCTTCGGGTTATTGATGTCGGTGCTGTCGTGATAGAAGGCCGACAGACCGCCCACCAGGCCCGTCATCACAGCCATCGGGTGCGCGTCGCGACGGAAGCCACGCAGGAAGAACTGCATCTGCTCGTTGACCATCGTGTGGTTGTTCACGAGCTTGTGGAAGTCGCGCTGTTGCTGCTCGTTGGGCAGCTCCCCGTACAGCAGCAGGTAGCAGGTGTCGAGGAAGTCGCACTGCGTGGCCAGCTGCTCGATGGGGTAGCCGCGGTACAGCAGCTCGCCCTTGTCGCCGTCGATGTAGGTGATCGCGGACTGGCAGGAGGCGGTGGACAGGAAGCCGGGGTCGTAGGTGAACTTGCCGGTCTGGCCGTACAGCTTGCGGATGTCGATCACATCCGGGCCGATGCTGCCCTTGTAGATGGGCAGGTCCATGGACGGGCTGCCGTCCGAGAACGACAGGGTGGCTTTCACGTCGGAGGCATTCATCGGGAGGTTCCCTTTCACGTCAATTCGGTTGCATCGGCGGCGTGCGCAGCTGCGCCAGCAGCGCACGCACATCCTCGCGATCCAGTTCGCCCTGCGGCTCCTTGCGGCGGAGCAGCAAGTCCAGCAGGTCGTTGTCCGACAGCTCCATGAGCGCGGACAGCGCTTCCCCCTGCGCCACGGTCAACGTGGCCTCGTGGCGCTGGAAGAAGCGCTCGATCAGCAGGTCGTTCTCCAGCAGCCCGCGGCGGCAGCGCCACTTGAGCTTGCTCAGGGCACGGGCATCGAGAAGATTGTCCATGGCAGGCTTTCGGAGTGCTGACCGTCGGTGCTTACACCGCGCGGCGGACCATCAGTTCCTTGATCTTGCTGATCGCGCCAGCAGGATTCAGGCCCTTGGGACACACGTCCACGCAGTTCATGATCGTGTGGCAACGGAAGAGCCGGTACGGATCCTCCAGGTTGTCCAGACGCTCGGCGGTGCCCTGGTCGCGGCTGTCGGCGATGAAGCGGTAGGCCTGCAGCAGGCCGGCGGGACCCACGAACTTGTCGGGGTTCCACCAGAAGCTCGGGCAGCTCGTGGAGCAGCTCGCGCACAGGATGCACTCGTACAGGCCGTTGAGCTCCTCGCGCTCCTCGGGCGACTGCAGCCGCTCCTTGTCGGGCGGCGGCGTGTCGTTGACGAGGTACGGCTTGATCGAGTTGTACTGCTTGAAGAACTGCGTCATGTCCACGATCAGGTCGCGGATCACGGGCAGCCCCGGCAGCGGCTTGAGCACCACGGTGCCGGGCAGCGAACGCATGTTGGTCAGGCAGGCCAGACCGTTCTTGCCGTTGATGTTCATCGCATCCGAACCGCACACGCCTTCACGGCAGGAGCGGCGGAAGCTCAGGGACGGATCGACCTGCTTGAGCTTGACCAGGGCGTCCAGCAGCATGCGCTCGGAGCCGTCGAGCTCGACCTCGAGGGTCTGCATGTAGGGCCGGGCGTCCTTGTCGGGGTCGTAGCGGTAGATCTGGAAGGTGCGCTTTGCCATGGCTGTACTTCTCTCAGAACGAACGGACCTTCGGCGGAATCGATTCCGTCGTCAGCGGCTTCAGGTTGACGGGCTTGTAGGCCAGGCGGCGGCCTTCGCTGTAGTACAGCGTGTGCTTGAGCCAGTCCTTGTCGTTGCGGCCGTTCGGGAACTCGGGGCTGTCGGCGTAGTCGTTGACCGTGTGCGCGCCGCGGCTCTCGGTGCGGGCGGCGGCCGACACCATCGTGGCCTGTGCGACCTCGATGAGGTTTTCCACCTCCAGCGCCTCGATGCGCGCGGTGTTGAACACCTTGCTCTTGTCCTTGAGCGTGATGCTGGAGACGCGCTTGGCGACCTCGTTGATCTTGACCACACCCTCGTCCATGCTCTTTTGCGTGCGGAACACGCCCGCGTGCTGCTGCATGGTCTTGCGGATGTCGTTGGCCACGTCCTGCGCGTACTCGCCGGAGCTGCTGGCCTCCAGGCGGGCCAGGCGGGCGAGCGTGCGGTCGGCGGCGTCGGCCGGCAGCGGCTTGTGCGATTTCTGCTTGATCGCCGTGTCGATGATGTGGTTGCCCGCGGCCTTGCCGAACACCAGCAGGTCCAGCAGCGAGTTCGTGCCCAGGCGGTTGGCGCCGTGCACGCTCACGCAGGAGCACTCGCCCACCGCGTACAGGCCGTTGATGATCTCGTTGGGGATGCCGTTGTTCGGGACCACCACCTGGCCATGGATGTTGGTCGGGATGCCGCCCATCTGGTAGTGGATGGTGGGCACGACCGGGATCGGCTCCTTGGTGATGTCGACGTTGGCGAAGTTGTGGCCGATCTCGTACACCGAGGGCAGGCGCTTGAGGATCGTCTCGGCGCCCAGGTGCGTCATGTCCAGCACGACGTAGTCCTTGTTGGGACCGCAGCCGCGACCTTCCTTGATCTCCTGGTCCATGCAGCGCGAGACGAAGTCGCGCGGCGCCAAGTCCTTGAGCGTCGGGGCATAGCGCTCCATGAAGCGCTCGCCGTTGATGTTGCGCAGGATGGCGCCCTCGCCGCGGCAGCCTTCGGTCAGCAGCACGCCCGCGCCGGCCACGCCGGTGGGGTGGAACTGCCAGAACTCCATGTCCTGCAGCGGGATGCCCGCGCGCGCGGCCATGCCCAGGCCGTCACCGGTGTTGATGAAGGCGTTGGTGCTGGCGGCGAAGATGCGCCCGGCACCGCCGGTGGCCAGCAGCACGGTCTTGCCTTCGAGGATGTGCAGGTCGCCGGTTTCCATTTCCAGCGCCGTCACGCCCACCACGTCGCCCTCGGCGTCGCGGATCAGGTCCAGCGCCATCCACTCGACGAAGAACTGCGTGCGCGCCTTGACGTTCTGCTGGTACAGCGTGTGCAGCATCGCGTGGCCGGTGCGGTCCGCGGCGGCGCAGGCGCGCTGCACGGGCTTCTCGCCGTAGTTGGCGGTGTGGCCGCCGAAGGGGCGCTGGTAGATGGTGCCGTCCGGGTTGCGGTCGAAGGGCATGCCGAAGTGCTCGAGCTCGTACACGACCTTCGGCGCCTCGCGGCACATGAACTCGATGGCGTCCTGGTCGCCGAGCCAGTCGGAACCCTTGACGGTGTCGAAGAAGTGGTAGTGCCAGTTGTCCTCGCTCATGTTGCCCAGCGAGGCGCCGATGCCGCCCTGCGCGGCCACCGTGTGCGAACGCGTGGGGAACACCTTGGACAGCACGGCAACGTTCAGGCCCGCGCGGGCCAGTTGCAGCGAGGCGCGCATGCCGGAACCACCGGCACCAACGATGACGACGTCGAACTTGCGCTTAGCGATCGATCCCAAAGCCACTGTTTACTCCTGAATGTTCTTCAAAGGCGCCACAGCACCTGGACCGCCCAACCCGCACAGCCCACCAGCCACGCGATCGTGAAAACCTGCAGCACCAGCCGCGTGCCGACCGGCTTGACGTAATCCATCCAGATGTCGCGCACGCCCACCCAGGCATGCCACGCCAGCGAAATGATGGTCACGAAGGTCAGCACCTTCATCCATTGCGACGAGAAGATGCCGGCCCAGCGGTCATAGCCCAGCTCGCCGGGCATGAGCACCTGCACCAGCAGCGCGATGGTGAACAGCGCCATCAGCGCGGCGGTGACGCGCTGGCTCAGCCAGTCGCGCAAACCGTAGTGCGCGCCCACGACCAGGCGCTTGGATCCGTAGTTCTGGTTCATTGCTTGGTTCCTCTCGGGGCTGGAATCAGTACAGGCCGAACAGCTTGGCGCCCAGCAGCAGCGTCAGCACCACGGCGACGACCAGCACGGTCAGCGCGGAGCTGCGGCCGAAGGCCTTGGTGGTGTTGTGCGTGGCATCCATCCACAGATGGCGCACGCCGGCGCAGAAGTGATGCAGGTAGCCCCAGATCAGCGCCAGGACCACGAGCTTGATGAACCAGCCCGGGAAGATGCCCGCGCCCGCGGTGAAGGCGCTGGTGAAGCGCTCGTAGGAGATTTCCGAGGAGACGCTGGTGTCGAACATCCAGATGATGAACGGCAGCAGGAAGAAGATCATCGCGCCGCTGACGCGGTGCAGGATCGACACGATGCCCGAGGGCGGCAGACGGTAGGAAACGATCTGCGAGATATGGATGTTTCGATAGACGGGTCTTTGTTTGATCGTGTCTGCCATGGTCCTGCCTTATCTGAAAGTTGGATCGCCGGGGTGCGGATAAACCCGCTGATTTTAGTCCACTGAAACAAGGCGTCACTTCAGCCCTACTACGTACTTGCTGCGCAAGCGCTGTGAAAGCCAAAGGGCCTAACGTCGATTGACCGCTCGCTCAGCTCAGCTCGTTGCGGTAGTGGTGCTGGGCCGTGTGGTACAGGCCACGGCGCAGCTCCACGGGCTTGTCGCCGTAGGTGCGCGACAGCCGCTCCACGCTGAGCAGCGGCGCGCCGGGTTCCACGGCCAACAACTGCGCCGTCGCGGCATCGGCCGCCACGGCTCGGATTTGTTCCTCGGCGCGGATCATGCGCACGCCGAATTCGCTCTCGAACAACTCGTACATCGGCCCGCGCCAGCCCGAGAGCTTCTCGGCCGTGAGGCCCTTGAACAACGCGCCGGGCAGCCAGATGTCGTCCAGCACCACGGGGCGCCCTTGCGCCGACAGCAGCCGCCGCACCAGCACCGCGGCCTCGCCGCTCTTGAGGTCCAGCGCGCGCGCCACCTCGGCCGGCGCGCGCAGGCGGCGGCAGTCGAGCACGCGCCGCTCCACCGGCGCGGTGGCACCCTCGTCGGGCGCCAGGCGCAGGAAGCGGTACTGCACCGTCTGCTCCGCGTGCGTGGCCACGAAGGTGCCCTTGCCCTGGCGGCGCACCAGCAGCCCCTCGGCCGCGAGCTCGTCGATGGCCTTGCGCACCGTGCCCTGGCTGACTTTGAAGCGCGCGGCGAGCTCCAGCTCGCTGGGGATGGCCTCGCCGGGCCTCCACTCGCTGCCCTGCAGGCTGCGCACGAGCAGCGCCTTGATCTGCTGGTACAGCGGACTGAACGCCGGCGCCGCGCCAGCATCGGCGGAAGGTTCTACGGGATGGGCGGCGCTTGGCATGGGCGCGATTGCAGCACAAGCGGCGGCCCAAGTCTATTCAAACGTATCTTATATAAGACATAAGATCAAAATCAGCCGTGCCGCGCCCCCCGTGGATGGATACACTTGCGTCCCGGCGCGTCCGCTGACAACCCGCGGGCGCTTTACTTCCCTGTCATGTTTGGAGACGCTCCATGAGCAAAGCACCCGTCCGCGTTGCGGTCACCGGCGCCGCCGGCCAGATTGGTTATGCCCTGCTGTTCCGCATCGCCTCCGGCGAGATGCTGGGCAAGGACCAGCCCGTGATCCTGCAACTGCTGGAGATCCCGGACGAGAAGGCCCAGAACGCGCTCAAGGGCGTGATCATGGAGCTCGAAGACTGCGCCTTCCCGCTGCTGGCCGGCATCGAGGCCCACAGCGACCCGATGACCGCCTTCAAGGACACCGACTACGCCCTGCTGGTCGGCGCCCGTCCCCGCGGCCCCGGCATGGAGCGCGCCGACCTGCTGGCCGCCAACGCCCAGATCTTCACGGCCCAGGGCAAGGCGCTGAACGCCGTGGCCTCGCGCAACGTGAAGGTGCTGGTGGTGGGCAACCCAGCCAACACCAACGCCTACATCGCCATGAAGTCGGCCCCGGACTTGCCGGCCAAGAACTTCACGGCCATGCTGCGCCTGGACCACAACCGCGCCGCCTCGCAAATCGCCGCCAAGACCGGCAAGGCCGTGGGTTCGATCGAGAAGCTGTGCGTGTGGGGCAACCACTCGCCCACGATGTACGCCGACTACCGCTTCGCCACCATCGACGGCCAGGGCGTCAAGGAGCTGATCAACGACGAAGCCTGGAACCGTGACACGTTCCTGCCCACCGTGGGCAAGCGCGGCGCCGCGATCATCGCCGCCCGCGGCCTGTCGTCGGCCGCCTCGGCCGCCAACGCCGCCATCGACCACATGCGCGACTGGGCCCTGGGCACCAACGGCGCCTGGACCACGATGGGCGTGCCCTCCAAGGGCGAGTACGGCATCCCGGCTGAAGTCGTGTTCGGCTTCCCCGTGACCTGCGAGAACGGCGAGTACAAGATCATCGAAGGCCTGCCCATCGACGAGTTCTCGCAAGAGCGCATCAACATCACCCTGGCCGAGCTGCAGGGCGAGCAGGACGGCGTCAAGCACCTGCTGTAATCGCGCCTGGCGCCGAAGGCCCCTCGCGGGCTTGGGCGCCGCGTGACGACCGCTTCCGGGGCCGGTGACCGTTCACCGGCCCTTTTTCCATTTCAGGACCCATCCAGGACCGCCGCCGTGACCGAACGCATCCACCCCCGCCAGGCCCTGTTCGAAGAGGGCGAACTGCCGCCCTCGCTGCCCGTGTGCGACCACTACGCCGGCGTGGAGCCGCGCATGACCAAGAGCCTGCAGCTGCAGGCGGAGATGGGCCCGGTATTCGACATCACGCTCGACTGCGAGGACGGCGCTCCCGTGGGCGGCGAGATCGAGCACGCGCAGCACATCGCCGAGCTGGTCAATTCGGCCGAGAACCGCTTCGGCCGCGTCGGCGCCCGGGTGCCGGAGGTCGGCCACGAGAAATTCGAGGCCGTGGCCGAGTTGCTGGTGTCGCAGTGCGGCGCGCGGCTGGCCTACCTGATGATCCCCAAGCCCCGCGGCCTGGCCGAGCTGCAGCGCGCCATCGACTTCATCGACGCCGCCTCCGCGCGCGCCGGCCTGGCGCGGCAAATTCCGCTGCACGCGCTGGTGGAGACGCACGGCGCGCTGCACGAGGTGTTCACGCTGGCCGCGCACCCGCGCATCGAGTCGCTGTCCTTCGGGCTGATGGACTTCGTCTCCGCGCACCGCGGCGCCGTGCCGGCCTCGGCCATGGGCGTGCAGGGCCAGTTCGAGCACCCGCTGGTGGTGCGCGCCAAGCTGGAGATCGCCGCCGCCTGCCACGCCTACGCCAAGGTGCCTTCGCACTGCGTGGTGACGGAGTTCAAGCACACCAGCGCGCTGGAGGAGGCGGCCACGCGCGCCGGGCGCGAGTTCGGCTACACGCGCATGTGGAGCATCCACCCGGCGCAGATCCGCCCCATCGTCGATGCCTTCTCACCCACCGCCGCCGAGGTGGACCGCGCCGTGGAGATCATCAGCGCCGCCCAGGCCGCGAACTGGGCGCCCATCCGCCACCAGCACGGCGGCCACGACCAGCTCCATGACCGCGCCAGCTACCGCTACTTCTGGCACGTGCTGGAGCGCGCGCACCGCACCTCGTGGAGCGGCGGCGCGCAGCTGCCGGCCGAGGTGCAGCAGGCCTGGTTCGCCGACCGCTGAACTCCTTCAGGCATGAACCAATTCCCGTTCGGCCCCCGAGCGCCCGGGCCGAGCGGAACGGCGAGCCGGCCGCGGTGCAGAATCGCGCCCGGCTCGCCGTGCCCGGCCCGGTTGCGGGCGGCCTGGCGCACAGCACGCGGCACGCCCGGCCCCGTCTGTAGCGGGCCCGCAACCGCGCTCTGCCGGCGCGGGGCTGACGGGCCCAAAATTCCCATCCCCACGCGCACGCGCACCCGCGTCCAGGAGACTCCATGATCCCTTCCCTTCGCTTGGCGGCACTGGCCGCCGCTGCCGCCTTCGGCCTGATGAGCTCCAGCGCCGCGCTGGCCGAGGAGCACAAGCCCAAGGCCGCCGCCAAGGCCGCAGCCAAGAAGGCCGTCCAGCCGGCGCCCAAGGCCGAGGCGCCGCTGCCCGATGCCGACGAGGCCCAGCTCGCCGCCGCGCAGCGCGCCTACCAGGGCGTGTACGCCTGCGAGTTCAACCAGAGCCTGAAAATCACGCCCCACGCCAAGCACGCCGGCTACCTGGACGTGGCCTGGAAGAAGGACATCTTCACCATGAAGCCGGTGCTCTCGCCCACCGGCGCGCTGCGCCTGGAAGACGTCAAGGGCCGGGCGCTGATGGTGCAGATCGCCAACAAGTCCATGCTGATGGACACCAAGGTCGGCCAGCGCCTGGTCGATGACTGCCAGAGCGCCGAGCAGCGCGAGGCCGTGGCCGCGGCCAAGCTCGCCGGCCCGCAGGCCGGCGGCCTGGGCATCGACCCCAGCAAGCCCGTCGTGGCCGAGGCCGCCCAGGTCGAAGCGATCAAGGTCCAGGCCGTCGGCGTCGAGGCCGCCAAGTAAGCCCGCCGGCGGCGCGCCGCACGGCGGCGGCGCCCCGGCAACTCTCCTCGCGCGCGGGCGCCGCAAGGCGGCCTGACGCAGCGCAAGGCCGGCGCAAGCCGGCCTTCTCACACTCAAAACCCCAGAAAACCCCCGGGTCTCCCTTGCCGCGCCGCGCGCGGAGTGGACACTCGCGGGGCTTTCGCGCCACAGCCATGGCCGTGGCACTGTCCCAAGTCTTATATAAGACATAAAATGTCAGAGTCGGCCCCGTTCTGGAGGCCGCTCTACCCCACGGTTCCCACCGAGCACGGAGCTCCTGATGCTGCAAGCCTATCGTCAACATGTCGCCGAACGCGCTGCGCTCGGCATCCCGCCGCTGGCCCTGTCGGCCAAGCAGACCGCCGAGCTGATCGAGCTGATCAAGAACCCGCCGGCTGGCGAAGAGGCGTTCCTGCTGGAGCTGCTGACGCACCGCGTGCCCCCGGGCGTTGACGATGCGGCCAAGGTCAAGGCTTCGTTCCTGGCCGCCGTGGCCCATGGCGACCTGTCCGTGGCGCTGATCTCGCGCGCCCAGGCCACCGAGCTGCTGGGCACGATGGTGGGCGGCTACAACGTCAAGCCGCTGATCGACCTGCTGGACGACGCCGAAGTCGCCCCGGTGGCCGCCGCGGGTCTGAAGAAGACCCTGCTGATGTTCGACTACTTCCACGACGTGGCCGAGAAGGCCAAGGCCGGCAACGCCGTGGCCAAGGAAGTGGTGCAGAGCTGGGCCGACGCCGAGTGGTTCACCAGCCGTCCCGAGGTCGAGCAGAAGATCACCGTCACCGTCTTCAAGGTGCCCGGCGAGACCAACACCGACGACCTGTCGCCCGCCCCGGACGCCTGGAGCCGCCCCGACATCCCGCTGCACTACCTGGCCATGCTCAAGAACGCCCGTCCCGGCGCGGCGTTCCAGCCCGAGGAAGACGGCAAGCGCGGCCCGATCGCCTTCATCGAGGAGCTGAAGAAGAAGGGCAACCTCGTGGCCTACGTCGGCGACGTGGTGGGCACCGGCTCCAGCCGCAAGTCCGCGACCAACAGCGTGATCTGGGCCACGGGCCAGGACATCCCCTTCGTGCCCAACAAGCGCTTCGGCGGCGTGACGCTGGGCGGCAAGATCGCCCCGATCTTCTTCAACACGCAGGAAGACTCCGGCGCGCTGCCCATCGAGGTGGACGTGACCAAGCTGGAGATGGGCGACGTCATCGACGTGCTGCCCTACGAGGGCAAGATCGTCAAGAACGGCGAGGTCGTCGCCGAGTTCGCGCTCAAGAGCGAAGTGCTGCTGGACGAAGTGCGCGCCGGCGGCCGCATCAACCTGATCATCGGCCGCTCGCTGACCGCCAAGGCCCGCGAGGCCCTGGGCCTGCCCGCCTCCACCGCCTTCCGCCTGCCCAAGGCCCCGGTGGACACCGGCAAGGGTTTCACGCTGGCGCAGAAGATGGTCGGCCGCGCCTGCGGCCTGCCCGAAGGCCAGGGCATCCGCCCGGGCACCTACTGCGAGCCCAAGATGACCACCGTCGGCTCCCAGGACACCACGGGCCCGATGACCCGCGACGAGCTGAAGGACCTGGCCTGCCTGGGCTTCTCGGCCGACCTGGTGATGCAGTCCTTCTGCCACACCGCCGCCTATCCGAAGCCGGTGGACGTGAAGATGCACCGCGAGCTGCCCGCATTCATCAGCAGCCGCGGCGGCGTGGCGCTGCGCCCGGGCGACGGCGTGATCCACAGCTGGCTCAACCGCCTGCTGCTGCCCGACACCGTGGGCACCGGTGGCGACTCGCACACCCGCTTCCCGATCGGCATCAGCTTCCCGGCCGGTTCGGGCCTGGTGGCCTTCGGCGCCGCCACGGGCGTGATGCCGCTGGACATGCCGGAGTCGGTGCTGGTGCGCTTCAAGGGTGAGATGCAGCCCGGCATCACGCTGCGCGACCTGGTGCACGCCATCCCGCTGTACGCCATCAAGGCCGGTCTGCTGACCGTCGAGAAGGCCGGCAAGAAGAACATCTTCTCGGGCCGCGTGCTGGAGATCGAGGGCCTGCCGAACCTGAAGGTGGAACAGGCCTTCGAGCTGAGCGACGCCTCGGCCGAGCGCTCCGCCGCCGGCTGCACGGTGCAGCTCAACCCCGAGCCGGTGACCGAGTACCTGCGTTCGAACATCGTTCTGATGAAGAACATGATCGCCAACGGCTACCAGGACGCCCGCACGCTGCAACGCCGCATCGAGGCCGTGGAAGCCTGGCTGGCCAACCCGCAGCTGCTCAAGGCCGACGCCGACGCCGAATACGCCGCCGTGATCGAGATCGACCTGGCCGAGATCAAGGAGCCGATCGTGTGCTGCCCGAACGACCCGGACGACGCCAAGTTCGTCTCCGAAGTCGCCGGCACCAAGATCGACGAGGTGTTCATCGGCTCGTGCATGACCAACATCGGCCACTTCCGTGCCGCGGGCAAGCTGCTCGAAGGCAAGAAGGACATCCCGGTGCGCCTGTGGGTGGCCCCGCCGACCAAGATGGACGCCGCCGAGCTGACCAAGGAGGGCTACTACGCCACCCTGGGCGGCGCCGGTGCCCGCATGGAGATGCCGGGCTGCTCGCTGTGCATGGGCAACCAGGCGCAGATCAAGGAAGGCTCCACCGCGATGTCCACCTCGACCCGCAACTTCCCCAACCGCCTGGGCAAGAACACCAACGTGTTCCTGGGCTCGGCGGAACTGTCGGCGGTCGCCTCCAAGCTGGGCCGCATCCCGACCCCCGAGGAATACCTGGCCGAGATCGGCGTCGTCACCAAGAACGCCGACCAGATCTACAAGTACATGAACTTCGACCAGATCGAGGAGTACGCGGAAGTGGCGCAGGGCGTGAACGCCTGAGCACCTTCACGGCCGTGGCCTGACACAGGCCGCGACTGACGCATGAATAGAAAGGCCCGCGCAAGCGGGCCTTTTTCGTTGGGCGGCCGCGCTCGCGGGCCGGGCGGGCGGCTGCCGCTGGGGCGCAAGGGGGCGGGTGGACGGACAGCGGAATCGATCTCTCCCGGGGCGGCGTCCGCAGTTGCAGCCCGCTCCCAGACTCCGCCCCCATGCCCGGCAATCTCTCGCCCGACACCATCAGCCGCCTGTGGCTGCCGCGCCCCACGCTGGCGAGCTGCGTGCGCGCCGCGCTGGCCCGCGACACGCGCGCCGCGGTGCTGGACGACGCGCAGTGCATGGACCACCTGCCCTCCACGCCGCTGTGCACGCTGTTCTGGCAGTTCGAGGGCACGGCCGAGCTGCTGCCGCCCGGTGCGCCGGAGAGCCTGTCGGTGCCGCGCGAGCGGCTGGAGCCGCGCGCCATGCTGCTGGGGCCGAGCACGCGCCCGTCCATGGGCTGGCACGCCGGCCCCTGCCACGGCCTGATGGTCCTGTTCACCTCCGATGCCCTGCACCGCCTCACGGGCCTGGAGGTGGCGGCCTGGGTCAACCGCCGCGCCGACGTGCGCGAGGCGCTGCCCGCCGACTGGATCGCGATGTGCGAGGCGGTGCTGGCCGAGACCGACGACGACGCCCGCGTGGCGCGCGTGCAGGACTTCCTGGAGCCCCGCTGGCAGGCCGTGCGCCCGGCGCTGCCGCTGCGGGCGCACCGCTACCTGGACTGGGCGCACTCCCTGGCGGCGCATGCGGCGCTGTCGGGCGCGGGCCGCAGCCTGCGCCAGGTGGAGCGGCGGGTGAAGCGCTGGGCCGGTCTGCCGATGCGCTCGCTGCTGGGCATGGGCCGGGCGGAGCTGGCCTTTTTCAAGGGCATGGCCGAGGCGGCCGAGCGCGGCGCGCCCAACTGGGCCGAGCTGGCCGATGCCAGCGGCTATGCCGACCAGTCGCACCTGTGCCGCGAGGTGCGCCGCGTCACGGGCTTCAGCCCCGAGGAGCTGTACCGGCGCATCCAGGAGGACGAGGGCTTCTGGAGCTACCGGCTGTGGGCCTGAGGCGTGAAGCCCGCCCCGCGTGCCCTGCCCCTCAGCGCCCCTGCTCCTGCGACCGGCTGGTGGCCGGGAAATGGTCCAGCCAGCCGCCGACCTCGCGCCGGTAGGCCTGGTCGTTGAGGTCGGGCCAGGCGTTCTCGTCGAAGCCGCGCTTCATGTCGAGCTGTTCGCGCGGCACGTTGAGCACCAGGTCGCCGTCGCGCTTGCCGGCGGGCGCGTTCAGCGCCGTCAGCGGCAGCGCCAGCAGCTTGTCGTCCGGGCTCCATTTCTTGTCGAAGTCCAGCACCACGTAGTGCACGCGCTGCTGCGCCATGTTCACCACCACGTCCTCGATCTCGCCGGCATCGGCGCCCTGGCGGTCGTTGACGTCCTTGTCCAGCAGCTGGCTCATGCGCATGAGGCGCTGGCCGCCGGCGGCGGCCGTGGAAGAGCGCTCGCTGCTGCGGCCGGCGGCACCAAAGTGGCGGTCCACGTCGCGCCAGTAGGCATCCGCGTCCAGCCCGGGCCAGCGGGACTTGTCGAAGCCCGGCGCCGCGTCGAGCTGGTTCTTGTCCACCGTGAGCACCAGGTCGTCGCTGTCGGTCGAGGTACGGAAGGCATTGACGGGATAGGCGAAGAGCTTGTCCCCCAAGCCGGCCACGCCGCCGAAGGACAGCACCGCGTACTGCAGCCGGCCGCTGCCCAGGTCCACGATCAGGTCGTTGATCTCGCCCAGCTTGGCGCCATTGGGGTCGCGCACCTCGCGGCCGATGATCTGGCTCGCGCGCGCGTCGCGCGCCAGGGCGCCCTGCGCCGCCGGCGCCGCGGTGGCCTTGGACGTCTGGGACGGCTGCACGGCCTCCGCCGCGAGCACCGCCGGCGCGGTCAGCACGCCGGCCAGCGACAGCAGCAAGGCCAGGGAACGGGGTCGAAGTGAAGCGTTCTTCATGCGTTTCTCCGGAGTGGATCGGTCCATGGGTCGCCACGCCGTGCAATGGCTGCGGCAACGTGGCTGACGGCATCACCACCGGGCAAGGCCGGGACCCGCACGCCGGGATGACGATGCAAACGCAACCCCCGGCCCAGATGCGCAAAAGGGCCGTGGCGCTTGGCGCCGCGGCCCTTGCGGGGCTGCCGGCGGCCGCATCGGCACGGCCGCCAGAGGGCTGACTCAGCGGCCGGTGCTGCCCGTACCGCTGCCCGTGCCACCGGGCGCGCCGCCGTTGGGGCCCACGGCCGTGCCGGCCTGGCCCTGATCGGCCGTGGAGCCGCTGTTGCCCGAGGAGGCGCTGCCGGTCCTGGAGGAGCTGCCGGCGCTGCTGCCGCTGCCCATGGTGGAACCGCTGCCGGTGGTGGAGCCGCTGCTCATGCCGCTGCCTGAAGTGCCGGAGGACGTGCCACCCGGCGCACCGGCGTTGGGACCCACGGCCGTACCGGCCTGGCCCGGATCGGCGGTGGAGCCGCTGTTGCCCGAGGAGGCGCTGCCGGTCCTGGAGGAGCTGCCGGCGTCGCTGCCCGTGCCGGCGCCGGTGGTGGAGTTGCTGCTGCCCGACATGCCGCCGGAACTCATGCCGCTGTCGGTGCCGGTGCGGTTGCCCTGGTCCATGCCCGAGCCCGTGGCGCCCTGCGAGCTGCCGCTGCCGGACATGCCCGTGCCGGCACCCGTGGTCATGTCCTGCGAGCCGGTGCTGCCCGTGCCGGCGGCCACGCCGGTGGTGGAGCGCGTGCCGGCCGGCATCAGCGGCACGTCCAGCGTGCCGCGCAGGGCCTCGTTGTAGGCCTGGCGGGCCTCGTGCTGGCACAGCGCGCGCGGCTGTCCGGACTGGCCGCTGTTGCAGTACTGCATGTCGGCGCGCAGTTGCGCCTGCGCGGCGCTGCGGTCCACACGCTGGGCGGCGTTCGATGCCGTGGCCGTGGCGCCCAGTGCCACCAGCACGGCGCCACTCAGGAAGGCCAGGCGGAAGTTGCGTCGGGCCATGGCGATGTGTCGGTTGTTCATGCTTTCTCCTTGAGTCCGGTAGTGGGGTGGATGGCGGCCTCGAAACGCCGCCCGGCCGGTACCCAGGAATTCAGCAAGCGGCATGCGCGCCGCGGGTGCATGGCTTGCCGGCAGCCCCGCGTCGCCCGAGGACAAGGGCGCCGGAGTCAAGCCCATGAACCATCCCTATGCCGTCTGCATCGAGGCCTGCGACGCCTGCGCCGCGGCCTGTGACCACTGCGCCGTGTCGTGCCTGCAGGAGGCCGAACCGAAGCCCATGGCGCGCTGCATCGCGCTGGACATCGACTGCGCCGCGATGTGCCGCCTGGCCTCCGGCGCGATGGCGCGCGACAGCGAGCACGCGCAGGCCATCTGCGCCCTGTGCGCGCAGCTGTGCGAGGCCTGCGGCACCGAGTGCGGCCGCCACCCCATGGACCACTGCCAGGAATGCGCCGAGGCCTGCCGCCGCTGCGCCGAGGCCTGCCGCCGCGCGGCGGTACACGGGAGCGTGGGCGCGCCTTGAAAGCGCGCCCGCCGGGAGATCAGGGCGCGATTTCCTCCGCCCAGTCGTACAACGCCCCCAGGATCTCCTGCCCGCGCTCGTCGGCCGTCTCGCTCAGGGTGTCGATGCGCTCGGCATAGGCCGCCAGCGTCAGCACGCCGCCCTGCCCTTCGTGCAGCCGCCGCGCGCGGTGCTTGTCCCAGCGCGCCCGCTCGCCCTCGTCGAGGGTGTGGGAGAAGTTGCGCGCGCGCCAACGGAAGACCAGCTCCGACAGGCGCGGATCCTCGAAAGGCGGCTCGCGCAGCGCCAGCTCGTGCGGCGGCGCGGCGCGCAGCGCGTTGAGCTTGTGGCGGTCGGCGTTGCCGACGAAGCCGCCGTACAGGTCCTCGTCCACGTCCACCGGGCCCGCGGCGGCCGGGCGCTCGAACACCTGCGCCCACAGCTGCGGCGGCAGCGGCTGCCGCTGCTTGAAGACTTCGGCGCGCGCCCATTGCTGCGCCTTGTCCAAGCCCCAACGTTCGGCCTGCGCATCGCTGAGTGTCTTCAGGTTGCCGATGACCACCGGCGACTTGTTGATGTGCACGCTCTTGATCGGCAGCCGCGTCACGCCCTCGGGCAGGTCCTGCGCGCGCGTGAACAGCCGCTCGCGGATGGCCTGGGCGTCGAGATCGAACAGCTCCTGCGGATCGGCGGCCAGGTCCCAGCACAGCAGCTCGTTGCGGTTGGACGGATGCGGCCCCAGCGGCCACATCAGCGCCAGGCAGCCGCGCTCGGCGCCGAACATGCCCGAGACGTGCAGGAAGGGTTTATCCACGCCGATCTCCGCCAGCACCGCGTCCTTGCGCCGCAGCTTGAGGCAGAAGTCCCACAGCTTCGGCTGCGCCTGGCGCAGCCGCCGCGCCAGGGCGATGGTGGCGCGCACGTCGGACAGCGCGTCGTGGGCGGCCTCGTGCGCGAGGCCGTTGGCGGCGGTGAGGTCCTCCAGCTTGAAGGACACGCGCCCGTCGGGATGCCGCGGCCACTCCATGCCCTCGGGCCGCAGCGCGTAGGCGCAGCGCACCACGTCCAGCAGGTCCCAGCGGCCGCAGCCGTTCTGCCACTCGCGGGCGTAGGGATCGATGAGGTTGCGCCAGAACAGGTGCCGCGTGACCTCGTCGTCGAAGCGGATGCTGTTGTAGCCCACGCCCACCGTGCCCGGCTGCGACAGCTCGGCCTCGATGGCGGCGGCGAATGCATGCTCCGCGACGCCATGTTCCTGGCAGTGCTGGGGCAGGATGCCGGTGAGCAGGCAGCTCTCGGGATCGGGCAGCATGTCCAGCGGCGGGTGGCAGTACAGGCTCAGCGGCTCGCCGATCTCGTTGAGCTCGGCATCGGTACGCACCCCGGCGAACTGCGCCGGCCGGTCGCGTCGCGGCACGCGGCCGAAGGTTTCGTAGTCGTGCCAGAAGAAGGTCATGTCGCTCATCGGCGGGACGATACCCGAGCCGCCACACACGCCCGTTCAGGCTGAGCCCTTCGACAGGCTCAGGGCGAACGGCGGAAACCTTCAAATGCCCGGTTCCACCCTCAGGAAGCTCGCGAAGCGCGGCAGTCCCGTGGCGCTCCAGCCGCGGTGGCGGTAGCTCACCACGCTGCCCAGCGGCGGCGGGTCGCGGCGCAGGGCGTCGCTGAAGCCGCTGCCCAGCAGGAACTCGCGCCCGTCGGGCAGGCGCAGCCGCAGCGCCACCAGCAGGCCCCGCATCCGGCCCTCGCTGCCGAAGCGCCGATCCACGACGATGCCTTCGGCGTCCTGCTGCGGCTTGAGCTTGAGCAGCAGCTCGCTGCGGCCGGTAACGTAGGGCGCATCGGCGCGATGCAGCATCAGCCCCTCGCCGCCGGAGGCCAGCACCTGCTGCAGGCGGCGCTGCAACGCCGTGCGGTCCGCCACGCGCTCCTGCGCCACCGCCTGCAGCGCGGGCGTTTCCAGGCGCGCCACCAGCTCGGCCAGTGCCTGCGCGCGCGCCTCGAAGGGCCCCGGCGCGTCCGGCAACTCGAAGACCTGGTAACGGATGCCGGCCCAGTCCGCCTCGCTCGCGCCTTGGCGCCTGGCCAGGCCCGCGAGCTCGCTGAAGCGCCCGCGCGCCAGCCACAGCTCGCCGTCCAGCGCCCGCGGCGGCAGCCGGTGCAGGAAGGCGGCCGGCGCCGGCACCGTCGCGCCGCTGCGAAAGCGCAGCCGCTGCCCGTCCCACAGCGCGCGCACGCCGTCGAACTTCTCGCTCACCAGATAGCCGGCGGGATCGACGTCGGCCGGGGCCTCGCGCGCCAGCAGCAGCGCCGGGGGTTCGTGCGACGCTGGCGCCCGCGTTGCGGGCGCAACGTCTTGCGCCGCGGGGTCCGGCGCGGTCGCGGTGGCCCGGGCCGTGTCGCCCAGCGCCCAGGCCGGCAGGGCCAGCAGCAAGTGACGGCGCGTGAGGGTTGGAGCTGGCGCACCGGGGGCGCAAAGCCCGCTGGCGAAACCGCAGCCGGCCCGGTTGCCGCTGCCGTCCCGCCCTGCCCCGCCGGTGCCCGGGCGGACCAGGCCGTCCGCCGCTGCGTGGTGATCCCAACTGCCGGTGTGCTGCATGTCGTCCATGGCCCTCTCCCGCGTCGTGGTGCGGAGCAGCATAGGAAGCGGCGCGCGGGCGCGGGCCTGGACGGAACCCGTAAGGAGCGGGCGCAGTAAGCGTTGTGGTGCGGGGGAAACAGCGCCTTTGTCGGCGACTCGCATGACGATGCCGGCCGAAGAGGAAACGTCGTCATCCCGGCGAAAGCCGGGATCCACGATCGCTGCCACGCCGCTGCACGACACCGCGCCTTACCCAACCCGCGCACTACTGCCGCCCGCCCCTGCCGGCAGCAGCCGCTTCGGGCGATGCGCCGGTAGCGGCATGGTCCAATCCCGGGATGAGTGAAAGACCCAAGATTGGATTGAAGGCTGGCGCCAAGGCGCGCGATCCGCGGCGCGCCAATGTGCGGCCCACCGCCCGCAAGGCTGGCCCGGCGCCCACTGAGGCCGAGCGCGCGGCGCGCGCGGAACAACGCAGTGCCGGCGACCGTCCCGGCTCGAAGGACCGTCGCGAAGGCCCCGCACGCGGCCCGCGCCGCGACGAACGCAGCGGCTTTGGCGACCGCCCCCGCCGCGACGAGCGCGGCAGCTTCGGTGACCGTCCCCGCCACGCCGGTCCCGGCGGACGTGACGACCGCCCGCGCCGTGACGAGCGCGGTGGCTTTGGCGACCGGCCCCGCCATGAAGAGCGCGGCAACTTTGGTGATCGGCCCCGCCACGCCGGCCCCGGCGGGCGTGATGACCGCCCGCGCCGCGAGGAACGCGGCGGCTTCGGTGACCGCCCTCCCCGCCGCGACGATCGTGGCGGCTTCGGCGACCGCCCCCGCCACGCCGGCCCCGGTGAGCGCGATGACCGCCCACGCCGCGAGGAGCGCGGTGGCTTTGGCGACCGGCCTCAACGCGCGGAGCGTGGCGGTTTCGGCGACCGTCCCCGCTTCGGCGGCCCCGCCGGCCATGACGAGCGCCCCCAGCGCGGCGAACGCCCCGGCTTTGGCGAGCGCCCCCGCCGCGAGGAGCGCCCGGCCTTCGACCGCCGCAGCCCTGCTCCCGGCCAGCCGGTGCCCCAGCGGCTGCCCGAGGCCGAGCTGAACGCAGGATCAGCACCGGTCGAGGCGGATGACGAAGCCCACGCCTCCGCTGCCGAAGCCGAGGTGGCGGCGCAGGGCGTGCGCCTGTCCAAGCATCTGGCGGAACAGGGCCTGGTGTCACGCCGCGAGGCCGACGAGTGGATCGAGGCCGGCTGGGTGAAGGTGGACGGCAAGATGGCCGTGCTGGGCCAGCGCCTGCTGCCGGGCCAGGTGGTGGACATCGACCCCGCCGCGCGCGAATCGCAGGCCAAGCGCGTGACCATCCTGCTGAACAAGCCCATCGGCTACGTCAGCGGCCAGGCCGAGGACGGCTACGAGCCCGCATCGGTGCTGGTCACGGCCGACAACCACTGGAGCGAGGACCCGGCGCGCATCCGCTTCCATCCCGGCCACGCGCGCCACCTGGCGCCCGCGGGACGGCTGGACATCGACTCCACCGGGCTGCTGGTGCTCACGCAGGACGGACGCGTCGCCAAGCAGCTCATCGGCGACGAGACGCGCGTGGAGAAGGAATACCTGGTGCGCGTGGAGTACATGCGCCCGGGCCGCCTGCCCGAGCGCGACCTGGAACTGCTGCGCCACGGCCTGGAGCTCGACGGCAAGCCGCTCAAGCCCGCGCACGTGAGCTGGCAGAACGAGGACCAGCTGCGCTTCGTGCTGCGCGAGGGCCGCAAGCGCCAGATCCGCCGCATGTGCGAAGCCGTGGGCCTCAAGGTCGTGGGTCTCAAGCGCGTGCGCATCGGCTCCGTGGTGCTCGGAAAACTGCCGCCGGGGCAGTGGCGCTACCTGGGGGAGTTCGAGAAGTTCTGACTCCCAGGGCGCTGGCCGCGAGGTGATGCGGCCGGCCCTCTATGTCGTCATGCCCGCCTTCGCGGGCATGACGAAAGCGGGACGCGCGCGGCGTCCGCTTTCGAGAGTGCGCGTCAGCCGCGGTCGGCGCGCGGCGCGCGCATGCCGCGGTCGGTGTTCACGTCCACCGCGCCATTGGCATTGCGGCCGACGTCCACGTCCACGCCCGGCACGCCGCGCGCGGTCTCGTTGCGCGCCGGCGACGCTTCGTTGGCGTTGTTCTTGTTGACATTCACATCGATGGCGCCGTCAGCGTTCTTGCCCACGTCCACGTCCACGCCCGGGACGCCACGGTCCTTCTCGGCCTGGGCGGCCGCGGTGCCCGTGCCCACGTTGGACTCGTCTGCGGCCTGTACGGCGCCGGCCAGGGCCAGCAGCGACACGGCAGTGGCGGCAAGAGTGTTGCGGATGACGTTCATGTAGTGCTCCTCTAAGACAACAGGTCATGAATCACCATCGGGAACCAACCGTGCCGGCTACGGGCGACTCCCGGGGCTTACAACCCTAGTGGCAAGGGCTGTGCCCGCCAGGCCGGGCACGGACCGCGGAGCTGCGTGGACAGGCTGGTCCGGCGCGCCGGCACGAATCGTTGCGCCAGAAACCAACCGGGGCAAAATGCCAGGCACGAAGGGGATGGCCCGGCATCGCGCCGGGTCAAAGGGTCAAAGGGTCAAAGGGTCGGAGGGTCGGAGGATGGGCCACCGCGGCTACGCGGCGCGGCCCTGGAGCATCTCGCTCACGCGCTGGTTCAGCAGCGCCAGGTTGACCGGCTTGACGAAGAAGCTCGTGTTGCCGGGCACCAGCGGCTCGTCGCCCGCATAGCCCGACATCATGATGATGGGCAGCTCGGCGCGGCGCTGGCGAAGTTGCAGTACCAGCTCGCGCCCGCCCATGCCCGGCATCCTCAGGTCGGTGATGACGAGGTCCGCCGGATCAACCTCCTCCAGCGCCAGCGCCGCGGCGCCATGCTCGGCCACGCTGACGCGGTAGCCCAGGCTCTCGAAGTAGTACTGGAACACCGTCGTCACATCGACCAGGTCGTCGACGATCAGGATGTGCGGACTCATGGATGCCAACCTTCAGCGTTCATCCGCAGAACCTCCGGGAAACCTCGGCCTTTCAGCCCTCTCCTGCGCATCGAGCACGGGCAGCGCGAGCGTGACGCTGAAGGTGCTGCCCTGCCCCGGCGTGCTGTCCAGCGCCAGCGTGCCGCCCATCATGTCCACCAGGCGGCGCACGATGGACAGGCCCAGCCCCGTGCCGCCGAAGCGCCGCGTGGTGGAGCTGTCGGCCTGCATGAAGGGCTCGAAGATGCGCGCGCGCTGGTCGGCCGGCACACCGATGCCCGTGTCCACCACGTCGAAGCGCAGCGTCGCCCGGCCGGCCTCGCGCGCGGCCAGGGCCACGCGCAGCACCACGTGGCCCGCCAGCGTGAACTTCACGGCGTTGCCCAGCAGGTTCAGCAGCACCTGCTTGAGCCGCAGCGGGTCGCCCTGCAGCACCGCGGGCAGCCCTTCGGGCAGCTCCAGCCGCAGCGACAGGCCCTTGGCCACGGCCTGCGGCTCCACCATCGCGCGCAGCGCCTGCAGCAGCGGCGCCAGCTCGAAGGGCACGGACTCCAGGTGCATCTCGCCGGCCTCGATGCGCGAAAGGTCCAGCACGTCGTTGGTCAGCGCCAGCAGCTGCTCGCCGGCCTGCTGGATGTGGCCGACGAAGCGCTGCGCGTCCTGCGGCAGCTTCATGCGCGCCATGAGCTGGCTCAGCCCGATGACGGCGTTGAGCGGGGTGCGGATCTCGTGGCTCATGTGCGCCAGGAACGCGCTCTTGGCGCGGCTGGCGGCCTCGGCCTGCGTGGTGCGCAGGCGCAGCCGCTCCTCCAGCGACTTGCGCTCGGAGAGGTCCGTCAGCACGCCCAGGAAGCCCTTGGGCTCGCCGCGTCCGTCGTGCAGCACGCTCAGGCTCAGCAGCACCGGCACGCGCGTGCCGTCGGCGCGCACGCAGGTCCACTCCTGCCCCGCCTCGGCCGGGCCCCGGGCGTCGGCCGTGCGCGCGCGCGGCCACAGCACGCGCCGGATGTCCGCCGGCAGCAGCCGCCCGCGCGTGCGCAGCTCGCGCGCATCGACGAAGTCCAACACCCGCCGCCCCAGCGCCTGCGCCACCGGCAGGCGCAGCAGCGCCTCGGCGGCCGGGTTGATGGTGGTGATGCGCCAGCGCAGGTCGGTGACAATGATGGCGCTGGCGGCGCTGTCCAGCACCGTGCGCATCTCGCGCGTGCGCTGCTGCATGCGCTGCTCCAGCAGTTCGCGCGCGGTGTGCTGTTCGTGCACGTCGGTGGCCACGCAGAACCAGCGCAGCATCTCGCCCTGGCTCAGCGGCTCCACGCGCACCAGGTGCCAGCGGTGGGCGCCGTCGTGGCGGCGGATGCGCAACTCGTGCACGAAGGGCTTGCCGGTGTTGCGGGCGTGGCGCCAGTGCGCGCGCGCCACCGGCCGGTCGTCGGGGTGCAGCGCCAGCGCCCAGCCCGCCCCCAGCGCCTCGTCATCGGTCTGGCCCGTGTACTCGCGCCAGCGGCGGTTGAACCAGTCGGCATGGCCGTCGGGGCTGCTGCGCCACAGCAGGTCGGGCACCGACTCGGCCACGGCCTGGAAGCGCATCTGGCTGTCGCGCAGTGCCGCGCGCACGGCCACCACGTCCAGCGTGGCGCCCCGCCGACGCTCCACGAGAACCGTCTGCGGCGACTCCGGGGTGCCCGGGCCGCCACCACCCGCGCTCCACGTCGCCGGCATGCCGGGCAGCACCGTGACGCACAGCCCCGCCACCACGCCCCCTTCGTCGCGCAAGGCGCTGCAGCACCAGAGCGGGGAACCCGGCGCAGCCTCGTCCGGCTCGGTCCCGGGCTGCACGCCCATCACGGGCTGGCCGGTGGACAGCACCCCCTCCACCACCGGGCCCAGCCGCTCCCACTCCCGCGTCCAGCAAGCGCGCGCCGGCTGCCCCAGCGCGGCCGGATGCCGCGCCCCGAGCAGTTCCAGCGCCGCGTCGTTGTGGAACTGGAACAACGCCGGCCCCCACCAGACCAGGCCCGGCAGCGGCGAGGCCAGGCACAGGTCGATGGCCGTGCGCAGGCTTTGCGGCCAGGACGCGCTCGGCCCCAGGGACGTGCCGCTCCAGGCGCGCTCGCGCAGCAACGCCGCGACCACACCCTGCTGGGCGGGCCATGGCATCGGGCGAGGGCGTGCCGAGGGGGCGTCAGCGTCGAGGTGGGTCATGCAAGGGCCGGGCGTACCGCAGCGCGGGGCACTGCCGACCGGCTGCCCAAGGAAAGTGGTCAAGGTGGGAACCTGAGAAGGAAAGCGACGGGAGAGCAAACGCCGGGCCTTGCCCGGGGCAGCAGGTGGAAATTCTTAACACCGCGACGCATTTTGCCCCCCGTCCGGGGGTATCGCTCGCGGCTGATACGCTCGCCCGATGCCCGTTCCACCCGTTTCACCGCCGGCCGCCTCGCGGCCGGCTGTTTCTTCCGGCGTCGTTGCCCTGGCCCTGGCGCTGCTGCTGGGGCTGCAGCCCGTCACCACGGACCTGTACCTGCCCGCCCTGCCGCGCCTGACGCGCGCCTTCGGCGCCACCACGGCGCAGAGCCAGCTCACGATGTCGGCGCTGATCCTGGCCTTCGGCATCGGCCAGCTGTTCTGGGGCCCGGTAGCCGACCGCTTCGGGCGGCGCCCGGTGCTGCTGCTGAGCCTGGCGCTCTACACGCTGGCCAGCGCCGGCGGCGCGGCGGCGCCGGCCATCGAGTGGCTGATCCTGTGGCGCACGCTGCAGGGTGCGGCACTGGCGGCGGCGGTGGTGTGCGCGCGCGCCATGGTGCGCGACCTGTACGAGCCGCACGAGGGCGCGCACGTGATGTCCAAGGGCATGTCGGGGCTGGGCCTGATCGCCATCAGCTCGCCGATCCTGGGCGGCGCGCTGGCCGCGACGCTGGGCTGGCGCGCGCCGCTGGGCGCGGTGGCGGCCATCGGCGCCATCGCGCTGGCCTTCGTGGCGCTGCGGCTGCCGGAGTCGCTGGCGCAGCGCAATCCGCACGCGCTGCGGCTGGGACCGCTGGCGGTCTCGGTGCGCGAGGTGCTGGCGAACCGCACCTTCCGCGCCTGGTCGGCGCTGGTGGCGAGCACCTACGGCGGGCTGTTCGCGATCCTGGCGCTGTCCTCCTTCGTCTACATCGAGGTGCTGGGCTTGACGCCGGGCCAGTACGGCATCGCGCTGGCCTCGGGCTCGGTGGCGTACCTGCTGGGCACTTTCTTCTGCCGTCGCTGGCTGCTGCGCCACGGGCTGGACGGCGCGGTGCGCCGCGGCGCGTGCTTCAGCCTGGCGGGCGGCGTGTCGATGGCGGCGCTGGCGCTGGCCGGCGTGCAGGAGGTGTGGGCGGTGCTGCTGCCGCAGTGGCTCTACGGCTTCGGCCACGGCATCCACCAGCCTTGCGGACAGACCGGCGCGGTGGGGCCCTTCCCGCGCAACGCGGGCGTGGCCTCGGCGCTCAACGGCTTCCTGCTGGCCGCCACGGCCTTCGTGGTGGGCCTGTGGGTGGGCCACGCCATGGACGGCAGCACGCGGCCGCTGGGCCTGGTGGTGGGGCTGTTCGGCATCGCCACCGCCGTGGTGGGCTGGACGCTGGTGCAGCGCCACGGGGTGCAACCGCGCCCGCGCACGGCATGACGGAGCGCATGGACCTGGAAACTCCCTGGATCGCCCTGGCCGGCCCCACGGCCAGCGGCAAGACCGCGCTGGCCCTGGCACTGGCCGAGCGGCTGGCACGGCCGGTGGAGATCGTCAGCGTGGACTCCGCGCTGGTGTACCGCGGCATGGACATCGGCACCGCGAAGCCCACGGCGGCCGAGCGCGCGCGGGTGCCGCACCACCTGATCGACCTGATCGAGCCCACGCAGGCCTACTCGGCCGCGCAATTCGTGGCCGACGCGGAGAAAGCCATGGCCGGCGTCCGCGCACGCGGCGCGCTGCCGCTGCTGGTGGGCGGGACGATGCTGTACTTCAAGGCGCTCATCGACGGCCTGGACGCGATGCCGGCCTCGGTGCCCGAGGTGCGCGCGGCCATCGAGGCCGACGCGGCGGCGCGGGGCTGGGCCGCGCTGCACGCGGAGCTGGCGCGGGTCGATCCGGTGACGGCCAGGCGCCTGGCGCCGCTGGACGCGCAGCGCATCTCGCGCGCGCTGGAGGTGTGGCGCGTCAGCGGCCAGCCGATCTCGGCCTTCCACCGCGAGCGCGAGGCGCAGGCGCCGGCGGGGCTGTTCCTGTCGCTGGAGCCCGACTCGCGCGCCTGGCTGCACGCGCGCATCAACCAGCGCTTCGACCAGATGCTGGACGCGGGCCTGGTCGAGGAAGTGCAGCGCCTGCGCGCGCGGGGCGACCTGCAGTTGGAGATGCCCTCGATGCGCTGCGTGGGCTACCGCCAGGTGTGGGAAGCGCTGGACGCGGGCCTGACGGGCGCGGCGCTGCGCGAGCGCGTGAAGGAGACGGGCAGCGCCGCGACGCGGCAACTGGCCAAGCGCCAGATCACCTGGCTGCGCGGCATGCCCTGGCGCCTGAGCGTGGCTTGCGATGCGCCGGACCCGCTGGCGCGGCTGCTGCAGCGGCTGCACGAGAAAGTGCCGGCGCTTTAACCAACACACATCCCACGGATTTCTCGAACGCTGAGAGCCCGTTCGTGCTGACCCTTCGATACCTCAGGGCGTGCCCTGTGCTGAGGTATCGAAGCATCAGGACGAACGGAATACGGGTTCGAAAACTTTATCGGACCCGTATCACAGCTTCATCGCATAAAACTTGTCATCCAGCCCCATGGCCGGAAAGCTCGGCGGCAATTCCTGGCGGCCTATTTCCTTGAAGCCGTTCTTTTCGTAGAAACGGGACACGGCGGGGTATTTGGATGATGTGCCCAGAAAAATCCAGCGCATGCCGCGCTCGCGGCACCAAGCCACCAGCGTCTTGAGCAGCCCGCCGGAGACACCCAATTCCAGGCCGCGGTAAGCGCGGGTCACGAACATCTTGCGCAGCGCGCCCTGTTGCTGGCCGATGTCCTGCAGTGCCACCGTCCCCACCACACGTTCCTTGTCCAGCGCCACCCAGAAATTGCCGTTGTCCCTCTGGTAGTAGCGCGGAATGTCCATCAGGTCCGGCTGCGCCTCCAGTGAAATGGGAATGTTCAGCTCGGACTGCTGGATGGGCAGGATGACCGAAGCGATGCCTTCCCGGTACTTGGCGCTGAACGGGACGATTTCTATGGATTCAGGCTGCTCGCCGAAAGATCCCTTGTCCGGCAAATTGGGATAGGTGCCCAGGCGTCGCCAGAAAGCTACCAACTCGGTGGTGGGCAGCAAGGCCACTTCGAAAGGAGGCGCCTCCATCTCAAACCCGTGCGATGGGTTTGATACTCCAGACCTGCCAGGCCGAATTTTTCAAGGTCGTTCTCGTTTCTGTTCCTGGAATCGACGGACCGGCTCGGTCCCTCCCCGGTGTGTTTTCGGACGGTTGGCACAGAAGGCCCTGGATTTGTTCGTGAAATTCGTCACGGAATTCCGGAAACATCCAGCCCCGCATAACCATGCTGATAAAAGCCGGCTCGGGCGCCCCTCTTGCCCAACCGCCCCACGCCGACCGTGAATTCCGTCACGAACCCATGCTTCAAATCCGCTCCCTCGAAAAACGCTACGCCGACAGCCCCGTCTTCACCGGGGTGGACCTGGACGCCCACCCCGGCGAATTCATCGCCATCCTGGGCGAGTCCGGCGTGGGCAAGTCCACCCTGCTCAACTGCATCGCCGGGCTCGATGAAGCCGATGCCGGCAGCGTCACGCTCGACGGCGTACAGGTGTTCCAGCTCGGCGAGGAGCAGCGCGCGCGCTGGCGGCGGGAAAAACTGGGCTTCGTGTTCCAGGCCTTCCACGTGCTGCCCCACCTGAGCGTGAGCCAGAACGTCTCCTTGCCCCTGTTGCTGCTCCAGCGCCCCGATCCCGCGCGCGTGAAGCACATGCTGGCCGTGGTGGGCCTGGAGGGTTTCGACGACCGGCTGCCGCGCACGCTCTCCGGCGGGCAGCTGCAGCGCGTGGCCATCGCCCGCGCGCTGGTGCACCGCCCGGCGCTGCTGCTGGCCGACGAACCCACCGGCAACCTCGACCCGGCCACGGCCGAGCGCGTGCTCACGCTGCTGCTGGACCAGGCCCGCGCCGAAGGGGCGATCTGCCTGCTGGTCACGCACTCGCGGACCGCCGCCGCGCGCGCCGACCGCGCCCTGTGCCTCACCGCCACCGGCTTCGAGCCGCTGCCGGCGTGAGCAGCGTGCTTCCTCTGCTGCGCCAGCTCGTCCTGCCCGAGTGGCGGCATCACCCGTGGCGGCTGGCGGTGGCGGTGCTCTCGGTCGCGCTGGGCGTGGCCCTGGCCTTCTCCGTCCAGTTGATCAACCGCTCGGCGCTGGACGAGTTCTCCAACGCCGCGCGCGCCGCCGCCGGCGAGCCCGACCTCAGCCTGCGCAGCGCCGCCCAGGGCAACCTGGACGACGCCTGGTTCGAGCGCGTGGCGTTGTCTCCCCTGGTGCAAGCCGCCAGCCCGGTGCTGGAGATCGACGCCGCGGCGCTGAACGCGGCCGGCGAGCGCGTGAGCCTGAAGCTGCTGGGCGTGGACGCGCTGCGCGTCACCCCCCTGGCCGCAGCGCTGTTCCCGGTGCCCATGAAAGGCGCCGCGCTCACCGCCTTCCTGGAACCCGACGCCGTCTTCCTCAACCCCGCCGCGCTGCAGCGGCTGAACCTGCAGCCCGGCGGCACGCTGACGCTGCAGCAGGGGCTGCAACGGCTGCCGCTGCGCGTGCTCGGCACGGTGACCGCGGGCGGCGCGCCGCTGGCGGTCATGGACATCGCGGCGGCGCAGGCGCGCTTCGCGCCCGGGAAGCTGTCGCGTGTGGACATCCGCCTGGCCACCGGCGCCGATGCGCGCGCGCTGCGCGAGGCGTTGACATTGCCCCCGGGACTGCTGCTGGCCGAGCCGCGCACGGCGGTCCAGCGCGTGTCGGACCTCTCGCGCGCCTACCGCGTCAACCTCATGGTGCTGGCGCTGGTGGCGCTGTTCGTGGGCGGCTTCCTGGTGTTCTCGGTGCTGGCGCTGTCTGTCGCTCAGCGCACGCCGCAGCTCGCGCTGCTGGGAGTGCTGGGCCTGTCGGCGGGGCAGCGGCGAGGGCTGGTCCTGGCCGAGTCCACCGCCATCGGGCTGCTGGGCAGCGTGCTCGGCCTGGTGCTGGGCACGGCGCTGGCCGCGCTGGCGCTGCGCTGGCTCGCCGGCGACCTGGGCGGCGGCTACTTCCCGGGCATCGCGCCGCGGCTGCAGTTCTCCGCCGGCGCGGCGCTGGTCTTCGGCGCGCTGGGCGTGGCCGCGGCCCTGGCCGGCGGCTGGTGGCCGGCGAAGCTGGCACGGCAGCTGGCGCCCGCCCAGGCGCTCAAGGGTTTAGGCGGCGCCACGCCCCGCGCCCC
>Ga0065721_10005046_pt1 | contig 35081 bp, 36 predicted proteins | sample Mesricmetagenome_FD_59108 | JGI IMG/M metagenome (GOLD analysis project Ga0065721, IMG submission 59108) | Mesophilic microbial community from rice straw/compost enrichment Sample: eDNA_1 v2 (version 2) | ecosystem: Engineered > Solid waste > Grass > Composting > Bioreactor | place: USA: Davis... | reverse complement strand
TTGTCTCGCAAGAACCGAAGTCCCTGCTCGACTGTATTTCATTACGCTCGATGTTCAGTTTTCAAGGAACAAGTTTGTTTCGTTTCTTTCTCGGCCACCGCTCAGCGGCGACTCAAATAATATATCATAGCAGCCCACCTGAACGCAACCCCCTAAACTAAAATAATTTAAAAGAAATCAGAGAGTCCTTTAAAGACAACCGGCCGCAACTCTAACGAGCTGCGGCCGGTCTGCCGATCGGGTTTGAGAATCTACTATAATCTTAGGTCCATTCTTAATCCGTATCGCGCATGTGCGGGAACAGCAGCACGTCGCGGATGGAAGGCGCGTCCGTCAGAAGCATGATCAGACGGTCGATCCCGATGCCGAGACCGCCGGTCGGCGGCAGGCCGTACTCCAGCGCGCGGATGAAGTCTTCGTCGAGGTCTTGGGCTTCGTCGTTGCCGGCGGCCTTCTCCACCATCTGAGCCGCGAAGCGCTCGCGCTGGTCGATCGGATCGTTCAGCTCGGAGAACGCGTTCGCGTGCTCGCGCGCCACGATGAACAGCTCGAAGCGATCGGTGAAGCGAGGGTCCTTCTCGCTCTTCTTAGCAAGCGGCGAGATGTCGACCGGATGACCCGTCACGAACGTCGGCTGAATGAGCGTATGCTCGACGAACGTCTCGAAGAACGCGTTGACGATATGGCCGTACGTCATGTGCGGCTCGACCGGAACCTTGTGCTCCTTCGCCAGGCGATGAGCTTCTTCGTCGGACGTGACCTTCGTGAAGTCGATGCCGACCGCCTTCTCGACAAGCGAGGTCATCGATTCGCGGCGCCATGGCGTCTCCAGATCGACTTCTTGGCCCTGGTAGGCGATCTTCTTCGTGCCGAGAACCTCTTGCGCCAGATGCACGATCAGGTTCTCGGTCAGCTGCATGATATCCTCGTAGTCGGCGTACGCCTCGTACAGCTCCAGCAGCGTGAACTCCGGATTGTGGCGGGTCGAGATGCCTTCGTTGCGGTACACGCGGCCGATCTCGTACACCTTCTCCATGCCGCCGACGATCAGACGCTTCAGATGAAGCTCGATCGCGATCCGCATGTAGAGCTGCATGTCCAGAGCGTTGTGATGCGTGATGAACGGCTTAGCCGCCGCTCCCCCCGCTATGGCATGAAGGGTAGGCGTCTCGACTTCCAGATAGCCCAGCCCGTCCAGATAACGGCGCATCGATTGAATGATCTTCGAGCGGGTGATGAACGTCTTCTGAACCTCGGGATTCACGATGAGGTCGACGTACCGCTGACGATAGCGGGTCTCGACATCCTTAAGACCATGGAACTTGTCCGGCAGAGGAAGCAGCGACTTCGTCAGAACCTCGAGATCGTCCACCTTGATGGAAGTCTCGCCGGTCTTGGTCTTGAAGACGACGCCGGTCACGCCGATAATGTCGCCTATGTCCAGAATGTTGAACGCCTTATACTTGTCCTCCGGCACGGAGTCCGCACGTACGTAGATTTGGATTTTGCCGCTCAGGTCCTGAATATGCGCGAACGAAGCCTTGCCCATCGAACGCTTCTGCATGATCCGGCCCGCCACCCGAACCGGCACCGCCTTCTCGTCCAGCTCCTCGGTGGACAGCTCCGAATATTCGGCGAGAATAGGGCCCGCTTCGTGCGTACGGTCGAACTTGACGCCGAACGGGTCGATGCCCAGCTTGCGCAGCTCGTCCAGCTTGTTGCGGCGAATCTGCAGCAGTTCGCTGAGTTCGGCCGCTTCGTTCTGATTCTGATTTTCTTGATCCATGATGGTGATTCCCTCCAACCTATATAGCCTAGCCATAATCCCATTGTACACGGAAATCGCTCGAAATCGTGCAAAAAAGCTTCCCAAGGAAGCTTTTTCAATCATAAGAGCGATCAGAGGCCGTTCAAGACGTCCCGCTGACCGCCCGTTGATGGCGCTAGGCTGATGGCTTACTTTTTGATATCGACGATTTTGTATTGAATGATGCCCGCTGGAACGTTGACTTCGACAACCGTGCCCTTCTTCTTGCCGATGATCGTTTTGCCCACTGGGCTTTCATTGGAGATCTTGTTCTGCAGCGGATCGGATTCCGCCGTTCCCACGATGGTGTATTCCACCACGTCGCCGAATTCCAGATCCTCTACCACGACGGTCGACCCGATGCTTACCGTGTCGAGGTCAATCTCGTCGTTATTGATAATTCTGGCGTTCCGAAGCATCTTCTCGAGAGTAATGATACGCCCTTCGATAAAAGCTTGTTCGTTCTTGGCGTCTTCGTATTCCGAATTCTCGCTGATATCTCCGTAACCAATCGCTACTTTAATCCGTTCGGCCACCTCGCGGCGTTTGACCGATTTAAGGTTCTCCAGCTCTTCTTCGAGCCGTTTAAGCCCATCTGGAGTCAAAAGGACTTCCTTGTCGCTCATCTCACCGATCTCCTGTCAAAGGTATGATTTCCGTGCCGGGCACGGATTGGCTGCAGCTCCTATCGCTTTTAGGTTGCTGCCGCAACCAAGCAATCCGTTGCTACTCAATATATGGCGCTTAACCGTTGACATGACACATGATTGTACGGACAACTCTAAGTCGCGGGTCGCGAATATTGTTAAAGATTATATTTCAACCCCTGGAAAATGTCAATTAGCGGAAAAGCCCCCATATGGAGTCGAACTAGTCTTAATGAACTAGGGCCTCGCCTTGCTCCGGACCGCCCGCTTCGGCTTCTTCCTTAAGAGATTCGACATATTCGTCCAGTCTCTTCGCGACGGCCGCGCGGGATGTCATGTCCATGATCTCGTTCTTCACGCGAGCCGCGTCCGGAAGTCCCTTCAGGTACCAAGCGAGGTGCTTGCGCATCTCCCGAACCGCTTGGCCTTCGCCTTTCAGGTCGATCAGGCGATCCATGTGCAGCAAGGCGATGCGGATCTTCTCTCCGGCATCCGGCTCCGGAAGCAGCTCCCCGGTCGTCAGGTAATGAACGGTGCGATACAGCATCCACGGGTTGCCGAGCGCGCCGCGTCCGATCATGACGCCGTCCACGCCGGTATGCTTCAACATGCGCTCCGCGTCCTCCGGGGAGAACACGTCGCCGTTGCCGATAACCGGAATGGATACAGCTTCCTTAACGTCCTTTATGATATCCCAGTTTGCCGTGCCCGTATACAGCTGCTCCCGGGTTCTGCCATGCACGCTGACGGCGGCCCCGCCGGCGCGTTCCACGGCCTGGGCGTTCTCGACCGCGAAGATGTGCTCGTCGTCCCAGCCGATTCTCATCTTGACCGTGACCGGCTTGCTCTTCGCGGCGTCTACCGCATAAGAGACCATCTCGTAAATCTTGTTAGGGTCGAGCAGCCAACGGGCGCCCGCGTCGCACTTCGTGACTTTCGGCACGGGACAGCCCATGTTGATGTCGATGATGTCCGCGTTCGTGTTGCGATCGACGAAGCGGACGGCCTCGGTCAACGACTCCTTATCCCCTCCGAAAATCTGCAAGCTCAGAGGTTTCTCCCTCTCGTCCACATAGAGCATTTCCAGCGTGCGCTGATTCCCGTGAAGGATCGCTTTGTCGCTGACCATCTCCGCGCAGACGAGTCCGCAGCCGAACTCCTTCGCGATCAATCGGAAAGCGGGGTTGCAGACGCCTGCCATCGGCGCCAGCACCACTTTGTTATTCATTTCGATGTCGCCGATCTTCAGCATGGCGGCAACTCCTCTCGGTTTAAAGCCCTGTCTCCCAGAGCTTCCATAATAGAATTCCTTCCTTCCGCCTGGCCGCGTCCGTCACGAGCTCTTCCCAGGGGAAAAGCCCGCTCTCCGGCAGCCAAACGTCTTGAAGCGGTACGAGCACGAAGGCCCGTTCCTGCATGCGGGGGTGCGGAAGCGTCAGCTCCTGCGTGTCCAGGACAACTCCCCCGTACAGCAATAGATCCAGATCGACCGTGCGGGGTCCCCACCGGATCGTTCTCACCCGTCCGAGCTCGTTCTCGACTTGAAGCAGCCGCCGCAGAAGCTCCGCAGGCGGGAGGCTCGTTCGAAGCGAGACGGCCATATTCAGAAAAGCAGGCTGATCGGTATATCCGACGGGATCCGTCTCGTAGAGGTTCGACACCCGAACGATCTCGACCCCGTCCGTGTCTCCGAGCCGGCGAATCGATTCCCTTAACGTCGATTCTCTATCTCCAAGATTGGCGCCCAGCGCCACATAGGCCAAGTGCATCGCGACTTCAATCCTCTGCGGGAACGGCATTGCCGGCCATCTCCCGCGTTCTTCGAAGCTCTACCGTCACTCCGTCGAACGTAATATCGAAAGGAGGATTCGGCTTCGTTACCGAGACGGTTGCTTCATGGATACTAGTATACGTACCGAGCACCGCGCTTGCAATGTTTCCTGCGAGCGTCTCGATCAGCTTGACCGCGGGACCTTCCACGATCCCCTTCACGAGAGCATGAACCTCCGCATAGTTGACCGTGTCCTCCACATCGTCGCTGGCCGCCGCGCGGGAGAGGTCCAAGCGCAGATCGAGATCGACGATATATTTCTGTCCCAGCCTATTTTCCTCCGGAATGACGCCATGATACCCGAAGAACACCATCTGCTTCAGAAGCATTCGATCCATCTTATTCATCCCCCTTCGCCGCTTGCCTGTATACGATCGCATCGGTCATTCGGGCGGTGCGGACCGCCTGCTTCACATCATGCACCCGAACCATCTGGCAGCCTTGCAGGATGCCGATCGAGGTCGTCGCGTTCGTCCCTTCCACGACGTCGCTGGCCGGGAGTCCCAGAACCGTACGGATAAAAAGCTTGCGGGAAGTCGCGAGCAGCACCGGGTATCCCAAAGCGACGATCTTGTCCAGATGGCCCATCAGCTCCAGGTTCTCGTCGTAATCCTTGGCGAAGCCGATGCCCGGATCGAGCCAGACGTTCTCGGGCGCCACGCCCGCCGCCTTCGCCCGGTCCAGGCTGCCTTGCAGATCCGCGAGCACGTCCGGCACGAAGTCCAGGTAGTCCCGCTCCCGTCGGTTATGCATGAGAATGACGGGGCAGCCGTAATCGGCCGCCACCGCGGCCATCTGGGGATCCTGCTTGAACCCCCATATATCGTTGAGAATGTGGGCGCCCGCTTCCAGCGCCGCGCGCGCCGTCTCCGGCTTGTACGTATCGACGCTGATCGGCAGCTTCACCTGCTCGCGAACCGCTTGGATCACCGGAACGATACGGCGGATCTCTTCTTCCGCCGATACGGGCTCGTGCCCGGGACGGGTCGATTCCCCTCCGATGTCGATCAGGTCCGCGCCTTCTTCCGCCATCCGTCTCGCCCGCTCGACGGCCGCATCCACGTCCATGTAGCTGCCTCCGTCCGAGAAGGAATCCGGCGTAATATTCAGAATTCCCATGACAAGCGTGCGATGTCCGAGCTCCAGGCTCAATCCGTCGGGAAATTCGTATTTTCTCTTGTGGAAAATCGGCTTCATGCTCGCATCCGTCCTTTCGTTGCGGCCGATCGGTATTCCTGCATCAGCTTAAAAGTGCGTTCTCCCGGCTTTTCCATGCGAATGTCCCCCTGAACCGTGCCGTCCGCATCTTCCAGACGGATCACGGGGACGAGCTCTTGGATGGAGCTGGTGACGAACGCTTCCTCCGCCCGAAGGAGCTCCTCCCAAGCATAAGCGCCTTCCTCCACTCGCCAGCCTTGAGCCTCCGCCAGCCGAATCACATATCTTCTAGTTACCCCGGCGAGCGGACCGCAACCCAAGGAAGGCGTGCAGAGGGTATCGCCTCGAAACCAGAACACGTTGCTGACCATCCCTTCCACGATATGGCCCGCCGCGTTCAAGAACAGTCCCTCCGTGCCCGGAACCGCTCCTCCGGACGCGAGCTCGCGCTTCGCGAGAATATTATTCATATAATGGAAGGATTTCAGCCTGACGTCCGCTTCCGGTTCGCTCCGGCGCAGCTTCAGCAGCCGCAGCGGCTTGCCGCTCCGCTCCTCCGGCTCGTCGGCCGCCTGAGGCTTCGCGTACACGATCTCCGTCGGCTTCCGATAAGGCTCCGCCGGAAGGCCGACCGCGCCGATGCCGGCCGAGACCGACCAGCGAATATAGGCGTCCCGGTCCTGCAGGCCGTTGGCTTCGATCAGCCTCGCCACCGAGCTCCTCATGTGGTCGACATTCGGCTCATATCGGATCCCGAGCGCCTCGCAGCCCTCGGCCAGCCTCTCGGCATGCCACTCCAGCAGCCAAGGCTCCCCTTCATACGTGCGGAAGGTCTCGAATAGGCCCATCCCATAGAGGAAGCCGTGATCATGGACGGAGATCACGGCTTCCTCGCTGTTCATTAATTGTCCATCGAGCTGCACCTTCATGCTCTCATACCCGACTTGTAAGCCAAGAAATTGCGTAGGATCGTCAGGCCGTTGTCCGTCATGATCGATTCGGGATGGAACTGAACGCCTTCGACCACGTATTGCTTATGCCGAAGCCCCATGATCTCCCCGTCTTCGCTCTCCGCGCTAATCTCGAGGGAATCCGGCAGCGTTTCTCTCTTCACCACAAGAGAGTGGTACCGCGTGGCGGTGAACGGCGATTCGATTCCGCCGAAGATCGTCTTGCCGTCGTGAGTAATCTCCGAGGTCTTGCCGTGCATCAGCTTCTCGGCGCGAACGACGTCGCCGCCGAAGGCCTGTCCGATCGACTGATGGCCAAGGCAGACGCCGAAGATCGGAATCTCGCCCTTGAAGCGCTCGATGAGGCCGAGGCTCACTCCCGCTTCGTTCGGCGTGCAAGGCCCGGGCGAGATCAGAATGTGGTCCGGCTTGAGCGCGGCAATTCCGTCCAGGTCGATCTCGTCGTTGCGGTACACCTTGATCTCTTCGCCCAGCTCTCCCAAGTATTGCACTAGGTTATAAGTGAACGAATCGTAGTTGTCGATAACCAGAATCATACCGTTTCCTCCCTACGGGTCAGCCGATTCGGGCGTCCTGCGCCTCTTCCCGCTGCCTTTCTCCGTACTGTACCGCCTTCCAGAGCGCCTTGGCCTTGTTNAAGCATTCGNGGAATTCCCGCTCCGGGTCCGAGTCGATGACGATNCCCGCGCCNGCCTGGATATGGCAGACGCCGTCTTGGACCGCTATCGTTCTTATTATAATATTAAATTCCATATTCCCGGCATAGTCAATCCATCCGAGCGAACCGGTGTAAGGCCCGCGCCGTACCGGCTCCAGCTCCTCGATGATTTCCATGGTGCGGATTTTGGGGGCGCCGGTAATCGTGCCTCCCGGGAAGGCGGCCGCGATCAGATCGAAGGCGTCCTTGCCGGAGGCGAGCTTGCCCTCCACCTGCGACACGAGGTGCATCACGTGCGAATAGCGCTCGATCGTCAGCAGCTCCGGAACGTGAACCGTCCCGTACTCGGCGACGCGCCCCAGGTCGTTGCGCTCCAGATCGACCAGCATGATGTGCTCCGCCCGTTCCTTCTCGCTGGCCAGCAGCTCCTCCGCGAGCCCCGCATCCTCATCGGGCGTTCGGCCGCGTCTTCTCGTGCCGGCGATCGGCCTTGCGCTCATCCATTCTCCGTCCAGCTTCACGAGCAGCTCCGGCGACGCCGAGACGAGCTGGAAATCGGGGAACTGCACGTACCCCATGTAAGGAGACGGATTCACGAGCCTCAGCCATTCATACAGCTCGTCGGGACGCGAGACGATCGGGCGGCTCTGCCTAAGTGACAGGTTCACCTGGAAGACGTCGCCCTGCGAAATGTATCTCTGCACGGCGAGAACCGCTTCCTTGAACTGCTCCTTCGTCATCGCCGTGCGGATCCCCGCGTACCCCTCGATATCCATCTGCAGCATATCTTCCGCCAGCGCTTTTTTCATCTTCGCCACCAGACTCGTCGCCGCTTCCTCTTCCGCTATAGCCGCAAAATAATCCCATTCTTCCTTCATCTTATCCACAAGCGAGGAGGCTTCCGCGTAAAGCTTGGCCAGCTCCTCCGGATAGGCCCATGCGGTGCTCGGGATCGGGTGATGGAGAGCGCAGACCAGCTCCGACCGTTCATGATCGAGGATCCATACCTCATTGACCAGAAGGAAAGCGTACTCAGGCAGCTTCAGGTCGTCCGCCGCAAGCTCAGGCAGCCTCTCCAAGGACCTGGCGACATCGTAGCTGAGATAACCGACAGCGCCTCCGGAGAAGGGAGGAGCCCCTTCCGCCTTCGGGGACCGATGCTTCCCTAACCAGTCCCTGAGGATGGGAAGCGGCTTGCCGGCTATTTTCTCGCTGTCTCCGCTCCCGCCTCGAGGGGAGAACGCCACTCCCTCTCCTCCCCGACCTCTGACGATCGAGTCGGGACGAAGGCCTAGGTACGTGTATCTTCCGCCTTTGCCGCTCTCCAGGACGAAGGCGTGCTCGTCCGCCGACTCCCATGCCCGCTTCCAAAGAAGGATTCGATCCTTGCCCCTCCCGAGCGGATACCGTTTGATCAACGGAAGTCTCGTGTACGCCTGCCCTTCCGGGAGATGGAGATTCTCCTCGCCCCATCTCAGCCAATTCTCCAACCAGGTTACAGTTACCTCTCTCACGCTTGTCCTCCTACCGGTGGCCTTCTTCCCGTTCTTGACGATTGAACTAATTATAACCGATCTTGTCCGCTGCACAATCCACGATTGCGGGGGCCGAATTGTCCACTTTATCCCCACAGTTATCCACACCTTGTGCACATTATGCACAGACATCCTGCATGTAACTGCTTGCGGCAACAGAAAAACCCGATCCGCAGCTGCTGCTGCGAACCGGGTTTCCGATCACGACAGAGAATTAGTTCTCGAAGTTGAACAGCGGAGTGCTCAGATAGCGTTCGCCGTTGGAAGGAACGATAGCGACGACGCGCTTGCCTGCGCCAAGCTCCTTAGCCACCTTAAGAGCGGCATAAATAGCGGCGCCGGAAGAGATGCCGACCAGAAGGCCTTCCTTCTTGGCCACCGTGCGTGCCGTTTCGAAAGCTTCCTCGTTCTCGACCGTAATGACTTGGTCGTAGATTTCGCGGTTCAGGATGTCCGGCACGAAGTTCGCGCCGATCCCTTGGATCTTATGAGGACCTGGCTTGCCGCCCGACAGGATCGGGGAAGCAGCCGGTTCAACGGCCACGATCTTGATGTTCGGGAAGCTCTTCTTCAGGACTTCGCCCGCTCCGGAGATCGTGCCGCCCGTTCCGATACCGGCCACGAACGCGTCCAGCTTGCCGTCGAAGGAGTTGATCGCTTCTACGATCTCGGGACCCGTCGTCTCGCGGTGAATCTTCAGGTTCGCCGGGTTCTTGAACTGTTGCGGCAGGAAGTAGCTAGGGTTCTCGGCAACCAGCTCTTCCGCCTTCTTGACGGCGCCGTTCATGCCTTCGGATCCCGGAGTCAGAACGAGCTCCGCCCCATAAGCGCGAAGCAGGTTGCGGCGCTCCAAGCTCATCGTCTCCGGCATAACGAGGATAGCGCGGTATCCCTTCGCAGCGGCGACGAGCGCCAGGCCGATACCCGTGTTGCCGCTGGTCGGCTCGACGATCGTGTCGCCCGGCTTCAGCTTGCCTTCTTGCTCGGCAACCTCGATCATGCTGATCGCGATCCGATCCTTAACGCTGGAACCCGGATTCTGATATTCAAGCTTAACGTAGATTTCGGCGCTTCCTTCCGGAACGATGCGGTTCAACCGCACTAGCGGCGTATCGCCGATCAGATCCGTGACGTTCTGTACGATTCTTGCCATGACAGAATTCCCTCCCAGATATGGTGCGGCCGAACGCCGCCCCGCTGCTGTTATTCCGACTAATTCTCTCGGCTTTTACACTACGTTCATCTTATCAAACGCGCGGATCAATTGTCAATAGCTGGTCGTTCTAATCGATCGAATTTGTAGGCGGTTCCAAGGCCGGCTCCGATCTATGAAAAAAAGAGACCGGGAGATGCGTTCTCCCGATCTCTATGGGGTTGGCAGCTGCAAGCCCGATTGCAGAATCCGCGCCTCGTATTTGACCAGCAGCTGCTCCTCCAGATCCGACATCGACACGGATTTCTGAAGAGCCAGCTCGCGATGCGCCTGCTTGCGGGCCTCGTCGGAGTCTACCGCCTGGACGACGTTCCGTCCCGTCAGCTGAATGAGCTCGAAGCCGTTCTCCGTCTCGATGGGACCTGCCGATTGCCCGACGTCCAGGCTCTCGGCCGTGCTCAGCACGTCGGGCGCCACGAACGGATCCCCGGTCGATACCCAACCGAGATCCCCTCCCGAGTCCGCAGTGAAATCATCGGTCGAGTATTCAAGCGCAAGCGCCGAGAACTCTTCTCCGTTCTTCAGCTTTCCGAGAGCCTCCTCGGCGACGTCGCCGCTCGGCAAGACGATATGGGAAATTCTCAGCTCCGTTCGAGGGCCGAATTCGTCCTTGTGCTCCTCGAGGTAGAAGTCGATCTCCTCGTCGGAGACCGTTACCGGCAGAATCGCCAGCTGTTCCAGCTTCAATCGATAGACGACATCGCGTCGAACCTCTTCCCGTCCCATGCCGAGCTGCTCCAGCATCGAAGCATAGAACTGCTCCTCGCTGTCATACCCTTGGCTCATTCTGCGCAGTTCCGTCGCGATGTCGTCTTCCGTAACCTCGATCCCCTTCTCTTCCGCCTCTCGGTCGACCGCTATGCGAAGCATGAGGGTTCGCAGCGTCTGCCCCCCGTAGCTTACGAGCAGTTGGTCGATCAACTGCTGCCTGGAGATCGGCGTCCCTCCGACGACGGCGACCGGCTCGTTCAAGCCATCCAATCCGCCGGAGGGAGACGTATCCGAAGGCGCGGCGTCGGTAGGGGAAGACTCGGCTTTCCCCATCGAACAACCCGCCATGCAGAGCAATACCCACGAGAGGGCGAGCAGAACGATCGGTCCCATGCGCCGATTCGTCTGCTTCATGGTCATAATGTCGCTTTCTTCAGAATCTCTTCGAGCTCGGAGGCCTCGAAGCGATAATCCTCGTTGCAGAAGTGGCATTTCACTTCCGCATGTCCGTCCTCGTCGATCAGCTTCCGGAGCTCTTCCCGGCCTAGGCTGACCAACGTCCTCTCTACCCGTTCGCGCGAGCAGAAGCATTCGAAGACCGGCTCGATCGTCTCGTGTATGGTCAGGTCGTCGCCGACGAGGAACTTCAAGATGCCAACCGCATCCTCTCCTTGATCCAGCAATGCCGTGACGTGAGGCATCCCGGCGATCGCCTTCTCGAGGCGAACCAATTGCTCTTCTTCGATTCCCGGCATGACTTGGACAATGAAGCCGCCGGCATGCAGGACCGAATTGTCCGTATCGACCAGAACGCCCAATCCGACAGCGGACGGCGTCTGCTCGGAAGAAGCGAAATAATAAGTGAAGTCTTCCGCCAGTTCGCCCGAAATGAGCGGAATGCTACCCCGATAAGGCTCCTTGAGCCCGAGATCCTTCGTCACGTGCAGATATCCCGTACTCCCTACCGCTCCGGCGACGTCCAGCTTGCCTTGCGGATTGCTCGGCAGGTGGACGTGAGGGAAATCCGCATAGCCTCTTACCTGTCCGGAAGCGGTCGCGTCGACGACGATCTGGCCGATCGGGCCGTCTCCCTTGACCTGCACGGTCAGCTTCTCTTCTCCCTTGAGCATGGCTCCCATCATCGCGGCGGCCGTCGCCGTTCTGCCCAGAGCGGCCGTTGCCGTGGGGTAAGTGTCGTGCCGGCGCTGCATCTCGCCGACGAGCGCGGTCGTGCGCGCGGCGAAGACGCGGATGGCGCCGTTCCAGGCGGTGCCTCGCACCAATTCATCCTTCAATTCCATTCTCTGTAACTCCCTTCATGCCCCGCGTTAAGCATCCTCCGAAGAGCGCACGTTCCGTTCGTATATGATGCGAAGGCCTTCCAGCGTCAGCATCGGATCGACCACGTCGATTCTCTCCGTCTCCGAAGCGATCATCTCGGCGAGGCCGCCCGTGGCGACCACTTTAGGCGCAATGTTATGTTCCTTGCGAATGCGATTGACGATCCCGTCCACTTGCCCGGCATAGCCGAAAATAATTCCCGACTGCATCGCGGCCACCGTGTTCTTGCCGATGACCTGACGCGGCTTCGACAGCTCGATCCGAGGCAGCTTGGAAGCTCTCATATAAAGCGCTTCGGCCGAGATCCCGATCCCCGGCATGATCACTCCGCCCTGGTACGTACCCGTAGCATCGATATAATCGAAGGTCGTCGCCGTCCCGAAATCGACCACGACGAGCGGAGAACCGTACATCTCGATACCGGCTACCGCGTTGACGATCCGGTCCGCGCCGATCTCCTTCGGATTCTCGTACCGGATGTTCAATCCCGTCTTGATCCCCGGTCCGACGATCAGCGGCTCGTGCCCGGCGTACTTGCGGAACAGCCGCTCCATCGTGGACATCAGCGGAGGAACGACGCTGGACAGGATCACTCCTTCGATATCGTCCGCGGTCACTCCGGCGATGCTGAACAGGTTCCGCAGAAGAATCCCGTATTCGTCCACCGTCGAAGACCGATTCGTGCTCAGTCTCCAATGCTCCCTCAGCTTGCGTCCTTCGTACAAGCCGAGAACGATATTCGTATTGCCGACATCGACGACAAGAATCACAGGGAGGCCCCCTTCTTCTCGTTAAGATCCAAGCTGATGTCGAGTGCTTGGAACGAATGCGTCAGGCCGCCGACGGAGATGACGTCCACTCCGCTCGCGGCAATCTCCCGAACCCGTTCCGGACGAACGCCGCCGGAAGCTTCGAGAATGACGCGGGAAGCGATACCTCGCACTTGAACGGCCGCTTCCTTCATGGCCGCCGGGCTCATGTTGTCGAACATGATGATGTCCGCTCCGGCCCGGGCCGCTTCCAAGGCCTGCTCAAGCGATTCCGCTTCGACTTCGATCTTCATCGTGTGCGGGACCCTAGCCTTGGCCGCCGCAACGGCCTCCGGAATTCCTCCCGCCGCCTTGATGTGGTTGTCCTTGATCATGACCGCGTCGTAAAGGCCGAAGCGATGGTTGTAGCCGCCGCCGATTCGGACCGCGTACTTCTCCAGCGTGCGATGGCCCGGCGTCGTCTTGCGGGTGTCCGCGATCCGGGCAGGGAAGCCTTCGGCCGCATCGGCATAGACGCGGGTAACGGTGGCGATCCCCGACATCCGCTGCAGAAGGTTGAGCGCAAGCCTCTCGCCCGTCAGGATGCTGTGCGAGGAGCCTTCGACGATCGCCAGGACCGTCCCCTTCTCGACTTGATCTCCATCGCTTACCTTCGCTTCGAAGACCAGGGACGGATCCACGACTTCGAACACCATTCGGGCAACGGGGATTCCCGCGATCACGCCGGAAGCCTTCGCGTGAATGATCGCTTTGGACTGCTGACCTTCGGGAACGGTCGCCATCGTGGTGACGTCGCCGCCCCCGATATCCTCCGCGAGCCAAGCCCGGATCTGTCCGCGCACCGCTTCCTTGGCCGGACCTCCGATTCTCCAGTCGCTCTCCCGTTCAAACATTGCCTAGAACCTCCTCGCTGATCGCTTTGTCTCTCTCCAGAATCGTATGCTTCTGCCAATGCGCGTCATCGCGGTTCGGGAAGTCCTCCCGATAATGGGCCCCGCGGCTTTCTTCTCTCGAAATCGCGGCGGACGTCGTCAGAATCGCGCAGGTCAGCAGGTTGGCGAACTCCAGCTCCTCGCGCCTCAGCAAGGCGGATTGGAAAATCGGCAGCTGGCGCTTGAGCTCCTCAAGCCCCTTCGCGAGGCCTTTGGCATTGCGGCGAAGGCCGACATAGCGAACCATGACCTTCTGCAGCTTCAGACGGCGCTCGATGAACGTACCCATCGGAGGCAGGTTGCGCCGCCCGTCGTTGTCCGAGAGCGGCTTGTTATCGGCCTCCGGCAATTGATTAATTCTATCCACAATTCGGCGTCCGAATACGAGCGCTTCGGATAAGGAGTTGCTGGCAAGCCTGTTCGCCCCGTGAACGCCCGTCGACGACACTTCCCCGCAAGCGAACAATCTCTTGATATTGGTCTCCCCATGCAGATCAGTTCTTACCCCGCCCATCGTATAATGGGCAGCCGGCGCCACGGGAATCCAATCCGTCGTCATGTCCAATCCGTAGCTGAGGCAGGTCTCGTAAATCGTCGGAAAACGATGCTTGATCAGCTCGGGAGTCTCATGCGTAATGTCGATATAAACGAACGTGGAGTTCGTCTCCTCCATCTCGCTCACGATCGCTCTCGCCACCACGTCGCGCGGCGCGAGCTCCAGCTGCGGATGATACTTCTCCATGAATCTTTCCCCGCGAATGTTGCGCAGATAAGCGCCTTCCCCGCGAACGGCCTCCGAGACGAGGAAGCGCGGCGCTCCCGGGTAACAGAGCGAGGTCGGATGGAACTGGATGAACTCCATGTCCCGAATGACCGCTCCCGCGCGGTAAGCCATCGCGATCCCGTCTCCGGTAGCGACGTCCGGATTGGTCGTATAGCGATAAAGCTGCCCGGTCCCCCCGCTGCACAAGACGACCGCTTTGCCGCGGACGACGACCCGCGATCCGTCCGCCTTCTGAACGAGCGCGCCGCGGCATTCTCCGTCGTCCGTCAGCAGATCCAGAACGAAATGATCCTCCCAGAGCTCGATCTCCGGCATCTCCTTCGCTTTCATAGCGAGAGCCCGCACGATCTCGTAGCCGGTCGCGTCGCCATTGGCATGAAGAATCCGGCGTTGGCTGTGAGCGCCTTCCTTCGTCAGAGCGAGATGGCCATCTTCTTCGTCGAAGATGGTTCCCAGATCGATCAGCTCCTGAACGCCGTTAGGGCCTTCATGGACAAGAACGTCGACCGCTTCCGGATCGCATAGGCCCACGCCGGCGATAAGCGTATCCTGACGATGGAACTCCGGCGAATCGTCCTCGGAGATGACGGCGGCGATGCCTCCTTGGGCATACCTTGTGTTGCTGTCGAACAAGGACTTCTTGGTGATCATGAGCACCCGATTGTTCTTGCTCGACTGGATGGCCGTATACAAGCCGGCGATGCCGGCGCCGATCACGATAACGTCTGTCTCTACCGTAGGCAATTCGTCCATTCGAAAATCTACAATGTAGCGTGGGATCATGGATAAGGACTCCTAATCAAGAGAGTAGCGCATGCTACTTCACTAGCAGCATGCGCTCAAGCGACAGTCGGGCTTTATCGGCTACGTCCTTCGGCACGTGAATCTGAGGCTGCATCGTTTCCAGCGCGCGAACGACCTTCTTGAGATTGTTTACCTTCATGTTCGGACAAACCAGGAACTTGGAGGCGAAGTGGAACGTCTTATCCGGGCTGTCGACTCGAAGCTGGTAGCCGGTTCCGTCCTCGGTGCCGACGATGAATTCCTTATGCTTCGATTCGCGGCAATACTTGAGGATTCCCGTCGTACTTCCGACGAAGTCCGCCATGGCGACGACCTCCGGGCGGCATTCCGGGTGAACGACGAATTCGGCGTTCGGATACTTGGCCCGCATCTCGACGACGTCTTTCACCGTGAGCATGTCGTGCGTGTTGCAGTACCCTTCCCAGATGATCATTTTCTTGTTCGTCTGCTGCTGAACGTAATGGCCGAGGTTCTTGTCGGGGCACCAGATGATCTCGTCCGCGTCGACCGAATTGACGACCTTCACGGCATTGGCCGAGGTGCAGCAAATATCGGTTTCCGCCTTCACGTCCGCGGAGGAATTGATATAAGTGACGACCTTGGCGTTCGGATGCTTGGCCTTCATCTCCCGAAGTCCGATCGGGTTCACCATGTCGGCCATCGGACAGCCGGCGCGTTCGTCCGGAACGAGCACGATCTTGTTCGGCGCGAGAATCTTGGCGCTCTCTCCCATGAAGTGCACTCCGCAGAAAACGATGACGTCCGCATCCGTCTCGGCCGCCTTCTGGGCGAGCAGGAACGAATCCCCGCGAAAATCGGCTACTTCTTGAATTTCGTCCCGTTGATAATAATGGGCGAGAATAATGGCATTCCGTTCCTTCTTGAGCTGCAGAAGCCGTTCCTTCAGCTCGCGATTCTGCTCCGCCTTCCGTTCCAAAGCCAAAGCTTCCATTTGTGTTTAACCCCTCTCCCACGGACTGGTGGCTGTCTCTTGGCGCTGATTCCTAATATAAAAACGCTGCAACTTGCGTCGACTTTGTGAATATATGCACAAACAATAATCCAAAATGAGCGTCTAACAGCGTTGTTTATCACTAAATTTACACTTGCGGCGGTGCGGTGTCAATTGATCTTGTCCAATTTGTGCGGCAAAAAAATACGGGGGCGATCCCATCATTTTATTAGCGGATAAAGAGCAACAAAAAATCTCCAGTTCCGCTAAGCAGGAACTGGAGATCTTGTAGAAACGATCCGTAATCAGGTTTCGTCGGAGCCTTCGCCTTCGCGGCGTTGGTCCGGGGCCGGAGGCGAAACTTCGTCGTCCCGAGTCTGAATGCGAACCCGAACGTTGCCGAGCGTATCGACGGTCGGCTCCAGGCTCGTCGGCTCGGAGCTTCCTTCGTCCGAGCCTGCGCCCGCGCCGTCGATCGTGCCCTTCTCGAGCAGACGCTTGATCTGATCGAGCTCGAGCGTTTCTTCGTCGAGCAGCGTCTTCGCGATCAGATGAACCTCTTCGGTCTTCTCGGTCAGAAGCTTCTTCGCTCTGTCGTAACAGTCGTTAATGATGCGTTGCATCTCTTGGTCGATCTCGTAAGCGATCGTATCGGAATAGTTCTGCTCGTGACCCAGATCGCGGCCGAGGAACACTTGTCCCTGCGAGCTGCCGAACTGCATCGGTCCAAGCTTGTCGCTCATCCCGTATTCCATGATCATGCTGCGAACGATGCCCGTCGCTTGCTTGAAGTCGCTGTAAGCGCCGGTGCCGATCTCGCCGATGAAGAGCTCTTCCGCCACGCGGCCGGCGAGCAGGCCCGTTACTTTATCGAGCAGCTCTTGCTTGGTGACGAGCATACGGTCTTCCTTCGGCAGCATGATGACATAACCGCCGGCGCGTCCGCGCGGAATGATCGTTACCTTGTGAACCATGTCTGCATGCTCCAAGAAGTAGCCTACGATCGTGTGACCGGTCTCGTGATAAGCGACGATTCTCTTCTCGCGCTCGCTGATCACGCGGCTCTTCTTCTCGGTTCCGACGATGACGCGGTCGATCGCTTCGTCGACTTCCTGCATCGCGATATCCTTCTTGTTCTTGCGGGCCGCAAGCAGCGCCGCTTCGTTCAGAAGGTTCTCCAGATCGGCGCCGGTGAAGCCGGTCGTCCGCTTGGCGATCGTGTCCAGCTTGACGTCCTTGTTGATCGGCTTGTTGCGGGCATGAACCTTCAGCACCGCTTCGCGTCCCTTCACGTCCGGACGGTCGACCGTAATTTGACGGTCAAAACGGCCCGGGCGCAGGAGAGCGGGGTCGAGAATGTCCGGGCGGTTCGTGGCGGCGACGATAATGATGCCTTCGTTCGCGCCGAAGCCGTCCATCTCGACGAGCAATTGGTTCAGCGTCTGCTCGCGCTCGTCGTGTCCGCCTCCGAGGCCGGCGCCCCGTTGACGGCCGACGGCGTCGATTTCGTCGATGAAGATGATACAAGGAGCGTTCTTCTTCGCGTTCTCGAACAGGTCGCGAACGCGGGACGCGCCGACGCCGACGAACATTTCGACGAAGTCGGAGCCCGAGATGCTGAAGAACGGAACGCCGGCTTCGCCCGCTACGGCGCGAGCGAGGAGCGTCTTACCGGTACCCGGAGGACCGACGAGCAGGACGCCCTTCGGAATGCGGGCGCCGAGAGCGGCGAACTTGCGAGGATCCTTCAAGAACTCGACCACTTCGACGAGCTCCTGCTTCTCCTCGTCCGCTCCGGCCACGTCCTCGAACGTGACCCGTTTCTTCTCTTCATTATAAAGACGGGCTTTGCTCTTCCCGAAGTTCATGACCTTGCCGCCGCCGCCCTGAGCCTGATTGATCAGGAAGAAGAACAGGATGAACATGATCACGAACGGGATAATCGACGTCAGGAACGTCAGCCAGAAGCTCTGTCCCTTCATCTTCTGGAACTTCACTTGCGCGCCGTTGTCTACGGCCGTATCGGTCAAATCCTGGATCGCATAGTCAGCTAGAGGGAACCGTCCGCCAAACGTCGAGCTGTTAGAGTCGGCTGGTTTTTCTTTATAATGACCTGTGACCAGGTAAGAACCGTTGTCGACACGAAGAGTAAGGTCCTTAACGTTGTCCTGCCGCACGATGGCGACAAGCTGGTTGTAATTCAATTCCTCCGTCGTCTCGCCTCTGCTGATAAAGAGCTGTACGAGACCTACGGTCACCAAGAATATAAGCAAATAAAAGCCTGTGTTGCGGATGAGACGATTCATCCCTGACCTCCTCTCGACACGCTTACATCATTTTACCATAGCCTGTCTTGGCATCACAATAGAAGTACCCGTCGTTCAGAAACCTGTAACTAGATTAATCTAATTCGAATAGATCTCCGGCTTAAGGATGCCGACGAACGGCAGATTGCGGTAATTCTCCGCGTAATCCAACCCGTAGCCGACCACGAAAGCGTCGGGAATCGTAAAGCCGGTGTAGTCCGCGTTCAGATCCACCGTCCGGCGGCCCGGCTTGTCGAAGAGGGCGACGACATGCACGGACTTCGCGTTGCGGCGTTCGAGAACGTCGATAATGTAGCTAAGCGTAAGGCCGCTGTCGATGATGTCCTCGACGATGATGACGTCGCGCCCTTCGACCGAGGTGTCCAGATCCTTGACGATCCGGACCTCTCCGGACGAACGGGTGGAATTGCCGTAGCTGGACACCGCCATGAAGTCCAAGGCGATCGGCACGGAGATGTTCTTAGCCAAGTCCGCCATAAAAATAAAGGCGCCTTTCAGCACGCAAATAACAAGGGGGTTGCGCCCTTGATAGTCGCGACTGATGGCGGCACCCAATTCTTTCACTTTCGTTTGAATCGTTTCTTCCGAGTAGAGTACTTCTTGAATGTCATTCAGCAATGCGAGGACCTCCCGATCCGATTAATACACGGTATGATAACTGTACTTCGTTCATGTCGCCGGATTGGCGATTATTGCCTTAAGTCTCCGTCTCGACGGCGACGCGCATCAGCTTCGTTTCCTTCGTCCTCTCCGGAAGAGCGTGCCTGGATCTCCTCAAGCCGGGAATCCACAGAACGGTTCCCCGGGCGTCGACAAGGAGAGGCACGGAATCCCTAAGGGACTTCGGAACCTTAGCGTCAACGAACATATCTTGCACTTTTTTGGAGCCGTTTAATCCGATGGGCTCGAATCGGTCGCCCGTTCTCCGATTGCGAACGGTCAAGGGAAGGCTAAGCCGCGATTCGTCGAAAAAAGCCTCCGTGCGGTACTCCGACGGATTGTCGCAGGCCGCGAACGCTCGCTCGAACCGAAGGACGGCCCGCGCTTCGGGAATCCGGAGAACCGGATCCGACTCGTTCACCTTATATTCGAAGCTTCCGGACGCCTGCGGCCGAGGCCCTATGTAGACCCGCTCGTATTCGCGTACGAGAACCCAGCCGTTCCCGATATCGAGACTGCCCGTGGTCCGCTGCTCCGAGGACACCGCGGCCGCGGCCTCGGTCACCCCTTCGTAATCGAGGATCTGAGCCTGCGGCGTGACGTAGTTTAATATTAGTTTAATCAATCTGCGTTGTAAAGCAACGTGGAGGCCGCAGAACCGCCTCCGGTCAACCGTCCAGCCCTCCCCTGCGCGAGTGACCGACTCCGCGAAAGCCCTGCGGGCTTCCTGTTCCATATAATCGTTATCGACGGCTGCGGTCTCGGCCAACCTGCGGAGAGCCCCTTTGATTCTCGGGTTGTACCGCTCGAGAAACGGCAGCACGTCTAGGCGTACGGCATTGCGGAAATACTTCCTCTTCGAATTGCTGCTGTCCGTCGCATAGGGAATTCCATTGCGGGACGCGTAATCAAGAAGTTCACATTTGGGTATACGCAATAGCGGGCGAATCAGTTCCAATTCCTTTTCGCTGCGCGTACCGGCAATTCCTGCCAGCCCTTCGATTCCCGTCCCCCGAACGATTCGCATCAGGACGGTCTCGGCTTGGTCGTCGGCATGATGCCCGAGCGCGATAAAAGAAGCGCAGTGACGCCGGGCCGTCTCGATCAGATATTCGTACCGCCGCTCCCGGGACGCTTCCTGCGGATTCATCCCCGACTCTTCGATGTAAGCCGGCATATCGATGGCGGCCGATTCGAAGCGAATGCCCCATTCCTTCGCGACCCCGCGAACCAGCGCCTCCTCCGCGTCCGATTCTTCTCCGCGGAATTTATGATTCACATGGGCGGCAATAAGCGAGAAGCCGTCTCCGTCCGAGAGCGCCTTCAACAGGTGAAGCAGAGCCATGGAGTCCGGGCCGCCCGATACGGCGGCGACGACGGCCGTTCCCGGGCTCCGCCACTTCTCTCCCCGAGTCCAGGACTCGAACCGGAGCAGAAGCTCGTCCATTGCGCATCGAACTCCTTTCAACTAAACAACCATATCGCCATCAAGGAGATGCACAGAAGGAGGGACAGCGCGAATACTCCGGCCATCCACCCGGGCACCCTCGGCGCGGACGGGCTCTTGGCCCCGCTCGCCGCGTGAACCGCTTCGCGCCAGCTCTCCGCCGCCTCTTGCGTCGTTTCGAATCGGCCGTACAAGGCTCTCTCGAACCAGCCCGACAAGGGCTTCAGGCTCGGATGGGACTTCACCAGCCCGAGCAGCTCGCCCGGATCCCGATTCTGGGGAAGCAGCGTACGGGTCAGGTGCAGGAGCCTCTTCTCGTCGAGCGCGTGAATCCACAGAACCGCCGTGCTGAACCAGTCGTAGGCGGGATCGGCCGTCCGGCTGCCCGCCGACCAGTAGCCCCGATCGTAAATCTCGGTGAACTGGCGAATGCCCCGTCCGCTCGCGGTCATGCCGCCGTAATCGACAAGGGCGATGCGCCCGTAATCGCTGACGAGGATGTTGTCGTTCTTGATGTCGCCGAAGATCCAGCCCGCTTCGTGGAGCTCGGATAAACGCCTCAATAACCGGTAGCCGATGACCCCGAACCACTCCGTCCCGTGCTTGCGCAGATAGGTTCGGACCGCGGTGCCCGGCACGTACTGCATGACATAGAAAGGAACCTGGTTGCCGTTTAGCATAGCGTCGTCCACGTCGAGCAGGAAAGGCTGTTTCTTCTCCCGGTGGTCAAGGGACGCGAGGATGTTCGCTTCCGCCTGCAGGTCGGAGACGTCCTTGCCCAGCTTTATCGCGCAGGCAGCGCGTCCGTACGTAGCCAGATACACCTGCCCGTTAGCTCCGACGCCCAGCAATCTCTCCAGCTTATATTTTCTTCCGTTCCACTTGCCGGTCAGAATCGTACCCGGTGACAGCTGCTTCTCAGACGACGTAGCCACTCCGCATCCCATCCGTATCGTCTCGCTTCAATATAGAAGCAGGATGTACATCTTCTGTCATGATCTTACCATAACTTTCGCGGAAATACTCGATCGCGCGCAGAAGCGCCGGCCCCGTCGGGGTCGTCCCCCGCATGCGCAGCTTCCCGAACAGCGAGCCGAATCGCTCGGTGGAAGACGTCCATGGCGTATCCAGCACGCACGACTCCTGCTCTCCCGGGAAGTGAAACACGGCCGCCATGCTTTCGCCGGAACGGGCTTGCAGGCTGAGCGATAAATCCCGAATCGCTTCTTCCACGGCCAGCAGCTTCGGCTTCATGCTGGCGCTCGCATCGATTAATAGAGCGACGCGCAGCGGCGTCGTCTCTCCCATGTCTTCCATGACCCGTACCACTTCGGCGCGCTTAGGCGGCGGCAAAGCTTCCACGGAGGAGACCCCGAACACTTGCCGAAGCTCTTGGTTGACGGCCTGGCGGATCGTTCCGACGACCGTCTGCCGGGTCATCATCTGCACGGTCTGGGACAGCTGCTTCGTGGAGACGATCCGGCTCATCCCGCCCCCGGCTCTCGCAATCTCGGCAATCTCCGAGGCGCCGTATTCGCCGATGCTTCCTTCGTCGATCACTCCTGCCACGTTCACGATAATTCCTTCCTCGTACGCCTGGGCCGCCGCCACGACGGGACTTACGCCGACGTTGGATCCGCCGTCCGTAATGAGCAGAATCTGATTCATGAGCAGATTGCACCTCTTTCTCTTCATCTCTATTAAATCATTGTCGCCAAGGGATGAGAGAATTAACCGCCCGGGCCGATTTTCCTCCGCTTTGTCACAAACCCGGACCGCCCGTTGTCTTCTTTATTGGAAGTCAAAAACTCACCCTAGCAGGAGGTATTCGACATGAAGGCAAGAATCAATCATATGACGGCAAACCCAGGCGCTTATAAAGCGCTGATGGCGTTGGAGAATTTCGCGCAAGGCCGGGGAATCGAGCAGGAGCTCTACGAATTGATCAAGATTCGCGCGTCCCAGATTAACGGCTGCTCCTTCTGTCTCGACATGCACGTCAAAGACATGATGAAAATATCGAACAATCTCGAGAGGACGACGCTCGTCTCCGTCTGGCGGGAAGCCCCTTGCTACACCGACGCCGAGAAAGCCGCGCTGGCGCTGACCGAAGCGGTCACGAAGCTGAGCGAAGCCGGCGTTCCGCAAGAGGTTTACGACAAGGCTCGGGAATATTTCGACGAAGCGGAGTTCGTCGATCTGATCATGGCGATCAACGCCATCAATTGCTGGAACCGGATTGCCGTATCGACGGGCATGTATCCGGGCTGCTTCTAATTGGGAAAATAGCAGGACACCAAGAAGGGACGGATGCGTTTATGGACGGTCAGGAAAATCGGGAGCAACAAGTGGAACGGTGGTACCGTACGCGGAGGCCCTATCTGTTCTCGATCGCCTATCGGATGCTCGGTTCGGCGACCGACGCGGAGGACGCGATCCAGGACGTGTTCGTCTCGCTTCAGAGAATCGAGAGGGACGAAGCGGAAGAAATCCGCAACGAGAAAGCCTATCTGGCGAAGCTTATCGTCAATCGTTGCTTGAACCACCTCAAGTCGGCGGGAAGAAGGAAGGAAGACTACGTGGGAGAGTGGCTGCCGATTCCGATCGTCGACCGATCGGAGCCGTTGCCCGAAGACGCCGCGGAGCGCAAGGAGGACATCTCCTATGCGCTTCTCGTGCTGTTGGAAAGGCTGAATCCGCTCGAGAGGGCGGCGTTCGTCCTGCGGGAAACGATGGACTGCGATTACTCGGAGATTGCCATGCTGCTGGACCAAAGCGAAACGAATTGCCGCCAACTGGTCAGCCGGGCGAAGCGCAAGCTGGAGACGGATCGCAAGGGAGAGGGGAGCAGCGGGCTGCCGGCCGCCTGGGCTTCGAGATCGGAGCATCCCAAGGAGCTCGAGCTCGTCCGACGCTTCGTCTCCGCTTTCTCCCGGGGGCAGATCGAGGAATTGGCGTCCTTGCTCACGGAAGACGCGATTCTGCTTATGGACGGCGGCGGCCGCGTTCACGCCGCGATCAATCCGATCTACGGAAGGGAGCGCTCGCTGGCCTTGCTCAAGGCCATGTACTCGAATTCGCTTGCGGGGGCCCGCTTCGAGCATGTCGAGACGAAGGAAGCCGGTCCCTCCATCGCCGCCTGGCGGGAAGACCGGCTCATCGCACTCCTTATGTTCGACTGGGGTCCGGACAGGGACAGCGGAGAATCGCTTCGCCGTCTCTTCACGATCTATAACCCCGATAAGCTTAAATTACTCGGGTTGGCGCCGCCGGCCGAAGCCGGCGCTCAATCGTAGAAGCCTTTCTCCTTCGCGTATCTGCCCCAATGAGGCCGCCTTCCGTCGATGTCGGAGAAGCCGTACTCCTCGGACAAATCCCAGGAAGTCAGGGCCTTCCCCGACTTCGACGCCACGGCGGGATCCGCGGCCAGCTCCGCGATAGCCCGCCCGACGAAATAAGGAGTTTCCGACATGATGAAGTTCGGATCGACCCGGACGCCCTCTTCCCAATTCTCCTCGCTCACGCCGAAGTGGTCCAGCATCGCTTCCGACCGCAGAAAGCCCGGCGTAACGGCTGCCGCCGACACGCCCGTTCCCGCGAGATCGGCCGCCATTGCCTCGGCCAGATGAATCGCCGATATTTTCGCCAGACTGTAGTAGAGGTTGCCGCGGTACCGGTAATCCCAGCCGTCCGTTACTTCCACGATAAGCCCGCTTCCTCTTGCGATGAGCAGAGGGGCGGCATGCCAGCTGTTGATCATGTGCGTCATGACGGCACGCTTCTGAATGAGCAGGCCGTTGCCCAGATCGTGCTCCCAGAACTTCTTGTTCCAGTCCGAGAGGGGATCGCCGCCCCAGATATCGTTGACCAACAGGTCCAGACGGCCTTCCTGCTCCGCGGCCACGCGCTCGAACAGCTTTACGACCTGCGCCTCCTCGGTGTGATCGACCCGGACCGCGATTCCCGTTCCTCCCTTGGCCGTCACTCTCTCCGCCGTCTCCTCGATCGTCTCGCTCCTCCCTATATCCGACAGACCCTCGCGCGAGCTTCTTCCCGTGCAGTAGACGATCGCCCCCGCTTCGCCCAGCGTCTCGGCTATCGCTCTCCCCGCTCCGCGGGTAGCTCCGGCCACGACCGCCACTTTGCCTTCCAATGCCCTCGGCTTCATGCTTCTATCTCCTCCATTCAATTAATTCTGCTTAATCATACCCGTCCGAATACGACATCCGCTGTCCTATTTAAAGTGCTACAATGAGAAAAAAAACGCAGACGGTTGAAGCCCAAACGAGGAGGAATGTGAATGAGAGCCGACCGGATATTGGCGATCCTGCTGTTCCTGCAGACGAATGGCAAGGCGACGGTCCGAGAGCTCGCCGAGCGGCTGGAGGTATCCGAGCGTACGATCCAGCGGGACATGGAAGCTCTCTGCGTCAGCGGCATTCCGCTCTCCGCCGAACGCGGAGCCAACGGAGGCTGGACGCTGCCCGAAGGCTACCGGACGAAGCTGACGGGGCTAACCTCGGACGAGATCCAAGCCTTGCTCGTCCTTCAGACCTCCAGCATCGTACGAGAGCTTGCCATGGAAGGGGCGGGCAGCTCGGCCCTCTCCAAGCTTCTATCCGCGTTGCCCGTCGCGACTCGCACGGAGGCGGAATGGATTCGTCAGCGGCTGCATATCGACGTTCAAGGCTGGCATGAACCACGGTCGTACTCTCCCTATCTTCCGGTCGTTCAGCAGGCGGTATGGGAAGGGTGCAAGCTCCGGCTTCGGTACGACTCAGCCGCCGAAGGCAAGCGGGAGACGGATCAGATCGTATGTCCATGGGGGCTCGTGGCGAAGCTCAACACCTGGTACTTCGTCGCCTCCCCCGAAGACCTCGAAGCTCCGGAGTCAAGCTCCGGAGAGGAAGCGCTGCGCACGTATCGCGTCTCGCGGATCCTGGACGCGGAGCTTCTGGACGAACGCTTCGAGGTGCCGGACGGCTTCGATCTGGCACGGTGGTGGGAGCGGTCCACCGCCCGGTTCAAGGAATCGCTGCCATGGTATCCTTCGGTCGTCCGGATTCGAACGGAGGCCTGGAAGCGATTCGCCGGGGAGCGTTACGTCCGCATCCGCCGTCACAGCATGGGAGAGGACGGATGGGTCGAAGCGGAAGCGGACTTCCATACGCTGAATTCGGCGCACGATCTGCTGCTCGGTTACGGCTCCTCCGCTTTGGCCGTCCGGCCGGAGGAGCTGGCGGAAGCGATTCGCCGGACCGTCGCCGACCTCTCCCGAATGTACGGTCTCCCGGAGGTCGGAGCAGGACCCGCCCCCTACGGCGTAGGCGTTTCTGAGCGAAGGGGAGAAGAGGCATAGGTAGCCATAAAGCGGGTTACGGACAGACCAAACAGACCGCGAATGGGCGGTCTGTTTGGTCTCTCTATTCGTAAAGGATGTCTTCTTCCGAGCCGTTAAGCCGGCTCCTCGTCGCCGATCGCCTGCCTCAAAGGGGAAGCAGGCCGCCAATAATCGATTAAGGGACCGTCCGCTCCGTGCACCGGGTCGGTGTCCGGCAGGGGCACCCGCGCGATCTCCGCGCGCGCAAGCGCCCTCTCTCCGTCCTCGGACGTCCATAGGTTCCATTTCATCCCGCGGGGATACGCCCCGACCACCCGGAAGTCGGCGCTCGCCGAGATCCTCTTATGGCCTGTTCCCGCAGGGAGCGCCAGCACGTCTCCCGGCCGAAGCTCCACGTCATACCCGTTCCCGCCCCCGAGCCTCAGAACCGCCCATCCTTGAACGACTCCAAGCGCCTCGTGGACATTCGTGTGAAAATGATGGTAGTCGTACACCCCTCCAGTCCAACTGTTGCGCCAATCATGACGATTGAATACGCCTTCGATTCGGCTCGTATTGCCCTTGAACGCGCCTTCGTACAAGATCACCGGCAGCACGGGGTTGTTCGGTGCCTTACTATCCTCCTTGAAGCTCATAATGATAACGTCCCTCATGCTCATCGGTTCTCCCTCCTAGTCGTTAACCGCCTCCCAGACAATTGTATTACGGCCCCCGGGTCAGAATGCTGCCCTGACGGCCGATTCCGCCGAAAATCTGCCGATGCCCGTTCCGCCGCCCGGCTTGCCCGGCTCTCCGCGAACCTCCCGCTTGCATGCTCCGCCGCCATATCCGTTCCATTTCCCGCCGTCTCGCGTCCGGGATCGGTTGCCTTGCCGGAATCAGGCTTGCGTCCCTCCTCGTGCCCATAAAAGCATCCACGCTCGGTTCCATTCTCCGATGCCTCATTTTAGCTCACCGTCCTAGGTCGCTCTTGGCGATTGATGCCCGGCCAGCGGAAGGAAGCCCATTCGGGCTGGTGCCGGGTAATGCGCGTGACGACTACCGTCATATCGTCGCGGATGCCTCCGCCCCCCGGATATTGGCGAAGCGCCGTATCCAGCAGCGTGTCGGCCAGCTCCTGCGGATCGTCCGTCGGTATCTCCTGAAGCACCCTTTTGACCCACAGCTCTTTGTTGATGGCATGTCCCGGAGCGTCCAGGATCCCGTCCGTCATCATGATCAAAGTATCCCCCGGCTGCAGCTCTACCTGCAGAACGTCGATCTCGATGTCATGCAGAATTCCGATCGGCAGATTGCCCGCCGACACCGGAATGACCTCCTTCCCTCGTTTGATGAAGCTCGGCGTAGAGCCGATCTTCAGCATCGTCGCCTGCGCGGTATGCAGATCGATCAGCGCCAGATCGACCGTCGCGAACATCTCCTCCGGAGAGCGCAGCAGCAGAACGGAATTGACCGACTTCACCGCCAGACGCTCGTTGATGCCGGATTGCAGCAGCTGCTCCAGCATGTGAAGCGCCGCGCTGCTCTCCATTCTCGCTCTTGATCCATTCCCCATTCCGTCGCTGAGCGACACGGCGAACTTCCCGCTCCCGAGCTCGACCATGCTGAAGCTGTCTCCCGACAGCCATCCCCCGTCCTTGGCCGCTCCCGCGACTCCCGTCTCGACCTCGAACGCCTTCGCCGATGCGAAGGTGACCGTCGTCCGGTCTCCGCCCGGAGAGTCGGTTCTCTCGCTGGTCACGGTAATGCTCTCGCCAAGGATATCGCTCAGCAGGGGAGCGATAATTTTCCGGCTCTCGTCGAAGCCCGGACGGAACGAATGAACGAGCTCGATCTCGATATGTCCCTCCTCCAGACTGATAATATCGACGCTGATAATGTCCAGGCCTAACTTATCCAGTTCCTCTCTGATTTGCTCGTCGTGGCGAACAAGCTCCTTCGCCTCGCGGCGGATCTCTTTGACGAGATCGTCCATCACCTGCGACACGCCGGACAGCTGATCGGCCACGAGCAGGCGGCTGTCCTGCAGCTGCTTGTGCCAATGCAGGTCGTGGCGGTACAGGTCGTATTGCCTCTTCAACACCTCCAGCACTTGCGGGGTTTTGACGCAATGCCGAGCCCACGCTTTGGGAATCTTCGAAGGAGACAGGTCCGGCTCGGCCTCGATGGCGCTCATCATATCGGTCATCAGCTTGTACGTCTGGAAGAACTGGTTGTCCCAGCATTGGCCGAACCGATGGCAACCCTTGCAGCTGTTCTCGTGCACCGCGCTGACGAAGTGGTCGAAGTCCTGGCTCTGGCGGGCCGCGTCCCCCGCGTAGGTGATCTGGCGGAAGCTTCGGGAGAGCTGGCGGAACACTTCCGAGAAGCGCTCGACGCGCTCCGCGGTCAGATCCCTCACCTTCTTCGCGTAATCTTGCTGATTGCGTGCATAATCCGCGGTACCCGGAACATATCTTGCTATATATTGAACGAGCGTGCGCGGAGTCGCGAGCAGCAGGGCCGACGCGGCGACTGTCGCCCATACCGATAACATAGTGTCCTCCGCCCGGCCCGAGTATAACGCGAGCATCGACGTTCCCAGCAGCATGCCGAACACGGTCGCGGCCTTGCCTCCTTCCCGGATCAACCCGGCAAGCAGGCCCCCGAAGGCGAGCATTCCGATCTGGCTCACGAGGCCAAGGTCGGAGAGGCTCAGCACGATTCCGGCCACGACTCCCGCCACGCAGCCCATGAGCGGTCCGCCCGCCAACGCGAACAACAGCACGATGTACCGCGAGAACGCCTGGTCGACCCCTACCCCGTAGACCGTCCAGCCAACGAGCCCCGTCATGACTGAGGCGAGCAGGATCATCGCGCCGATCCATTCCTCGTGACGAAGGCCGACCCTTCGGTTTTTCTTCGAGAGAACCGGTATGGCATGAAGCAGCAGCAAGGTCAGCACCGTGGACAAGGCGGCCTCTACCGCCGTAAGTACGTAAGGAAGCCATTCCTTCGAGTCCGTCATCACGGTGTAGAACAACCGGACAAGCAGGGTCGCCGTGAATACGACGATCGGAGCGTGGGCAATCTCCGCCCGTTCGTACGCCTCCAGTCCCCTATAGAGCAAATACACGATCGCGATCTCCGCGCAGACGATCGCCGGCGAAGGATCCGTCGACCAGAAGCTTCCGGCGATCGAGGCAAGCGCGGCCCAAGCCGCATATTCCCTTCGCTTGTAGAGGACGACGGCGTAGAAGGCGACGGCGAAGGGCGCCATTCCTTCCAGCATGACCGCCTTGCCTAGAAGGAAGCCGATCAGAATAACGCCAAACAACCATTGTTTCTGGCCGAGCCATTCCATGCAAGCAGCCCAGGTTCCTCTCCAGCCCCTTGTTTTGGGGTTCTCTTTTCTAGAATTCATCGGCTCTCGTCCCCTTGCCCCGAACCATCGCCTTCTCTTCTTGCTGCTTCCTTGCGTAGAATCCGGCTGCGTACGGGGAATAAACGGAACGACGGACGGCTTGACCATGAATGCGCACCTCTTCTTCCTTGTTTGAGTGTGCCTCTAATTATAGGAGGGGCATTTATGAAAGTTTGTCAGAAGCCGTTGCCTGTCCAGAAGTTTTTTCCGACAGGCTCCCCGCCAAGGGGACGACGCTATTCGGGAACGGCCGCGAACCCTTGTCCGACAAGGGCTGTCCCTGCCCTGCCTGCCGTTCGCGACCCTATCCCGGCGACTTAATCTGTCGGCATTATGTCCGATTCCGACAGCAGAACTCGCTCCGTTTAAAACGTTTACAACACTGTCGGTGCCGGAAGAACGCGAAAACTCTCCCCGCCGAACGATCTATTTTTTGAACCGGGACTGCTTGGATACTCCTCTCCTGCCGGGCAAGCAGACTAGCCGAACAAGCCAGGCAAGCCAGGCAAGCCGAACAAGCCGGACACAAAAAAATCCGAGCCCCATCGAGGGCTCGGACTTCAACCAATCTATATCGAAAGGGGTCGCGGCTTAGGAACGGCGTCCGCCGCGGCCTCCCCTCTTGGATTCGGTATTCTTCTTATAGCTGGACAATCTCTCTTCGCTGTCCTTAAGGAATCTGGATAACTTGTCATCGAAAGTCGCTCTGCCGGCGCCACTCGGTTTGAAGGGACGACCGCCTCGATCGCCGCGCGGTCCACGTGGGGGCTGCTGCTGCTGCAATTCCGGAGGCTTATCCACCGCTTGACGAATGGAAAGACCTATCTTGCCGTCCTTGTCCACGTTAATTACTTTGACAGTGACGACATCGTTAATCTTGAGATGTTCATGAACGTCCTTGACATAGCTATCGGCAATTTCGGAGATATGAACGAGTCCCGTAACGCCCCCCGATAAATCTACGAATGCTCCGAAATGCGTAATGCCAGTGACCTTACCCTCCAATTTGGAGCCCACTTCAATGGCCATAAAAACCGATGTTCCTCCCTGAACATAAGTGTGCCGAGCAGATTATAAGTCCGGCTATGCCGATTATAACCGATCGAGAAAAGCAAGGTCAACAGACGCTAGCCCCCGCCTAAGCCCGTCTTGAGGCCTTAAGGCGCGGAATTCTCCATCTGTATCGATTTCTCTCCCGGGAGACCCATCCCTTGTTCCTTGCGGGCGATCTGGCCAATGTACTCCGGATCGTTAAGGCGGGCAACCTCCTGCTTGAGAGCCACGTTCTTCGCTTGCGCATCGGAGAGCTGCTTCTTCGCTTCGATCAGCTGCACGTTCCGATCCGCTGCCTGATTGTACTGCATGAACAAGGTGTAGACCGCCCAGCTCATGAACAGGACGACTACTGCCAAGAGAAGCTTAAGCCTTCGACGCGCACCGATCGATGCATTCGAAGCTGCTGCCGTATTCGATGCCACGTTCCAAGCCCCCTCTTGTCCAAGTTCGCCGCATAGATGTCCGTTTAACCCTTGTAGTGTAAATAGTATATCACGATTTTCATTTTGAAAATATCCTTCTTGCGTCGCACTTCCGGTTCGAATGTTGTCGATATTAGGGCTTGCGTCTGAATACGTCCAGAACCTGACGCCATTTGTCGCGCGCCTTGCGAGCCAACCGCATGACTGGGCTCAATCTTCTGCGGACGGGCAGAAGCCGCTCCCAGGTCCAGCGCCCGAGCCCGGCGAACGGCTTGGAGAGCAGACGGAACGTCCATAGCAGGATGGCCGCCGTCACGATAAAAAGGATCTCCAGAACGCGGGCGAGCGCGCGAACGATCCAAATAAACGGTACGACGAGCAGAATTCGGAACGATCTCCACAGCGCGTTCAGCACGTTTTGCACCATGCGGAACACGAATCGGATCGCCTTCAGAGCCGTCGGGCTCAGCAGCCCGAAATAACCCGTGATCCCGATTCCGATCCCGAGGAACACGTATAGGCGGACTTCCCCGAAGTTCTTATGAAGCAGAGTATGGAAGACGAGCAACGTCGCCAGGAACCAGTATACGATATCGAAGCCGGGAATCATCCAGCGGCTTACCGAGAAGCGGTGGCAGGCCACCCGGTACACGTCGAAGAAAGCGCCCATGGCGAGTCCGCAAAGAAGCATGGCGCCGATCGTATTCCAATGCATCGCGGCGTTCACTTGAATAACTTCCCGAACAGCCCCTTGGACTTCATGGCCGTATTCCCGTCTAGGTAAACCAGAGAATGAATGAGCCCTTCGATCGTTACCATTCCCTGCTCCAGGCTAAGATTCTTCATGTGGAGGTTCTGTCCTCGCACCGTGAGAAACCCGCACTCCGTCTCCAGCAGAAATTCTTCGTTGTCGAAGCTTTCGACGTTGCTCACGCCCGTGATATCCATGATCTTGCGGTTAAGCATCCGGATCTCCTGCCGCTTCGCGTTTTTCCCTTGCTCCATGGCACGTCCCCTCCTTATGAGACTAGCATATGGACGGCCGTCGGGAATTAGAACTTAGGAGACGCTTCCGATGTGCTTCAGGGCTTCTCTGACGCTCAGAGGAGAGAGCTTCGTGCCTGCGACGAAGTCCCGGACCGCCCTCGGGTCGGACTTCGCGTATTCCCGGAGCGCCCAGCCGATCGCTTTGCGAATGAAGAACTCCTTCTCGTCCGCGCACGTTCGAATGAGCTCGAAGAGCCATTCGGCGTCCGTTTTCTCCTTATACGTCAGTTGGAAAAGCAGAGCCGTTCNNCGCAGCCACAGGTTATCNGATGAGATCCACAGGGGTATATGCTCTCGAGCCAGCCCGGGATGGCTCAGGAACAGCCGGCCCGCCAGCTTGGAGGCAAGGAGGTCCACCGTATCCCACCAGGACTTCGATGCGATCAGCTTCTCGTAGAGAGAGACGAACGAGGGATCGGCCTGCTTCATTCTCTTCTCCAGCAGCGCGATCGCCGTATAGTGGAATTCCCGCTCGGGCAGCTCCCACAACTCCTCCGCGACGCGCCTCAGCTCGTCTCCGGCCGGAACGCCGCGCTCCTTAAGGAAATCCCGAGTCAGAGCCAGACGCTCCGGCTGCTTGAGGCCGAGGAACGGGAACTGTCCTTTCATATAATCTTCCATCGCGCCCGCCGCCTCGGGCTTGGCATGCTTCCGGAAGAGGAGCTCGAGCGAGCGGACGTAGCCGGAGGCGAACGACGGATCGGCCGGGCGGATGGCGTCCCGCGGGCTGGCTGGGCTTATCGCGGCGATCGCGTTGGTTGAATCGGTTGGGCCTTTGGCGGCGAATCCGTCGGGTGCAGCAATATCGTTGGGCTCATGCGGCATGTTCCACTCTCCTTTTGAAGCATCGTCAAAAAAAAGCCCGCCTCCAAGCAGCCATCGGCTGGCTTGAGCGAGCTTTCTTTCAATCAGAGCAAAGGTTCGGACTTGCGGGTTTCTTCCTTCAGGATCGTGTACATCCCTTCCGCGTCTTCCTTCTTCGCCGATTCCGCCGTACGCTCGATCCTTACGGTCAGAATCTTCTGGCCGAAGCCGATCTCGAGCGTATCCCCGACTTTGACGACGGTTCCCGGTTTAGCTTCCCTTCCGTTGAGAAGGACGCGCCCTTGATCGGACACGTCCTTCGCAACGGTGCGGCGCTTGATGAGGCGCGACACCTTCAGGTATTTATCAAGACGCATCTATTACTTAACGGCTTCCTTCAGCTTGTTGCCGGCTTTGAACGCAGGAACCTTGGAAGCTGCGATCTCGATCGTGTTGCCCGTTTGCGGGTTGCGGCCTACGCGGCCGGAGCGGCTGCGGGTTTCGAACGTGCCGAAGCCGATCAGTTGAACCTTGTCGCCCTTAGCAAGCGCGTCGGAAACTTCTCCCAGGAAGCCGTTCAGAACGGATTCTACATCCTTCTTCGTCAATCCGCTCTTCTCGGCGATGTTGTTGATCAGGTCAGTCTTGTTCATAATAAAAATTCCTCCCAAAAAGATTGTTTTAAATGTGGGCCCAAGCGCCTCTAGGCGCATGGAAAGTCAGGCTTGCAGTAACACGATGAATAGTATTCTGTCCTCTGTTAAAAAAATCCTGCCTTATTCGCAAAAAAATTCGCGAAATATGATGAAATGCCTAGGATTGTGCGGAATCGAGGCCAAATCGCCGGTTATTTAAGGCTTTTGGCCTGCTGCCACCAATCTTCCATCTCTGTTAAATCAGTCTCGTCAAAGGAACGCTCTCTTATACGTAATTGCTCCTCAATATATTTAAATCGAGAGGAGAATTTGCGATTCGTGCCGGCGAGCGCTTCTTCCGGGTCGGCCTTGAGAAACCGGGAGATATTGACGACCGCGAACAACAGGTCGCCCAGCTCCTCCTTCTGACGATCGCGAGACTCGTCCGAGATGGCTTTCTTCAGCTCCGCGAGCTCTTCCTCCACCTTCCCGAACGCGCCGGTCAGATCGGGCCAATCGAAGCCGACGGAAGCCGCCTTCTTCTGAATTTTATACGATCTCGGCAGAGCGGGAAGATCCTTCGGAATTCCATCCAGCAGGGATTGCCGTTCGGCTGCTCCCTTGCGCCTTTTCTCCTCCGCCTTCATCGCTTCCCAGTTGCGCAGCGCGTCCTCGGCATCCTGCGCGTTCTCGCCTCCGAAGACGTGAGGGTGGCGGAAGATCAGCTTGTCGTTCAGCTCCGCGAGCACGTCGAACACGTCGAACGCTCCAAGCTCCTCCTCCATCTGGCTATGCAGCAGCACTTGGAGAATGACGTCGCCGAATTCCTCGCGCATGCCGTCCGGATCGTCGTTGTCGATCGCTTCGATCGCTTCGTAAGTCTCCTCGATGAAGTTCTTGCGGATCGAAGCATGCGTTTGCTCGCGATCCCAAGGGCAGCCTTCCGGACTGCGAAGGATCGAGACGATCTCGTGCAGGCGCTCGAACGAATGACGGCGGAGGCTCGGATCCTCGCTCGCGGGAATATAAACGAGCGTTAGGTTGCCGTAGCTTTCGAGCCTGTCCAGCTCGTGGAGAGCGATTCGGTGAATCCGCTCCTCGCCGGGAACGCCCAGAGACTGCCCGACGACGATGGGGTGTTCGTCGGGATAGACGCCCATCAGGCTCAGCTTCACGTCGGAGGCGGTGAACTCGTCGTACACTTGCCCGATGACGGTATGAAGCCGCGGACGCAGATGCTCGCGACGCAGCTCGGAAGCGTCAAGAAGCTGGAACCCTTCGATCGGATCGAACCCGAGCCGTACGAAGGCTTGGTCAAGGAAGCTCTCTCCCCCGAGCACCTCCAGATCGATGCCCCGGTCCCGCGTTCGGCCGCGGAGCAGCTGAACCGTGCGCTCGGCGACCATCGGATGCCCGGGAACGGCGTAAATAATCCTATCAGATGGATGCTCTTCTGCCAAGTTCAGCAGCTTGTCCGCGATCGCATCGTACACTTCTTCGAAGGCGTTATGGCTCTGGTAGAGCGTATCGAACGACTCGAAGGCGATGCCGCGAGCGGCCAAATCGGCGATGGCCGGGTGGTCGGCGGTGCGGGCATACCTGTAGGAGGAGCTCTCCAGCCGCTTCAGGATGCCGAGCGTTAATTGGTCTTCGCCGCCGGAGCCTAGCCCGACGATCGTAATGGAGGGGGACATCGTCCATCATCCTTCCCGTTGTCTTATTGCTGATCTTATTCGCGATTCGCCCGCAGGCGAAGAAGCAGCCGGTCGATTCGCGAGCCGGCTCCGCAGCCGGGGAGCGCCCGCCATTCGCGCGGAGCTAAGGC
>Ga0065721_10004941_pt1 | contig 35158 bp, 31 predicted proteins | sample Mesricmetagenome_FD_59108 | JGI IMG/M metagenome (GOLD analysis project Ga0065721, IMG submission 59108) | Mesophilic microbial community from rice straw/compost enrichment Sample: eDNA_1 v2 (version 2) | ecosystem: Engineered > Solid waste > Grass > Composting > Bioreactor | place: USA: Davis... | reverse complement strand
CGTTCGCCAGAGACGGCGGGCATTCACTGTGAGGAAACGCTATGAACAAAAACGATCTGGTTGGCGTCGTTGCCGACAAGGCTACGATCACCAAGGCACAGGCCGCCGAAGCGGTTGACGCAGTGTTCGAGGCCATTACTGCTGCTCTCAAGGGTGGCGACGAAGTTCGTCTGGTCGGGTTCGGCACCTTCGCCGTTTCCAAGCGTAAGGCTTCGACGGGTCGCAACCCTGCCACTGGCGCCGAAATTCAGATTCCGGCTTCGAACCAGGCCAAGTTCAAGCCCGGCAAGGGCCTCAAGGACGCGATCAACTAAGATTGCTGCCATGCCAGGACTGGCAATCGGCCCCGTGCGGATGACGCCGGGGCCGTTTTCGTTTGCAAATGTCTGTTGACGGGCGGGGGCGGGCACCCTAATCAGGGCGCCGTTGACCTGCGGCACATGCCCCGGGGGCGATTAGCTCAGTTGGTAGAGCGCCTCGTTTACACCGAGGATGTCGGCGGTTCGAGTCCGTCATCGCCCACCAGACCTCCCGCATTGTGCCAGTGGCCGCTTGGAAGCGGCCGGACAAGAGAATCTCAACATCGCTGTTCCGCTCACCGCAACCTTGAGCCCGTAAGGACGATGGCATTTTCAGCCATTGCATGAGCTTTCATGCCTTCCGCATTGAGATAGCGACGTTTTCCACAGGTTGCGGGCGAGCTCGAGAAAATTCTGCCAAAGAATGGGGAAGGGGCGCTTGACTTCACAATAGCTGCCCAGTACATGGACGCCACGTTGCGCGAACGACTTGTTCGCAAGCGCTGCGGGAGTAGCTCAGTTGGTTAGAGCGCCGGCCTGTCACGCCGGAGGTCGCGGGTTCGAGCCCCGTCTCTCGCGCCACCCTTTACTGGGGTTTGCGCGTTTCACTCTCCTACATATGCGGTTTACAACGATCCGGGCTGATGTCCTGGATCTGTTTGGCGTTCCGCCCGAGGTTTCAGGATTGGTCGGCTTGTTGCTCGTCCATGCTCGCACGCTTGTGTGTAACCGCACCGGGCTGGGCGACGAATGGGCTGCTAATTGTCCCTGCCGGAGGTGTTCCATGTCAAAAGCCGTTGCCGTTCCCTCGCTCCTTCGGCGTCGCTTAATCGGCGGCCTCGCTGTGGCCCCCTTGCTCGGGCTCCCCTGGCTGGGGCTGCCGACGCGGGCGCAGGAGGCGCCTGTGGTTATTCCGCCACCCGCGCGGGACCTCGATGCGACCGGGGAAAGCGCCAGGGCCATATTCGCTGGCGGGTGCTTCTGGGGCGTCCAGGGTGTCTTTCAGCGGGTGAGGGGCGTGCTCAACGCCGTCTCCGGCTATTGCGGCGGCTCGGCGGAGACCGCCACTTATGAGCTGACGACGCGCGGTGACACCGGACATGCCGAGACAGTGGAGATCACCTACGATCCCTCACAGGTCAGCTATGGCGGGCTGCTCCATGTCTTCTTCTCCGTGGCCCATAACCCGACCCAACTCAATTATCAGGGGCCGGATCACGGCTCTCAATATCGCTCGACCATCTTCGTCCAGTCTGCGGAGGAGGAGGCTGTAGTGCGCGACTACATCGCCCAGTTGGATGCGACAGGCCTGTTCGAGGGACCGATCGTGACGACGCTCGAACCGTTCGAGGCATTTTATCCGGCCGAGCAGTACCATCAGGATTTCCTNACCCTCAATCCGACCTGGCCCTATATCGTGGTCCACGACCTGCCCAAGATCGCCGCGCTGGAATCGATCTTCCCGGACAAGTTCCGCGCNGAGCCNGCGCTGGTGGGCATGCTTCCCGCATCGTGATCGNCGGGTGTGGCCTCCCGGCCACATCCCGCAGGTGCCTCATTCTGGCCGCGTGAAGGTCAGGTTTTGGCCAGCAAACCCCAGCAAAACCGGGCATGTGATAGCGCGACTGGCACCGGGAATCACCGCTTTTGCGGTCGTGTCTGTCACTGAAGCCCATGCCGGAACCGTGGTCCGAGAGGCCACGTTGACGGCCTGAACGGTTCAGAACAAGGAACACTACGATGCGTATCCTCAATACACTCGCCATCGCGACCCTGGTCAGCGCCGGCTCTGTCGGTGCCGCCACGGCTGCCGACCTCATTACCATCCCCACATCGACCGCGGCCGAGATGCCTGTTGCCGAGGCCGGTTTTGATTGGAACGGCTTTTATGCTGGCGTCCATGGCGGCGCGCAGAACGGCTCGGTCAGTGGCACTCAATATGGTGTCGGTGCCCATGTCGGCGTGAACACCCAGTTCGACTTCTACCTTTTGGGTGCTGAAGTCGCCGTGAAGGGCCTGGCCGCCAACGACACGGTCGGCGAGACGACTTATGGGCAGATCCTGGGTCGCGCCGGTCTGGTCGTGTCCGACAATGTGCTGGTCTACGCCGCTGCGGGCTATGGCATTGATCTGGGCGTACCGGATGAAGAAGACGCGCTGCTCGGCGGTGGCGTCGAACTGGCGGTAACTGACGCCATCTCGGTGCGAGCCCAGTACCTGCATGGCTTCCCGATTGAGGGCGGCAATACCAAGGATCAGTTCACGGTGGGCGCCAGCTACCACTTCTAGATTCGCCTCCAAGGCCCTTGCCTGGGCCTGGTCGATTCGTTCAGCCCGGCATATCCCGTGCCGGGCTGAACGATTCATGGCGCGATTGCGGCAACTCCGCGCCAAACGCCGCTGATTCCTGCCACAATTGCGGCAAACCCGCGCAATGAGCGTGGCGCGAACATGGAATTTGTATCAAATTGAACCAATTCCGGGGCATCCTTGCAACACCTGCCTCCAAATGGTCATCAAATCTTATCCGCATCGCCAAATATGGGTTCGCGCGACCTTGAAAGCGGGGGCGGGCTGAGGCATCTATCGGTCGACTACGGTTAACTCTATGGGAGTGCAAGACATGTTTGTACGTTCTCTGGCCATCGGCGTTTCCGCCGCGGCTCTCATGGTTGGTGGCGCTCAGGCTGCTGACCTCATCATCCCGACCACCCCGCAGCCGATCTATGAAGCTGCCGGTTTCGACTGGGAAGGCCTCTACATCGGTGCTCGTCTCGGTGGTCAGTTCATCGGCGCCAACACCGGTGACTATGCCACTCTGCCCGACAGCACCACCTACGGCGTGATCGGCGCTGCCGTTGGCGTGAACTTCATTCCGGTGGACCCTGTCCTGCTCGGCGTTGAAGTCACCGCTGACTACCTGTGGAACTCGACCGCTGCTGTCACCAGCACCGGCGAATTCTTCGCCAACGTTCGCGCCGGTGCTGTCGTCACCGACAACGCCCTGATCTATGCTCTGGGCGGCGTGGGCTTCAACAACACCGCTGCCGGTTCGCAGGGCATCTACCAGCTCGGTGGTGGTGTTGAATTCGCTGTGACCGATGCCATCACCGTTCGCGGTGAAATCGTCGGCCAGGGTGACTTCCAGGCTGAAGCTGGCGATGCCTTCTTCGAGTCGGCCAAGGCCACCGTCGGCGTCTTCTACCACTTCTAAGATTTAGTGCCTCGGGGCGGTTTCCGCCCCGTAGCCTGCATCTTGCAACCCATGCGGCGGACCGATTCGATCGGTTCGCCGTTTTGGTTTTCAGGCTGGGCGTTTGCGCTCAATGTCTCCATCGTGATTGAGATGCTCCTGCGGCACGGATAGCGGCAGCCAGACATGGCCGATGCTGCGAAAGCCCTTTACCGGGCAATAAGGTTGCTTCGGACTGCAGTTCGGCAGGTCGAACTGTGCATGATTGCCAGTTCAGATATATGATTGTTCTAGTCATATATTCTTTCCCTTGAAACGTTTGGGGGGAAGGTCTAAGCCGTTCCGCATCACCCGGCGCATCGGCCCGACTGCCCCAATTGCATCGCGGCCCGTGTGCTTCTCGGCCGCCCTGGCCGACTGGAAACTAGGCTGCCGCATGACTGAATTGCTCAGCAATTACTTGCCTGTTGTCATCTTCATCGCCCTGTCCGCCCTTATTGGCGCCGCCCTTTTGGTGGCGCCGTTCCTGGTGGCGGTAAAGCGCCCCGATCCGGAAAAGGTCTCGGCTTTCGAAGCCGGGTTCGAGGCGTTCAGCGATGCGCGCATGAAGGTTGATGTCCGCTTCTACCTCGTGGCGATTCTCTTCATCATCTTCGATCTTGAAGTGGCGTTCCTTTTCCCTTGGGCCGTGGCGTTCCGGGATGTGGGCTGGTTTGGCTTCTGGTCGATGATGATCTTCCTCGGCGTGTTGACCGTCGGCTTTATCTATGAATGGCGTAAGGGAGCCCTGGAATGGGATTGAGCCCGTCCAGTTCGACACTGGTTACCCCGCGTCCCACGGGCGCGATCGATCCGGCAACCGGCAAGCCTTTTGGCGCTGATGATCCGTTCTTCGCCGGCGTGAACAACGAGCTGGCCGACAAGGGTTTCCTTGTTACCACCGTATCCCAGCTCATTACCTGGGCGCGGACCGGTTCGCTCATGTGGATGCAGACGGGTCTGGCCTGCTGCGCCGTGGAAATGATGCAGATGTCGATGCCGCGCTACGACATCGAGCGTTTTGGCACGGCTCCGCGCGCCTCGCCGCGTCAGTCCGACGTGCTGATCGTCGCCGGCACGCTGACCAACAAGATGGCGCCCGCGCTGCGCAAGGTCTATGACCAGATGCCTGAGCCGCGCTATGTCATCTCCATGGGCAGCTGTGCCAATGGCGGCGGCTACTATCATTATTCCTATTCCGTTGTNCGCGGCTGCGATCGTGTGCTTCCGGTGGACGTCTATGTGCCCGGCTGCCCTCCGACCGCCGAAGCGCTCCTCTATGGTATCCTGTTGCTGCAGAAGAAAATTCGCCGCGACGGCACGATCGAACGATAGGGCAGGGGCATGGACGAAACTGTTGTCGAGCCGATTGCTGTCGACCCGCTGGTAACGCTTGGCGAGCATATCGCAGCGTCCCTGGGCGATGCCGTCCTGGGTTTCGAGGTAGCCTATGGGGACCTCACCGTCACCGTGGCGCGCGAGTCCATCGTCAATGTGGCGACATTCCTGCGTGATGATCCGAAATGCCGGTTCATCAGCTTTGTCGACGTCTGCGGCGCCGACTACCCGGCCCGTGAGTTCCGCTTCGATGTGGTTTACCACTTCCTCAGCCCGCATCTGAACCAGCGCATTCGCGTCAAGCTCGAAGCCGACGACGTCACGCCGGTGCCCTCGATCTGCGGCGTCTTTGCCGGTGCCAACTGGTTCGAGCGCGAAACCTACGACCTGTATGGTGTGCTGTTCTCCGGCCACCCGGATCTGCGGCGCATCCTCACCGACTACGGCTTTGACGGGCACCCTCTGCGCAAGGACTTCCCGCTGTCCGGGTTCGTTGAGGTTCGCTACGACGAGGAGCGCAAGCGCGTCGTCTATGAGCCAGTGACCCTGACGCAGGAATTCCGCTCGTTCGATTACCTGTCGCCCTGGGAAGGGACCGATTACGTCTTGCCCGGCGACGAGAAGGCGAAGAACTGATGTCCGAAGTCGACGTTCGCAATTTTACCCTCAACTTCGGCCCCGTGCACCCTTCGGCGCACGGTGTGCTGCGCATGATTCTCGAGCTCGACGGGGAACTGGTCGAACGCGTCGATCCGCATGTGGGCCTGCTTCACCGCGGCACCGAAAAGCTGATCGAGTACAAGACCTACCTGCAGGCCGTGCCCTATTTCGACCGCCTCGACTACGTGGCGCCGATGAACCAGGAGCATGCCTTTGCTCTGGCCGTGGAGCGCATGCTCGGGCTCGAAGTGCCGCGCCGTGGCCAGCTCATCCGCGTGCTTTACGCTGAGATCGGCCGACTGCTGGCCCACCTGATGAACGTGACCACTCAGGCCATGGACATCGGCGCGCTGACGCCGCCGCTGTGGGGGTTCGAGCAGCGCGAAAAGCTGATGATATTCTACGAGCGCGCCTCGGGTGCCCGCATGCATGCGGCCTATTTCCGGCCCGGTGGTGTGCATCAGGACCTGCCGCAGGACCTTATCGACGATATCGGCGTGTTCTGCGACGAGTTCCCCAAGGCACTCAACGACATCGACACCCTGTTGACCAACAACCGCATCTTCAAGCAGCGGAACGTCGATATTGGCGTGGTGCCGCTTGACGAAGCCTGGGGCCGCGGTTTCTCGGGCGTCATGGTTCGTGCATCCGGCGCGGCCTGGGACCTGCGCAAGGCCCAGCCTTACGATGCCTATGCTGAAATGGAATTTGACATTCCGGTCGGCTCCAACGGCGACTGCTATGACCGTTACCTGGTCCGCATGGAAGAAATGCGTCAGGCCAACGAGATCATGCGCCAATGCGTCCGGAAGCTGAATGAGCCGGAAGGGAAGGGCCCTGTAGCCTCGACCGATGGCAAGGTGGTGCCGCCCAGGCGTGGCGAGATGAAGCAGTCCATGGAGGCGCTCATCCACCACTTCAAGCTCTATACCGAAGGCTACAAGGTTCCCGCCGGCGAGATCTACGCTGCCGTCGAAGCGCCCAAGGGCGAATTCGGCGTCTATCTCGTCTCCGACGGTACCAACAAGCCTTATCGCTGCCATATCCGTGCGCCGGGCTTCGCCCATCTGAGCGCCATGGATTATCTGTGCCGCAAGCACATGCTGGCAGACGTGACCGCGATCCTCGGATCGATTGATATTGTGTTCGGAGAGGTGGATCGCTGATGTCCGTGCGACGCCTTGCAGACGAGTCGGTTCAGCCGGCCAGTTTTGCCTTCAACGCTGAGAACCAGGCCTGGGCCGAAAAGCGTATCGCGCTTTACCCCGCCGGCCGTCAGCAGTCTGCCGTCATCCCGCTGCTCATGCGTGCGCAGGAGCAGGATGGCTGGGTTAGCCGTGCGACCATCGAAAAGGTCGCCGAGATGCTGGATATGCCCTATATCCGCGTGCTCGAAGTGGCGACCTTCTACACCCAGTTCCAGCTCGCGCCGGTTGGCAGGAACGCTCATATCCAGGTCTGCGGCACCACGCCGTGCATGCTGCGCGGCGCCGAGGGCCTGATCGAGGTCTGCAAGTCCAAGATCCATCCCGAGCCGCACCATCTCAACGAAGATGGCACGATGAGCTGGGAAGAAGTCGAATGCCTTGGCGCCTGTGTGAACGCCCCTATGGTGGCGATTTTCCAGGACGTCTATGAGGACCTGACCCCCGAGCGCTTCGAAGAGATCGTTGACGCCTTCGCCGCCGGCAAGGGCGATACCATCAAGCCCGGCCCGCAGATCGATCGTCTGAATGCGGCTGCTGTCGGTGGCCGGACAACGCTGCTGGAGCAGCCCACCGCCACCCGCAAAAAGTTCGTACCGCCGCCAGCACCGGAAGCGCCGGCCGCGCCTGCGCCCGCTGCTCCCGCGGCTGCCGCCCCCGCTGCGGCGCCCACCACTGCTGGCCGTCCCCGCGACGTAGTGGAAGAAAATGCTCCGGCAATAAAGGGCACGCCCAGGACGGCCAAGGTCAGCCAGTCCAAGGCCGAGGGCGAACGCCTTGCGGCCGACGTTGCCGCCACCGCTAACGGCAAGCCGAACACCGCCATGCGCGAAGGCGCCACCGGTGCCGAGTCCGAAGGTGGCAAGGTCGATGGTGGCAAGGCAGTCGGCAAGGCCAAGGCGGCTGCCCCTGCGGCCGACGATGCGGCCGCCAGCGTCAAGAAGAGCAAACCGGTCATCAAGGCTCCAGCAGCCAACCCTGATGAAGTCGTTCCGACGGCCGAAAAGGGCGGGGATCTCACCCCGCTGTTCGAGCGCCCCGAAGGTGCGGCTGACGACCTCAAGCTGATTTCGGGCGTGGGTCCGGTCATCGAGCGCAAGCTCAATGACCTTGGTATCACCCGCTATGACCAGATTGCGGCCTTCCAGCCTGAAGACATCGCCCGCGTGGATGCGGTTCTCAACTTCAGGGGCCGCATCGAGCGCGATAATTGGCGCGGACAGGCCGAGGCGCTCGCCAGGGGCGGCGTCGAGGAATATCGCAAGGTGTTCGGGAAGGACCCGCGCTAAATGGGCACGCGCAAGATCGACCTTGGTACGCTGACCATGAAGGACTACGCCATTGGCGTGGTCTATGTGGTGCTGGCGACCTTTGTCGTGACCGGCGCGGAAATGGCCTTCGGTTTTACCCTGCCGAGCCTTGTGGCTTCGGCGGTCGGTGCGGCAATTGGCATTGCTGCCTGGTTTGTCTTTTTGTGGAAGCGGAATAGCTGATCATGCTCGCTGACAAGGATCGCATTTTCACCAATCTTTACGGCCACCACGATTGGCGGCTGGAAGGTGCGCGCGAGCGCGGCGGCTGGGTCGGGACCAAGGAGTTCATCGATCAGGGCCGCGACTGGATCACCAACGAGATCAAGGCTTCCGGTCTGCGCGGCCGCGGCGGTGCCGGTTTCCCGACCGGCCTCAAGTGGTCCTTCATGCCCAAGCAGAGCGATGGCCGTCCGCATTACCTGCTGGTCAACGCCGATGAGTCCGAACCGGGCACCTGCAAGGACCGTGAGATTCTGCGCCATGACCCGCACCACCTGATCGAAGGCTGTCTGCTGGCCTGCCGCGCCATGGATGCGCATCTGGCCTTCATCTATGTGCGCGGCGAATTCATCCGTGAGCGCCAGCGCCTTGAGCAGGCCGTCCAGGAAGCCTACGACGCCAAGCTGATCGGCAAGGACAATATTCACGGCTGGGACCTGGACATCATCGTCCACCACGGCGCTGGCGCCTATATCTGTGGCGAAGAAACCGCCCTGATGGAGTCGCTGGAAGGCAAGAAGGGCCAGCCGCGCCTCAAGCCGCCGTTCCCGGCCGGCATGGGTGTCTATGGCAACCCCACCACCGTCAACAATGTCGAATCCATCGCCGTCGTGCCGGAAATCCTGCGCCGTTCGGCTGGCTGGTTCTCATCCATTGGCCGTCCCAACAATGTGGGCACCAAACTGTTCATGGTCTCGGGCCATGTGAACAAGCCGGCGACCTTCGAGGAAGCCTTGGGCGAAAGCTTCAAGGACATCATCGAAAAGCACTGCGGCGGTATTCGCGGCGGTTGGGACAACCTCCTGGCCGTCATTCCTGGCGGTGCTTCCTGTCCGGTGGTGCGCGGCGAGGACATGATGGATGCCATCATGGATTTCGACGGGATGCGCGAAAAGAAGTCGAGCTTCGGCACCGGCGGCATGATCGTGATGGACAAGTCCACCGACATCATCAAGGCCATCTGGCGCATTTCGGCCTTCTTCAAGCATGAGAGCTGCGGCCAGTGCACGCCCTGCCGCGAGGGCACCGGCTGGATGATGCGCGTCATGGAACGCATGGTGCAGGGCCGNGCCCAGAAGCGCGAGATCGACATGCTGTTCGAAGTGACCAAGCAGATCGAAGGCCACACCATNTGTGCTTTGGGCGACGCGGCCGCATGGCCGATCCAGGGCCTGATCCGCAATTTCCGCGATGTCATCGAAGCGCGGATCGAGCAGTACACCTATTCATCCACCAGCGACGGCGCTGTTCCGTCGATCGCTGCGGAGTAAGCCGATGGCCACTATCAAAGTCGACGGCCAGCTCGTCGAAGTTCCCGATCACTACACGCTGATGCAGGCCGCCGAAGCTGCCGGCGCGGAAATCCCGCGCTTCTGCTACCACGAGCGCCTGTCCGTTGCCGGCAACTGCCGCATGTGCCTTGTCGAGGTGAAGGGTGGTCCGCCAAAGCCGCAGGCCAGTTGCGCCATGTCGGTCAAGGACCTGCGCCCGGGCCCGAACGGTGAGCCGCCCGAAATGTTCACCAACACGCCCATGGTCAAGAAGGCCCGTGAAGGCGTGATGGAATTCCTGCTGATCAACCATCCGCTCGATTGCCCGATCTGCGACCAGGGCGGTGAATGCGACCTGCAGGACCAGGCCATGGCCTATGGCGTCTCCGGCTCGCGCTTCTTTGAGAACAAGCGCGCCGTTGAAGACAAGTATATGGGCCCGCTCATCAAGACCTCGATGAACCGCTGCATCCACTGCACGCGGTGCGTCCGCTTCACCACCGAAGTCGCCGGCATTTCCGAGCTGGGCCTGCTCGGTCGCGGTGAAGACGCCGAGATCACCCCGTATCTCGAGCGCGCTCTCACCAGCGAGTTGCAGGGCAATGTCATTGACCTGTGCCCGGTTGGTGCGCTCACCTCCAAGCCCTATGCGTTCAATGCCCGTCCCTGGGAACTGAACAAGACCGAGAGCATCGACGTGATGGATGCCGTCGGCTCGGCCATCCGCGTGGACAGCCGCGGCCGCGAAGTCATGCGTATCCTGCCGCGCATCAACGAAGACATCAACGAAGAGTGGATTTCGGACAAGACCCGCTTCGTCTGGGACGGCCTCAAGGCCCAGCGCCTCGACCGCCCCTACGTCCGCAAGAATGGCAAGCTGCAGTCCGCGACTTGGGATGAGGCTCTGGCCGCCGTTGCCAGCCGCATCAAGAAGGCCGGCAACAAGGTTGGCGCCATCGCCGGCGATCTGGCCGCAGTCGAGGAAATGTATGCCCTCAAGGGGCTGCTCGCTTCGATCGGCTCGGGCATGACCGACGTTCGCCCCGCCATGTCGGGCATCGACCCGTCCATGCCGCGCTCGGCCTACATCTTCAATCCGACCATTGCCGGTATCGAGCAGGCTGACGCCATCCTCATCATCGGCACCAATCCGCGCAAGGAAGCAGCGCTCGTCAATGCGCGCATCCGCAAGACGTGGCGTGCCACCAACCTGCCCATCGCCGTCATTGGCGAGCAGGCTGACCTGACCTATTCCTACGAATATCTTGGCTCGGGCTTCGAAACCCTGGCCGATCTGGCCGCTGGCAATGGCGCCTTTGCCAATACCCTGGCCAATGCCAAGCGCCCGCTGATCATGGTGGGCGAGGGTGCAGTCTCCCACGCTGGCCTTGGCAAGCAGGCTGGCCGCGACACTATCGCGCTTGCCGCCAAGCTGGCGACCGGCGCCAATGTCGAAGCGGGCTGGAACGGTTTTGCCCTGTTGCACAACGCTGCCAGCCGCGTCGGCGGTCTCGATATCGGTTTCGTGCCGCACGATGGTGGCGTCTGCTCTGCCGACCAGATCGCTCTGGCCGGAAAGGGTGAGCTTGACGTGCTCTTCCTGCTCGGCGCGGACGAATACGACATGTCGGCAATGGGCAAGGCCTTCGTGGTCTACATCGGTAGCCACGGCGACAAGGGCGCTCACCGCGCCGACGTCATACTGCCGGCGGCGACATATACCGAAAAGTCGGGCACCTATGTGAATACCGAGGGCCGCGTGCAGGTGACCACCCGCGCCGTGTTCCCGCCTGGCGAAGCCAAGGAAGACTGGGCGATCATCCGCGCGTTGAGCGGCGCCATCGGCCAGCCGCTGCCCTACAATTCACTGGCCCAGTTGCGGGCCGCGCTCTATGCGGAATTCCCGCATCTGGCGCGTATTGACGAGATCGCGCCTGGTTCGGTGGCCGACATCGCCAAGCTTGCAAAGGCCGCCATCAAGACCAAGTCGGCGCCCTATGCCTCGCTGGTGTCCGACTTCTATCTCAGCAATCCGATCGCGCGCGCCTCGGCCACCATGGCGGAATGCGCGCAGATGGCCGCCGGCCTCAAGCAGGCAGCGGAGTAGGGGAGCACAATGGACTTTCTACTCTTGGCTCTCGACTACCTTCTCGGTATCCCGGTCCTTGGCTGGGGTACGCAGGTTGGTTTCGTCTACAAGGCCCTGGCCCTGCTCGTTGGCCTGTTGATCTTCACCGCCTTCATCCTGCTGGGTGACCGCAAGGTGTGGGCCGCCGTTCAGATGCGCCGTGGTCCGAACGTGGTGGGTCCGTTTGGTCTGCTGCAGTCTTTTGCCGACCTTCTGAAGTTCGTCTTCAAGGAGGCCGTCATTCCTGCCGGCGCCGACAAGGTGCTGTTCCTGGCCGCGCCGCTGATCACGGCAACGCTGGCGCTCGCCGGTTGGGCGGTCATACCAGTCGACAATGGCTGGGCCATGGCCAATATCAATGTCGGCATTCTCTACCTGCTCGGCATTTCCTCGCTCGGCGTCTATGGCGTCATCATTGGCGGCTGGGCTTCGAACTCGAAATACCCGTTCCTCGGCTCGCTCCGTTCTGCTGCGCAGATGGTCAGCTACGAAGTCTCCATTGGCCTCGTCATCATCACCGTGCTGCTTTGCGTGGGCTCGCTGAACCTCAATGACATTGTGGTGGCGCAGTCGGAAATGGGTCTGGCCCATGCTCTGGGCGTGCCGTGGCTGTCGTTCCTCAACTGGTTCTGGCTGCCGCTCTTCCCGATGTTTGTGGTGTTCTACATTTCGGCCCTGGCCGAAACCAACCGCCCGCCCTTCGACATGGTGGAAGGCGAGTCCGAACTCGTCGCCGGCTTCATGACCGAATATTCGGCCACGCCGTATCTGCTGTTCATGCTGGGTGAGTACATTTCCATCCTGCTCATGTGCGCCATGACCACCATCCTGTTCCTGGGTGGCTGGGCTGCGCCGATCGATCTGCCTCCCTTCACCTGGATCCCGGGGCTGATCTGGTTCTTCATCAAGGTTAGTCTCGTATTCTTCATGATCGCCATGGCCAAGGCCATCGTGCCTCGCTACCGCTATGACCAGCTCATGCGGATCGGCTGGAAACTGTTCCTGCCGCTCTCGCTGATCATGGTCGTGATCGTCGCTTTCGTTCTTCAGCTCACCGGCTGGGGCTGGCACGGAGGAGCTGCCTGATGCGCGTCGGACAGATCGTCAATACGCTGCTGCTCAAGGAATTCGTGTCGGCCTTTTTCCTGGCCATGCGATATTTCTTCGGCGCCAAGCCGACCATCAACTATCCCTTCGAAAAGGGTCCGGTGTCGCCGCGTTTCCGTGGTGAACATGCCCTGCGCCGTTATCCCAATGGCGAAGAGCGCTGCATTGCCTGCAAGCTGTGCGAAGCCATCTGCCCGGCCCAGGCCATCACCATCGAGGCCGGTCCACGCCAGAATGACGGCACCCGCCGCACCGTGCGCTACGACATCGACATGGTGAAGTGCATCTACTGCGGCTTCTGCCAGGAAGCCTGCCCGGTGGATGCCATTGTCGAAGGCCCGAACTTCGAATTCGCAACTGAAACGCGCGAGGAGCTCTACTTCAACAAAGAGCGCCTCCTGGCCAATGGTGACCGGTGGGAGCGCGAAATCGCGGCCAACATCGCCGCCGACGCGCCCTATCGCTGAGAGGGAAGAGCATGACCCTTCCGCTGTTCTTCTTCTACGTCTTTGCCGCCATCACCGTGGCGTCGGCTTTCATGGTCATCTCGGCACGCAATCCCGTGCATGCCGTGCTGTTCCTGATCCTGGCCTTCGTCAACGCGGCTGGCCTGTTCATGCTGGCCGGGGCCGAATTCCTCGCCCTGCTGCTGATCGTGGTCTATGTCGGCGCCGTCGCGGTGCTCTTCCTGTTCATCGTCATGATGCTCGACGTTGACTTTGCCGAGCTCAAGTCGGGTCTGCTCTCCTATGCCCCCGTGGGCATGGTGGTGGGCGGCATCCTCTTCCTTGAGCTTCTGCTGGTGGCGGGCAGCTTCGTCATTGCGCCCGACGTCGTCGGTGCTGGTGGCCTGCCGATCGATGCCACGGTCGACAACACGCGCGCATTGGGCCAGGTGCTCTACACGCGCTACGTCTTCCTGTTCCAGGGTGCTGCCGCAGTCCTGCTGGTCGCGATGATCGGCGCCATCGTGCTGACGCTGCGGCACCGCCCGGGCATCAAGCGGCAGAGCACCGCCGCGCAGCTGGGCCGCGTGCCCAGCGAGACGGTGCGCAATGTCAAGGTCAAGAGCGGTCAGGGGCTATAGGGGGTTATTATGGGTCTGGAAATCGGGCTCGGTCACTACCTGACCGTCGCTGCAATCCTGTTCACGCTGGGCGTGTTCGGCATCTTCATCAACCGCAAGAACGTCATCGTCATCCTGATGTCGGTGGAACTGATCCTGCTGGCTGTGAACCTGAACCTCGTGGCTTTCAGCGCGCATCTCAATGACCTCCAGGGTCAGGTCTTTGCGCTCATGATCCTCACCGTGGCCGCCGCCGAGGCCGCCATTGGTCTGGCTATCCTGGTTATCTTCTTCCGCAACCGCGGCACCATCGCGGTGGAAGACGTCAATATGATGAAGGGCTAAGAGCACCGCTATGATCATTCAGGCGATTGTTTTCCTGCCCCTCGTCGGGGCGCTGATTGCGGGCCTGCTGGGCCGCTCCATCGGTCATCGGCCGAGCGAGTTCATCACCACCGGCCTGCTCATCGTCGCAGCCGTGCTCAGCTGGGTCGTGTTCATTCCGGTCGCCTTTGGCGACGGCCTTGCCGGCGCCTCGGGCGATGGCCATGCGGCCGTGCTCAAGGTCGAAGTGATGCGTTGGATCCAGGTCGGCGACATGGATCTGCGCTGGATCCTGCGTGTCGATACGCTCACCGCCATCATGCTGGTGGTGGTGAATACCGTTTCCGCGCTCGTGCACGTCTATTCCATCGGCTACATGAACGAAGATCCGCATCGTTCGCGTTTCTTCGCCTATCTCTCGCTCTTCACCTTCGCCATGCTGATGCTAGTGACGGCCGACAACTTCCTGCAGATGTTCTTCGGCTGGGAAGGCGTGGGTCTGGCCTCGTATCTGCTGATCGGCTTCTGGTACACCAAGCCCTCGGCTTCGGCCGCCGCCATGAAGGCCTTCATCGTCAACCGCGTTGGTGACTTCGGCTTCCTGCTCGGCATCTTCGGCTCCTTCCTGGTGCTGGGCCAGATCGGCTTCGACGGCGCCTTCGCCGCTGTTGACGAATTTGCCGTGACCGGCATGCCGACCTTCCAGTTCCTCGCCTGGAACCTGGATGCAATGACGGTCATCTGCCTGTTGCTCTTCATGGGCGCCATGGGCAAGTCGGCACAGTTCCTGCTCCACACCTGGCTGCCGGACGCCATGGAAGGCCCGACGCCCGTGTCGGCCCTGATCCATGCGGCGACCATGGTGACGGCGGGCGTGTTCATGGTGGCGCGTCTGTCGCCGCTTTTCGAGACTTCGCCCTTCGCGCTCAATGTCATCATCATTATCGGCGCCATCACTGCGTTCTTCGCGGCAACGGTGGGCCTGGTGCAGAACGACATCAAGCGCGTCATCGCTTACTCGACCTGTTCGCAGCTGGGCTACATGTTCGTTGCGCTCGGGGTAGGGGCCTATTCGGCCGGTGTCTATCACCTGTTCACCCACGCCTTCTTCAAGGCTCTCCTGTTCCTTGGTGCGGGGTCGGTGATCCATGCCATGCACCATGAACAGGACATGCGGAACATGGGCGGCCTGCGCAAGAAGATCCCCATCACCTACGCGATGATGATGATCGGCACACTCGCCCTGACTGGCGTCGGCATCCCGGGCACCAATTTCGGTTTTGCCGGCTTCTTCTCCAAGGACGCCATCATCGAAAGCGCCTACGCGTTCGGCGGCAATATCGGCAGCTTCGCCTTCTGGATGCTGGTCATCGCGGCGCTGTTCACGAGCTTCTATTCATGGCGCCTCGTGCACCTGACCTTCCATGGTTCCCCGCGCGATGCGCAGCATCACGGCGAGGGTCCGCACCCCGACCCGGCCCATTCCGATCCGGAAAGCCACGACGAGCACCATGGCCATGACCGCGCGCATGACCATCATCATGGCTCGGCCTATGACAACGCGCACGAGTCGCCCAATGTCATGCTGGTGCCACTCTATATCCTGGCTGTCGGCGCGGTTCTGGCCGGTGTCGTGTTCTACGGCATGTTCTTCCACGACGTGGAGCACATCGAACACTTCTTCGCAGGCTCGATCTATGTGGATCACCATATCATCGAGGAAGCCCACCACGTGCCGCTCTGGGTGAAGTGGAGTGCGACCATTTCCATGATCGTCGGCTTCGTCGCTGCCTGGTACATGTATATCAGGCGTCCCGATGTTCCGGGCCGCCTGGCCGCTTCCAATGAGGGCCTCTACAAGTTCCTGCTGAACAAGTGGTACTTCGACGAGCTGTACAACACCATCTTCGTCAAGCCCGCGCTCTGGATCGGCACCGCCGTCTGGAAGGGTTTTGACGACTGGCTGGTCGACGGCAAGATTGCCGAGGGCCTTGGCCGTCGGGTGCAGAACGTCACCAGCTGGGTCGTCAAGCTCCAGTCCGGCTATCTCTATCACTATGCCTTCGCCATGCTCATCGGCATCGCGGCGCTGCTGACCTGGGCCATCGCGGCCGGGGGACTGATCTGATGACCTTCGAGAACTCCATCCTCACGCTGCTGACCTGGCTTCCGACGCTCGGCGCCGCACTGCTCCTGTTCACGCCCAAGGGATCGATCAACGCGATCCGCTGGATTTCACTGGCAGTGACCGTTGTCGTTTTCGCGCTCTCGCTGGCCCTTTGGCAGAGCTTTAATGCCTCCAATCCCGGCTTCCAGTTTGTGGTCAACCTCAACTGGATCGGCGAATCCATCGGCTACCGCGTCGGCGTCGACGGCATTTCGGTGCTTTTTGTGGTCCTTACCGCACTGCTGATGCCCGCTGTTGTCGTGGCAAGCTGGGAAGTCGAGACGCGGCTCAAGGAATACATGATCGTGTTCCTCGTGCTCGAGACGCTGATGATCGGCGTCTTCACTACGCTCGACCTGGCCATGTTCTATGTCTTCTTTGAAGGCACCCTGCTGCCGATGTTCCTGATCATCGGCATCTGGGGCGGTTCGGCCCGCATCCAGGCAGCCTACAAGTTCTTCTTCTACACCTTCATCGGCTCGGTGCTCATGCTGCTGGCCATGATGGCCATGTATTGGGATGCCGGCACCACCGACATCATCCGCCTGCTCGGCCATGAATTCCCGGTCGGCATGCAGACCTGGCTGTGGCTGGCCTTCTTCGCCTCGCTGGCGGTAAAGATGCCGATGTGGCCGTTCCATCGCTGGCTGCCCGAAGCGCACGTGCAGGCGCCGACCGCTGGTTCGGTGATCCTTGCCGCCATTCTGCTCAAGCTGGGTGGCTACGGCTTCCTGCGCTTCAGCCTGCCGATGTTCCCCGATGCCTCGGCGCAGTTCGCGAACTTCGTCTTCGTGCTCTCGATCGCTGCCATCATCCTCACCTCGCTGGTGGCCCTGGTGCAGACCGACATCAAGAAGCTGATCGCCTATTCGTCCGTTGCCCATATGGGCTTTGTGACCATGGGTATCTTTGCGGGCAATGCCCTGGGCGTCCAGGGTGCCATGTTCCAGATGATCAGCCACGGCATCGTCTCGGGCGCGCTCTTCCTCTGCGTCGGCGTTGTCTACGACCGCATGCACACCCGCGAGATTTCCGCCTATGGCGGCCTTGTCGAGCGCATGCCGCAATATGCCTTTGCCTTCATGGTCTTCACCATGGCCAATGTCGGCCTTCCGGGCACATCGGGCTTTGTGGGCGAATTCCTCACCATGATGGGCATGTTCCAGGTCAATACCTGGGTGGCGTTCTTTGCTGCCTTCGGTGTGATCCTGTCAGCCGGCTATGCCCTCTGGCTTTACCGCCGGGTGATCTTCGGCGCACTGACCAAGGACAGCCTCAAGGGCATTCTCGACCTCAACCTGCGCGAGAAGGTGGTGCTCTATCCCCTCATCGTGCTGACGGTGGTCTTCGGTTTCTACCCGGCCCCCATTCTCGACACGACGGCTGCCGCCGTTGACAATCTGGTGGCGCATTATTCGGAAAGCACCGGCCGTAATCCGGCCGTGGATCTGGCCGATGAACGCGCCCCTCTGGTCTATGTCGCGCCTGCTGAAGGCGCGGCCCAGCCGACCCCTGCAGACGCGGCGCACTAGGAGACTGACGTGAACTCAGACGTTACCGATTTCGCGAGCCTGGCTCCCGCCTATCCCGAAATGCTCATGGCAGTGGGCGTTCTCGTCCTGCTGCTGCTGGGCGTCGTGATGAACAAGGAGCGTTCGCTCCTGATCACCTGGCTCTCTGTTGGCCTCTTGGCTGCCGCCATCATCCTGGTGATGCTGCAACCCGTGGACGGTGTGGTCTTCAACGGACTGTTCGTCGCCGACAGCTTCGGCCGTTTCATGAAGGTGCTGGTGCTGGGCGGTGCTACCCTGTCGCTTATCCTCAGCGTCTCGAACGCTGAAGAGAACGGCGTCCACAAATACGAATATTCCATTCTGGCGCTGCTCGCGACGCTGGGCATGATGGTCATGGTTTCGGCCAATGACCTGATGAGCCTCTATGTCGGCCTCGAGCTGCAGTCGCTCTCGCTCTACGTCATGGCGGCCATCAAACGTGATGATGCACGCGCGTCCGAAGCGGGTCTGAAGTACTTTGTCCTCGGTGCACTGTCCTCTGGCCTGCTGCTCTATGGCGCTTCGCTGATCTACGGCTTTACCGGCCACACCAATCTGGCCGAGATCGTCATTGCCATCACCAATGAGGGCCGCTCCATCGGTCTCATCTTTGGCGTGGTGTTCCTGCTCGCCGGCGTTGCCTTCAAGATTTCGGCCGTGCCGTTCCACATGTGGACGCCCGACGTCTATGAAGGCGCACCGACCCCGGTCACCGCCTTCTTTGCCATGGCCCCCAAGGTCGCAGCGATGACCCTGCTTATCCGCCTCGTGATGGATACCTTTGCGCCCATCACCTCAGACTGGCAGCAGATCGTCATCTTCCTGTCGATCGCCTCGATGGTCCTGGCCGCCTTCGCTGCCATCGGCCAGAAGTCGATCAAGCGCCTGATTGCCTATTCCTCGATTGGTCACGTGGGCTTTGCCCTGGTTGGCCTGTCCTCGGGCACCCAGGTGGGCGTGGAAGGCGTTGCGGTCTATATGGCCATCTACGTCGCCATGACGGTCGCGCTCTTTGCCTGCATTCTCTCGCTGCGTACCGAACGCGGTTATGTCGAAACCATCGAGGATCTGGCTGGCGTCTCCAAGACCCGCCCGTTTGTTGCGGCGATCATGGCCATCGTCATGTTCTCGCTCATCGGTTTGCCGCCGCTGGCAGGGTTCTTCGCCAAGTGGCAGGTCTTCCTTGCCGCGATCGAAGCCAATCTGTTCGTGCTGTCGGTCATCGGCATGCTCGCCTCGGCCATCAGCGCGTTCTACTACCTGCGCGTGGTCAAGGTGATGTACTTCGACGAACCCAAGGATGAGTTCGTTGCCGTACCGGGCGAATTGAACGTGATCATGGCCGTCTTCGGCTTCCTGATCGTCACCTACTACTTCACCGTGGGTAATCCGCTCTCGAGCTGGGCGCATACTGCCGCGGGAAGCCTGTTCTAGGTGGCGCAGTTCAGGCTCGGTACTAAAGCCCGCGAGGCCGGATATCGGCTTGCGGGCTTTGATGCCATCGGTTCGACCAATACTGAGGCGCTTGCGGCCGCGGCTGCGGGCGATCCCGGCGACATCTGGTTTGCCGCCCTGCAGCAGACCGCAGGCCGGGGCCGTCGTGGCCGGCAGTGGCATAGTCCTCCCGGCAATCTGGCCGCCAGCCTGCTGATCGTGCCCGATGCCTCGCCCGAGACGGTGGCAACGCTCGGTTTCGCTGCCGGGGTTGCGCTCAACGCCGGCTTGTCCACCATTCTCCCAAGCGGCATGGTCCGCATTGGTATTGATGGTGCAGACGGTGCTGATGGCCGGTCGCGCATCGCGCTGAAATGGCCCAATGATGTTCTGGCCGATGGTGCCAAGCTGGCCGGGATTCTGCTGGAGGCCACAAGGACCGCCCAGGGCTATCAAGCTATTGTGGTCGGTATCGGCGTCAATGTGGTTGCAGCGCCCGAAGGGCTGCCCTATCCAGCAACCTCGTTGAATGCCTTGGGAATCGAGCGCACTGCCGAAGATGTGTTCGAGGCGCTCTCGGATGCCTGGGTCGATGCCTTTGCCCTCTGGAATGATGGCAACGGCGTCAGCGCCGTGCTGGAACGCTGGCGCGGCTCGGCAGCGGGCATCGGTGCGCCAGTCGCCATCTCCCAGGATGGCGTGGTCCGGCGTGGCATATTCGAAACCATCGACTCCTCGGGTCGGTTGATCATTCGCGACGACGACGGCGCGCGACATCCGATCACGGCGGGCGATGTGCATTTTGGGGCAACGGCCAGCGCCCGAAGCTGACCACAACATGAAGCGTGGCGACCGGCGACCAGAGTTCGTCCGGCGTCGCGCCGATGAAAAGGAACAAGAGTACCCATGGCTAAGAACCAAAGGGATGAACTCGTCTTCGTGCCGCTTGGCGGCGTCGGCGAGATCGGCATGAACATGGCGGCCTACGGCTTCGGACCGGCCAACCGGCGCAAGTGGATTGTGGTCGACTGCGGCGTCAGCTTCGGTGGTCCGGATTTGCCCGGCATCGAGCTCATCATGGCCAATCCCGAATTTCTCGAGGAGAACGCCGATGACGTTCTGGCGCTGATCCTCACCCACAGCCACGAAGACCACTATGGCGCCGTGCTCGACCTGTGGCCGGTGTTTGACAGGCCGGTCTACGCGACGCCGTTCACGGCTGCCATGCTGGCCGCCAAGCGGGCAGGGGATGGCATCGTCGAAAATGTCGATGTCACCATCATGCAGCCGGGCAAGCCGTTCACGGTGGGACCGTTCACCATCGAGCCGATCAATGTTGCCCACTCGATTCCGGAATCGAATGCGCTTCTGATAACCACGCCCGTCGGCCGTGCCCTGCATACCGGCGACTGGAAGCTCGATCCCACGCCCGTCATGGGCAAGCCCACCGATTTTGCCCGCGTGCAGGCCATCGGCAGCGAGAGCGATCTTCCCCTGGCGCTGATCTGCGACAGCACCAACGCCATGAAGGAGGGTGAAAGCCCCAGCGAGCAGGAGATTGGTGAGAATCTCGCCAAGCTGATTGCCGACGCACCCCATCGGGTTGCCGTTACCACCTTTGCCTCCAATGTCGGTCGCGTCGTCTCCATTGCCCGGGCCGCCCACCAGGCTGGCCGCGAAGTTGTGCTCTCGGGCCGCTCGCTGCACCGCATCATGGGCATCGCCCGTGAACTGGGCATGCTCGAAGGCCTGCCGACCCTGCATGACCAAGACGCCTACAAGTCGATTGCCCGCGACAAATGCGTGCTGATTTGTACCGGCAGTCAGGGCGAGGCCCGCGCCGCCATCGCCCGCATTGCCCGCGGCGACCATCCGGTGATCGATCTCAATGCCGGCGACCGCATGATCTTCTCGTCATGGGCCATTCCGGGCAATGAGCGGGAAGTCATCGACATCCAGAATCTGCTCATCGACAAGGGCGTCGAAGTCGTCACGGCCAGCGACGCGCTCGTGCATGTCACCGGCCATCCGCGCCGCGGCGAATTGAAAAAGCTCTATTCATGGGTCAAGCCGCAGGTCCTGGTGCCGGTTCACGGCGAGGCCATGCACCTGCAGGCTCATGCCCGGCTGGGACGCGAAGCAGGCATCCCCAACGTCTGCGAAGCCCGCAATGGCGATATGGTGCGGCTTTTCCCCGAGGCCATGACCTTCCCGGCAGAAGTGCGCACCGGCGAGCTTTATCTTGATGGTCTCGTGCTCTGCACGCCCGAAGAGAGCGGCGTAAAGGGACGGCGGCGACTGTCTTTTGGCGGCATGATTGTTGTCAGCCTCTGCGTCAATGCCAGTGGTCAGGTGGTGTCAGGTCCCGAAATGATGATTGAGGGTCTGCCCGAAACTGACGACGAGCCGGTGAGCGATCTCATCGAGGACACCATTGCCAGCGTTATCAAGTCCATGCCCGCCAAGCGGCGCAGCGACACCGAGGTGCTCAACTCGGCCCTGTTCAAGGCCATCCGCAACGAGGTCAACGCATTCTGGGGCCGCAAGCCCAATGTGAGCGTCTTCGTGCACCGCGTTTAGCATCACAACAGCGGTATCGGCTGGCCGGCATTGTCTGGCCGCCGCCAGGCGCTGTGCCGGCGTGTAGCCGCCAGTGCCGCGGCCATCGCGGTGTCTTCACTGGGGAACGTACCATGTGTGGTGCCAGACAACGTGTCGAGGACGGACCAGCCGTCTTCGGTCCGCCAGTGGATGAAGCGGAAGATGTATCGTCTTGCAGTGTAGCTCATGCCGGTAAAACGGCGCGAGCAAGTCTGCAGTTTCCTTGGGGTGGCGACCGCTCGCGGTATGGTTGAGAATGCGTAACCGCTCAACCCGCATAGCCGCGACAGCTTGACGGCTTCCCTTCATAGCTTGACGCAGGCATAGAAGAACCATGCAAGTCGGATCGCTCCTCGCCGTATACTTTGTCGTCTGGTGGCTCACCTTCGTGGCCGTGCTGCCCATCGGCAGTCACAGTCACCACGAGACGGGCACCGAGGTGGTTGCCGGCACCGATCCGGGCGCGCCAGTGCGCCCGCGGCTGTTGATGAAGGCCCTGCTGACGACGGTGCTTGCTGCGGCGCTGACGGCTCTGCTGCTCTGGGGCATCAGCAACCCGCTGCTTCAGGCCTATTGGAACCGCTGACCCTACGGCTCCTTTGCTCGGTTCGCCGGCACGGCGTGGGCATGCGCCATGGCCAGGGCGGAAGCAACGTCTTCGGCGCTTGCGGCGGCAAAATTCATGGTCGTCCAGCCCTGCCGTCCCCAGGCATTGTTGATCGCTTCGAAGACTTTCGGAGCGATCGTGCACTTGAAATCTTGCTCGTCGGTTGTGAACTTGAGGTTTGCACTTTTGCCATCGGCCGCCAGCGTCGCAAAGGTTCGTTTTACCTTGAATGCGATGCGGTCGAAATGCGGCGCAGCCATCGTGCCGGGCAGGGCCATCGCAATTCGCGTAAACTCTTCAGAGCTGACCATAAGCGGTTGTTCCTGAAATAAAAAAGCGGGGCGCTGAGGCCCCGCTTGAATGAGTTTGTTCGACAATACGTTGGTCTTAGGCACGCTACAAAGCGGCAGCCAACGCTCCTCCCTTGACGTTGTCGACGTCCGGCGGTTTGGGCCGCCTTTGTTTTATTGGGCCGGACCCTAACAACAGATTTTCGGTCTGCCAAGTAGATTCTGCATGGCTTGCATGCTTGCATCGAATGGACGCTTGCGATTTGAGTGGGCATCAACGAAACCCACGAGTCGATGTGCTCGGGCAGGGCCTTGTCGCACCCCACCTGGCGGTCCGAAAATGGTCATTCGCCCAAACGTAATTCGGAGTTCCCATGCGCCTTTCCCGCTACTTTCTGCCGGTGCTGCGCGATGTTCCCAAGGAAGCGGAGATTGTCTCCCATCGCCTGATGCTGCGTGCCGGCATGATCCGCCAGCAGGCCTCGGGCCTCTATGCCTGGCTGCCGCTCGGCTACAAGGTGCTGATGAAGGTGCAGAGGATCATCGAGGAGGAGCAGAACCGCTCCGGCGCCATCGAGTTGCTCATGCCCACGATCCAGTCCGCCGATCTCTGGCGCGAGTCCGGCCGCTACGATGCCTATGGCAAGGAAATGCTGCGCATCGAGGATCGGCACGAGCGCGAATTCCTTTATGGTCCGACCAATGAGGAGATGATCACCGACATCTTCCGGACCTACGTGAAGTCCTACAAGGACCTGCCGCTCAACCTCTACCACATCCAGTGGAAGTTCCGTGACGAGGTCCGCCCGCGCTTCGGCACCATGCGCAGCCGCGAATTCCTGATGAAGGACGCCTACAGCTTTGACCTGACAAAGGAAGATGCGGTCAAGGCCTATGAGCGCATGTTCGTCGCCTATCTGCGCACCTATGCCCGGATGGGCCTGACCGCCATCCCGATGCGTGCCGATACCGGCCCCATAGGTGGCGACCTCAGCCACGAATTCATCATCCTGGCCGAGACGGGCGAAAGCGCCGTCTTCTGCCACCGCGATCTGCTCGACAAGCCCATCCCGCCCAGGGACACCGACTTCCGTGGCGATCTCAAGCCGATCGTCGATGACTGGACCTCGCTTTATGCAGCGACCGAGGAAATGGTGAACCAGGCCGAATACGAGGCCGCTGTCCCCGAGGACAAGCGCGTCTCCGCCCGCGGTATCGAAGTGGGTCACATCTTCTATTTCGGCACCAAGTATTCCGCGCCCATGAAGGCCAATGTCACCGGCGCCGACGGCAAGGAAACCACCGTCCACATGGGTTCCTACGGTATCGGCCTGACCCGCGTCGTCCCCGCCATCATCGAGGCCAGCCATGACGAAAACGGCATCATCTGGCCGGTTTCCGTCGCGCCCTTCGAGGCTGTGCTCATCAACCTCAAGGCGGGTGATGCTGAAACCGATGCGGCCTGCGACAAGCTCTATGCCGAGCTGACCGCTGCCGGCCTCGACATGCTCTATGACGATCGCGACCAGCCGGCCGGCTCCAAATTTGCCACGGCCGATCTCGTCGGCATTCCCTACCAGCTGATCCTGGGGCCGCGCGGCCTTAAATCGGGCGAAGTCGAGATCAAGCATCGCAAGAGCGGCGAGCGCGAAACGCTGCCGCTCAGCGAGGCGGTTGCACGCCTCAAGGGCCTGATTGAACCGCAGCGGATGACCGACATTTGACCGATAGCGCACGCGCAGCCCCGGGGGGCCGGGCAACCCGGCCTTTCTCCCGGTTCGAGTGGATGATTGCCGGACGCTATCTGCGTGCCCGCCGCAAGGAGGCCTTCATCTCCGTCATAGCCAGCCTCACCATGGTTGGCGTGGCCATCGGCGTGGCGACGCTCATCGTCGTCATGTCGGTGATGAACGGATTCCGCGGCGAGCTCCTGGACAAGATCCTGGGGCTCAACGGTCATTTCACGGCCCATCCCATCGAGAGCCAGTTCACCGATTACAAGGAGACGGTAGCGGCCCTCGAACAGGTCGATGGCGTCAGCTTCGCGGTCTATTTCGTCGAAGGGCAGGTCCTGGCTTCGGGCAGGGGCAATTCCACCGGCGTTTCCGTGCGTGGCATGGACGAGGAAAACCTCAAGAAACTCGGCTTGCTCTACAATTCGGTAGAGCAGGGCGGGTTCGACCAGTGGGACGACAGCCGCGGCGTGGCCATCGGCTACCGCCTGGCCCAGACGCTGGGCGTCGGCATTGGCGATCAGGTGCAGATCATCAATCCCGATGGGGCCATGACGCCCTTTGGTTCGACCCCGCAGATCCGCTCCTACCCGGTCAATGTCATCTACAACCTGGGCATGGTCGAATTCGACAGCTTCTTCATGTACATGCCGCTCGAGCCGGCCCAGGACTATTTCCGCATGGTGGACGAGGTTCTCAAGCCCGGCCTCGGACCGCTTGATCCCTTGGCCACCGACGAGGAAATCGACGCTGCCTATGAACGCATTCCGCGCGCCTCGGCGGTCGAGGTGTTTATTAACGATCCCGACGCGGTCGGGGTCATGCGCCAGCGCCTGCAGTCGGCGCCCGATGTCCGGCCACTGGTACTGACCGATTGGCAGCAGCGCAACCAGACCTTCTTTTCGGCCCTTCAGGTCGAGCGTGTGGTGATGTTCACCATTCTCTCCATGATCATCCTTGTGGCGGCCTTCAACATCATCGCCAGCCTCATCATGCTGGTGAAGGACAAGAGTGCCGACATTGCTGTGCTGCGGACCATGGGTGCAACGCGTGGCTCGATCATGCGCATCTTCTCCATCACCGGCACCACCATCGGCGTCATCGGCACGGTTGTGGGCACGGTGATCGGCCTGATTGTCGCGGCCAATGCCGAACCGCTGCGCGCCTCGATCTCCAATCTGCTGGGGGTCACCCTGTTCCCGCCCGAAGTGTTCTTCCTCTCGTCGCTGCCAAGCCGCACCGATCCCGTGGAAGTCACCGTCGTGGTCTGCATGGCGCTTGGGCTGAGTTTCCTGGCTACGCTCTATCCCGCCTGGCGCGCCGCCCAATATGATCCGGTGGAGGCCCTGCGCTATGAGTAAGCCCCATCTCAAGCTCACCGGTGTGCATCGTCACTACGGCGAGGGCGAGCGGCTCGTCCGCGTGCTCGAAGCTGCGGACCTGACGGTGGAAAGCGGAGAGCTTGTGGCCCTGGTTGCGCCATCGGGCGCGGGCAAATCCACGCTGCTGCATCTCTGCGGCCTGCTGGAATCCCCCCAGTCCGGCGAGATCGAGATCGTTGGCCAGCCCACCAGCAGGTTGGGCGATCGCGCCCGCACGCAGCTGCGCCGCTCGACCGTGGGCTATGTCTATCAGTTCCATCACCTCTTGCCCGAATTCACAGCGCTCGAAAACGTCGTCATGCCACAGCTGATTGCGGGCAAGCAGCAGGGCGAGGCGGAGGGGCGGGCCATGGAGCTGCTCGAACTGCTTGGCGTGGCCGCGCGTGCCACCCACCGGCCGGCCGAATTGTCAGGCGGTGAACAGCAACGCATCGCCATTGCCCGCGCCGCCGCCAACCATCCGCGCGTGATCCTGGCCGACGAGCCCACCGGCAATCTCGACCCTGAAACCAGCGATCTGGTGTTCGAAGCCCTCAAGAGCCTTATCAAGAACGAAGGCGCGGCAGCCCTGATCGCCACCCACAATCACGATCTCGCCCGTCGCGCCGACCGCATCGTCACACTCAAGGGCGGACTCGTGGTGCCACACACGCTTTAGCTCTCGTGGGAGCCCCCCACGGCGCGGTGCTTTGCGCGGCAAGGCCTCGAACCAGCCACGAGGCGGCCGCGGCCCTCGCAAAAACAGCGCGCATAAAATAATCCCCGGTGCCTTCACGCGCGTTATTCTCTCCCCATCAGCCGGGTGGAGATGGGGTTGCAACGATCAACCGTCCGGCGACAGTCGGGAGCACCCTGGATCGTTGCGGGGTGTGGGTCCGGAGATGGGAAATTCCGGCGTAAGCCGGCCCTAGCAAAACTCCCTGCCAGAAATCCCGGCGCCCGGAGGCGATTTCGTCTCATTTCTCTCTGCTAGTAAAATTTCCGAGGCGGACATCGCCTCCGGGCTCCATCAACTATTCAAGAACCGGAAGCAGCGATGCTGGCCGGGGCCCTTGCACGTCCCGAATCTTGACGCGCCGGAACTTCTCCCTAACCAATTCCTAACCAGTTAACCCGTGTCCCCGATTTCACCGCTGTTACCGTCTGGACGAGAACAAAAACCGAACGTACAAGAACAAACACAGAAACACGGGAGACGCAGATGCTCAACTTCGTCAAAGACCTCGCCGCTTTCGTCACTCTTGGCGCCTTCACCATCGGTTCGCTGACCTGGATGGACATCATCGCCAAATTCGCCTGATCGCCTGTGGATTGACCACAGCGTGGTTTGACCCGACGCGCCGGGTGAACCAAGGATGAATGAGGAGATGCACATGCGCGGCCCTGGCTTCATTCACCTTCACGTCCACTCTGCCTTTTCGCTGCTCGAGGGGGCGGTGCAGCTCGAGACCTTGCTCAAGCTGGCCGCCGAGGATGCGCAACCCGCCCTGGGTATTGCCGACACCAACAATCTGTTCGGCGCGCTCGAATTCTCCGAGAAGGCAACCAAGAAGGGCATCCAGCCGCTGATCGGTGTGGAGCTTGCTGTCGATTTCACGGCCGCCGAAGAGCGCGTCAGCGAACGCGGGCATACCGCCTGGGCGGGCAAGTCCAGCATCGTGCTGATGGCGCAGACGGAAGAGGGGTTTTCCAATCTCTCCCGCCTTGTCTCGCGTGCTTACCTTGAGGGCGAGGATGGGCTGGCTCGTGCCAGCCTCGACTGGATGGATGCCGAGAGCCTCAGCGGGCTCATCTGTCTCTCCGGTGGTCCGGAAGGGGCCATCGATATGCCGTTTGCCAATGGTCAGGACGCCAATGCTATCCGTCGGCTCGACCGCTTGGCTGATCTCTTCGGTGATCGGTTCTATATCGAACTGCAGCGTCACGGGCGTCCTTCGGAAGCCACGGTAGAGCCACGCCTGGTGGACTATGCCTACCGCAAGGGCATTCCGCTGGTCGCCACCAACGAGCCCTACTTCAAGTCGGCCAAGGAGTACGAGGCCCACGACGCCCTGCTCGCCATCGCAGGCGGTTCGGTGCTGGCCCAGACCGAGCGACGCAAGCTCAACGATCAGTACTATTTCAAGACCCGCGCCGAAATGATCGAGCTTTTCGCCGATCTCCCCGAGGCGCTGGATTCAACCATCGAGATTGCCAGACGCGTGGCCTTCCGTCCGCGCACCCGCGGGCCCATTCTGCCCAAGTTTGCGGCGGGCTCGCATGACACCGAAGATGCAGTGGTCGCCGCTGAAGCGGCCGAACTGCGGCGCATGGCCATCGAGGGGCTCGACAAGCGCCTCGCCACATCGGGCATCGCGCCGGGCAAGACCGAGGCCGAGTACCGGGAGCGGCTCGATTTCGAGCTGACCATCATCGAAAAGATGAAGTTTCCCGGCTATTTCCTTATCGTGGCTGACTTTATTCAGTGGGCCAAGGCCCATGACATTCCGGTTGGGCCGGGGCGCGGCTCGGGTGCAGGCTCGCTGGTGGCCTATGCAACCACCATCACCGACCTCGATCCGCTGCGCTACAACCTGCTGTTCGAGCGCTTCCTCAATCCCGAGCGCGTCTCGATGCCGGACTTCGACATCGACTTCTGCCAGGACCGGCGCGAGGAAGTCATCGACTACGTGCAGAAAAAGTACGGAGCGAGCCAGGTCGCCCAGATCATCACCTTCGGAACGCTGCAGGCCCGCGCCGTGCTGCGCGACGTCGGACGCGTCCTGCAGATGCCCTATGGCCAGGTGGACCGCATCTGCAAGCTGGTGCCCGCCAATCCGGCGGACCCCTGGTCCATCGAGCGCACCATGAATGAGGTGCCGCAGTTCCGGCAGATGGCCGAGGAAGACGAGACGGTGGCGCAGCTCGTGGAGATCGCCAAGTCGCTCGAAGGACTGTACCGCCACGCCTCGACCCATGCCGCCGGCATCGTCATTGGCGACCGCCCCCTGCAGGAACTGTTGCCGCTCTACCGTGATCCGCGCTCCGACATGCCGGTCACCCAGTACAATCTCAAATGGGTCGAGCCCGCAGGCCTCGTCAAATTCGACTTCCTGGGCCTCAAGACGCTCACCACCATCCGCTATGCGGTGGAGATGGTGAAGGCACGCGGTATCGATCTCGATATCGACGCCATCCCCATCGACGACGCGGCCACATACAAGCTCTACGCTCGTGGGGATACCTACGGCATCTTCCAGTTTGAATCGGCCGGCATGCGGCGGGCGCTGATGGATCTCAAGCCCGACCGCATCGAAGATCTCATCGCCATGAACGCGCTCTATCGGCCCGGACCGATGGACAATATCCCGAGCTTCATCAACCGCAAGCACGGGACCGAGGAGGTCAGCTACCCCCATCCGGCGCTCTCCACGGTGCTGGACGAAACCTACGGCATTATCGTCTACCAGGAGCAGGTGATGCAGATCGCCCAGCTCCTGTCCGGATATTCGCTGGGCGAAGCAGACATGCTGCGCCGCGCCATGGGCAAGAAGATCAAGGCGGAGATGGATAACCAGCGTATCCGCTTCCGCGAGGGCGCTGGACCCAACGGGGTAAGCGAGGCGCTTGCCGACGAGATCTTCGACCTGCTGGCAAAGTTCGCCAACTACGGCTTCAACAAGAGCCACGCGGCGGCCTATGCCTGGGTGAGCTACCAGACCGCCTACCTCAAGGAACACTTCCCGCACGAGTTCTACGCCGCCTCCATGACGCTGGACATGGCGCAGACCGACAAGCTCAGCGACTTCAGGCGCGAAGCGGGCAAGAAGGGCATCGAGGTCGTGCCGCCCTGCGTCAACCGCTCGGAAGTCATTTTCGCGGTGAAGGACGATCGCATCCATTATGGCCTCTCGGCCGTCAAGGGTGTGGGCCGCGCCATGGCCGAGCACATCGTTGAAGTGCGTGGCGACAAGCCATTCAAGGACCTTGGTGACTTTGCCCGCCGCGTGGATCCGCGCGTGCTCAACAAGCGTACGCTCGAAACCCTCGTCAACGCGGGAGCATTCGATTGCCTCGTGCCGCGTCGCGAGATTGCCTTTGCCGCCGTTGAGGCGGTCATCGGCACGGCTCAGGCCCTCACCGCCGATCGCAGTTCCGGTCAGGTCTCCCTGTTCGGTGGCGTCGAAGAGGAGCCGTTCCGCTTGCCCACGGGTGTGCCTGTTTGGTCATCCACCGAGCGGGCCGAGCGTGAACTGGCCGCCATCGGCTTTCACCTCTCGGCACATCCGCTCGACGCCTATGCCGATCTTTTCGAAAAGCTGCGGGTCCAGCGCTGGAGCGACTTTGAGCGCGCGGTCAAGGACGGTGCCGGGGCAGGGCGCCTTGCCGGCACCATCTCCTCGCGCAACGACAGGCGAACCCGCAAGGGCACGCCGATGATGATCCTGAGCCTGTCCGACCAGAGCGGCACCTTCGAGGTCATCGCTTTCTCGGAGCAGATCAACCAGTTCGGCGCCATCCTGCAGCCGGGCAATTCCGTGATGTTGCAAGTAGGGGCGGACAACCGCGACGATGGCGTCAGCCTGCGTCTGATTTCAGCCGAACCGATCGAGGGACTCGCAGAGCGCGTTGATCGGCAGCTGACCATTTTCCTCGCCGATCCCAAGGCGCTCGGGCCCACCAGCGCCCAGCTGAGGCGCGGCGGCAATGGCACGGTCAATTTTGTGGTGATCCGCGATGGCGGTGCGCGCGAATACGAGATCGAGCTGCCCGGAAAATACAACATCACTCCGGAAGTCGCGGGCGGCATCAAGGCGCTCGACGGCGTCACGGACGTGCGGTTTGCATAACGAGCGCCAAAAACAGACACGGGAGAGGAAGGTTTTGCACCCTCTCTCCCGCATGGGGGCTTTCACCCGTTGTCCCCGCGTCGCCGCGCGGGTCCATAGTCTATAATAGCAAGCGGCCCTGTCTGGTTCGTTGAAATAGTCGTGACAATGCGATCTATCCGGCCGTGTCGTCGGGTGGCTTGCCAAGCCGGGACGCTTGCCCTATAGCACCCACGCGTTCGGTATGGGCCGGACGTGATCACACACACGAAGCAGGCTTTCCCTTGGGAAATCCATCCGGTGGCGGGTTCCGCTGCAAGGCTTCGTGGAGGCATCAACCGGTAAAGGAGCAGCCCACCATGGCACTGCCTGAATTCTCCATGCGTCAGCTTCTGGAAGCTGGCGTGCACTTCGGTCACCAGAANCATCGCTGGAACCCGAAGATGGAACGCTACATTTTCGGCGTTCGCAACGACATCCANATCCTTGACCTGTCGCAGACCGTGCCGGCCCTGAGCCGCGCCCTGCAGCTCGTGTCCGACACCGTTGCCGATGGCGGCCGCGTCCTCTTCGTGGGCACCAAGCGCCAGGCTGCCCCGCTGGTGGCCGAAGCCGCCAAGCAGTCGGCCCAGTATTACGTCAACTCCCGCTGGCTCGGCGGTACGCTGACCAACTGGCAGACCATTTCGAACTCGATCGCCCGCCTGCGCGAACTCGAGTCGATGAGCGAGGCCGACCTGGCGCTCCGCACCAAGAAGGAGCGCCTGATGATGTCGCGCGAACAGGAGCGTCTTGAGCGTGACCTGGGCGGCATCAAGGATATGGGCAACCTGCCCAACCTGCTGTTTGTGATCGACACGAACAAGGAAGCGAACGCAATCAAGGAAGCCCGTCGTCTGGGCATCCCGGTCGTCGCCATCGTCGACACCAATTGCGATCCGGACATCGTTGACTACGCCATCCCCGGCAATGACGATGCCAGCCGCGCCCTCGAGCTCTATGTGTCGCTGATCTCGCGCGCTGCCATCGACGGCATCAGCCGTTCCTCGAGCGCCCTGGGCGCCGATATCGGCTCGTCGGTCGAAGCTCCGGCCGAAGATCTGCCGGGCGAAAGCGAAGCCGTCGCCAACTAATCGTCGTGCGGGCGTGCCTGCTCTCTGGAGGCACGCCCGGCCCGCTTTCGGGCATCACTGACTGATCCCTATTCACAAAGCCGCCCCGCGAGGGGCCGCCAAGAGGTGAACCCCATGGAAATCACTGCTGCAATGGTCAAGCAGCTCCGCGACTCGACCGGCGTCGGGATGATGGACTGCAAGAAGGCCCTGGCCGAAACCAATGGCGACATGGAAGCTGCGGTCGACTGGCTGCGCACCCGTGGCCTTGCAAAGGCTGCCAAGAAGGCCGATCGCGTCGCTGCCGAAGGTCTGGTCGGCGTTGCCACCGCCGGCACCAAGGCCGCTGTCGTTGAAGTCAACTCCGAGACCGACTTCGTTGCCCGCAACGAGCAGTTCCAGAACATCGTCGGCGCCATCGCCAAGCTGGCCCTCGATGCCGATGGTGATATCGTCAAGCTCGGCGAAATGCCGTTCCCCGGCACCGGCCATTCGGTTTCGGCCGAACTGACGGAAGCCATCGCCAAGATCGGCGAGAACATGAACCTGCGCCGCACCCAGACCGTCACGGTCGCGGATGGCGTCGTGGAAAGCTATATCCACAACGCGGTCAAGCCTGGCCTGGGCAAGATCGGCATTCTGGTGGCCCTGGAATCGACCGGTGACAAGGCCGCCCTGTCGGCCCTCGGCAAGCAGCTTGCCATGCACATCGCCGCCGCCCAGCCGCAGGCCATCTCGCCTGAGGAACTGGACCAGGAAGTGGTTGCCCGCGAGCGCGCCATCATTCTCGAGCAGGTCAAGGAAAGCGGCAAGCCCGCCGAGATCGCCGAAAAGATGGTGGAAGGCCGTATGCGCAAGTACTTCGAGGAAGTCACGCTGCTCAGCCAGGTCTTCGTCATCGACGGTGAAACCAAGGTTGCCGACGCGATCAAGAACGCCGAGAAGGATGTCGGCGCGCCGATCAAGCTGACCAAGTTCGTGCGTTTCGCCCTTGGTGAAGGCATCGAGAAGGTCGAAAGCGACTTTGCGGCCGAAGTGGCTGCTACCGCCGGCACCAAGTAAGCCATGCGCTTCGGGGATGGGCCACCGGGCCCATCTCCGCTCTCCGAAGCCCATCGCGCTCCGGATCGAGCCTGTTGATTGACTGAATTGCCTGGGCTCGGCTTCAATTGCCGGTCGTTTTGCCCTAGGGTTCGAAGGGTCCGCCGGAATCGGTGGCCCGATATTCCACACAGAGGGGTCCACCAATGCCATCCGCCTACAAGCGCATCTTGCTCAAGGTTTCGGGTGAAGCGCTTGCGGGAGACCATTCATTCGGTATTGAGCCGCCTTATCTGCAGCGCGTTGCCGCGCAGATCGCCGACGTGGCGCGGACCGGTGTTCAGGTCGCTATCGTTGTGGGCGGCGGCAATATCTTCCGCGGCATGGCCGGAGCAGCCGACGGCACAGACCGCGTGACTGCCGACCTCATGGGCATGCTGGGCACCATGATCAATGCCCTGGCCCTCAGCAACGCGATCTCCCGGCAGGGCGTCAAGTCCAAGCCTTTCAGTGCTGCCACCATGCCATCCGTGGCCGACACGTTCACGGCGCGCGATGCCAAGCTGGCGCTCGAAGAAGGTTTTGTGGTGGTCCTTGGCGGCGGCACCGGCAATCCCTTCTTCACCACCGACACCGCTGCAACACTGCGCGCCATCGAGCTTGAATGCGACGTCGTTCTCAAGGGAACCAAGGTTGACGGGGTCTATTCGGCGGACCCGATGAAGGACCCGTCCGCGACGCGCTATGACCAGATCAGCTACGACGACGTGATCAGCCGCAATCTCAAGGTCATGGATACGGCTGCATTCGCGCTTGCCCGCGACAACGCCATGCCGATAATCGTGTATGCTCTGGACGACGAGGCCGGACTGGCCGGCGTGCTTGAGGGCAGGGGCCTTTCCACGCGGGTGGGCAATCCCGGCTGATAGAATTTTCGCGCCTGCGGGTGACGCAGGCTGCCAGAGATGCCGCGGGCGCGGGGCGTAATTCCCGGACCGGGCAAAGGACTGGAAGGAAACGGCAATGGCCGCAAAATATGACCTCAATGACCTCAAGACCCGCATGCAGAAGTCGGTGGCTTCACTCAAGGACGAACTGAGCGGCCTCCGGACCGGCCGCGCCAGCGCGAGCCTGCTTGAGCCGGTGACCGTGGAGGCCTATGGTTCGCGCATGCCCCTCAATCAGGTTGCCACCGTGACCGTGCCGGAGCCCCGCATGCTCTCGGTCCAGGTCTGGGACCGGGGCATGGCCAGTGCGGTCGAAAAGGCAATTCGCGACAGCGGTCTTGGGCTCAATCCCATGAGCGAAGGGCAGGTTATCCGTGTGCCGTTGCCCGAGCTCAACGAGCAGCGCCGCAAGGAGCTGGCCAAGGTGGCCCACACCTATGCCGAGCAAGCCCGTGTTGCCGTGCGCCATATTCGCCGGGATGGCATGGATGCCTTGAAAAAGGCGGAGAAGGACGGCGACATGAGCCAGGACGACGCCAAGAAGCAGTCCGATCTGGTGCAGAAGGCTACCGACGACGCCGTTGCCGAGATCGACGCGATGGTGGCGCAGAAGGAACAGGAGATCATGCAGGTCTGATCGGCCCGCTGATCGTAACGCCGGGAGGGCGTCGATGGCAGGGGAACCGGCCGCCAGTGTGAAAGCCGAGCCGGGCGCGGGTCTGAGGATTCCGCGCCATCTGGGCGTGATCATGGACGGCAATGGCCGGTGGGCCAAGCTGCGCGGCAAGCGCCGGACCGAGGGACATGTCGAAGGCGTCAAGGCGCTCCGCGGTCTGGTCGAGCACTGCATTACCTATGGCGTCGGCTACCTCACGGTCTTCAGCTTCTCCTCCGAGAACTGGACTCGTCCGCAGGACGAAATATCGTTCATCTTTAATTTGTTGCGTCGGTTTGTTGCGTCCGACCTTCAGCGCCTCATCCGCAACAACGTGCGGGTCCGGATCATCGGTTCCCGGGCGGGCCTTGATCCGTCCCTTGTCCGGCTGATCGAGGATGTGGAGGCCAAGACTGCCGCCAATACCGGGCTGACGCTGGTCGTTGCCTTCAACTATGGCAGCAAGGCCGAGATCGCCGAGGCAGCCCGTCGTCTGGCGCGTGAGGTTGCAGCTGGCAGGCTTGATCCGGAAGCCATCGACGAGCAGCGGCTGAGCAATGCGCTCTATACGGCGGGACTGCCCGACCCTGATGTCATTATCCGCACCAGTGGAGAGCAGCGCCTCTCGAACTTTCTGCTTTGGCAGTCGGCCTATGCGGAATTCGT
>Ga0065721_10004605_pt1 | contig 35162 bp, 31 predicted proteins | sample Mesricmetagenome_FD_59108 | JGI IMG/M metagenome (GOLD analysis project Ga0065721, IMG submission 59108) | Mesophilic microbial community from rice straw/compost enrichment Sample: eDNA_1 v2 (version 2) | ecosystem: Engineered > Solid waste > Grass > Composting > Bioreactor | place: USA: Davis... | reverse complement strand
AGTGACGGTCGCGGGGCCGGGCTAGGGGGCTGTGGCCGCCGAAGGGAATATTCAGCTTGGGCGGGGTCCGGCGCCGTTGATGGGCCGACACCTCATAGGGAAAGAGGCGGGCCGGCATCGCGGGGGTGCCGGCCCGGAGGCGCTACTGGTTTTCCGCGAGGGCGCGGAACTGGGCGTCGCGGGTCTTGATCTGCTCGATCAGGGCTTCCTCGCCGAGATTGACCGGCTCGTTGTCGTATTTGTCGGTCAGTTCCTTGAATTCGGGCGAGTTCACCGCCGCGTCGATCACCTCCTGCAGGCACGACTTGAGCGCGGGATCGAGGCCGGCCGGGGCGATGAAGGTGGTGGCGCTGACGATGGGGATCGCGGTGGCGCCCTGTTCCTCCAGCGTCGGGGAATCCGGCGCGTAGGGCAGGCGACGATTGGTGAGCGAGGCCAGCTGCTTCATGTTGCCGGACTTGAGCTCGGGGATGTGCAGGGTGGCCTGCATGGTGGCGTCCACATGGCCGCCCAAGGCGGTCATCATCGATTCCGAGGCGCCGGCGCCCTGCACGGGCACGATGTTGACCCCGTACTGCTCGGCGAGCTGCTCGACCACGAGCTGCTGGTTGAACCCGGCCAGCGACACGGTGGCGATGCCCTTCTCGCGGGCATATTCGACGAAGCTGGCGATGTCGTCGAAGGGGGCGCTGGACAGGGCGACGAAGCTGTTCCAGCTGTCCATGGCCGAGCCGAGGAACTCGAAATCGGTGTAGTGGTAGCCGAGATCGCCGGTGGAGGGATTCCACACCATGGATTCGCTGCTGCTGACGCCGATGTGGTAGCCGTCGGCGGGCATGCTCTTCAGCGACAGGTTCATCACGCCGCTGGCGGCGCCCGGCCGGTTCTCCACCACGATGGTCCAGCCCTGGGCGGCCTCGATGGACGAGGCGATGCTGCGCCCGATGGCGTCGGTGCCGCCGCCGGCGGCGAAGCCGACATAGAAGGTGATCGGCTTGGACGGATAGCCCGCGGGACATTCGGCGGCGATGCCCGCCGCGATGCCGAGGCCCAGCGTCGCCGCGACGGCGCCGAGGACCGGGAAACCGGCACGGCCGGTCTTCGTCTTGTTCATTCGTTCTCCTCCCAAATGGCCGGAGCGCATGCCGCTCCTTGCTGATTCCAGCAGGCCACGGCCAGCGCCCGGCGCCAACATGCTCGTCCAGGCATTTCGCCAGATGAAATGGCGGGAATGGCCGCCATCCCCCGGCCCGGAATTCTGCTACCCAGCGGGGACACGGGCAGAGCCGGTGACCGCAATGCTTGTGCCGGCCGTGGGCCGGACCTAACGTTCATCGCCGGAAACAAGACCGCGACAAGCGCGCCTGGCAGCAATTTTGGGGGAGAGTGCCGGTGGCGCAACCTATTTCGACGAAAATACGCGGCCTGAAATCCGTGGACGTGAAGGACCTGTTGTCGGGGTGCTTCTTCTGCGGCGTCGGGATCGTCTACGGCGGCATCGCCCTCCGGGACCTGCCGATCGGGCAGGTGTTCAACATGGGGCCGGGCTTCTTCCCGCTGGTGCTGTGCGGGCTGCTGCTGGCGATCGGCGGGGTGCTGATCGTGCGCTCGCTGCTGAGCGGGCAGGGGAGCGGCTTCGGACCGGTGCCTTGGCGGGCCATCGCCCTGATCTCGGCGGGCATCGCGGCCTTCGCCGTGCTGCTGGCGCCGCTGGGCCTGCTGATCGCGGTGTTCGCCGCCACGCTGATCGCCTCCTTCGCGGCGCCCCGGACCCGGCTGGTGCCGGCGACGCTGGCGGCCGCGGCCATCGCCGTCTTCTGCGTGGCGGTGTTCGTGCTCGGGGCGCAGATGCAGGCGCCGATCTTCGGCTCGCTGTTCGGAGGCTAGCCGCATGGAACTGTTCAGCAATCTCGGCCTCGGCTTCGCGGAGGCCTTCCAGCCGATCAACCTGATGTTCTGCTTCGTGGGCGTGCTGCTGGGCACCGTCATCGGCATCCTGCCGGGGATCGGGCCGCTGGCCACCATCTCGATGCTGCTGCCGCTGACCTTCGGCATGGAGCCGACCACCTCGCTGATCATGCTGGCCGGCATCTACTACGGCTCGCAATATGGCGGCTCGACCACCGCCATCCTGGTCAACCTGCCGGGCGAGGCCGCCTCGACCGTGACCACGATCGACGGCTACAAGATGGCGCTGAAGGGCAGGGCGGGGGTGGCGCTGGCGGCGGCGGGCATCGGCTCGTTCTTCGCAGGGTGCGTCGCGACCGTGCTGATCGCGCTGGTGGCCAAGCCGCTCACCGCCTTCGCGCTGAGCTTTGGGCCGCCGGAATATTTCTCGCTGATGGTGATCGGGCTGGTCTCCTCGATCGCGCTGGCGTCCGGCTCGCTGCTCAAGGCGCTGGGCATGATCGTCTTCGGGCTGCTGCTCGGCCTCACCGGGCTCGACCTCTATACCAACAAGCAGCGCTTCACCTTCGGGTCGGTGGATCTGCTGGACGGGCTGAGCTTCGTCGCCATCGCCGTCGGCGTGTTCGGCATCGCCGAGATCATCCGCAACCTGCAGAGCAACGAGGGCACGCCGCCCAAGCTCTCCCGGGTCGGCCGCATCTGGCCCAGCCTGCAGGATCTGCGCCGCATGGTGGCGCCGACGCTGCGCGGCACGGCCATCGGATCGGCCATCGGCATCCTGCCGGGAGGCGGGGCGATGCTGTCGTCCTTCATCGCCTACAATGTGGAGAAGCGCACCTCGCCCAACAGCGCCGAGTTCGGCCACGGGGCCGTCGAGGGCGTGACGGCGCCGGAAGCGGCCAACAACGCGGCCGCCCAGACCTCGTTCATCCCGACGCTGACGCTGGGCATTCCCGGCTCGGCGACCATGGCGATGATGATCGGGGCCATGACCATCCAGGGCATCACCCCGGGCCCGAACGTCATCACCGGCAATCCGGCGCTGTTCTGGGGCCTCATCGCCTCGATGTGGATCGGCAACGCCATGCTGATCATCCTCAACCTGCCGCTGATCGGGGTGTGGGTGTCGCTGCTGCGGGTGCCGTACCGCATCCTGTTCCCGGCGATCATCGCCTTCTGCTGCATCGGCGTCTACAGTGTCTCCAACAGCGTCTTCGGGGTCTATTTCGTCATCGGCGCGGGCATTGTGGGCTATTTCCTCGGCAAGCTGGAATGCGAATGGGCGCCGTTCGTGCTGGGCTTCGTGCTGGGGCCGATGCTCGAGCACCAGCTGCGCCGCTCCATGCTGATCTCGGGGGGCGATCCCACCGTGTTCGTGTCGCGGCCGGTCAGCGCCGTGCTGCTGCTGATGGCCGTGGGGCTGCTGATCCTGGTCAGCCTGCCCTCGGCCAACAAGAAGCGCGAAGAGGTGTTCACCGAGGAGGCGTAGGCCCGAAAATACATGACGCCGGCCAATTTCCTGGCCGGCGCCATGCCGCGACGCCGCAAAGGGAGGAGAGCGGCTCCGCGTATCGGGTCAGGTGAAGTAGAGCTTCAGCGGGGTGCGGCCGCCCACGGCGTGGCGCATGCCGATATCCGGCACCCAGCGCTTCAGCGCCTCGACGGTGTCGGCATAGCCGACCGTGCCCTCGAAGCCGGCAAAGGGCCAGTCGCTGGCCCAGACGAGCCGGTCCCAGCCGCCGGCGGCCACCAGCGCCGCCGCGCACCGGTCGGCGAGGCCGGGCTGCCTGAACCGGAACCCGGCCGAGAGCTTCACCCAGGTCCGGCCCCGCTCGATGGCGGCGAGGATGGCGCGGAAGCCGGGATCGTCGATGCCGGCCTCGGTGTCGATGAGCCCGATATGGTCGAGCACGACGCGCACGCCGGCGGCCTCGATGGCCCGGATGGTGGCATCGATCCGGTGCGGGCGGTCGGTGAGGTGGATGTGCCATCCCAGATCGGCGCAGCGGCGCAGCAGGCGCCGGTAGCTTTCCGAGCCGAGGTCGGGAATCTCCTCCAGCGGGCGCCAGAGGAAGCGCAGGCCGACGAAGCCGTCGTCGCGCATGCGCTCGAGCTGGTAGACGTCCCAGGCGGGATCGATCATGGCGGTGCCGCGCAGGCGCTTGTGGGTTCTCAGCGCCTGGCGGACATAGTCGTTATAGGTGCCGTAGAGGCTGGCGGCCGAGATCACCCCGAAGGTGACGCCATGAGCATCGAGCGTGGCGAGGCACTGCTCGATGGAGGCGTCGTGGTCCGGATGGTGCCAGGCGGTCTTCGCCAGCGGCATGTCGGTGGTGTAGACGTGGAAGTGCGAATCCACCAGCGGCGCGTCGTGCCCGCTCATGGCCGGGCTCCGTCGCGGGGGGCGAGGCCGAGAAGTCGCAGCGCATTTTCCGAGATCATCTGCCGGATTTCCGTTTGGCTGTAGCCGAGCTCGAGGCAGGAGCGGATGGTGGCGCGATGGCGCTCCACCGGCTGCGCCTGCCTGATCCGCCCGAGCTTGGGGACGAGGATGGTTTGCCGGACCGTTGCGGCGGTGATGAACGCCATCAGCTCGTCGGCCCTGGCGTGGCCGCCGAGGCAGTCGATGCTCATATCCGCGCATTGTTCGATGAAGGCACCCATGCCGGCCAATTCGCGCATGTCCGCCAGGCCCGCGTCAATGAGGAAACTCGAATGCCTGACCAGGAGCCGGCTGACGCCGCGCTGCCTGGCCTCTTCGAGCAGCGGCCAGATCTCGCTGATATGGAGATGGCCGGTGGACAGCACCGCATCGTGGGCGGCGACGATGTCGAGGATTTCCTTGACCTCGTCGCGGAGCCGGCCCCAGGCATCGAGGACCTCCAGCGCCGGCTGGGCGGGCCGCGTGGCGCCGGAGCGGCGGCTGGCGTGGCGGATATAGTTGGCGGCGGAGACGGTGGGCATGCTGACGAGCCGGCCGCCCAGCATGAGCTCGTGCTCGACGGCATAGGGATTGAGGCCGCCCACCGTATTGTTCAGCTCCAGCCCGGACAGCAGCTCCAGCGGGCTGCCGGCAAATTCGTGGCGCCTGAGGGTCTGGACGATGGGGGCGGGGGAAAAGTGGCGGTCCATGACCATCAGGGCGCGCAACCCCGCCGCCTCGGCCGCGCGGGCGATGTCGAGCAGATCGGGGGCCTGGCCGGCCGAAGCGGGGGCGCCGGCATGCAGGTCGACGGCTCCCCGCAGCAGGGCGGCAACGGTCTCCTCACCGGTGTCGACGGTCATCGTGGTTCGGCTCCTCCGGCGCGTGCACCTTGCCGAGGAGACACCAGATGGAGGGGGCTGGCAGCAGGTGGGCGCGCTCGTTTCGCTGGATGAAACGGGGTGAGGGGGGGTGCCGGAAAAGTAAACAGGGATTCCCGCTTTCGTGGGAATGACACCGAGTTGGCGTGGTTCCGTACCGAATCCTTGCAGACCTAAACGAGGAAGCGGTCCAGGCGGGCGAGAAATTCGTTGCGGCCACGTTCCGGCCGGTCGAGCAGCAGGTAGTGGGTGCAGTTCTTCGCCTGCCAGTGGACGATTTCGGGGGCGTGGCAGAGATCCTCGCAGAACACGGCCATGTCGGTGTCGCGGCACAGGACGTCGTATTCCGGATTGACGATGAAGACCGGGCAATAGATCTGGCTGGCGTGGAACAGCTTCTGGCCCCGGGCGCCCATGAGGTAGAGGTCCTCGAGCATGCCGTTGGGGCTGCGATAGGTCGGCGGATCGCGGTCGCGCGCGGTGGGGTCGCCGTCGAGCAGGGCCTCGCGGAAGGCGGTGACCATGGCGGGATCGCGCCAGGCCGCCTTGTCGGCGATGGGGATCTGCTGGTCCCAATGGTGCTCCAGCATGTCGATGCCGTTATAGGCGTAGTTGCCGAAGCGCTTCTGGTTGAAGCGGCCGGGATGGTCCGGATCGTCCCATTGCGAGCCGATCTTCATCGAGGGATGGTCGGCGGTGCCGCCATAGATCATGCAGTAGAGGACGAGATGGCTGACCTTCTCCGGATGGAGGGCGGCATAGATGGCGACGCAGGTGGCGCCGACGCCCCAGCCCAACAGGCCGACCCGGGGCTGGCCGCTGGCCCGGCGCAGATGCTCCACCGCCGCATCGACGTCGCGGGTGATCTCGATGGTGCGGATCAGGGGACGGCCGCCCGGCTGCGGGGGCAGGTCCATCTCCGCCGGCCGGTCCGATTTGCCGAAGCCGCGCGCGTCGACGATGTAGCAGATATGCCCGGCGGCGGCGAGATCGGCCGCCAGCGAGCCGTTCTCGACCGGCAGGTCGTATTCGCTGAGGCCGGGAATGCGCGTGCCGTGCAGCAGCACCATGGGCGTGCGGTGGGAGACGAGGCTGGAGCGGACCTCGCGCACCCAGATCCTGACGCCATCGGCGGTTTCGATGTGAAAGTCGTGCCTGACGATGCTCATGTGCCTCCCCGTGGTTCACCCCAGATTGAGCAGGGCCGCGCCGCCCGGGGAAAGCCCGAGCGCCGGTATTTCGCCACGCGAAACGGCGCGGCAGCCGGCTGCCGGCCTATTGGTGGCCGGCGACGGGACGGGGGAGGTAGGGGGCTTCCAGCTCGGCGATGTCCTCGTCCGACAGGGTCACGTTGAGGGAGCCGAGGGCGGATTCGAGCTGCGCCAGCGAGGTGGCGCCGAAGATCGGCGCGCTGACCGGCTGCTTCTGGCGCACCCAGGCCAGGGCCACCTGGGCCCGCTCGACGCCGTGCCGCTCCGCCACCCGGCCGACCGCATCGATGATCGCGGCCTCGGCGGCGTTGCCCTCGGCATAGAAGCGCGCCGTGCCCTTGTCGGTCCGCTCGCGCAGGGTGGTCTCGCCGGCGGGGCGGGCGAGACGGCCGCGGGCCAGCGGGCTCCAGGGCAGCACGCCGATGCCCTGATCGATGCAGAGCGGCAGCATCTCGCGCTCCTCCTCGCGGTAGAGCAGGTTGAGGTGGTTCTGCATGGAGACGAAGCGCGACCAGCCGTGGCGCTCCTGCAGGTGGAGCGCCTTGGAGAACTGCCAGGCGTACATGGAGGAGGCGCCGATATAGCGGGCCTTGCCGGCCCGGACCACGTCGTTCAGGGCCTCCAGCGTCTCCTCGACCGGCGTGTTCGGGTCCCAGCGATGAATCTGGTAGAGATCGACATGGTCGGTGCCGAGCCGCTTCAGGCTGGCGTCGATCTGCTCGAGGATGTGGCGGCGCGACAGGCCCATGCCGTTCGGCCCCGGGCGCATGCGACCATTGACCTTGGTGGCGATCACCACCTCCTCGCGCCGGGCGAAATCCCTGAGCGCCCGGCCGACGATCTCCTCGCTGGTGCCGGCGGAATAGACATTGGCCGTGTCGAAGAAGTTGAGCCCGGCTTCGATGGCCCGGCGGATGACGAGGCGGCTCTTCTCCTCGTCCAGGGTCCAGCCATGGTCGCCCGCCTCGGCCACGCCGAAGCTCATGCAGCCGACACAAAGGCGCGAGATTTCAAGGCCCGTCCGGCCCAGACGTCCATATTGCATGGCGGTCACTCCGCTGGTTGCAGCCCGCCGAGGCAGACATATTTGAGATCGAGATATTCATCGATGCCGTAGCGCGAGCCTTCCCGGCCGAGACCGGACTGCTTGACGCCGCCGAAGGGCGCCATCTCGTTCGCCAGGGCACCGCAATTGACGCCAACCATACCGACCTCGAGCGCTTCCGCAACCCGCCAGATGCGGGCGAAGTCGCGGGAATAGAAATAGCCGGCAAGGCCGAACTCGCTGTCATTGGCCATGGCGACGGCCTCGGCCTCGGTGTCGAAGGCGATGATGGGGGCGAGGGGCGCGAAGGTCTCCTCCCGCGCGACCAGCATAGCCTGGGTGACCCCGGAGAGCACGGTGGGCTCGTAGAAGGTGCCGCCCAGGGCCGAGCGACGGCCGCCGGCCCGCAGGGTGGCGCCCTTGCCGAGGGCGTCGGCAAGGTGCTCCTCCAGCTTGGCGACGGCCGCGGCGTCGATCAGCGGACCCTGCTCGACGCCCTCGGCGGTGCCGCGGCCCAGCCGCAGGCGCCGCGCGCGCTCGGCCAGGCTCGTGGCGAAGCGGTCGGCAACGGCGCGCTGCACATAGATGCGGTTGGCGCAGACGCAGGTCTGGCCGGCATTGCGGAACTTGGCCTGCATGGCGCCGTCCACCGCCGCCTCGATGTCGGCATCCTCGAACACCAGGAAGGGGGCGTTGCCGCCCAGCTCCAGCGACAGCCGCTTGACGGTGTCGGCGCCGTTGCGCATCAGCCAGCGGCCGACCTCGGTGGAGCCGGTGAAGGTGATCTTGGCGATCCCGGGATTGCGGCAGAACTCCTCGCCGATGGGGCGGGCGGAGCCGGTGACCACCGAGAAGATGCCGGGCGGCACGCCGGCGCGCTCGGCCAGGACCGCGAGGGCCAGGGCCGACAGCGGCGTCTGGCTGGCGGGCTTGAGCACCATGGCGCAGCCGGCGGCGAGGGCCGGGCCGGCCTTGCGGGTGATCATGCCGTTGGGGAAGTTCCAGGGGGTGATGGCCGCCACCACGCCCACGGGCTGCTTGAGGACGAGGATGCGCTGGTCCGGGGCGGCGGCGGGGATGACGTCGCCGTCGATGCGTTTCGCTTCCTCCCCGAACCATTCGAGATAGGCGGCGTTGCTGCGAATCTCGGTGCGGGCCTCGGCCAGCGGCTTGCCCTGCTCGCGGGTGAGGAGCAGCGCCAGATCGTCGAGGTTGTCGATGACGAGATCGAACCAGCGGCGCAGGACGGCGGCGCGCTCCCTGGCCGTCCGCCGCGCCCAGGCCGGCTGCGCTGCGGCGGCGGCCTCGATGGCGCCGCGAACCGCCTCCACGCCCAGGCTCGGCACGGTGCCGACGAGGCTGCCGTCGAACGGGTCGGTGACCGCGATGGTCGCGCCGTCGGCGGCATCCTGCCACCGCCCGGCGATATAGGCCCGCCGGGCCAGCAGGGCGGGGTCGCGAAGGGTCGGTTCGGTCATGGGGTTCCTGTCGGGTGTTGCGCCGCCCGTCCGGTGCTAGTGCACCAGCTCCCTGGCGGCCTCCATGGCGGCCTGCATGCGCGCCACGTTCTCGCTGATGCCGGCGGCGGCGGTCTTGAGGTTGGGCACGTAGCGTTCGAGGATGTCGGTGCGCTTGACGGCGCTGGCATAGTAGGTGAGGCCGATGGTGCCGAGGACGCGCTCGCCGCCATGCTCGTAGATCGGCACGGCGACGCTGGAGGAGGCCTCGGGCTTGACGGCCCGCTGGCGCTCGGCGAACTGCTGGCGGCGCGTGGCGCGGATCATCCGCTCGATGGCCTCGGGGGCGCCCATATGCTCGGAATCGGGGTGGGGGGAATTGGTGAGCAGCCGGTAGATCAGCCGGCGCTCCTCGGCCGGGCAGAAGGCCAGGTAGGCGCGGCCCAGCGCCTTGGTGATGAGGCCCAGATGCGTGTAGATCAGCCCGTGATAGGGGGCGATCGGACTGTCGCCGCTGGTGGTGTAGCAGACCAGCATGGCGTTGCGGTCGAGCACGGCGATGGCGGCGGGCCAGCTGAACATGCGGGTCAGCTCCTGCGCCCAGGGGCGGCCGGCCTCGACCACCTGCGGCGCGCCGTGGAAGCCGCAGCTCAGCTCGCCCACCTGCGAGGTCACCTGGTAGCCCTTGCCGCGCGTGTCGCGCGCGACATAGCCGGCGGCCATCATGGTTTCGAGCAGGCGGACGATGGTGGGCTTGGGCAGATTGGTCAGCCGGTGCATGTGCTCGATGGTGGAGACCCGCTGCCGATTGAGAATGGCCAGGAGCTCGAGCGAGCGCATGACCGAGGTCACCGGTTCGTAGGACGTCATGACTTTCCTCCCAGAAATCATCATCACGATGGCGCTTCCCCCAAGGCGCCGCAAGTCACAAGCGCGGGCCGGACTATCGATGGCTTCACCCTCCTGGCGGCCTCTCCCCTGAGGGGCGAGGGGCGACGGAGCCGGCAACAATCGCGTCGTTGTCCCGCGATCTAGGCGATCTTCTCCCAGGTGAGGTCGCGGTAGTTGACGACGCCGTCGATCTCGACCGGAGGCGCGGTGAGGATGACGCGGTTGCCCTCGAAGCGGGCGGGCCGCACCTGGTCGGTGCCGATGCGGGGCGGATCGGTGGGCGTCGAGCAGTCCACCGCCGTCACCAGGGTCTTGCCGTCGAACCGGTAGGTGCCGGCGTAGGAGGTGTATTCCCGGGTGGTGACGCCCTCGGGCAGGTGCTCGCGCCCGTCGCAGATCACCACCATCATGCGGTTGTGCTCGGTGAAGGTGATGAGCCCCATCTTGAGCGGGCCGTAGGAGGAGGGCAGCAAGTTGCCGTCCTTGTCCTTGTTGGTGATGTCGACCAGACGCCAGACGCCAATCAGACTATGCACTCTTGCGCTCCTTTCCGGAGGTTCTGCCGGTTTTGACGAAGGTGTAGGCGGCCGGATCGGGCTGGCGCGTCATGTGCCAGTAGTCGACCAGCGACCAGGGGGAATTGGTGGTGACGCGGCCGCGGGCGTTCTTGTACCAGTTGGTGACCCCCTCGAAGGACCAGACCAGCCGGCTCAGCGTCTCGTCGACGGCGGCGTTGTAGTCGTCATGGGCCTTGCGGGTGCATTCCATGGCGTCGTAGCCGCCCTCGATCAGCATGGCGAGGCAGGCGGTGATGTAGTGAACCTGACACTCGGCCTGGAAGATGATGCTGCCGCCATGGGCAAGGTTGGTGTTGGGGCCGTAGGTGAGGAACAGGTTGGGAAAGCCGGGCACGGTGATGCCGAGATAGGCGCGGGGGTCGTCGTCGCCCCACAGGTCGCGCAGCTTGACGCCGCCCCGGCCGGTGACGTCGATGGGAAAGAGCATGCGGCTGGCTTCAAAGCCGGTGGCGTAGACGATGACGTCGGCGGGATAGTGCCGGCCGTTCCGGTCCACGATGCCATCGGCGACGATCTCGGCGATGGACGTGTTCACCAGCTCGACATGCTCCCGCCTGAGGGTGCTGTACCAGTCGTTGTCGCGCAGCGAGCGCTTGCCGTAGGGGGGATAGTCGGGAAGCACCTTGGCATAGAGCTCGGGCAGGTCGCCGACCTCGGATTCCACATATTTCGTCCAGAGCTTGCGAATCTCGGCATTGCGGGCCGAGATCGAGCCGGGCTCGCGCCAGTCGGGGTCGATGCCGAGCAGGGGAAAGACCCCGTCGCCATAGGCCCAGAACAGCAGGAAGCGATACCAGCGCGCGTAGTAGGGCACGTTGGCGAGCACCCATTTGACGTTTTCGGTGACGGTGTTGTGGTAGTTGTGCCGGGGCAGCACCCAGGGGGCGGAGCGCTGGAAGATGGTCAGCCTGCCCACCTCGTCGGCGATGGCGGGGCCCACCTGCATGCCGCTGGCGCCGGTGCCGATCATCGCCACGGACTTGCCGGCGAGATCGACATCGTGCTTCCAGCGCGCCGTGTGCATGCTGACGCCCTGGAAGGCGTCGATGCCCTCGAGCCTCGGATAGGCCGGACGGTTCAACTGGCCGACCGAGCTGATGACGGCGTGGGCGGCGACGTGCCGCTCGCTGCCGTCGGCCTGGCGGATCGTGGCATGCCAGAGCGCCTCGCCTTCGTCGTAGCGCAGCGCCAGCACTTCCTGGCGCAGCCGGACATGCTCCATGACGCCGTATTTCACCGCGCAGTCGCGCAGATAGTCCCGCAGCTCGGGCTGCTTGACGTAGTAGCGCGACCAGTTGTGGTTGAGCTCGAAGGAATAGCAGTAGAGGTGGTTGGCGCTGTCCACGCCGCAGCCGGGATAGGTGTTCTCGTGCCAGACGCCGCCCACATCGTCGTTGCGCTCGACGATCTCGAAGGGAATGCCGGCCTGCTTGAGGCTGATGCCGGCGCAGATCCCCGAAGCGCCGGCCCCGACGATCAGCACGTTGAAGCCGGCGGCCCGCCCGGCGGCATCCCCGCCGGCCCGCGCCAGAGGGGGCTCGGGGGTGACGAAGCCGAGATCCTCGAGCAGCATGGGCATGTAGGAATCGGAGATGTCCTCCCCGACGAAGGCGGCCATCATCCGGCGGAGGACGGCGGGATCGATGCTGTCCGGGGCCGGGCCGCCCCGGGTGAGGCGCTGCGTCAGGCGGTCGAGCAGTTCATCCACCATGTCCGGGGGGATGGAATGGGTGAACTCCCCCGGCTTGCCCAGCAGCGGCGCATAGCGATCCAGCAGCGCCATGTCGCCGGTCAGCTGCACCAGCACCATCAGCAGCACCGAAATGTCGGCGTCGGCCAGCGCGGCGCGCACGGCCTCTGGCTCGCGAGCGACGGGCAATGTGGCAATCTCGGTCATGGCATTCCCTGCCGTGAATGAAGGTGCACAATGCCTAGCCAAGGCAAACGGGCGGATCGCCTTTCGTCTCCTCGGATTTCATCTGGTGAAATCGACGGCGCATGGCGCTGCATCGGAGAGGGCGATGCGGTCTCATCGCGGCACAGGCGAGGAGACGAGAATGACGCCAATCACAGACCGCGACGCGGTGGTCGATGCCCTCATGGAGGGCGCGGTGGACCTGCACTGCCATTCCGGCCCTTCGATCATGGAGCGCAAGCTCGACCACATCGAGCAGATCCGGGACGCCGAAGCCGCGGGCATGCATGCGGTGCTGTTCAAGGACCACTTCTATTCCAACACGCCGGTGATGCAGGTGCTGCAGCGATACCGCGAGGGGCCGCGGGCGCTGCACCTGCTTTCGGGGGTGCCGCTCAACAACCAGCTCGGCGGGCTCAATCCTTATGCAGTGGAGCATGGGCTCACGCTCGGGGCGCGCATGGTGTGGATGCCGACGCTGTGCGCGCACAACCACCTGACCACCGCCTTCCGCTACAACCTGCACGGACGGCTGGGGATGCGCCCGCCCCTGGCGCTGAGCGTCATCGACGCACGCGGGCGGCTGAAGGACGAGGTCAAGGACATCCTCGATCTCATCGCCGAGCACGATGCGGTGCTGTGCGGGGGACATCTGCATGTCAGCGAGATGTATCCGCTGTTCAGCGAGGCCAAGGCGCGGGGCGTCACCCGCATGGTGGTCAGCCATCCGACCTACTGGATCGAGGCCCGGCTGGAGGACCTTGCCGAGCTCTCGGCCATGGGCGTTTATCTCGAGCACTGCGCCTGCATGCTGATCGAAGGGGTGTCGCGGAAATTCGACTTCGACGCCCTGCGCGGCTATGTCGAGGCCGCCGGCATCGAGCGGACGATCATCGGCTCCGATCTGGGGCAGACGTTCAATCCCCGGCCGGTGCCCGGCTTCCGGGCGGTCATCGCGCTTTGCCTCGATCTCGGCTTCACCCCGCAGGAAATCCGCCAGATGACCTGCGAGAACGCCTGCCGGCTGGTCGGCATCGCGCCGCCGGAAAACGTCGCCTATCGCAACGAGGCGGCCGCGCCGGCCGCCTCGTGACCGCAAACGAAAACGGGCGGCAGAAGCCTGCCGCCCGTTGCCGATCCGGATCGATCGCTATTGCAGGGTGATCCCGACTTCCTCGATGATGGGACCCCAGGTCTCCAGCTCCCTGGCGATGGTGTCGGCCAGACCCTGCGGATCGGTCGGGCCGGGGGTGATCATCAGCTTGGCCAGGGCTTCCCTGGTCTCGGGCAGGTTGAGATATTCGGTCACGGTGTCGTTGATGACCTGGACGGCCTCCTCGGGCATCCCGGCCGGGCCGAGCAGTGAGTACCAGATGTAGGACTCAAAATCGAAGCCGCTCTCGCGCAGGGTCGGCACGTCGCCCGGCATCAGCGGGTTCCTTTCCGGGCCGAGCTGGGCGAGATAGCGCACCGTCCCCTCCTGCACATAGGGCAGATAGGAGGGCATGCTGTCGCTGGAGGCCTGGATGTGGCCCGCCAAGAGGTCGGGGATCAGCGTGCCCGAGCCGGTATAGGGGATGATCTTGACGTCGATCCCGGCCTCGCGCCTGATGTATTCCATGGCGACGTGGCCGAGCCCGCCAATGCCGGGATGGGCGACGGAAATCTGGCCCGGATTGGCCCTGGCGTACTCGATGAACTCGGTGAGGTTGGCGTAGGGCTGCTGCGTGCCGGCCGCGATCACCATCGAGGAGGTGCCGAGCAGCATGATCGGCTGCAGGTCGGTCTGCGGGTCGTAGGCGAGGTTGGGGTAGAGCAGCTTGGCGTTGGCGGCGTTGCCGTTGGTCGCGAACAGGATGGTGTAGCCGTCCGGCCGGGCGCTGGCCACGGCCTGGGCGCCGATGGTGCCGGAGGCGCCGGGCCGGTTCTCGACGATGACCGGCACGCCGAGCTTCTCGGTCATGTATTCGGCGATCATGCGGGTGAAGACATCGGCGCCGCCGGGCGGGAAGCCGATGACGATGGTGATCTGCCGCTCCGGAAAGGCCGCCATGGCGGCTCCGGCCGAGGCCGACAGGGCAAGCAGGCCCGCAGCCGCCAGCGTGGCGACTTTACGCATGAATTTCATAAGGTTCCTCCCAACAGTTCCATAGGCTTGTCTGGTTGCGAGATGCTAGCGCAAGCGCGGCGCGGAGGGACCGGATTATGCGGCGGTTTCGCCAGATGAAACAGGCTGGTCGAGGTTCAGCATGGCGGCGCCGTTGGTGGCGATCATGGTGGCGATGTCGGCCGGCGCCACGCCCAGGTCGAGCAGCTGGCCGACAAAGGTGCGGTAGCCCTCGACGGGCCGCGCCGAGCCGCGCAGGCCCAGATCCGAGCCGAAGATGGTGTTCCCGACTCCCGCCACCTCGATGAGGTGCAGGACGAAATCGGGCTCGAACTTCTGGGCGCGGCCGGGAATGAACTGGCAGATGGAATGCTCCATTTTCGCGCCGAGCGAGACCAGGGTGCGGATGTCGTCGTCGGTGCAGCCGATGACGTAGGTGGGATGATTGACCATCATCTTCTTGAGGCCGCGCCGCCTGCCTTCCTCGAACAGGACGGTCAGCTCGCGGGCGCTGAGATGGCCGCCGGCCAGGATGACGTCGGCCTCCGCGATCAGGTCGAGGATCTTGAGGGTGTCGTCGGTCAGCCGGCCGTTGGCGTCCAGCACGGTGAGGGGGACGGCTTCCAGCGCGCCCTCGACCTTGGGGAAGGTCTTGGCTTCGGTGGCCATCTTGTCGATGTGGTTGGCGGCGGAAAGCGTGGGCATCCACACGATCCTGGCGCCGAGCTTGAGCGCATGGTCCACGGCATGCGGATTGATGCCGCCCGAGGCGTTGTTGAGCGCGATGCCCGAGAACATGCGGGTGCCGAGATCGGGAAACAGCTTTTCCAGAATGATCGCGTGGGCGGTGCCGAGATAGTAGTGGTCCTTGGTGACCACGGCGCGGAAGCCGGCGGCCGACGCTTCCAGGAGCTGGTCGTGGTGATCGAGGATGCGCGGCATCACGGCCGGGCCGCTGTGGCAATGCAGGTCGACGGCGCCGACCAGCAGCTTGTCGATGGCGGCTTCGCGGTCCTGGCCGGCGAGGGGGGCGGTGGTCATGTCGTGGGCTTTCGTTCCGGTCAGGGGGTCTCGGGTTCGGGATATTCGTCGGCATTCAATACCCATCCGGGCTGCCGGGAGAAGTCGTGCCGGGGCGGGCAGAATATGTCGATGAGGAAATTGGTGCCCGTGCCCACGGCTTCGGAGGTGTGGATCACCTGGGCGGGAATGATGGTGACCGAGGGGGAGCGGCAGACGGCGTGCTCGTCCTCCCGCCACAGATCGGCGTCGTTGCCCCAGGGCCAGCGCAGATGGTGGATATAGGTGCCTTCGAGGCTGAGCGAGCATTGCTGGAAATCGGCATGGCTGTGGGGGGACATGCTGGCGCGGTCGCGCGGGCCGCTGCGGGGGTAGATGTAGTTGACCATGAAATTGCGGCTGCGGAACAGGCGCCCGAGGCGACCGGGCTCCTGGGGGATGTCCATGGAGTAGGAACGGACCTTGTAGCCGCCCACCGGCTCCGGCCAGGGCTCCAGCGGCGGCACGTTGGGGTCTTCCTCGTAGCCGGGGGGGCAGGCCTCCACCAGATCCCTGGCGGCGGTGGTGAAGAGCTGCACCACGCGGCCCGGCGCGGTGATCCCGATACGGCTGGCGCCGGGCGGCACGAAGGTGATGGAATGGCCGGAGACGACGGTGCTCCCGCCGTTCCACTCAATGGTGGCGCGGCTGCCGGCATCGGGCAGCAGCAGGGCGAACTCGTCCGGCTGGTCCGCGCGCAGGAAGGCGGCGCCGGCCTCGGCCTCGGAATAGACGATCACGAAGTTCTGGGCCCGGGCATACCAGGTGCGCACGGTCTCCGAGCGGTGCCGGGGCTCGGTCTCGTAGAACCGGGCAAAATTGGCCGCGGACTGGCGCGGCGCCGGCTTGTTCGCCGGGCTGGCGTCGAGCTTGGCGCGGGGATCGGAGGCGACATACATGAGAATGGTCCTGAAAATGTCTCAATCGGAGCGGGCGGCGTAGTCGGCAAGGGCCTGGCCCGCCGCACGGCGCAGGAAGGCTAGGTCGGAGCCGACCAGGAAGGACGAGGCGCCGAGCGCGGCCATGGCGGCGCGGTCGGCGGGGCTTTCGGCGAGGGTGAGCAGCGGCTTGCCGGCGCGGCGGACGCCCTCGGCGATGGTCCTGACCGCCTCGACGACGCGGGGCGCCGAGCTCAGCACCTCGCCCATGGCCACGGACAGATCGCCGCGGCCGATGAAGACGGCGTCGATGCCCTCGACCGAGGCGATGGCCTCGATGCGGTCGATGGCCGCGACGTCCTCGATCATGGCGATGCAGAGGATCTGCTCGTCCTGCCGGGCGATGTGCTCGGCCACGCCGGCCGAACCGTAGCCGCCGGCCCGGCCGGTGCGGGAAAAGCCGCGGCTGCCGGGGCGGTAGCGGCAGGCGGCCGCGACCTCGGCGGCCTTGCCGGCGCTGTCCACATGCGGCACGAGCACGCCGGCCGCCCCGCAATCGAGCACCGTCAGGATATTGGCCGGCGACGGATCGCCGATGCGCACCAGGGCGGGCATGTCGTTGACGAGGCTCGCCAGGATGACGCTGTCGATGGCCAGCCGGTCGAACGGGGCATGCTCCTGGTCGATGACGATGAAGTCGTAGCCGACCGAGCCGATGACTTCCGTGGTGTGGGTCGTCGGCACCTTGATGAAGGTGCCGAACAGGGTCTCGCGCGCCTTGATGCGCTGCGCGAATGAGGACGTGGTGCCTCGCTTTCCGGTCATTCCGACTCTTCTCCGCCCGATTGTCGAGCGCACGCTAGAGCGAGCCCGGAGGCGGCGGGACCGTTCAGTTGCCGCGTTTCGCATAATGAAACGGAGGCATGAAGGGTTCGACAGGGCGGCGTCGCGAGCCGTCTAAGCTGGGTAAACCGCAACGACCGGAAACGGCAGAGGGAGACCCCGCAATTGGGCAAGCTGGACGGCAAGCGCGCTTTCATCACCGGAGCCGGCGGCGGCATCGGCGCCGCCATGGCGAGGCTGTTCGCGGCCGAAGGCGCGACGGTGGCGCTGGCCGACATCAACGGCCCGCTGGTGCAGGAGACCGCCGCCGGCATATCCGGCGCCGAGGCCCATGTGGTGGACGTGCGGGACCGCGCGGCGGTGCATGCCGCCATCGACGCCTTCGCGGCCGGCGGCCTCGACATCCTCGTCAACAACGCGGTGGCCTTCCACTACGCCCCGCTGACCGAGATGCCCGAGGACATCGTCGACCGCATGCTCGATGTCGGCATCAAGGGCACGTTCTGGGGCACGCAGGCGGCGACGCCGCACCTGATCCGGCGGGGCGGCGGCAGCATCATCAACATGTCCTCGGTGGCGGTCTCCTTCGCCATCAAGCATGCCGCCGTCTACACCTCCATCAAGGGGGCGGTGGACGCCTTCACGCGCCAGCAGGCGGTGGAGCTGGGCGTGCACGGCATCCGGGTCAACGCGCTGGCGCCCGGCGCCATCGTGACCCCGGGCGCCAGCGCGGTGATCGATGCCGAGGGCTGGGAGAAACGCCGGGCCATGACCCCGCTCGGCCGGCTGGTGACCGATGCCGAGGTGGCGGCGGCCGCCGTGTTCCTCGCCGCCGATTCCGGGCGAAGCATTGCCGGCGTCACGCTCAAGATCGACGCCGGAATCACCATCGCCGGCCCCCGATGACCCGTTCTCCCACCATAGCGGAAACGCTGGCGGCGGAAGCCGCGGCCATGCGGCCGGAGGCCGTGCCGGCCGAGGTCCTCGCCAAGGCGGTGCTGTGCCTTGCCGACTACCTGTCGGGCGCCTACGAGGCGCGGTCGCTGCCCTGGAGCCAGCAGGCCGTGTTCCGGAGCAGGGGCCTGCAGCGGGGCGCGGCCTGCATCCCGCTCGGGCGGTTCGCGGCGCCGGCGGAGGCGGCTTTCGCCAATGCCGTCGCCGCCCATGGCCTGGTGCGGGAGGACATGCATACCCGTTCGGTCGCGCATCTGGGGGTGGTGGTGTGGCCGGCGCTGCTGGCCGATCTCGCGCAACTGGGGCGGTCCGTCTCCGGGCGCCGCCTGCTGGCGGCGGCGATCGCCGGCTACCAGGCCGGCGCGGTGCTGGGGCAGGCGCTGATGACGGCGGAGCTGGCGCGGCTGTTCCGCCCGACCGGGCTGGTGGGGCCGGTCGCGGCCGCGACCGCGGTTTCCGTCCTGCGCGGCCTCACCGCGGCGCAGACGGCCAGCGCCATCTCCCTCGCCGTCAACTGTGCCGCCGGGCTCAACCAGTGGCCGGCTTCCGGGGGCAGCGACATGTATTTCCACGCCGGCTTCGCGGCGCGCAACGGGATGGCCGCAGCCGATCTCGCCGAGAGCGGCGCCTTCGCCTCGCCCGACATCATCGAGGGCGATGCGGGGCTGTTCCGCGCCTTCGCCCGCCGGCGGCTGGAACGGCCGATCCGGCTGTTCGCCGATGGCGGTTTCCAGATCCTCGAGGTGTTCCACAAGCAGGCGCCGGCCTGCAACTACGCGCAGACGCCGAGCCAGGCGGCGCTGGCGGCCCGCAACCAGCTCGACGGCGACAGCTCGGCGGTCGTGGCGATCCACGTCGCCACGACGGCGGCGGCGCTGCTCTATCCCGGCTGCGACGCGACGGGGCCGTTCGACACTGTGCTGGCGGCCAAGATGAGCATCCAGTTCGGGGTCGCCGCGGCCGTGGCGCGCGGCACCATCGATGCCGACAACTATGCCGATCTCGGCGATGCCGAGATCGGCCGGCTGATCGGGGCGACGACGCTCGCCGCCGATCCCGCGCTCACCGCCGCCTATCCGCAGCGCCAGCCGGCCATCGTCACGCTCACCCTCGCCGACGGCCGGCAGGTCCGGGCGGGGCTGGACGACGTGATCGCGGCCAGCCCGGCCATGGTGCGCGAGCGGCTGGGCCGCGCCGCCGCCCAGGCGCTCGGCCGGGAGCAGGCGCGGGACCTCGAAGCCTTCATCGACGCGCTCCCCGAGACGGCGGATGCGCTTGCCCTCAACGCGCTGCAAGTGCCGCGCGCCCATCACTGACAGGAAAGACAGATGGACCAGAAAACCTTCGATACCGGCCTCGAAATCCGCAAGGCCGTCCTAGGCGCCGAATTTGTTGAGAAATCATTCGCTTCGGCGGACGATTTCAACCGTCCTATGCAGGAGCTGACCACCGAATACTGCTGGGGCGCGGTCTGGGGCCGCGACACGCTGGACCGCCGCACGCGCAGCCTGCTCAACCTGGCGATGATCAGCGCCCTCAACCGCCCGCACGAACTCAAGATGCACGTCAAGGGCGCGCTGAGGAACGGCGTCACCAAGGATGAGATTCGCGAGGTCTTCCTGCAGGTGGCGATCTATTGCGGCATCCCGGCCGGGGTCGATTCGTTCCGGATCGCCCGGGAGGCCTTCGCCGATCTCGACGCCGGCAAGTAAGGGGCAACGGAGCGCCACCCGTGAGCGACCATCTCTACGAAGCCTATGCCATCGCCTATGCCCGGCACGAGCGGGGCGCCGCCGAGAACTTCATCGGCGGCGACCCGCATAACGGGCCCATGCCGCTCAACTACTATGTATGGGTGCTGCGCAATGCGGAGCGCACGGTGGTGGTCGACACCGGCTTCGACCAGCGCGGCGCCGAACTGCGCGGCCGCACCATCACCCATCCGGTGCGCGAGGGCCTTGCGGCGCTGGGGGTCGATCCGGAACGCGTCGAGGACGTGGTCATCACCCACATGCACTACGACCATGCCGGCAATGACGGCCTGTTCCCGCGCGCCCGCTTCCACCTTCAGGACAGCGAGATGGGCTTCGCCACCGGGCGCTGCATGTGCCATGCCGGCATGAACCACCCCTACGAGGTGGAGGACGTGGTGGCGATGGTGCGTCGGGTCTATGCGGGCCGGGTATGCTTCCACGACGGGGACAGCGAGTTGTTCCCGGGCATCACGCTGCATCACATCGGCGGGCATGCGCGCGGGCTCCAGGCGCTGCGGGTGCAGACCCGGCGCGGGCCGGTGGTGCTCGCCTCGGACACCGCCCATCACTATGCCCATATCCGGCGCCGCAAGGTCTTTCCCACGGTCGACAGCGTCGCAGACGTCTTCGCCGGCTACGACAGGCTGGAGCGGCTGGCGCCGGGGCTCGACCACATCATTCCCGGCCACGATCCGCTCGTGGCCCAACTCTATCCCGCGCACAGCACGGCCACCGCCAACTGGATCGCCCGGCTGGATGCGCCGCCCGCAACCCTTCCCGCCGACTAGCGGCGGACCGTTCGTCTTTCAGGAGTCCTTTCCATGAGTTCGCGTCAGCTTGGTTTCGTCGGTCTCGGCCGCATGGGCGGCCCCATGAGTGCCCGCCTGCTCGCCGCCGGCCACCACCTCACCGTCTTCGACACCAGCACGGAGGCATTGCGCCGGGCCGAGGCGCAGGGGGCGGCGGTGGCTACCTCGCCCAGGGAAGTCGGCGACCGCGCCGACGTGGTGCTCGTCAGCCTGCCCACGCCGGACATCGTGCATTCGGTGGTGCTGGGGACGGACGGCGTGGCCGAAGGCGGGCAGGTAAAGACGGTGATCGACCTGTCCACCTCCGGCCCCAGCGCCGCGGGGCGCATCGCGGCCGGGCTGGCCCAACGCGGCCGCCAATGGATCGACGCGCCGGTCAGCGGCGGCATCGCGGGCGCCACCAACGGCACACTGGCGGTGATGGTCTCGGGGCCGCAGGCGGCCTTCGCGGACGCGGAGGCGATCATCGCCAATTTCGGGCGCATCTTCTATGTCGGGGAGAAGCCCGGCCTGGCCCAGGTGGCCAAGCTGGCCAACAACCTGCTGGCCGCCGCCGCCATGGTGGTCTCCTCGGAGGCGATGGTGATGGGGACCAAGGCGGGGATCGATCCGAAGGTGCTGCTCGACATCATCAATGCCGGCAGCGGCCGCAACAGCGCCACCCAGGACAAGTTCCCCAAATCGGTGCTGCCCGGCAGCTTCGATTTCGGCTTCGCCACCGGGCTGTCCTACAAGGACGTGCGCCTGTGCATCGACGAGGCGGAGGCGATGGGCGTGCCCATGGTCGCTGGCGCGGTGGTGCGGCAGATGCTAGCCGTCACCAATGCCAAATTCGGGACCGCCTCCGACTTCACCTCGATCTGCCGGGTGGTCGAGGAATGGGCCGGCGTGCAGGTGCGCGCCTGACAGTTCGGGAGGAGCAAGAGGCATGGACGTCAACCGCAAGGACCTGGCGACGGGGCTGATCTTCATCGCCTTCGCCGCGAGCTATGGCTACATGTCGCTGGCGACCATGCCGCTGGGCTCGGCCACGCAGATGGGACCGGGATTCTTCCCGGCGATGCTGGCGGCCTGCCTCGGCACCATCGGCGCTGGGGTGGTCATCCGGGCCTTCCGGGTGGCCAGCGAGCATCCCTTCGGCACGGTGCCGTGGCGCGCCATCGTGTTCCTGTCGCTCGCCACCATCCTGTTCGCGGCCTTCGTGGACGACCTCGGCATGCTGCCCGGCACCTTCGTCACCGCCTTCGTCGCCTGCCTCGCCAGCCCGCGCATCAAGCTCTGGCAGGCGGCGGTGACCAGCGTGTGCATCGCCGCCTTCTGCAGCCTGGTGTTCAGCGTCGGCCTCGGCGTGCCCCTGCCGATCCTCGGCGATCTCTTCCGTCCATAGGAACCGACCATGGATGTCCTCAGCAATCTCGGCCTCGGCCTCGCCGTCAGCTTCCAGCCGATCAACCTGCTCTATTGCTTCATCGGAACCCTGCTCGGCACGGTGATCGGCGTGCTGCCGGGGATCGGGCCGCTGGCCACCATCGCCATGCTGCTGCCCATCACCTTCGGCCTGTCGCCGGAAGGGTCGCTGATCATGCTGGCCGGCATCTACTATGGCTCGCAATATGGCGGCTCGACCACCGCCATCCTGCTCAAGCTGCCGGGCGAGACCTCCTCGGCGGTCACCACGATCGACGGCTACCAGATGGCGCAGAAGGGCAGGGGCGGCCCGGCCCTGGCGGGGGCGGCCATCGGCTCGTTCTTCGCCGGCACGGTCGCGACGCTGCTGATCGCCCTGGTTGCCAAGCCGCTGACGCTTCTGGCCTTCAACTTCAGCCCGGCCGAATATTTCTCGCTGATGGTCATCGGGCTGGTCTCGTCCATCGCGCTGGCCTCGGGCTCCATCATCAAGGCCCTCGGCATGATCTTCCTCGGGCTGATGCTGGGCCTGACCGGCACCGACATCTATACCGGGGCGACGCGCTTCACCTTCGGCATCACCGAGATGTTCGACGGGCTGGAATTCGTCGCCGTGGCCGTGGGCCTTTTCGGCATCAGCGAGATCATGCGCAATCTCGAGAGCCGCGACGGGGCGCAGGGCAGCGTCGCCAAGGTCGGCGGGCTGCTGCCGACGCGCGAAGAGCTGAAGCGCATGATCGCCCCGATGTTCCGCGGCACGGCCATCGGCTCGTTCCTCGGCGTGTTGCCGGGCGGCGGGGCGCTGCTGTCGTCCTTCGTGGCCTATACGGTCGAGAAGAAGGTCTCCCCCCACGGCAAGGAGATGGGCCACGGCGCCATCGAGGGCGTGGTGGCGCCGGAATCGGCCAACAATGCCGGGGCGCAGACCTCCTTCATCCCCATGCTGGCGCTGGGCATCCCCTCCAACGTCATCATGGCGCTGATGATCGGCGCGCTGATCATCCAGGGCGTGGTGCCGGGGCCGGGCGTCATCAACAACAACCCGACGCTGTTCTGGGGGCTCGTGGTCTCCATGTGGGTGGGCAACGCCATGCTGCTCATCCTCAACCTGCCCCTGGTCGGGCTGTGGGTGAAGCTGCTGCAGATTCCCTATTCGGTGCTGTTCCCGGTGATCGTGGCCTTCTGCTGCATCGGGGTCTACAGCGTCGACAATTCCTCGTTCGGGGTGTACCAGATCACCGCGGCTGGGCTTCTGGGCTACCTGCTGCTCAAGCTCGAATGCGAGCTGGCGCCCTTTATCCTGGGCTTCATCCTGGGACCGATGATCGAGGAGAACTTCCGCCGCGCCATGCTGATCTCGGGCGGCGACGCCACCGTGTTCGTCACCCGGCCGGTGAGCGCCACGCTGCTGGGGCTGGCCGCGCTGGTGCTGATCGTCATCATGCTGCCGGCGGTGACCCGCAAGCGCAACGAGGTGTTCGTGGAGGAGACGTAGGCCNGCACTCGCCTCTCCCGGAGGGGCGGGATGACAGCCCCGGGCCTTGCGCAAACGGGCTTGAGGCCGTATCCAGTGCGGTACGGTCTGCAGTTCACCGAGGCGTCGCCGTCCCGCAAGGGAAGCTAAACCTGCCGATTCCGATCTTCGACACGCACTTGTCCACCGTGCCCCGTCGCAAGCCGGCGACCACCGACACCGCAACCAGGCGGGAAGCGGGCACGCTCGAGGATGAGCCATGTCGAGACAAATCCATTCCCTCGCGGTCGCCGATCTTTCGGCTTTCGCCCGGGCCCTGCGCGAACAGATCGCCGGGCGCGCGGACGCCCCCAGCCATGTCGAGATGCTGAACATGCTGACCAGGGCGGCGGGATACCGCAACTATCAGCACTTCAAGGCGGTAACGGGAGACGCCCCGCCGGCCGAGCCGGTGGACCTGACGCTGGTGGAGAAGGCGAGCCGGCATTTCGACGCCGAAGGCGTGTTGCTGCGCTGGCCCGCCAGGGCGAGCCTGCAGCCGCTCTGCCTGTGGGCGCTGTGGAGCCGCATGGAGCCGGGCCGCGACTATGCCGATGCCGAGAACACCGCGCTGCTCAACGCCTGGGCCGGCTTCGGCGACCATGCGCTGCTGCGGCGCGCCATGGTCGATGGCGGCTATGTGGAGCGCACTCCGGACGGGCGGCGGTATCGCCGGATCGAGCAGAAGCCGCCGGCCGAGCTTTCCGCGCTGCTGAAACGCATCGCGCCGCAGGCCGCCTGACGGCGGTTCAGGCCAGCTTCGAGAGCTTCTGCGCCTTCATCCGCTCCAGGGCGATGCGCGAGAACAGGTTGCCCTGCTCGACCACCAGGTTGTTGCGGATGGCGGCGAAGCCGTTGGCGAGGCTGGCCGTCTTCTGCTGCTGCTCGCGGGCGGCGGCGCGGCGCTCGCGATGATACTGCATCTGCTCGTAGGAACTGAGCTGATGCATGTTCCAGCGCGTGATTTTCTGCGACACAGCCATGCCGAAAGGCTGGGCGATGCGCGTTAACGCCGGGTTAACGCGGCTCAGTGCTGCCAGACGACGAGGCCGGCGGCGCCCGCCATCATGGCGCCGGCGGTCTTGTTGAGACGGCCCAGGGCCCGCTCGCTCCTGAACATCTCGCGGGCGGCCGCTGCGAGCCAGGCATAGCCGGAGCCGATCAGCAGCAGCACGACCACCACGATCACGGTCAGCTCGATGAAGGCGACCGTGGTCATCTGCTCGAGCGGGATCACGGTGGGCAGGATGGCGAGATAGAAGACGATGGTCTTGGGATTGCCCATGGTGAGCGAAAAGCCGGCGAGGAAGGTCTTCCAGCCATCCTCGTTCCTGGGCTTCATCTGCTCGGCGCCGGGGCGGGCGGTCCAGAACTTCCAGGCTATATAGAGCAGATAGGCGGCGCCGGCCCAGCGGATGACGGTGAAGACCGGCCCGAACCAGGTGGCGATGGCCGCAAGGCCGAAGACGGCGAAGACGAAATAGACCAGATCGCCGGCCAGGATGCCCAGCACCATGGGAAAGGCGCCGCGGAAGCCGCCGCCCAGGGCCCGCGCGACCACCGCCGCCACGCCGGGGCCGGGCACCAATACGGCGATGGCATAGGCGAGGGTGAAGGCGGCGAGGGTGAAGAGGTCCATGGCGGGCGATCCGGGCGAGAAGGCCGGCGGACACTACGCTCGCGCCGTCCGATTTGCCAGAGGGAGGTTGACGCGGGCCGCCAGCCGGTTATCTAGAAGGGATCGCAACCCGACCGGACGGTGCCCGATGGATCGCCTCCCCACAGCAATGCCGACCTGCCTTGCCACTGGGGACTTCTCGATCCATGCCCGCTTCCGTCACGATTGCGCATCTTTCCTATTCCGGCCCTGACGGCCAGACCCTCTTTTCCGACCTCAACCTGACCTTCGGGCCCGGCCGAACCGGGCTGGTGGGCCGCAACGGCGTGGGCAAGACCACGCTGCTGCGGCTGATCGCCGGAGAGCTGGCGCCCGGCGCCGGCACGGTGACGGTCACCGGCCGGATCGGCCTGTTGCGGCAGCAGGTGCGGCCGGCGGCCGGGGAAACCATCGCCGATCTGTTCGGCGCGCGCGCCGGGCTGGCGCTGTTGCAGCGGGCGATGGCCGGGGAGGCGACCGCCGACGAGCTCGCCGAAGCCGACTGGACGCTGGAAGCGCGGCTGGAGGAGGCGCTGGCCAAGCTGGCCCTCGATGCGACGGCGGACACCTCCCTGGCGACGCTTTCGGGCGGGCAGCGGACGCGGGCGGCGCTGGCCGCGCTGGTGTTCGAGGCGCCGGACCTGATCCTGCTCGACGAGCCGACCAACAATCTCGATGCCGACGGGCGGGACGCGGTGCGGGCCATGCTGGCGGGCTGGCGCGGCGCGGCGATCGTGGTCAGCCACGACCGGGCGCTGCTCGAGACCATGGATGCCATCGTCGAGCTGACCGGGCTCGGCGCCGCCAGCTATGGTGGCAACTGGAGCTTCTACCGCGAGCGCAAGGCGCTGGAGCTGGCCTCCGCCCAGCACGATCTCGACGTGGCCGAGCGGCAGGTGCGGGATGCGGCGCGCAAGGCGCAGGAGGCCCGGGAGCGGCAGGACCGGCGCGACGCCGGTGGGCGCAGAAAGGCGGCCAGGGGCGATGCGCCGCGCATCCTGTTGGGCGGCATGAAGCGGCGGGCCGAGGCGACGGCGGGCGGGCTCGACCGGCTGGCCGAGAAGCAGAACGCGGCGGCCGAGACCCAGGCGCAGACGGCGCGGGAGAAGATCGAGGTGCTGACGCCCTTCGCGGTGAAGCTGTCCCCGAGCGGGCTGCCGGCGGGCAAGCTGGTGCTGCGGGCGAGCGAGCTCACGGGTGGGCACGATCCCGACCGGCCGGCGATCCGCAATTTCTCGCTCGACATGATCGGGCCGGAGCGGGTGGCGATCACCGGGCCCAACGGGGCGGGCAAGACGACGCTGCTCAAGCTGCTGACCGGGGATTTGGCGCCGCTTTCGGGCTCGGTGCAGATCGGCGGGCCCATGGCGCTGCTCGACCAGCAGGTGGCGCTGCTGGACCGGGAGCAGAGCATTCTCGACAATTTCCGCCGGCTCAATCCGGAGAGCCCGGTCAATGACTGCCGCGCGGTGCTGGCGGCCTTCATGTTCCGCAACGAGGCGGCCCTGCGGAAGGTGGGGACGCTGAGTGGCGGGGAGATGCTGCGGGCCGGGCTGGCCTGCGCGCTGGGCGGCAGGACGCCGCCCATGCTGCTGGTGCTGGACGAGCCGACCAACCATCTCGACATCGATGCCATCGAGGTGGTGGAGGCGGGGCTGCGCGCCTTCGACGGGGCGCTCCTGGTGGTGAGCCACGACGTGGCGTTCCTCGAGAACATCGGGGTGACGCGGGAGGTGAGGGTTCATCCCCTCTCCCCCTGAGGGAGAGGGGCAGGGGTTTTCCCCGCGCAGGCGGTGCGGCCGATGGATCGCAGACCCCTCATCCGGCCCCTCGGGCCACTCCGCCTCCGCGGAGCAGGCTCTTTTCCCGCAAGGGAAGGAGGAAGGCCCGTGGCCGCTACGGCAAACGCGCCAGCCGCTCCGTCAGGAGCCGGTAGAACCCCTCGGCATTGCCCGAGCGCAGATAGGTGGCGTTGTAGGCACGGCCGGTGACGTGCCAGTAGTCGACCACGGTCATGCCCATGGTCAGCTCGCTGGCGGTCTCGACGGTGACGTTGCAGTGGCGGCCCTCGAACAGGTCGGGCCGGAGCAGGTAGGCGATGACCGTGGGGTCGTGGAGAGGGGCGCCTTCCCAGCCGTATTTCTTGAGGTCGAAGCTCTCCGAGAAGCTCAGCATCTCGTAGACCGCCCGGCCCGTCCGGTTGCCGAGGCCCCTGATGGCGGCGAGGCGGGCGGGGGTGGACTGCATCATGTGGGTGACGTCGAGCGGCAGGATGGTGATCGGGGCGCCGCAGCGCAGCACCACATCGGCGGCTTCGGGATCGACATAGATGTTGAACTCGGCGGCCGGGGTGATGTTGCCTACCTCGAAATAGGCGCCGCCCATCATCACGATCTCGGCGATGCGGCCGGCGATGCGCGGCTCCTTGACCAGGGCCATGCCGATATTGGTGAGCGGGCCGAGGGTGCACAGGGTAACGGTGCCGGGCTCGGCGGCCATCAGCGTCTCGATGATATAGTCGACGCCGTGCTGCGCCTGCAGCGGCATGCGGGGCTCGGGCAGGTCGGGGCCGTTGAGCCCGGTATCGCCATGGACATGCTCGGCGGTCACCAGGTGGCGCCGCATGGGGCGGGCGCAGCCGGCATAGACCGGGACGCCGGTGCGGCCGGACAGCTCCACCACCTTGCGCGCATTGTCGGCATTGTGGTGCAGGCCCACATTGCCGGCCACCGCCACGATGCCCAGCACCTCCAGCTCCTCGGGCGAGGCGAGGGCCAGCAATATGGCGACGGCGTCGTCCTGGCCCGGGTCGGTGTCGATGATGATCCTGCGCGGCATGGCGATCCTTTCAGAGCGGTTCGGCGCGGACCTTATCCGCGCTCACGGCGGCGGTCGACAGGGTTGTGGCGGAGGAACGAAGCGGTGGCCGGAGCGTTGAGGCGGCATGCGTCAGCGCCAGGACAGTCGATGAGCACTCCGGCATCAAGAGCCGCCCGGCAGGACATGAGCGAGAGCCAGTTCGAGCGGCTGTTGAACAATGCCGCGCGCCTGGCCGTGGTGGCGATCGGGCTGGTGGTGCTGCTGGTCGTGCTGCATGCCGGCCAGATGTTCCTGGCGCCGGTGACGCTGGCCGTGGTCATCGGGCTGATGTTCGGTCCCGTGGCCGACCGGGTGGAGGCCTGGGGCGTGCCGCCGGCCCTGTCCTCGGCGGTGGTGGTGCTGGCGCTCCTTGCGGTGATCGCCGGCGGGGCGGCGCTGTTCGCCGTGCCGCTCAGCGAATGGGTGGCGCGGGCGCCGCTGATCTGGGCGAAGCTGCAGAACCAGCTCGCCAATCTGCGCGAGCCGCTGGAGGCGGTCAGCGCGTTCCAGAAGCAGGTGACCGACGTGTTCGGCCAGGGCTCGGGCATGGCGGTGACCGTGGAGGACGGCGGCACGGTGACCAGCGTCGCCATGCTGGCCCCCGCCATCCTGGCGCAGGTGCTGATCTTCCTCGCCAGCCTCTACTTCTTCGTCGCCACGCGCGAGCATATCCGCATCTCGGTGCTGTCGGTCTGCGTCACGCGCCGCATGCGCTGGCGCGCCGCCCATATCTTCCGCGACGTGGAAGGCAAGGTAAGCCGCTACCTGCTCTCGATCACGACGATCAATTTCTGCGTCGGCTGCGCGGTGACCGCGGTGATGTGGCTGATCGGCATGCCCTCGCCGCTGCTGTGGGGCGCCATGGCGGCGGTGCTCAACTACATCCCCTATGTGGGGCAGGGCCTGATGATCCTGACGCTGCTGGCGGTGGGGCTCGGCACGCAGACCAGCGCCGAGGCCATCCTGCTGCCGGCCCTGTGCTACATGGGCATCAACTTCCTCGAGGGGCAGATCATCACGCCGCACCTGATCGGGCGGACGCTGACGCTCAACCCCTTCATCATCTTCCTGTCCATCACCTTCTGGCTATGGGCCTGGGGGCCGGTGGGCGGGCTGATCGCGGTGCCGACGCTGCTGATCAGCCAGTCGGTGCTCGGCCATGTGCTGCCCAGCAAGCCGGTGGTGCCGCGCCGGCCGGTGCGGCGGACCCGCTTCATGACCGACCGGGACGAATTGCTGGCCAATGCCGCCCAGGCCATCCGCGAGCAGCGGGAGGACGAGGCGACAGAAAAGCGCAAGCAGAGCCGGCTGGAGCCGCCCGAGGGGACGGCGCCCACGGGCGCGGACCCGGCGGGTTGAGGCCTGCCGCCCCGGCCTGACATCGCCGAACCCGCAACCGGCCCATGCGGGCGGGACCGCTTGACGGGACGGGGCGGCGCGCACCAGTGTCGGGGAAACGGCACGGGAGCGGTCGATGGAAGGCGAGGTTGCGGCTCACGCCGCGGAGGCGGCCCATCACGGGGTGGACCTGGTTCCGGTGGTGGCCCTGCTGGCGGCCGGCGTGGTGGCGGTGCCGCTGTTCCGGCGGCTGGGGCTGGGCTCGGTGTTGGGCTATCTGGCGGCCGGCCTGCTGCTTGGTCCCTCCGGCATCGGGCTCATCGGCGATCCGACCTCGGTATTGAACCTGGCCGAGCTCGGGGTGGTGATGTTCCTGTTCATCATCGGGCTCGAAATGGAGCCCATGCGGCTCTGGGGCCTGCGCCGGCAGATCTTCGGGCTCGGCGTGGTGCAGGTGGGCACCTGCGGGGCGCTGCTGACCGGGGTAGGCATGCTGCTGGGCTTCGCGCCGGCGGTGGCCTTCGTCTTCGGCATGGGCTTCGTGCTCACCTCCACGGCCATCGTCATGCAGATCCTGGGCGAGCGGGGCGAACTGGCGACCGATAGCGGGCAGAAGATGGTGTCCATCCTGCTGCTGGAGGATTTGGCCATCGTGCCGCTGCTGGCGGTGGTGGCGCTGCTGGCGCCCTCGACCGGCGACCAGGGCATGATGGCGCGGCTGCTGGGCTTCGGCAGCGCCATCGGTGCGGTGCTGCTGCTGATCTTCCTCGGCCAGCGCATCATGAACCCGTTCTTCGCGCTTCTGGCGCAGGCGCGCGTCCGCGAGGTGATGACGGCGGCGGCCCTGCTGGTGGTGCTGGGCGCGGCCCTGCTGTTCCAGGTGAGCGGGCTGTCCATGGCCATGGGCGCGTTCCTTGCCGGCGTCTTGCTGTCGACCTCCACCTTCAAGCACCAGCTCGAGGCCGATGTGGAGCCCTTCCGCGGACTGCTGCTGGGCCTGTTCTTCCTGGCGGTCGGCATGTCGCTCGACCTCGGGATCGTGGCCGAGAACTGGCAGATCATCACCATCAGCGTGGTGGCCTTCATGCTGGTGAAGGCGACGGCGATCTACCTGATCGCCCGCCTGCTGCGCTCGGGGCACGGGGAGGCGCTGGAACGCGCGGTGCTGATGGGGCAGGGCGGCGAATTCGCCTTCGTGCTCTACACCACCGCCGTCTCGGCCGGACTGATCGACGGGCCGTCCAACGCCATCTTCACCGCCACGGTGATCGTCTCGATGGTGCTGACGCCCTTCGCCATGATCGGCCTGCGCTATCTGATGCCCAGGCAGGCCCAGTCCATGGAAGGGGTGGAGGCGGCGAACGGGCTGTCCAGCCGCGTGCTGATCATCGGCTTCGGCCGTTTCGGCCAGATCACCAGCCAGCCGCTGCTGGCGATGCGCCATTCGGTCTCCATCATCGACAACGACACCGAGATGATCCGGGCGGCGGCGCAGATCGGCTTCAAGGTCTATTACGGCGACGGCACCAGGCTCGACGTGCTGCGGGCGGCGGGGGCGGCGACGGCCGACCTGATCCTCGTCTGCACCGACAAGCCGGAACAGACCACGCGCATCGCCGAGCTGCTGCGCGACGAGTTCCCCCTGGCCCGGGTGATGGCGCGGGCCTTCGACCGGGTGCATGCGATCGAGCTGATCCGCGCCGGCGTCGAGTTCCAGCATCGCGAGCTGTTCGATTCCGCCCTGGTCTTCGGGCGCGAGGCCATCCGCCTGCTCGGCGCCGAGGAGAGCCAGGCCGACGAGATCATCGAGGGCGTCCGCGACCGGGACCGGCAGCGCTTCGAGCTGCAGCTGAACGGCGACGACTGGCGGACGGGCGGCCAATTGCTGCTCAGCAATGCCCGCGAGCAGGCTCGCGAGAGCGGCGTCAACGTCGACGAGCAGGCCGCCGAAGCCGCCGTGATCCACAGCGCCCAGCCGGAGAAGCCGTCCTAGCCGGGCCCGCTTTGGGGCTTTCCCATGCACAAATTAAGTGCAAGAGTGGATCGATCTAGAGGGGAAACATCGTCATGAACACTGGATTGCGAAATGCCGCAAAAACCGATCGTCTACGATGCTCCCACGCCCGAGCCCCGGGCCACCACCGTTGAGGCGCTCCAGGCCGAGATCCTCGAAAAGCTGACATATTCGATCGGCAAGGACCCCATCGTCGCCCGCCCCCACGACTGGTTGGCCGCCACCATCTATGCCGTGCGCGACCGGGTGATGGACCGCTGGATGGAGAGCTCGCGCGAGACCTGGCGGACCTCGAACAAGCGGGTCTACTACCTCAGCCTCGAATTCCTGATCGGCCGGCTGATGCGCGACGCGATGAGCAATGTCGGGCTGATGGAGCCGGTGCGCGAGGCACTCAAGAACCTCAATGTCGATCTGGGCGATCTCATCAATCTCGAGCCGGATGCGGCGCTGGGCAATGGCGGCCTCGGCCGGCTGGCGGCCTGCTTCCTCGAGTCCATGTCCTCGGTGAAGATCCCCGCCTATGGCTACGGCATCCGCTACGTGCACGGCCTGTTCCGCCAGGAGATGAGCGAGGGCTGGCAGGTGGAATTGCCGGAGGAATGGCTTGCGCACGGCAATCCCTGGGAATTCGAGCGGCGCGAAAGCGCCTACGAGATCGGCTTCGGCGGCCATGTCGAGCCGGTGACCGACCCGGACGGGGAGGTGCGCCAGGAATGGCGGCCCAACGAGCACCTGCTGGCGGTGGCCTACGACACGCCGATCGTGGGCTGGCGCGGGGCGCGCGTGAATACGCTGAGGCTATGGAGCGCCCAGCCCATCGACCCCATCCTGCTCGACAAGTTCAATTCGGGCGACCATATCGGGGCGCTGGAAGAAAGCTCGAAGGCCGAGGCGATCACGCGGGTGCTCTATCCGGCGGATTCCACCGCGGCCGGGCAGGAATTGCGGCTGCGGCAGGAGTTCTTCTTCTCCTCGGCATCGCTGCAGGACATCGTGCGCCGGCACCTGCAGCAATATGGCGATCTCGGCTCGCTGCCCGACAAGGTCGCCATCCAGCTCAACGATACCCATCCGGCCATCTCGGTGGCCGAGCTGATGCGCATCCTGGTGGACGACAACGGCATCAAATGGGCCGATGCCTGGAAGATCACCAAGGGGACGTTCGGCTACACTAACCACACCCTGTTGCCCGAGGCGCTGGAAAGCTGGCCGGTGGCGCTGCTGGAGCGGCTGCTGCCGCGCCACATGCAGATCATCTACCAGATCAATGCCGACGTGCTGACCGAGGCGCGCAGCCGGGCCAAGTTCAACGACCAGCAGATCGCGGCCGTGTCGCTGATCGACGAGCATGGCGGGCGGCGGGTGCGCATGGGCCAGCTCGCTTTCGTCGGCTCGCATTCGATCAACGGCGTGTCGGCGCTGCATACCGAGCTGATGAAGCAGACGGTGTTCGCCGACCTGCACAAGCTCTATCCGGACCGCATCAACAACAAGACCAACGGCATCACGCCGCGCCGCTGGCTGATGCAGTGCAATCCGGGGCTGACCCGGCTGATCACCGAGCGGATCGGGCCGGACTTCCTCGACGACATCGACAAGCTGAAGCAGCTCGGCGCCCATGCCGAGGATCCGGGCTTCCAGAAGCAGTTCGCCGAGGTGAAGCTGGCCAACAAGCAGCGCCTGGCCAGGCTCATCAAGGAGCGGGTGAACGTCGCCGTCGACGCCGAAGCGCTGTTCGACGTGCAGATCAAGCGCATCCACGAATACAAGCGCCAGCTGCTGAACATCATCCATGCCGTGGCGCTCTACGACGAGATCCGGGCGCATCCGGAGCGGGACTGGGTGCCGCGCGTCAAGGTGTTCGCGGGCAAGGCGGCGCCGAGCTACTGGAACGCCAAGCTGATCATCAAGCTCATCAACGACGTGGCGCGGGTGATCAACAACGATCCGGCCGTGCGCGGCCTGCTCAAGGTGGTGTTCCTGCCCAACTACAATGTGAGCCTCGCCGAGGTGATCGTGCCGGCGGCCGACCTGTCCGAGCAGATCTCGACGGCGGGCATGGAGGCCTCGGGCACGGGCAACATGAAGTTCATGGCCAACGGCGCCGTCACCATCGGCACCATGGACGGCGCCAATGTCGAGATGCACAAGGAAGTGGGCAAGGACAACATCATCATCTTCGGGCTGACCGCCGAGGAGGTGGAGGACAAGCGCGCCCGCAGCGAGGTGCCGCGGACGGCCATCGATACCTCGCCGCGCCTGCGGGAAGCGCTGGAGTCGATCGCCTCGGGCGTGTTCTCGCCGGACGATCCGAACCGCTACCGCGACCTGATCGGGGGGCTCTACGACCATGACTGGTTCATGGTGGCGCGCGATTTCGACGCCTACCATGCCGCCCAGGCGACGGTGGACGGGCTGTGGCAGGACAAGGCCCGCTGGGGGGCGATGGCCATCCGCAACACGGCGAGCGTCGGCTTCTTCTCGTCCGACCGGACGATCCGGCAATATGCCGCCGATATCTGGAATGTGCCCACAAGCTGAGGATTTGCGGCGATGACCCGCCGGACCCGTGCCGGAGGGGAGTCGCCAGGTGATTGTCGGGCCGGGGCAGGCGCGCCTGACCGGCCGGAGGGGGAGTAAAGCGTGAGCAAGGAAGTCTGGCAGGCAGAAGGCGCCGAAGTCGAAGCGATCGTGGCAGGACGCCACAGCGATGCCTTCGCATTTCTGGGATTGCAGCAGGTGGAGGGGTACTGGGTGCTGCGCACCTTCATTCCCCATGCCGAGACGGTCGATGCCTTCACGCTGGACGGGCAGGCGCTGGGGCACCTGATCCCGCGCCATCCGGCGGGCTTCTTCGAGGGGAAGGTGGACATCCAGCAGCGCCAGCCGATCCGCTACCGCGCGCGGAACGCCGGCGGGGAATGGGACGTCTACGACCCCTATTCCTTCGGGCCGGTGCTGGGGCCGCTGGACGACTACTATATCGGGGAGGGCAGCCATCTGCGGCTGTTCGACAAGCTGGGCGCCCACGAGATGGAGTTCGAGGGCATCCACGGCACGCATTTCGCCGTCTGGGCGCCCAATGCGCTGCGCGTCTCGGTGGTCGGCCCCTGGAACGACTGGGACGGGCGGCGCCACCCGATGCGCAACCGCAACGGCATCTGGGAGGTGTTCATCCCGGTGCTGGGCACGGGCACGATCTACAAATACGAGATCGTGGGGCCGGACGGGCAGGTGCTGCCGCTGAAGGCCGATCCGTTCGCGCGGCAGGCGGAGCTGCGGCCGCGCACGGCCTCGGTGGTGCCGGACCCCACGCCCTTCACCTGGACCGACCAGCGCTACATGGAGGAGCGCGCGGGCAAGGACTGGCGGCGCTCGCCCATGTCGATCTACGAGGTGCATCTGGGCTCCTGGCGGCGGCGGCCCGACGGGAGCTTCCTCAGCTACGACCAACTTGCCGAGCAGCTGGTGCCCTATGCCGCCGACATGGGCTATACCCATCTCGAATTCCTGCCGATCTCCGAGCATCCCTTCGATCCGAGCTGGGGCTACCAGCCCACCGGGCTCTATGCGCCGACGGCGCGGTTCGGCGATCCGGCGGGCTTCGCCCGCCTGGTCAATGCCGCACACGAGGCGGGGCTGGGGGGGATCCTCGACTG